>Ga0126381_100007719_pt1 | contig 11991 bp, 9 predicted proteins | sample PanSoiMetPlot_28_FD_96465 | JGI IMG/M metagenome (GOLD analysis project Ga0126381, IMG submission 96465) | Tropical forest soil microbial communities from Panama - MetaG Plot_28 | ecosystem: Environmental > Terrestrial > Soil > Tropical forest > Bulk soil | place: Panama | collected 2016-02-17
ACCGACGGAAGGTGCGGCAGGCCGGCCCCCACCACGATCAGCGGACCGCCGGTCTGCGACAGCTCGTGACAGGCGGCGCACAGCGCCGAGATGTCGGGCGCGGGCACGTCCTGCATCTCGTCCACGAACAGCGCGATGCCCACGGACAGATCGGCGGCCACCGACGCCGCGTCGGCCAGCAACTCGGTGAGGTCGATCTCGAGGTCACCGGAGTCGGCCCGGCCCCGGGCGGCGGGGACGTCGATGCCCAGCTGGGCCGAGTACGACCCCTTCGCCGCTTTCGGGTCGCGCATGGAGAAGGCCTTCAGCACGCCGAGAAACTGATCGATCCGGTCAGGTGCCCGGTGCCTGGGCGCGAGCTCGCGGGCGGCCATGTGCAGGGCCGCGGCTACCGGCCTCCGGATCGACTGGTCGGGCCGGGCCTCGATCTTCCCGGTTCCCCAGAGCCGCTGCATCGCCATCGAGCGGAACGCATTGAGCAGCACGGTCTTGCCGACGCCGCGCAGCCCGGTGAGCACCATGCTTCGCTCGGGGCGGCCGCGGGCGACGCGCTCCAGCACCACCTCGAACTGGCCGATCTCGCGATCACGGCCGGCGAGTTCGGGCGGCCGCTGGCCTGCCCCCGGGGCGTACGGGTTGCGAACCGGGTCCACGCATCGGAGCTTATTGGCCGTTCTAGTGCGTTCCGTAGATTCGCGTAGAAAGCGCTGCCGGCGTGTCGCGGCGAGCCCGCCGGACCGCACCGGGGACGGGGCCACTCGTCCCCAGCGCGGCCCGGACGGACGTCTACGCCGGCCGGACGTCCACGCCGGCCGGGCCGGCACGCGGGCCCCGTCCGTCGGGCCCCGGGCACCGGCCCGGCGCGGGCCTAGTGGAACAGCCTGAGCGTGTTGGCCGCGTCGTCCACGAACCAGATGCCGCTCCCGCGCATGGCCACGGCCAGGCCGAACAGGGCTCCGGAGCCGGGCGGACTGCCGGAGGTGTCGAGGAAGCGGTGAGCGATCTGGGCGCCGCCCGGCGTGGTCTCCACGATCCGGCCGTTTCCGCCGTTGACGGTGAGCACGTTGCCGTTCGGCGCGATGGCCAGGCCCAGCGGGGCGTTGAGGAAGCGGCCCGAGGTCACGACGGCCCCGGTGCCCGCGCTGGTCATCCGGGTCACCGCGCGCGGGATGGCGGTGATCCGGTTCTCGCCGGTGTCGGCGACGTAGAGCGTGCCGCCCCGGCCCAGGCCTACTCCCGTCGGCCCGAGCACGAACGCGGCCGCGTTGGCCTGCTGAAAGAACCCAGAACCGATCTTCGTGACCCGCAGGAGCCTCGGCGGGCGGTTCGGGAACACCGCGAGCCTCAGCCTGAGCACCGTGCCCTTACGGACGACTGCCGTCGTCCCGGCGACGTTCCCGTTGAGCACGTTGGTGACGAACAGGTCGCTGAACCGGCCCGCGCTGAGCGCGGTCATGTCCCAGGGCCCGTTGATGCCGTGGCCGGAGATGGTCTCCCGGACCGTGCCCCGGTTGTCGAGCACGATCAGGCAGCCGGCCCTGGCCGTGGTCACCGACCCGTCCCTCGACGGCGTGCTGCCGACGACCACCCACCCGCCGGGCAGCACGGCCAGCGCGGTGGTCAGGCCTACGCCGCCGGGGCACCGCCCGGTCAGCTTGGCCCTGGTGATGTGCGCGAACAGGGTCAGGTGGCCGCGCGGTGAGATCTCCACGAGCGTGGTCCCGGTGCCCTGCAGGTTGGCCTGATTGTTGAAATTGCTGATCAGAATGTTGCCGCGCTGCAGCCTGCCCTGGCTCTTCCGGATCACGACGATCCCGTACGGGTTGACATCCCCGTTTGCCGGGACAGTCGAGCCAATGTTGGTTATTTTGCTGAATTGCCCGATAAATGGGGTCGGCGAGTGAACCGTCGCCGACGCCGGAGCCATCATCGCGAGTCCCGCACCCACGGCCGTGACCGCCGTAAGCGCGCACGCTACCGCCCGGTGAACTACCGACATGCGCACGCTCCCCAAGAAAGTAAAGCTTCGGCCGCCGCCAATCGGCAGACGCGGCAGCGGCACGAGAAGGCCCCACCCGTGTCGCTGTCAGCAGGAACGGATGCGAAACCGGCCCGGTTCAGCCATGACGGCTTGAATCTCTTTCATCCGCCGATCGCCGCTCAGAGTGAACCCTCATCCGTCGAGCTCGGGCTCAGAGTGCGCGGGCAGCCGCGGGGAAGATGAAAAGGGTCCAGCGCGCGGGGGTCATGCGGAGGACGAAAGAGGGTTCATTGCTTACGGCCTGACTCGGCCTCATTCAGCCGGGCGAGAAATGCGTTGTAGGCGGCGAGGTGCTCGTCGTCGTCGATTCCGCCGCGCCGGTCCCAGTTGACCGCGGCCGGCGCCGCGGGGGCGGCTGTGCCTTCGCCGCCCGGCACGGCGGCACCGGCTCCAGCCGCACCCGCCGATCCGGCCGGTTCCGCCGCCGGGTGGCTGGCCACCAGGCTGGCCAGGCTGGTCCTGCGGGCCGCTTCGAACCAGCCGCGGCCGCTAGCCACCGCTCGCTCGTCCATGCTCCACATCAGGAACACCAGCATCATCAGCCCGAACATGATGGCGTCACCGGCGACCCACATCACCGCGCCGCCGGCGTGCAGGTCCGCCACGGGACCGGGCGCCCACGGCGGTCGCGGGCCGGTCACGATCCCCGGCGTGCTGGCCGTGCCGAATCCGAGCACCAGGCCGGTGAACGTGTCCACCGGCATGACCAGCACGAGGATGACGAACCGGACCGGGTAGCTGAGCCGCCAGCGGATCGGCTCGGTGCCGAGGACCGGCAGGAAGAAGAGGTAACCGACCGCCAGGAAGGCGACGTGCTCGGCGTTGTGCAGGGCCTGGTTGGTCTCCGTCAGGCTGGCCAGGCTCGTCAGGTGCGCGGCCGTGACCGCGGCCGCGTAGGCCACGACGCCGAAGACCGGCCAGGTGAGGAAGCTGGCCACCCGGGACCGCACGATCCGCTTGGCCCAGGTGTGCACCGGGTTCCTGCTCGCGTGCAGCAGCAGCGTGATCGGCTGGCCGAGGATGAGCAGCGGCGGGGCGATCATGATCAGCATCAGGTGCTGCACCATGTGGTCCCAGAACAGCACGTCGTCGTAGGACCCGATGCCGCTCTCCGTGGCCAGCACGACCACCGCCAGCCCGGCGAGGAACATCGCGGTCCGCCAGGCGGGCCACGGCCGGGCCGGATGCCGGCGGGCGACCCGCAGCACGCCCCAGAGATAGAGGGCGGCCAGGACGGCGACGGCGCCGGTGACGATCGGGGCGAACTGCCAGACCGTGACGACCGCCTGCCAGCCGAACGGGCGCAGCATGGAACCTCCTACGACCGCGAGCCTACCCACCCGCCGGCATTCCGGCCGGGCCAGGGCACATGGCGATCGGGCGGCCGCAACCGGTGCAGATCACCTGGCACCGCTATCGTGTGTCTGTCGGGAGGGTTCGCCTAGTGGCCGATGGCGGCAGTCTTGAAAATTGCTAGGGCGTTGACGCGTCCTCGTGGGTTCGAATCCCACACCCTCCGCGGAGCGCGGTCCCGCCGAACCAGCCAGGCTGATGAATGAGCGCGGATGCTTCCGGCCCATGCCGCCGAAGAACGCCCGCGCTACGTGATCTTGATGTTCCGGGTGGCGAGGCGGATCAGACGTGACGGCGCCGGGCCGCCTCCGCCCAGGGACGGCCCGGCGACTCGCCCGGGCTGGATCAGGAAACGGTGAGGGTCTCGGTGCCGGCTGACGGGAAGGTGTACTCGTCACCGGAATAGGCGGCCTGCACGTTGTCGTAGGTTCCCACGCCGAGAGTGGTCGTGCACTGCGCGACGTTGACCGTTCCGTTCCAGGTCAGCGGGACAGCGCCACATCCGGCCACGGTGGTGCCCCCGATCGTGAAGGCCACGGTGTCACCGCCGGTCTCGCTGAAGCCGGCCAGGATGTTGCCGCCCCCGACCGGCACGACCGTCGCGGTCAGCGTCACGTCACCCGCGCTGGCCGTGGCCGGGGTCACGGTCGTGGTGGTGCTGTCCGGGTTGATCAGCTTGTGCTCCTCGGCGACGGGAGTGGCCGAACCGTTGTGCGTCGCGTCCCCCTGGTACGAGGCCTGGAACAGGGTGAACCCGTAGGCGCCCTTCGGCGGCGTGACGTTGCAGGACCCCGATCCGTTCATCGCGGCCGTCAGGGTGAAGGAGCACGAGTACGTGGGCCCGGGGTTCTTGAGGTTGGTGGGCGCGACCAGCACGGTTCCGGTCGGAACGCCGCCGCCGGCCGAGGCCACCGTCACCTTGACGGCATACGGGAGGCCCGAAGCCTGGGTGGCGATGGGGTTCGGGGCGGTGATGTGCGTGGTGGTGCCGGACTTCCCGGCCGCGGGCCTGTTCATGATCATCACGTGGACCGTGCCCGAGGACACCTTGTGCCTGGCGTCGCCCGAGTACCTGCCGATCACCGTCTTCATCGCGGCGGTGGCGAACCTGGCGGCGCACGACGTCGACCCCTTGGCCAGATGCCCAGCGCACAGCTTCCTGGTCCCCGACCAGAACGTGACCGTTCCCGTCGGGACCCGGCCCGACGACTTGACGGTCGCCGACAGCCTCACGCTCGCGTGGACGTAGGCCATCGTGGGCTTGGCCGCCAGATGGGTGCTCGTCGCGTGCTTGACCGCCGCGCCCGCCGGCGCCGTCCACATGGCGCAGGCCGCCGCGGCCGCCGCCGTCACCGACACGGCCCGGACGACGCCGGCGCCGGGGCGAAGACCGCGAAGGGCGCCCGTCCCTTCCGCGGGAACGGGTTTTCTGGCCGCGCCGGGCGGCCGGTTAGATCTCATGCAGGCTCCTCCTCAGGAACACCCCGATGTAGGCAAGCGCGGCCGTCGGGCGCAGGCCCGGGCCGCGTTTGTGAGTAGGACGTTACGGATGAGGCTGTGGGTTACAGTCCTGGAGCCCGGTAAGCCGGCCCGCCGGACGTAATGCGGGTATAGGGCGTGGATTACCCGTATCGATGAAACGAGATGGTGATAAGCGCGCCGGCCGGGGTCAGCCAGGACCGGCCGGAAACGCCGGCCGACGCCCGCCCGGGACCGGCCGGAAAACTCCGGCCGTAATGTCAGCCGGCTGATCCCGGGCGTGAGCCGGGCGCGGATTTCCTGGCCAGGCCGGCAGCCCGCTGGGCCATGACGAGCGCCAGCGTCATGACGGCCAGGCTGCCCGTGTCGATGGCGCCGGCATGAAACAGCCCGGACCCCGGGCTGGCGGCGAGTACCCAGCAGCAGGCACCGGACAGGAAGACGGTCATCGCGGCGGCCGCGCTGCTGGCCAGCCACGCCTCGTAGCACAGGATCCCCGGGGACAGGTCCAGCCGGCGGACCAGGCCCGCCACCCCGGCCACGGCGGCGGCCAGCGCGGCCGGGCTGAGCGCCATCCAGGCGATCTCCGCGCCGGGGAACGCCGCCAGGGCGGCCGGGTGGGCCCAGTACGCGGAGACCGACAGCGTGGCCGCCCAGCTGAACGCGGCCACGCCGGCGGGCACCAGCCCGTGCGGGGCCCAGGGATGAGCCCCCGAGCCCGGCCAGGCGCTCGCGAAGTGGTGACCGCCCACGGCCAGCACCCCCGCCCCGGCCACGGCGAGCAGGGCCGGCCCGCGCAGCGCGCGCCGGCCCGGGCGGCACGCCAGGCCGCACGCCGCGCTCCAGGCCAGCGGGACGCCGGCCAGCAGCCCGAGGACGGCCAGCAGCAGGACGGCCGCGGACATCGCCACCATGGCGATCGTGGTGCCGGCGGCGGCGGGCGGCGCCCAGGCCCAGCCGGTAGCCAGCTGCGCCCACATCGCGAGCCCGAGGGCGCCGAACGCGGCCAGGGCGCAGGCGGCGGTGGCCAGGCCCGCCCGGACCTGCTCCGGTGACTGCGGCCGGTGGCTGGCCAGCCCGGCGCGGGTCAGCCGGGCGAGCAGGCCGCCGCGGGCTATGTCCGCGGCGCGGCGCCACGATCTGGGCTGCTCGGCGAATTCCGCGATGAGCAGTTCGGCGAACTCGTCGCCGTAGCGGGCCCGCCACGCGGCCGGGTACCAGCGCAGCAGCCGCGCGGCCCGCCGGGCGGACGCCTCACGCGGCGCGGTCACCACGTCTCCCCGCCGACGCCTCACGCGGCGTGGTCACGACGTCCCCCCGCCGACGGCTCGCACGGCGCGGTCACGATGTCCCCCAGTTGCCGGCCAAGCGCCGCAGCCCGACATCGGCGACGCGGCGCTGGTCATCGAGGTGAGCCCGGAGCGCCGTGGCCCCGACGGCGGTCAGCCGGTAGGGCCTGCGGCGGTCCTGGCTGTCCAGCGCCTCGATGAGCCCCTGCCCCTCGAGCCGGCTCAGCGCCTCGTACAGGGTGCCCGGCGCGAGCCGGACCCCCGAGAACGCCTCGACGTCCTTGGTCAGGGCGTAGCCGTGCTTGGCCCCGCCGGCCAGGCTGGACAGGATCAGCGTGGCCGGCCCGGCGTACCGGCCGAAGCCGCCGAGCGGTCCCGCGCCTGGCGCGCCGTCCCCCGTGCTTCCCTTGGCCATGGCTGTCATCGTATATCGGCCGGCGATCCATCGGCCGCCGGAGACCGGCCCGGCAGCAGCCCGGGCACGCGTGCCGCCAGGAACGCCCGGGGGAAGGGGTCACGCAGCCGCCACAGGCTCGCGTCGATGACGAAATGCGCCATGACCGCGCCCAGGTACGCCCCGAACGCCAGCCGCCCGGCGGCCGCGGCGGCGCCGTGCAGGTGGGAGGCCGCGCTGAGGACGGCGCCGCCGGCCAGGGCGATGTTGGCCAGGACGGCGAGCCGCAGCGCCCGGCCCGCCGCCGGCCGGCGGCCGGCCGCGACCAGCCCGAGCAACAGGAGGTACTGCAGGCCATGCGCGATCGTCATCCCGCCGACCGCCGCGTACGGGGACCCGAAGGCGAAGACCGGGAGGAAGAAGCCGAGCGAGATCAGATACACCACACAGAAGCACAACGAACGGTCTCCCACCGGTCGCCGGGCCGCAGCGGCGAGGCCGGCCCCCGCCGCTCCGGCGAAGACCGTCGCTGCCGCGGGATAGAGCCCGGTCAGGCCGGGAAGACCGATCCGGAGCTGGAGCAGGCCGGGATGCACGATCAATCCCGCGATGCCCGCGTAGCCCGCGGTCATGATGGCCCGGCGCTCCGCGGGCCGCAGCGACGCGGCCCGCCGCGACGACGCGGCCAGCGCCGCCAGGCCGAGGTTCTGCTTCTGGAAGTGGAAGAACTGCCAGGCGTAGTACGGCAGCAGGCCCCAGGCCAGCGCCGCGGGCGGCACCATGGCCGCGGCCGCAGCCGACGCCAGGACCAGCGCGGCGGGCAGCAGCACCAGCCGGGCCCGGCGCTGCCGGGCGTACCCGCGCACCTCCGGCAGCGTGTAGAGCCATCCGGTGGACGCGACATGCACCGACGACCCGACGAACAGCAGCCAGGCCAGGGCTCGCCCGGGCGGCGCGGAGGCGGGCGGGGCCAGCGCGATGGCCGCGGCGAACGCGCCGAGCGTCAGCGCCACCGTGGTGCAGAGCCAGACCCGCGGGCCGCCCGGCTGCCCGCGCGGGCGACGGCCGGGCGGAGCCGGCGGGCCGGCCCGCAGCTCGGCGGCCTGGTTGCCGGCCGGCCTCCCGGCCGCCGCGTCAGCCGCCACCGCAGCCGCCCGCGGCGCCCGCCGACGGGGCTACCACCGCCACGACGAGGATCGCCGCGACCGCGAACCCGGCCAGCAGGACCAGCGCGAGCACCAGGCTCCGCCATCCTGCGCGGCGGGATCCGGGCCCGGATTCCCGCAGTTTCGTGACCAGTAGCTGCTCCATGCGGAGCAGACTAGTTCGGTAACCGGTATATCGTCAAACGGTACAACGGCTACCGATGCACGGCTTAGACCCGCCTGGCCCGGGCGGGCATGGCCAGGCCGTCGCCGATCGCGGCCGCCAGCGCGAGGTAGGCGTCGGCCGTCGGCCGGGACAGCAAGTCCAGCTCGACCTCGGCACCCTCCTCGAGATGCGAGTCGTAGGGGATCCTGATCACGGCCCGGCAGCGCGCCGCGAAGTGTTCCTCCAGGCGGTTCAGGTCCACGGTGCTCTTGTTGCGCGGCCGCACGATGGACAGCACCACGACCGCGTTGCGCACCAGGTCGCCGTAGGAGTGCGCGGCCAGCCAGTCCAGCGTGGCGCTCGCGCTGCGCGCGCCGTCCACCGAGGGCGAGCTGACCAGCACGATCTGGTCGGCCAGGCGCAGGACCCCGGCCATGGCCGAATGCAGCAGGCCCGTTCCGCAGTCGGTCAGGCAGATGGAGTAGTAGTGCTCGAGCACCCGCGCGACCAGGCAGTAGTCCTGCTCGCTGAACGCCACCGAGACCGTGGGATCGCGGTCCGACGCGAGCACCTCCAGCCTGCTCGGCGCCTGCGAGGTGAACGTCCGCACGTCCGCGTAGCGCCTGATGTGGCCGCGCTCGTTGAGCAGGTCCCGGACGGTGGCCGCGGTCTCCAGCCTGACCTTGTCGGACAGGGTGCCCCGGTCGGGGTTGGCGTCGACCGCGATCACCCGGTCCCCGCGCAGCGACGCCAGCGTGGCGCCGAGCCCCACCGTGGTCGTGGTCTTGCCCACGCCGCCCTTCAGGCTGAGCACAGCGACCCGGTGGTGGCCGCCCGCGACCGGTGTCCGGACACGGTTGATCATGTCCCGGCGGCGCAACTCCGCCGCGGACGACGGCACCCGCATGAGGCCGCCGGTGGCGCGGTAGACCACGCGGCGCCAGCCGGGGGCGGGCGCGGGGCGCCGCCCGGGAAGCAGGAACTCCGGCGTCAGGCCGTCCGCGTCGTCCACGGCCCCGCCGGCATCGGGCGGCGCCGTCCCGGCCGACGGCCCGGCCCCGGCGGGCGGCGCCTGCGGGCCGGCCGTCACCTGATCCGTGGCGGCGCGGGCTCCCGGTGCCAGGGGCGGGGCGGGGACCCGGATTCCGGGCGGCGGGGGTCCCGGCGGCGCCTGGCTTCCCGTGGCGGCGGAAGCAGCCGGGGGAGAGAACCCCGGCGCGGCCACGGGCCCGGGCGGGCCGGAAGCTCCCGGCGGGGCCGGGGGCCCCGCAGCGGCCGGAGCGCCCGGCGGGGCCGCGGTGCCCGGCCGGCCCGCGGTTCCCGGAGGCGCCGCCGTGCCCGGCGCGGCAGACGTTTCCGGCGGGGCCGGGATACCCGGCCCGGACGCACCCGCCGGCGCCGGGGTTCCCGGAGCGGGCGCAGCACCCGGCCGGCCCGCGGGTGCGGGGGGTGCCGCGGTTCCTGGCGGGACCGCAGTCCCGGGACCGGGAGCGCCGGGGGGCGCGGGCGCGCGGGGCAGGCTCGCCGGCCCGTACGGCCCGGGCGGCGGGTACGGGTCGGGGGCACCGTAATCGCGGGGGCCGTACGGGTCGGCCCGGCCGTACGCCTCGGGGCCGTACGGATCCGCCGGCCCGTACGGATCCGCCGGGTCGTAGTCCCCGGGTGACCCGTAGGAGTCGGCCGCGCCGTACGGGTCGGCCTGGCCGTACGCTTCGGGCCCGTACGGATCCGCCCGCCCATGCAGGCCGAACGGGTCGTATCTCTCCGGCGGCTGGGGCCGGTCGGCCGGAACGTGGTGGCCGGCCGGCCCGCTCCCGCCAGATTCCGCCGCGCCCGGGCCGGCGGACGCCGCCGGGGCGGCCCCTGCCGGGCCCCCGGTACCGGGGGGCGGGCCCGGCGAGGCAGCCGGGCCGGGCGGTCCCGCCGCGGCTGACCGCCCGGATGAATCCACCGGCGTCCCGGTGCCCGGCGAACCCCCGCTGCCCGGCGCGCCCCCTGTGCTTGCTGACCCCCCTGTGCTTGCTGACCCCCCGGTGCTTGATGAACCCCCGGTACTTGATGAACCCGTGGTGCGCGGTGAACCAGCGCCGACCGCTCCGAGCGTGCCGTAAGGGTGGTCGTCCTCGTACTCGCTGGGCGTGCCGTAACGGCCGACGGGGTCATAACGGATCGGGCCGTAAGGATTCGGCGGGCCGGAATCATCCGGGAGCCCGTAGGGATTCCGCGCGCCGGCGGCGCCTTCGCCGGCCCCCGGGCCCTGCGCCGGGGGCGGCTGCGGGCTGGACGCCGCGCGCGGCAGGGGCTCGAGTTCGTCCGCCGCGCGCGGCGACGCCGCGCGCTGGACGCCGGCCGGTCCCGCGGCGCCCGGTGCGGCGCGTTCGCCGCTGCCGGGCCCGTCCTGCTCGGGTCTCGCCGCGCTGTCTCGATCGTCGTTGGCCACGATCGTTCCCCTAACGTTCTGTCCAAGGAGGCCGCACGCGCCAACCTGCGACCGCCCTTTTCATGATCACTTGAGCCGGCGTGGTCCGCGAGCCGGTAACAGTGACGCTACCTGCGGCAGGGAGGCCAGCCGCCCGGGGTGCCGCCACCTTGAGCCCTTTTCATCCTCCTCTTGGCTGTCCACATACGCTGAGCCCGAGGCCGGCGGATGAAAAGGGCTCAGACTCATCCCTACCAAATAATGGACCCACGGCCAGACATGCGCCGAACCCGATTTTTCCACGCAGAATAGGGCAACGTCCACCATCGTCCCCGGCGACCAGGGGACCGAGGGAGCCAGGCTGGAGGCGGACGGCCCGTTCGGGGCGGCTGTCAGGCTGGTGCAGCGCAGGCACGTGAGCAGCGAGGAGCGACCGATGCGAGCCGTCGTCATTTCCGAGCCCGGAGGGCCGGACGTCCTGAAGCTGGCCGAGGTGCCCGACCCGGTCGCCGCGCCCGGGGAGGTGCTGGTCGAGGTGACCGGCGCGGGCGTCAACCGGGCCGACCTGATGCAGCGGCAGGGGCTGTACCCGCCGCCGCCGGGGGCGCCGCCGTATCCGGGGCTCGAGTGCTCGGGCCGGATCGCCGGGCTCGGCGCGGGGACGGACGGCTGGCAGGTCGGCGACGAGGTGTGCGCGCTGCTCGGGGGCGGCGGCTACGCCGAGAAGGTCGCGGTCCCGGCCGGGCAGCTCCTGCCGGTGCCCGCGGCGGTGACGCTGACCGATGCCGCGGGCCTGCCCGAGGTGGCCTGCACCGTGCACTCGAACGTGTTCCAGCGGGCCGCGCTGGCCCCGGGGGAGACGCTGCTCGTGCACGGCGGGGCCAGCGGCATCGGCACGATGGCCATCCAGCTCGCTCACGCGCACGGCGCGCGGGTGGCCTGCACCGCCGGCTCGCCCGCCAAGCTGGACCGGTGCCGGGAGCTGGGCGCCGACCTGGCCGTCGACTACACCAGCGATGACTTCGTCGAGGCGGTCCGCGACTTCACCGGCGGCCAGGGCGCGGACGTGATCCTGGACATCATGGGCGCCGTCTACCTGCCGCGGAACGTGGCCGCGCTGGCCACCGGCGGCCGCCTGGTCGTGATCGGGTTGCAGGGCGGCAGCCGCGGGGAGCTCGACCTCGGCCTGCTGCTGAGCAAGCGGGCCAGCGTCCAGGCCGCTACCCTCCGGTCCCGGCCCGCCGCGGAGAAGGCCGTGATCGTGGCCGCGGTCCGCGAGCAGGTCTGGCCGCTGGTGGCCGCCGGGCGGGTGATCCCGGTCATCGACCGGGTGCTGCCGCTGGCCGACGCGCCGGAGGCGCACCGGCTGATGGAGGCCGGGGCGCACGTGGGCAAGATCCTGCTCGCGGCCTGACCGGAGGCCGCTGGCCGGCCCTGGCGTGCGGCGGCTGCGGCCGCTCGGACAGACTAGGGCACATGAGCGACCAGACGAACTCCGAACCCGAACAGCCCGCCAGGGTGGTCGTGGTCGGCCCCGACGGCGTCGCGATGGAGGCCGACCCGGCGGAGGTCTCCGGCCGCGAGCGCCCGGTGACCGAGATGGTCGAGCAGCCGGCCAAGGTGATGCGGGTGGGCAGCATGATCAGGCAGCTGCTGGACGAGGTCAAGGCGGCGCCGCTGGACGAGAAGAGCCGGGCCAGGCTCA
>Ga0126381_100007720_pt1 | contig 11991 bp, 16 predicted proteins | sample PanSoiMetPlot_28_FD_96465 | JGI IMG/M metagenome (GOLD analysis project Ga0126381, IMG submission 96465) | Tropical forest soil microbial communities from Panama - MetaG Plot_28 | ecosystem: Environmental > Terrestrial > Soil > Tropical forest > Bulk soil | place: Panama | collected 2016-02-17
CGCATCGAGAGCTGCCCACCGGTCGTGTTGGCGTGCAGACGTTCGCCGGGCTTGGCGCGGTTGGTTTGAGCCGGTATTGGCAGCCTACCGGCGCGCTCGGCAGAACGACTGAACTGCAGGGACTTTCTCGCGATCGGTAGAACCGCTGCCAATACGCCAATGACCTGAAGTGGCCGGTACGGCCGCCGCAAGCGTCCCCTCACGACACCCCCCGAGCGGCGGACCCCACGCCTTATGCATCACACACAAAGTGGCGCGACGGGATCCGCAACGTCTCACACTGCCATCGCCGCGCTAACTAACCGGACCCGCTATATTTGCCACACGTGTCCCGCGCGAACTTTTGACAAAGATCGGCAAGCATTGGGGCGGCTATATGATAGCGGTACGATGATTCGATGGCGCCCGTAGGCGTTTTGGGCGCTTTCGGCACGGCAGGCATCCGCTAGCCGAACCCATCCGGATACAAAATTTCCAGATGCGGCCGCGTCACAGGGATGAACGGGCTAGCCTGCGTCGTTCGCCAAGAAGCGGTGCTTTGAGTCTTTCACTTGATTGCGTCGGCTGGTTCAGCCGTCTGCGGTTGGAGCCTCTGGCAGCCTTTTCACGCTTTCGGAAATGATCTTACTGAGCTGCATCACCTGTTGGCTCAAAGCCGCGTATTCTACGATATCACTATGGATGCGATCGCCGTCGGAACGCAGTTTTTCACGCAAGTCGCGTAAATCGCCGATCAGCGTATCGATCTCGCGGGTCGAGTTGCCGGAGACTCGACGGAGCAAGGTGCTCAAACTGTTGGCATTCGCATCGCTATTTGAATTGTCATTCAGGCGAAACACCGCACCGCCGCTTGCCAAAGTGCGAACGTTTTCATCCATCTCGAGGTCCGTGGCCTTGAACTCCGCAGATGACTGGATTGGTTGTACATAACTCATGACACCACCTTGATTGCCGTTCGCCGTTGGTGCGGACGGTCCCCGCATGGATGGCGGCATGAAAATGTGACCACTTCAGGACTCGTCATTACTTCGAGTTTTGGTCATGGCAGTCAGGCATAAACTGAGGCTTGCCCGGCTTGACCATTTTTTGACAATGTGTTGCCGCGAGGCCGTCTGAATCGACCATTTGATGTGATTTTGGGTGGATGTAGACGGGGTTGGGGCATTCTGGAGCGTTCAGTAAAGCGTCGCGTGCTATGCTTGAAACGGGCGGCGGGGGCGATTTTTCGGCGGCAATCGTGAATGCGATCTTGCTTGCGCTATGGGCAGTTCTGCCGGCTTTGGCGGTTGGTTACGCGCGCCAGTGCTCGCTCGCACCGCGCCGTCGACCGGAATTCATGCTGCAAAAGTCCGAAAGGAGCGAACTCAAACGCGCTGTTGAGCTCTATGGACAGGTTCGCTATCGGCTTGAGCAAATACGCGAGAGCGATGAGCTCATAAACAGCTTTTGGCGAGCCGCATTAAGGCGCCACAGCACTATTCCTGAGCAAAATGAAGAAGTCGAGGATCTCAAGGCTTTCGCCCAGCATTTACAAGCGATGATCTCGCGCCTGAGAAACCAACCGCTATCACGACTGAAATCGTGGATCAGCAGCAGAAGCGTGCAATACGCGTTGGGCTACGCCATTGGGGTTTATTGCGTCAGCTTCGTCCTTTTGTGGCTGCTGACGTTTACCGTTTCCGATCAGCCTGCCTGGATGCAGGAATTCCAGGCGGAGGCGAATGACGGGCTTCTCTGGTATCCCTTCGACGAGCAATTTTTTTACGTCAATGCGGCAGCAATTGGCATTTCGGCCCTTGCCATGCCGATCATCTACTCAATCCGGCGCTATAGTCTGCGCTGGCAGCATGGCCTTGAATTATGCGTGTTCGCGGATCTGGCCGATATAGGACCGACCCAATCAATCTACGAATCTGACATTGGCTCGGGCGAGGATTTTGCTACGGCAACCGACGACCTCGAGAACGAGGAAGAGTGGATTCGGATTCTCGGAGTTTCCGCGACAGCCACGATCGAAGAGGTCAAACAAGCCTACAAAACTTTGATCAAGCAAAATCACCCTGATCGGGTGCAGGACATGTCGCAGGCTTTCAAGAGGCTGGCTGAAATTGAAACCAAGAAAATCAATGCGGCCTACCGTCAGGCCTTGAGCGCGGCGTCGCCCGCTTGATTCAACCTCGCTCCGCGTCGGCTAGCCGTTTAGATTCTGCAAACGACGATTGAGCCTTCATGCGCTTTCGCCTCGGTCACGCCATTTAAGAATCGATGGACGCCGTCCCGCAAAAGCGATAAGGCCTGTCTATTCTGCGGGCCGGAGCAAATCCAAGCATGCATCTCGCTTGTCCCGCCTGCGCCTGCGCAACCGCGCATCGGAATTTGTATTCGAAAAACTCTTGTGACATTCTGCAATGCGCCAAATGTGGTCTCGGCCGCGCCGAATGCGGTAGTTTTGACGCTCATAGCTATTACACCGCAGATTATTTCTCCGGAGCGCGCGCGGATGGGTATGCCGACTATCGCGGCAGCGAGCCGGTCTTACGCCGCGAATTTGCGCGCACAGTGCAATTCATTCGTAGTCTTCGGAATGGTGGGCGCCTTTTGGAAATCGGATGCGCCTATGGATTCTTCCTGGAAGAGGCCCGTCGCTTTTATGACGTGGCCGGAATTGAAGTCGCGGATGCACCTGTGGCATTTTGCCGATCCCGCGGTCTTGCCGTGATCAACGGAGTTGCTGAAGAATCCGTTATTGCGCAATTTGGCATGCTTGATGTCATCGTATTGTTGGATGTCATTGAACATCTTCCCGACCCGCAAAACACCTTGGCCTTGTGCCGGCTGCATTTGAATCCGGGAGGAGTGATCGTCATTACCACGGGAGATTTTGGCTCCCTCTATGCTCGTCTCGCCGGCCCGAAATGGCGCTTGATGACGCCGCCACAGCACCTGTGGTTTTTCACGCGGGAGAGTATCCGCCGCCTCTCGCATTCGCTTGGGCTTGAATTGGAGTCCTGCGACCACCCTTGGAAAATCGTGCCCCTTGCTTTGGTCCAGTTTCAAATGCGCCGTTGGCTCGGAGCCAGCCAGCGCCTGTCGACGTTCGCTAACCGCGTTGGACTGCCGGTCAACCTGTTTGATGCGATGCGCTGCGTACTCCGCAGGCCCGAAACTCGAAACGCTTGACGCTCGCTTCCGCTTGGTCGCTGTCACGCCGCGCTGGTTTAGGGGAGGGGAGCTCCGGTTGGCCGCGGCTCGCGATTTATTGGGCTCCTGTGCTATCGTCGCTGGAACCAATTTCGCTCCGTGCCGTTGTCGGTATCGGCCTCGTCATTGGGATTGTCGTGTGTCGCTGGGTAAGGCCGAACCGTGATTTCAAAACAACATAAAAACCCCAATACGGGGTCGATTTGGATCGTCGTTGCGGCTTTCAACGAGGCCACAGTTCTCGGTCCGATTGTCTCGGATCTGATGCGGCGAACCTATCGAGTGGTGGTCGTCGATGACGGCTCCAGTGACGCTACAGGGCAAATAGCGCTCTCCGCCGGTGCCACCGTGATTACGCACCCGGTCAATCTGGGACAAGGCGCCGCGCTTCAGACCGGCATCAAATTCGCACTGCAGCAAGGCGCCGCCTTTGTCGTGACCTTCGATGCCGACGGACAGCACCGGCCGTCCGATATCGCGCGGCTTATCGAGGCTCTGACCGACTATGACGCTGCCTACGCGCTCGGCAGCCGATTTCTCGGCAGCTCGCGTGGTATGCCATTGGGGCGCCGGCTTCTGCTTCAGGTGGCAATCTGGCTTACCCGGGTTATGACGGGTCTTCGCCTCACCGATACGCACAACGGCCTACGGGCCATGACCCGTGACGGCGCGAGTCGCATTTTCTTGCGGCAAAATCGGATGGCGCATGCCAGCGAGCTCCTTGAGCAAATCGCAGCAAGCGGACTACGCCATGTCGAGGTGCCTGTGACAATCGATTACACGCGATATTCGCTGGCCAAAGGGCAGCGCCTCAGCGATTCCTTGGCTATCCTGTTCGACCTCTCAGCGCAAAAGCTGCACCGATGATTGCTCAAATAGGGTTATCGATATTGCTCGCGGGTGTCTTGGTCTATGCCTGGACCGAGTATCGGAGGGCTCCCGTCATCTCCATTTTGTCGATGCTTGTGGCGACCGCGGGACTTTATTTTGTGTGGCTGCCAAGTCATGCGACCAGGCTCGCGACCCTGGTTGGCATTGGCCGCGGTGTCGATCTCATTATTTATGTTTGGGTCGTGATCAGTCTTATCCTGCTGCTCAACCTGCATTTGAAGCTTCGCTCGCAATCGGAGCTGATCACGATCTTGATGCGAGAGATCGCGCTCGCCAACGCGCGTGCGGCAGAGCCGAGCAAATAATCCACGCAGCGCCGACCGAGTAGGGGGGAATCAGGATAGAATTATAGCGTGTGTAGTGGTTGGCGACCGCGGCGTGCAAGGCGAGCATCAGTAACGCCGGAGCCGCATAGAACATAAAAGAGGGCTCACGCACGCGCGCGGCCTGGCGCAACGATATCAAGAATAAGGGCAGCAACAGCAAGCTCACGATTCCGCCAGGCCACATGCCGCACCAAGCGAGCGGAATAGTGACTACCAAATAGCGCCACCAATTGCTGTTCATTTCATCGCGCACCAGTCCTCCGATCAACGGATCGATTTGGCCGCTCTGCTCAACCAAGGCTTGGCGCCGCTCACGCCCGACATGAAAGAAACTTCCCGGCGTGTGGTACATGAAGCGGTGCATTGCATCGGCGCCGTAAACTTTGTCGAACAACAAATCGCCTATTCCGGGCGTGCAATAGGGGAAAGCGAGGAGAAACTCTCGTGCGGTCATGTCATCGTAAGCAAAACGTTCAACCAACACCGCGGAAGCGTATTCTTTGGTGAGTCCGAATTTCCCGAGCGAGACGTAGTTGCGCGTCATCCACGGTGCAACGATGCACATGAAAGCAAGACCGAATGTCAGCGAATGGATGGCGATCAGTTTTAGAGAGCTTTTTGCAATCCAATAGCCAAAGGCGCAGACGATCGCCAGGGCTGCAGGCAATAGTACTGCGAAAGACGGCTTGGTAAGGGAGAGCAATCCCAGCATCGCACCGGCGATAGCGAAACGAATAACTGCCGGTCGCACTAAAGCGCGCAAGAGCGCCCAAGCGAAGACGCTGTAGATCGCGAATATTGCGCTCTCTGTCATGACAAACGAAAAGATGTGAGCTTCATTCGCCAGAGCGGCGGTGGCAAAGAGAACCGCAAGGAGGAACGTCCACGGCGTCCGTCGAAAGATCAGGTCAGCCGCCAAACCGACTGCGGCTGCGCCGATCGCCAACAGGATGGAATTTAACATCCGGATTGGCACCTCGTAGGCTTCGCAAGTTGTTTCATCTCGATGGCCGCGGTTTGAGTCGACGCTGCATCGGACCGCCTCCGCAAAGCGATGGTCGAGTTTCATTACCGCGAGCACCACCGCCGGAAAGACAGGGCCGAAGAACATGCCAGGCTGCGCCGGCTGGACCGAGCTGTCGACGGGGTCAAAAATGCCGTCACTGAACGTGCCGTAACGGTCCAGGTCGTAAGCGATCGTAACGTAAAACACCTGATCGAAATCGCGGAGCTTCCAGTCCGGGCGAACGAGAATACTCAGTCCGATGGTAAGCAGTGACGCGATGATGGCGCCAAACTTGATGGTTCGGGCCACAACAGAAGAAGGATCAACCATGGCTTGCCGGATGCCCATGCTTCTCACGCGATGCCTTTGAGCGATGTCCCGCCGTCAAGCGTGAGCACTTGTCCGGCCAATGCGTCGTTCTCGGCGATAAAGATCACGGCGTGGGCGACCTCTTCAGGCCGGACAAAGCGGCCAATCAAAGTCGTGCGCGTGCAAGCCTCTCTACTCTCGTTCGAGGCGCCCGCCCAAGCCGGCGTCTCGGTGTAGCCTGGCGCAATCGCGTTGACGAGGATCTGCGGCGCGGCCGATTTGCTCAATGTTGCGGTGACTTGAGCCAAGGCCGCCTTGAAGGCCGAGTACTGCAAATAGCCCGGATCGCCGGTGGCGAGATTTCCATAAATCGAGGTGATATTTATGATTTTGCGCAACCGCGACGATGGCATTGCGATAAATTCGCCACTCGTACGCACCGCCGAGAGCAAAATATTTTTATATTCATACTCCCAGATTGAGTCTTCGCTGATGTCGCCCGGTCGCGCCTCACCGGCATTGTTGACCAGGACATCAACGCTGGACGTTGTGCGTTTAATTTCATCGAATAGCGATTTTATAGCGCCGGGATCCATGAGATCGGCTTGGTAGAGTCGCCCGGTTGAAACTTTTTCAATCTCCCTGATCGTCTCCTGCGCGCCCCCTTTGTTCCTTCCGTAGTGCAAAAGCACATTCGCGCGTTTGTAAGCAAAGGCAATGGCGATCGTTTTACCGATCCCGCTCGAAGCGCCGGTCACCAATACGGTTTTTCTCTGCAGGTCCATGGATCATCATAATTCGAACTCCCGCCTGACGAAAATGGGTCGTACTGCGAAAGGCGCCTGCCGCCTTCTGCAACCGAGGCGTATACGATGTGTCGCGTGTCTTGATAAAAACGTGCGAACGCTGGCGAAAGGCACAGGAAGCGAAGATTAAAGCGAGCACCCGATTTTGTTGATCACAGCTGCGGGACTATTAAGGCTTCCACTTCCTTGCCGCAGTGCGAGTGGACGTTATGTTTCACTTGCGCTCCCTTTTTGTTCGTCTATTTCACAGCATGCAAACGGCAGATTCCTATAAATCGGCGCCACAAACCGCGTCGGCGCCCAAGTAGCGGATTAACCCATATTCGCCCTGAATTAAGAACGCTCCGGTATATGTGGCCGAACGGATAAGAAGTTTGTATGCGTGTTGCCGGTGCAGCCGGCTCATAGCTGACAATACCAATAATGCCGACGCCAAATGCGCCCGGTCCTGACATAGGCGCCAAATCTGTTGCGCAGCAGGAATTGTTTTCTGGCGCTGTCATATTCGGCCTTGGAAGCGACGCGGCAGTGGTCTAAGGGAGGCTGCACCGCATTTGCTGATGAACAGAGAAGCGCCAACATTACCGTAATGACAACGAACGACTCTGCAGCCGCTGCACTGCGCTTCAACGCATACAAGAATCCGCCGTTCATCGGCACAAGCCCGCTCACAGCCTACCTAGATCTGCCAATCAAAGCTGTAAACGATACCAACAGTCAATGTAAGGCGGACGACCTTGAAACCATCGTCGCTTTAGCGTGCGCCAAAAGCGAGCCGACTGGTCGATTCCTCTGTCCTGATCTGGAAGCGCGGCAAGTGGGCCGCGACTTACACATTTCTGGCGGCGAGCAGGCCTAAGACAAGCAGCGCCAGGAAAATTACGACGAAAATGAAGAATAGAATGCGAGCAATATCTGCGCTGGCGGCTGATATGCCGCCAAAGCCGAAAATCGCTGCCACGACTGAGATCGGAAAAAATATGAGAGCCCATTTAAGCAATGTCATAAAACGTTCCTTTCGACAGCGTCGACAGGGCGGTTACCAACTCCGTTATTCACGCCTCGTTCCAATGCATGGTGCTGACGCTGCTACGCAAAGGCTCGCCTTACAACGCAAACCACGCTTGAATGGCCAGCGTCGCATGCCAGGCGAATACCGCCTCGGGCGTGCTTGTGGCTGCTCTCGATACGAGGCCTGATCAAAGAAGGGCCTATCAAACCAAAGGAATACACAAATGGCCTTCTACATTTGTACCGCCTGCGGCATGCAGCATTCCGAGAGCACGCAGCCACCCGGTCACTGCGTGATCTGTGAGGAAGAGCGGCAATATATTCCCCCGCGGGGCCAAACGTGGACCACGCTTGAGGCACTCCGGCAAAGCCATGCCAACACGTTCCGTGAGTATGAGAAAAGCATCATCGGCATCGGTTCGACGCCTGCATTCGCCATTGGTCAGCGCGCGCTGCTTGTGCGCACGGAAAACGGCAATATTCTGTGGGACTGCATCGCCACGCTTGACGACGCAACCGTGACGATGATCGAAGGACTTGGTGGCATCGATGCGATCGCGATCTCGCACCCGCACTTCTACACAACAATGGTGGAATGGGCGCGGGCGTTCACCGCGCGCATTCATTTGCATGCAGCCGACAAGCAGTGGATCATGCGGAGCGATCCCGCGATCGAGCTATGGGACGGCGAAACGAAAGTGCTGTGGGATGGGGTCACACTGGTCCGTTGCGGGGGGCATTTTGAAGGCGGCGCGGTCTTGCACTGGGCGGGCGGAGCAGGGGGCGGCGGGGTCGTTTGCGCCGGCGATATCCTGACCGTGGCGACCGATCGCAAATGGCTCTCGTTCATGAGGAGCTACCCGAATTTCATTCCGTTGTCGGGGCGCGCGGTAAGTAGGATCGGTGCAGCGCTACAGCCATTCGCCTTCGAGACCATCTATGGCCACTATTTCGATCGCGTGATCGCCAGGCACGGCAAAGCTGTGCTGGAAGCCTCTGTGGCCCGTTATGTGGCTGCGATCGAAGGCAAGCGGGGCTACGATTGAGCGGTGCGGCTTTCCGTTTCACCCAAATGAAAATGCTTTGGCTCATCTGATCAGCGTGGTGGCCTGATCAACGATGGCTTGCGGCAAGGCGATGCCGAGAGGTTTTGCGCTCCTCAGGTTGACGATCAATTCGGCCGCGGTTGATTGATAGATCGGCACGTCGGCCGGTGCGGCGCCGGCCAAGACTAAACCGCTATAGGCCCCGGCTTGGTAATACAGCTCCGCAAATCTAGTTCCGTAGCTCATCAGACCACCGGCAGCGGTGAAAGCAGTTCCCTGGAAGACCGCTGGAACGCTATGCCGAGCTGACAAGGAGCCAATTTCAGCATCCGCGCTGAGAAAGAACTCATCGTCAGCGATGACGAGGCCTTCTGCTTGCGATTGGGCCAGCTCGGCAAAGACATTGCCAAAGTCGCGCCCAGTACTTGCCCGCAGGAGCTCTATCTGTGCGCCAGTTTTCCGAGCGGATGCCAAGGCATCGTTGATTAGCGCGTCCTGGTTCGGATTCTGAGGATTGCTCGTATATCGACGCAAGCTTGTAACGACACGACCCGAACGCGGCACCGGGGGTATTTCTGAGGGCGGCGATCGCCGCGTCGGATTCAATACTGGTGTCGATTAAATCTTCAGTCAGGGCGCCAATGATGCCGTCGCGCCGAGCATAGAGCTTGTTGATCTCGTCCGAATGTTGGCGTGCAGTTTGCAACACGCCGCAGCCGAGGCGTTAATCACCGCGGTGGGTCCACCCGACTGAGCGTAGAACGCGTTCTTGCCGGGCATACGAACTTTCCTGTCAGCTCTGGCCTGTCATGCTGCATCCAAATGTGCGTCGCGCTCGCTTACTAAACGACAAAAGTGTCACAAAGTATTCCGAGAAGAGATGGCACGGTTACTAGGGCCAAGTTCCACTAGAGATTTTAAGCCAATCAACGCGGCTGCTGGGTGAGTAATTACGTATGATGGGATCGCTGCTAGGTACCCCCGGAACCTTCCCTTAGCCTCAAACCGTTTGCGAAATTCCGATTGAACAAGAAAATCTAAGATTCGAGGTGAAATACCGCCGGCAACGTAAACGCCGCCTCTCGCGCCGAAAGTCAGCGCTACATTTCCCGCAAACGATCCCAAAAAAGCGCAAAACGCCTGCAGCGATCGTTGGGCAAGCTCACACTCGCCACTAAGGGCTTTCTTGGTAATTTCAGCGGCATTTCGTGGTGAGAATTCCAATCCTTCAAGCGCGGCAATGGCCTGATGGATGTTTTCCAAGCCGCTGCCGGAAATGACCCGCTCTGCCGAGACATGGCCAAACTGTTTGCGCAGGTGATTCACGATGCGATCCTCTAGCTCGCAAGTCGGTGCTAGCGTTGCATGCCCTCCTTCGCTTGCAATAACCACCCGCCTGTCCGAGCGCTCAACAAGGCAAGCGACACCCAGTCCAGTCCCTGGTCCGAGTACAGCCATCGGCGCTCCGAGTTCTGACTTACCGCCTCCTATCCCCGCCAAATCGGTGGAGGTTAGACTGGGAAGCGAAAGAACGACCGCTTCGAAGTCGTTAACAATTTGAACCTCCAAACCGAAAACCGTTTGCAGTTCACTGATGTCGATTACCCAAGAAGAGTTGGTCAGAGCGACACGCCCACCTTTTACAGGAGCCGCAATAGCAAAGAGCGCTTTATGGATTTGCGTCTGCCGACAATGTTCCTTTATGAAAATTGCTAGTGCGTCCGGAAATTGCCCAAACTTAGCAACCTCAAAGCTGCTAATGGGAGTCAGGTGTCCATTGGATAACACCGAGAACCTTGCGTTTGTGGCGCCAATATCGCCCAACAAAACACTATCAACTAAAACTGACATGGATGTCCGCGTTTAACTGATCGCAGCTGGATCGGCCACTCTTTAAGACCAAACAGTTGGAGTTCGGGAAACGTTACGACTGATTCTTTGGTACCCGATCTAGTTTTGATCGCAAGCTATCAAGGTCTTTAATGAGCGTATCGATACTCTTACGCAATTCTCCACGCTCCGCGGCTGTCATCGGCTTGGATATCATATCCATCCACGCCAAGCTGATACTTTCCTTTAGACCATTGATGTCCCGGACTAGCTTTTCTCGTTCGCTGGGCATGGCATTAGCGGCAACCCCAGAGCGCCTGCAATAGCAATCATTAAGCCGGCAATCACCGTGTCATTGATATGGCTGCTGCCTCATCGCCAGGCCGGCCCATTTGCATAAACGAGATTGGCTTCCGCATCGTTCCATTCTCCAACGCGTAGGCAAGCAACTTCGATTTTCATGAATGTCGGATTGGGTTCCCAGCTCACGGTTTGCGACAAAATTGCGAACCCGAGCTTTTGAACTGCTCGGAATTTTACCAAGTACCTGGCGCAGTATGAGCATTTCCCGGTCACCCGAGCTGTTCAGCGTTTAGGCTACTGCTACTCAGATGCTCGAGCAACACGGCGTGACTTCCGTTATTGGCACAAAGCAGACATCCTGATCGCGTTGGCAAACGTTCCACTTTCGTAGGAATAGCGGACCTTGATCGGACATTCCGAAACGTTCGCTAATGACCCTTATGCGACATCACCGGGGCCGTGGAGCCACCTACGCTCGAACGACACTCGGCCACGTTCAGTGTGCTAATTTAACTTGCTAGGATACTCGATACCGAAATGAGAGGGCCAAATGAGATCCAATGTTGTGACGCTGGCTGCCGCGATCACCGTAGCTGGTGCGAGCGCAGCTTATGCCGCTAGCGAGACGATCACCATGAACGCGATCGATGCCAATGGGGTGGGCAAGCAGATCGGCACGATTGAGCTGTCGGACACGAATGAAGGATTACGGATCACGCCACAGCTTAGCGAGCTCCCGCCGGGCGACCACGGTTTTCATGTTCACGTTAATCCGAATTGCGGTCCCGCCAACGGACCAAATGGCCAGCCGGCGGCTGGGATGGCGGCAGGCGGCCATTACGACCCTGCTAACACTGGCAAGCATCTGGGGCCACAGGCCGAGGGTCACAAGGGCGATATGCCAGTGCTTACCGTTGATACCAGCGGCAAAGCTACGAAGGCCGTTACGGCACCACATCTCTCGGTGGCCGACGTTAAGGGCCGCTCGATAATGATCCACGCAGGGGGTGATAATTACTCCGACCAACCGGCACCTCTAGGTGGTGGTGGCGCACGCATTTCGTGCGGTGTAGCCATGTAAACCCTCCGCTATCGCTTCAGCGAAGCGTCTTTCTGCCGCTTTGAAGATTTTTTCACAACGTCCGCTTTCGGCACATAGCGGACATCCCAGAGAGCTCACCTGATGTCTGCTTTCGGGGGTGAGGCGGATATGCTGCGATGTCCGTTCTACCTCTGAAAGCGGACATCGGCCTTATGCTGTA
>Ga0126381_100007721_pt1 | contig 11988 bp, 7 predicted proteins | sample PanSoiMetPlot_28_FD_96465 | JGI IMG/M metagenome (GOLD analysis project Ga0126381, IMG submission 96465) | Tropical forest soil microbial communities from Panama - MetaG Plot_28 | ecosystem: Environmental > Terrestrial > Soil > Tropical forest > Bulk soil | place: Panama | collected 2016-02-17
CTTGCGGTCGGGCGAATTGCAACGGTTGGCGGCATTCTGTTGTCGATCGGTACCGCGTACGCAGCCATCAGCTTCAACAACATCATGGATACGCTGCAACTGGTCTTTAGCTTCGTGAATGCGCCCCTCTTTGCAACCTTCCTGCTCGGCATGTTCTGGAAGCGAAGCACGGGCCATGGCGCGTTCGTTGGGCTGATCTCCGGTACGGTCGCCGCGATGCTGCATCACGGGCTCACGCTGCCGATCGAGGCGCACCCGGGAATTCATGGCGGCTGGCTTGCGGTGATCCATCACTATCCCAGCGATATGGCGCAGAACTTCTACGGCGCTATCTATGCTTTCAGCGCGAACTTCATCATCACTATCATCGTGAGTTTGTTTACAAAGCCGAAGCCGGATGCTGAACTCGTCGGCCTGGTGCGTTCGCTAACTAAGATGCCGTCCCATGCGCATCTGCCCTGGTGGAAGCGGCCGGAAGCGTTGGCGATCGCTGTGCTTGTCGGCGCGATTGCGCTGAACATTTTCTTTGCCTGATACTTGTCAGGGCACGACTTTAGTCGTGCCGATAACGATGACCAGGCTTTAGCCACTGAGGTAATTATGAATCTCGATTTGCGCATTCCCATGGGGCTGATGTTCACCCTCACAGGCGCCATTCTTACCACTTGGGGGCTCAAGACCAACGGCGATGCCGCACTCTATGCAAAAAGTCTCGGCATCAATGCCAATCTCTGGTGGGGACTCGTGCTGCTAGCGTTTGGGCTGACAATGTACATCATGGGACAACGCAGGCAGCGACGGCTGGAGAAGGAACCGCCGCCGGTGGAAGAGGGTGAAGTGAGGCGAGGACACTGAAGGGCAGGGAAACTTCAGCCCTTCCGGCCATTCCCACAGCAGGGTGGTGCGTGGATCCGCAGCCTCTGCGCTTTGCTGACAGAACGTAACTCAATTTCGAGACACACTGCCCAACATCCGGGCTGCGATTGCGGCAGAGAGATATCTCCTTAAGCAACAGGCAAACCAGGTTTCGACGATCATGCTTGCGTGAAACCCTGGAAACTCCCGGGAAGAGGCGGTTTGGCGTGGACTGGCACCGCCAAGCTTCGCCGTCGCGTCGGCTGGAGTATAGGTTAGTGAGACGGAAACAACTGCAGGTTCCTCCACTGGCTGCGCTTGGTCGGAATGGCAGGCCTTGTTGAGCGTGTAAACGCAAGAACGGATAGCGACACTCCCTCACCGGAAACTGATACGGTCCTCAGTACGCTGCAACTACACTGGTAGCAGCGATGAAACGCAAGACGATCGAGCACTACGAAATCATTCGCCGGCTCGGCGCGGGCGGCAGCGGAGTCGTGTACCTGGCGAACGATTCGCTGCTGCAGAGGCCCGTCGTGCTCAAGATCCTGCGCACCGGGTCGCTCTCTGCGCAGCAGTTGCGCACCACCGTGTTGCGCGAGGCGCGGCTGGCCTCGGCGATCGAGCACCCCAACGTCTGCGCGATTTACGAAGTGGGCGAAGTGGATGAGTCCGGCGACGAAGGCTACATCGTGATGCAGTACGTGCCAGGGCAGTCGCTTGACCAGCTCATCGCGCGCGGGCCCGCGAATCCGCAGCTCGTGCTTTCGGTTGGCATCCAGATCGCCGACGGCCTGCAGGCGGCACACTCGCTGGGCATCTTTCATCGCGATCTGAAGCCGCAGAACGTGATGCTCACCGACGGCGGCCTGGTGAAGATTCTCGATTTCGGCCTTGCGCGGCGGCTGCCTCCGGAGGATGCCGGCTTCGATCCCTCCAAGCCGGCGATGGCGAAAGACGCGTCGATGGCCGCGACTTATACAGCGCGCGGAGGCACCATCCGCTACATGGCGCCCGAGCAGTTCGTTACGGGGCAATCGAGCGTGCAATCGGATGTGTGGGCGCTCGGCGTCATCCTCTACGAATTGGTCAGCGGCCGTCATCCGTTCGCACGCGTCGACGCCGAAGACTTTCAGATCATACGTGCAATCCAGTTTTCCGATCCCGTGGATCTGAGCGAGATTGTCCCGCAGATCTCAGCCGAGTTGAAGAGCGTGATCGGCACCTGCCTCGAGAAGACGCCTGCCACGCGTTACGGGTCCGCTGCCGAGGTACGCGAGGCGCTGAAGACCATCATGAAAGCGCTGCAGATCGAGACGGGCGTGATTCCCGGCGATGCGGCTGCAAATTTGCCGACTACCGAGGCTGAAGCTGAGAAGCGTGCTACCGGACTCCTCTCCATGCTTGCCGAGCGCTTTCGCGAGTCGGGCGGTGACCGCGCGAAACAGAATTCGATCGTCGTGCTGCCCTTTGCGAATCTGGGAGCGACGGAGGTCGCTCCGCTCTATGGATACGCACTCGCCGATGCCGTTGCCGCCCGCCTCGCGCGCATTCCGGCGCTCGTGGTGAGGCCATCGAGCACGCTTATGTCGCTGCCGATCTCGCAAATGGATCCGCTCTCGGTTGGGCAACGGCTGCTGGTTTCGTACGTTCTGGCCGGCAATTTCCTGCGTTCTGAGACCGGCTTTGATTTGAACTGGCAATTACTCGATGTCAGCTCGCAGAGTGTCCGCTCGGGCGGGTCGATCAGTGTTGCTTCGCTCGATCTGATCGCTGTGCAGACCGAGATTTCGAACGAAGTGTTTGCCGCGCTTCACGGGCTCGGCGGCGCCGCAGAGCAGATGGATGGATCGCGCTCCGCACCTCGCGATGGCTCCCTGCCCGGGCCAGTGAGTGAAGAGTATCTGCAGGCGCGTGCGCTGCTCAGCTCGTTTATGGTGCGCACCGGTTCGAAGGGCGACCTCGATCGCGCATCCGCTCTATTCGCCAGCATCACGGAGAAGGATCCCGGATTTGCCGCCGGCTGGACCGGCCTTGGAATTGCCGAACTTCAATACGTGCGCCATGGATTCGGCGGACAGATTCATGTGATGCACGCACGCCGGGCGTTCGACGAAGCTCTGCGAATCGATCCGGCGGCGATCGAAGCCAATCTGTACCGCATCTACATGCTTCTTTCGCGCGGCGAGAAAGAGTCGGCTCGTCACGGTATCGCCAACCTGCTTACAAACGCCGCCAACGACTGGAATGTCCACATGGTGGCCGGAATCGCGCTACGCGGCGACGGCATGTACGACGAAGCGCTGGTGCAGTTCAACGAGGCGCTCAAGTTGAACCCGGCCAATGCAGCCCTGCTCTACAACCATCGAGCGCGAGTCTATCACTATCAGAACCAGATCGAACTGGCGGGCGACGAACTCGAGAAGGGACTTGCACTCGAGCCGCGCCATCCGCTGCTGCGCACGTCATCGGGCTATCAGCAGATGCGGATGGGAAATCTGAAAGAGGCTATCGAGATACTCGAAGCCGTGATCCGCGATGACGAGTCGCTGCGCATCGCCGTGCCTACCCTCGCGATGTGCTACGTCCAGGTGGGCGAGCGGGCGCGGGCCGCCGCGCTGCTGACGGATGAGACGCTGGCCGCTGCAGAAGCCGACAGCGAGATGGCCTATAGGCTTGCCTCGTACTTCGCCGTCGAGGGCGATGCAAGCGAAGCGCTCCATTGGCTGCGGCGCGCCATATATCTCGGCAACGAGAACTATCCATGGTTCTCAAAAAATCCGGCATGGAACAACCTACGCACCAACCCCGATTTCGAGCGCATTCTTGAGGATCTGAAGAAGGGCTTCCGCCGCAACCAGAAAACATGGAAGAGACTGCTGGAGCAGGTGCCGGCTGAGTCAGAGTGACACAGATGATCCTGGAACACGCGGTCGAAGACGACTATCCCGCCATTATCGATCTTGTTAATACGGCGTACCGGGGCAAGGGAGCCGTAGCGAGCTGGAACATTGAGACAGGCATCATCGAAGGCACGCGGCTGACGGATTCGCTGCTGCGGGAGGATCTCGCGGCGAAACCCGACGCGCACCTCCTCGTTGCGCGCGATCCTGACAGCGGAGCTATCATCGGCACGGTGTGGCTTGAACCGGTTGGCGATGGTGCTTGGTATCTGGGGCTGTTCACGATCTCCCCCGCTTTGCAGAAGCAGCACCTGGGTCGTGAGCTGTTGAGCGCTGCAGAAGACTTTGCTGGAGCGCGCGGGGCGAAATCGATTCGCATGGGAGTCCTGAGCGTCCGCGACACGCTGATCGCGTGGTACGAGCGGCGCGGGTATACCCGCACAGGAGAAACGGAGCCGTATCCCTATGGCGACAACCGCTTCGGCACGCCGCTTCGCGAGGATCTGGAGTTTGTGATGCTGGAAAAACAGCTTTGCTCAGTGGCAGACCGACAATAATGGTCATGGACTCGAGCGATTCTGAGGCGAAGCGCATTATCGTGTCTATTGGCGAGATAACTGCTGTTTTGCGATATCGATGTGTCGAACTGTGACGTCTTCCGGAAGTAAAAATTGCGAGCAGTGCGGTTGAGATCATCTCCTGTCAGAAATGGACCGGTGCTCGAAGGCTATCTCGATTTGGAACCCCACGAGAAGGACGGACTCTGATGGATATTCGACGCATGGTTGACCAAGGATCCATGGACAATCGATGCAAGCCTAGATCGCCAAAAGCGCGAGGAGCAGGTCACACTGCAGGAGGAGCAACAAGTCACGGTGAAGGGAAGTCGATCAACTCAGTTCATCGTTGCGTCAGACCGTCGGTGAGCTTCTTCAACTTAAACCCTGAAACAGAGAGGCGCATCGAAAGAGCCTGAAAAGAGAAAGCCGACGGAATCGCTTTCGCAAAATCCGCCGGCCTGTTCCTGCTTTATGTTCCAAATGATTACTTCAAGTTGACCGTTGTTTTCAGCGGCAGGTTGTCCGACGATCCGCCAACCGAGATGGTGTAATCGCCGGGCAGCAACGACCAGCCATCTTTCTGCTCGTCGAAGATCGACAGGTACTTCGGATCGATCTCGACTGTCACGGCGCGTTTCTCGCCCGGGTTGAGTTTTACCTTGGTGAATCCGACGAGGCGCTTCGGCGGTTCCTGCGCGGCTGCCGGCAGACCGGCGTAGACCTCGGCGATCTCCGAGCCCTCGCGCGCGCCGGTGTTCTCCACCGTGAAGGTCACTTTCACCTTTTCGCCCGGTGTAACCTGCAGCCCCGAGTAGCGGTAGGTCGTGTACGAGAGGCCGTAGCCGAACGGGAAGAGCGGCTTCTTGTTTTCGGCATCGTACCACTTGTAGCCAACCTTCACTCCCTCGTCGTACGCAACCTGGAACGGCGGAAGGCCCATTGCCCATTGTTCCGGCGAGGCTGGTCCTGAGAAGTGCGACGACTCAGGCGGAGGCATCGTGATCGTCGTGTGAGGCAGATCGGCTTCACTCTTCGGGAAGCTGTTCGGCAGCTTGCCGCTCGGGTTCACCGTGCCGAAGAGAATGTTGCCGACAGCGTTGGCGCCATCGCTGCCGGCAAACCAGGCTTCGAGAATGGCGGCGGGCTTGTCTACCCAGGGCATCGTAATGGGATTGCCAGTCTCGAGCACGACGATCGTGTGCGGATTCGCTTCAGCGACCGCGGAGATGATCGCGTCCTGGTTGTGCGGCAGGGTCAGGCTCTTCAGATCCATGCCTTCGCTGGCCCACATGTAGGCAAACACGATTGCCACATCGGCGCCCTTTGCGGCTGCAGCCGCGGCTGCCGGATCCGTGCCAGGATCGTACTTCACCGTGGCGTGCGGCGCGCGCGCCTGGATCGCCTTGAGCGGTGAAGTCGGGAACCAGATCTCTTCCATCCAGTGCGTTGCTCCCTGTCCCGCAGGCTTGATGGCATTGCCGCCGATCGGATCGACCTGCGCCGAACCACCGCCGGAGATCATGCCCACGTCCGAGTGCGAACCGATCACCGCGATTGTGCGCAGCTTAGCCGGGTTCAACGGCAGTGCGCTCTTTTCGTTCTTCAGAAGAACGATGCCGCCCTCTTCGATTTTGCGTGAAGTCTCGAATCCGGCGAATGGGTCGATCACGCTGCGCTGCCGCGGGTGATCGATCACTCCGGCCGCGAACATCGAGCGCAGGATACGGTGCACGTGTTCATCAAGCTCGTTCTGCGGAATCTTGCCCGCGTCGAGGGCATCCTTGAATCGCTTTTCGTAGAAGAACCTGCCCGGCTGTTCATTATCCAAACCTGCTGCCGACGCCTTTGCGTCGCTGTGCGTGCCCCCCCAGTCGGAGAGCACGAAGCCCGGGAACTTCCAGTCCTTTTTCAGCACATCATTCAGCAGCCATTGGTTCTCGCACGCGAAGTCGCCGTTCACGCGGTTGTATGAGCACATCACCGCGGCCGGCTTGCCCTCGGTAACCCCGATCTCGAACGCCAGCAGATCGCTCTCGCGCGCCGCACGCTTGCTGATGTTGATGTTGACGGAGTTGCGGCCGCTCTCCTGATCGTTGAGCGCGTAGTGCTTGATATCGCCGATGACGTTCGCCGACTGCGTTCCCTGAATGAGATGCGCCACGAGCGTGCCGGCAAGCACCGGATCTTCACCGAGATACTCAAACGTGCGGCCGTTGCGCGGATCGCGCGTGAGGTTCACGCCGCCACCGAGAGACATGTTGTACCCCTGAGCGCGCAGTTCGCGGCCGATCAGTGCGCCGTATTCGTAGGCGGCATCCGGGTCCCAGCCTGCGGCTGCGGCAACATTTGCCGGCAGGGCAGTGGCGTAGCGTCCATTCACTCCGCTGGAGCGGACACCGTAGGCTGCATCGCTCATATCGATGCCCGGAATCCCGAGGCGCGGAACGCCGACGGCGTATCCCACGCCGCGGTTCGAGGGGGCATTCTCGGGAGTGACTGCGTCATCGGTCGGCATGCCCACGCCGTGCAACAGAGCGATTTTTTCGTCGACCGTCATCTCTTTCATCACCAGATCGGCGCGCTCGTCGGGTGAAAGGCTGGTGTTCATCCAGGGCCCGGTAGGCCGTGCCGGTTGCTGACGACGTTGCGCAAGGCCCGGCGTCGCCGCACAAGCAAGACACACTAAAAAAGCCGCCGTGGCACGCAGCCCGGCAAGCAGTGGAGCATGTTTCATTAGTCCCCTCATTGATAAAACGTTTATCTTTGGTCGCCCCCCATACTATCAACAAAGGGCAAAGACGTGCGTTTCCCAAATGAAGCGATTCCACTCAAAGCGGTTAGGCCGCGATGAATGGGACACACACCGTTTTTTTTGAATTAGAGGAGCTCTAAGTTTGGTCGAGCTAAAAGTTCTGAATCAGTCCGTCGACCGGGTGCGTTCGATGCGTTCGTATGGAACGTAGACGGGGTTCCAGACATATGGACGGATGCGTTCGGGCAGTGAATCCGGATCGTCGACTCCCGCCTGGTCTTCCGCGACGACCTGGCGTGCGACGGCCTCGGCAACCGCCATCGCCACCTTCCTCGAGTCCCCAACCGGCGGCTTTTGTCTATGCGAGAAGGCGAGAGCGCAGCAAGCGTCTTGGCTGCGGTCATGATCATCCCATCGCATTGATTGCTTCAGATTTCGCGGTAGGATTCGACAGGGAAAGATGATGGGCCGCTCGGCATGGCGAGCCATCTCGCGCACAATCTCTTCGGTGAATGCTCCGGCTTGCGCGGATACTCCCGCCAACGCCGTGACTTTCGCGTTGCGCACAACGTCGAACAGGGAAACATCCTCGCCGCCATCGAGCTTCCATCCCTCCAAGTCGGCGCGTTTGCGCACCAGATGCTTCTGGCTCTCCCGGACCCCGCGTGCGCCCTCTACAAGCAGCCCATAGCGGTTAAACGCGTATATGCGGCAGCGAGCCTGTTGCTCGCTCGCTCCCTCTTCTCTCATTGCTGCGATCAACAGGTCGACGATGCCGATGCCGGCTGAACCCGAGCCGAACATCACAATCGTCTGCTGCGAGAGCGGTACACCCGTGGCATGCACCGCGGCCAGCAGCGTCGCCGTCGTTACCGCGGCAGTTCCCTGGATATCGTCGTTGAACGTGCAAAGCCGGTTGCGATAACGATCGAGAAGCCGCTGTGCATTTGCCCCGGCAAAGTCTTCCCACTGCAGCAGGATGTGCGGCCAGCGCTTCTCGACAGCCGTAACAAAGGCCTCGACAAAATCGTCGTACTCCTGCCCGCGCACCCGATGATGCTGCCATCCGATATAGATCGGATCCTGAAGGAGTTTCTCGTTGTCCGTTCCCGCATCGAGAAGGATCGGCAGGCAATGCTCCGGTGGAATGCCGCCAAGAGCGGTGTAGAGCGCCATCTTGCCTATGGGGATGCCCATGCCGCCGGCGCCCTGATCGCCGAGGCCCAGTATGCGCTCGCCGTCGCTGACGACGATGCATCGAACAGCGTCATAGCGCCGGTCAGCAAGGATCTGGTCGATTCTGCTTCGGTTCGGATGGCTGATGAACAACCCGCGCGGCCTCCGCCAGATCTCCGAAAACCGCTGGCAACCCTCGCCCACAGCGGGCGTATATACGATCGGGAGAAGTTCCTCGGTGTAGTGCTCAATCATCGAGTAGAACAGCGTCTCATCATTGTCCTGAAGGTCGCGCATGTTGCAGTACTTGCCAAAGTCTGTTTCGCGCGAGTCGAGCACTCGTTTGCGGCGGATGCGCTGGTCCTCGAGAGTGCCGATGTGAGGTGGCAGCAGGCCGTGCAGGCCGAAGATGTCCCGTTCCTGCCCGTCGAACGCTGTGCCCTTGTTGTAGCGGGAGTTGGACAACAGGTCGATGCCATAAAGACGCGTGCGGAAAACCGGTTCGCAGGTCGATGGAATAGGGGGCTCGTCCTTCACTTGTATCTCTTTTGTATCGTCAGGGTTCCAGTGATTCGCGCATTTGTGCACCAGGAAAAGATCATATCGACGGAACGATCATTAGGATGTGACGATGCACTGGAAGAATTGGCCGGCATGCTCAACCGAGGACGGCTTCCGAGCCTCTTCCAGGAGGCGGGATTCGGTCGGACGGCAGCCGACATCGACGGATAGTTCATAAATCGTATGTGACGAAAGGCATGTATCGGATGTGACCCAGTAGTTCCGTAGGGCGGCTATCCCATATACGATGTGCGTTACAGGACCGGAATCAGGACTGCGTCTTCGGCCGGCTATTACGAGGCGGAAGAACGTATGAATCTGAATTCAAAGGATATTGATCTGCGGGCGAACTGACTTGCAGGTTGTTGTTCCATCTTTCCCAGCTCTGTCTTAAGCAGTTTTCGGGCACCGACAGTGCCCATGCACGTTGATGTCGGCCTTGACCCGCAAGCCCCGCTAGTAAAGCGGCGGCGAAGTCTATCGACATTGACCGAAGAAAAGGATCAACAACCATGATGGCCAGAGCAGGGATGTCGACCCAGGTACAGAATTCCGAACCCGAACTCAGCGCCTCGAAAGGCATGTCGGTTGCCCTGATCGGGCCCAACGATGCGCACCGCAAGATCGTCGCGGCCGCCCTTGGCTCGGCGCAGGGCCGCAAGGTACATGAGTTTATCGACTACCCCGACAAGCTGAGCGATCTGCCGCGCATGCTTGAGCAAAACTTCGACGTGGTGCTTGTGGACGTCGACACCGACGAAAGCTATGCGCTCCAGATCATTGAGAAGGTCTCACAACTTGGCCTCGCCGTGATGGCCTACTCCGCCCGGGACGATCAGGACCTGCTGATGAGCTGCATGCGTGCCGGAGCGCGCGACTTCCTCCCTCTGCCGGCAAGCGAAGAAAACCCCAGCCAGACTCCACCGTCGACGCCCAGACCGGCAGCGCCGGCTCAGCAGGCGGTCCCCAGGGCGCCTGAGCCAAGACCGGCGCCTCCGATTGCCCCGCCCGCTTCACGCTCGAATGTGATGCCAATTGCGCAAGAAAAGCGCGTCGAAACCATGCCGAGGTTCTCGGCCGAGAGGGCGGCGCTGGATGCTCATTTAGCCTCGGCGGCGCCTGTGCCAGAGCCTGCCCCGGCTCCAGCGGCGGCGCCAGATCCAGTCGCGCCGGAGCCGGCGGTTTCAGAATTTGCCGAGTGGGATGCGACACATCTGCGCCGTGCGGTAGCACCTCCCGCGCATCGGCAGAAGGAATCGCGCCCAGAACCACGCCCGGAGCCGCGTCAGGAACCGCGTCAGGAACCGCGCCCGGAACCCCGTTCAGATCCGCACCCGGAGCTGCGCCAGGAGTCGCGTCCAGAACTGCGACCCGAATCGCGTACCGAACCGCGCCCTGAATCGCGGCCGGGACCAAGCCTCGTCCCTGAGCGAAAAAAGGACGAGACACCTGCGCGACCCGTCACCAGCATCGTTCCCCCGGCTCCAGCGGTCGCGGTCGAGCGACCCCCAGTGGCCGACATCTTTCGCTCAGCTCAACTTGACTACTACAAGGCCGATCCAGACGAGCTTCAGAAGAAGGGTGCAGGCTGGCTGAAGTGGGTGTTCATCGCTGCCGGGCCTCTTGTTCTCGCGCTTGTTCTGCTCATCGTCTTCACTCGGCCATCCGTGCAGAACGGTTCGAACAACTCGGCAAAGCATCCGCAGGCAGTGGAGCAGGCGCCGCCGCAGCCCCAGGGCGAGCTGATCGTAAATGCTACAGGAAAGCCTTCGCCCGCTACGCCTCAAACCGCCGCCACAACAGGGGCAACGCTGGGTAGGACGCCGGCCGATGGCACAACCACACCATCCGAAGGAGCGTCGCCAGGACCGAGGCAGGTGTCGCCTGACGCGATGGCGGCGCAACTGGTTGCGCCCTCTCGCATCGCCGGCAACATTAAGCGGTCGCAAGCTGACGGACCTCCTCCGGCACCCTCCCCGGTTTCACTTGATGAGGGCGGGACTTTGCCGGGGTCGGTCTTCGGTGCACCTTCGAAGGTGAAGTACGCGCCTCACGTTGTGGCCATCTCGGCGGGTGTCGCTGATGGCATGATTATCCGCAAGACTCAGCCGGTGTATCCGAAGTTTGCTCAGGACGCACATATCACGGGCAAGGTGGTGCTGAAGGCGACGATCACCAAGCAAGGCACGATTGAAGGAGTCCAGGTGATGAGCGGGCCTAAGATCCTGGCTCCGTCTGCGGTGGACGCAGTAAAAACCTGGAAGTATCGCCCCTACCTGCTCGACAACCAGCCCGTGTCCGTGGAGACCAATATCACCATCGTCTTTGGCACGCCCGGCAGATAAGGCTGCTCAGTCTTTCGAAAGGCGCTCGATGGGTCGATAACGACCACATCGAGCGCCTTTTTCGATTGGAGTTTGTGGCCAGAGATTTCTGGACTTACGGGTTTCGCTCCAGCAAACTGGGGAGTTTACAGTTGATCGAAAATCTCCCGGAAGTCCCAGGCGCCCGACTTGACGGCGATCCATTCCGCTCCGCGGACAGCACCCAGAGCAAATCCGCGACGGGAGTGCGCGTCGTGGCGCAACTCAATCATGTCATGGTCGCTGGCCGCCTTCACGATGTGTTCGCCCTTGGCGTCGCCCTGGCGATGCGACTCAATTGGAACATCGATGCCGGGCCGGACGGCGTGAATGATTTCCCTCAGCGTGAGCGCCGTTCCTGAGGGCGCATCGAGCTTGGAAGTGTGATGAGTCTCGCTGATCGAGAATTTGTAGTCTTCCAGCCTGGCCAGTTCGGCCGTAAGTCTGAACATCTTCTGTACGCCGATGGAGAAGTTGGTGCTGTACAACAGCGCTCCTCCACGGCGAAGCGTCAGCGCCTTCATCTCCGCCAGATGTGCATACCAGCCGGTGGTGCCCACTACGATGCGGCCGCCGAGCGAGAGCACAGCGCGCATATTTTCGAGAGCCGATTCCGGGGTGGTGAAGTCCACGACTACGTCGACACCTGCGAGGTTGGGCGCAGTGAGCGCCGCGGCATGCTTGTTCTCATGGAGATCAAACACGCGTACTCCGTGGCCACGCTCGCGAGCAACCTCGGCGACGAGGGAGCCGGTCTTTCCTTTGCCCAGAACGAGAAGAAGCATTTCCTTAGCTCCTAGCTGCTAGCTTTTAGCCTC
>Ga0126381_100007722_pt1 | contig 11988 bp, 12 predicted proteins | sample PanSoiMetPlot_28_FD_96465 | JGI IMG/M metagenome (GOLD analysis project Ga0126381, IMG submission 96465) | Tropical forest soil microbial communities from Panama - MetaG Plot_28 | ecosystem: Environmental > Terrestrial > Soil > Tropical forest > Bulk soil | place: Panama | collected 2016-02-17
GTCGGACCGCCGGGTGAATTCCACATTTTTACGTCGCCGGTCTTGGGGTCCAGGCGGCCGAGATGGCCGCGCTCGAAATCCGTGAAGTAAACGCGGTCTTCCGCGTCGATGGCCATTCTTCGGGGGCGCACTTCTCCCGGCAGGGGATACTCCCGAATGGTCATTGACTTGGGATCGATGCTGGCGAGCTTGTTGGTAAAGAATTCGCAGAAGAATGGCACGCCCTGACTGTTGACCTGAATTCCGTAGGGATGGGCGTTGCCCGTCGGAAGGGTTTGTAACTCGACCTTTCCACTTCGGGGATCGAGCCGCCCGACAAAATTACCGACTTGTACGGTGAACCAAAGGGTGCCGTCGGGGTCAAAAACCAACGAGTGCGGGTCTTCGGCCTTCTTGTCCGGCATTTTGTATTCTTTGACTTCGCCAGTTTGCGGGTCAAGCCTACCGATGTAGTGAGCAAAGTTTCCCGTAAACCAGATATTGCCCACAGAGTCGGCAACCAGGCCGTGCGGACCAGAGTTGTCAACCTTCAAGGGAAATTCTTTGAACGCGCCGCTGGCCGGGTCGAGCCGTCCAATTTTGTTCTGCATCTGCTCGGTGAACCACAGCGCGCCGTCCATGCCGACGGCCGGATCGTGCGGATGCGCTCCCCTGGTGGGCACATCCCACTCCTTGATGCTGACCTTCAGCTCGCCAACGTCCCTCCCGGTCTCTTTAGCGCCCGAATGCTTGCCGGCCGTTCTTCCCGCCGGTGTAAGGGCACGATCTATCGTGCCCTCTTTGTCTCGCGCCGCCGAGTGCGGTGACACAATCGCCGCGCTCAGCACCACCGCTCCCGCCGCCAGGGCTACCGCCAATTGGCCGTGAGTCCACACCCTCTCTCCCGAGCTTGCTCTCATAACTGCCTCCCGGCTGGGATGTTTCCGCAAACCTCGCGACAGCTTACGCCCAAGGGGATTCCCTGGGAAGGCGGAGTAATGAGCAGAAAGCGAAGTAGGTGGATTCTGGCGGCGTGCACGGCGTCGGTCTTTATCTGGCGCGAACCGGGCGCGCCTCCGGTACCAGGCTCTACCGGACTATTTTCTCGAGATTCCAGAAAAAAAAGGTTCTGGAGGAAGAAATACTCCCTTGGCCGCTCGCGGAGTCTCAAACCAACCGCCCGTGCTATCGTCTCCTGGAAATGAATGCGGCACGTGCTGGTCGGAGTCATCTAAGGGCTCTCCAGAAAAAGGCAGGGGCCTAGGCCGTTTTGATTCGCAGCGCTTCGCACAAACACCGGCTAGTAAGGCCTGGCCCAAGAATCCACGCAGCCAGACAGTTCGAGGCCGACGGCAAAATCGCTTTCCGTGATGCGGTGGCCAAGCACCACTCGGTCCAAGAAAATATTGTCCCTAGTGTGAAACGGATGTCGCCGTTCGCTTGCGCGAATCCGAGACACAGCCGCGCCGCAACTTTCGCTCTGGCGCACTTTTTATGCCGGAGGGCTTACCGCCCTCGGCGCACAGTTGTCATTCGGAACTACCGCAGTCGTTGCGAGGTTCATGCGGAGCACCTGCCGGAGGCGTGCTGAACGTGTTGTCGATGCAGGGTATGGCCCTTAGCTATTCGTGGCGGGGTGCGGGGAACCGGAACGCCGCAACCCCCGCTCTGTTAACCATTTTCGCCTTGAGCCGTTATAACGTGTGACGGGCACCTGTAGGTTTACGCGTAATCTGGATCAAAAAAGAAGGAGCTAATCATGCACACCGAAGTAATCCTGTTGCCGATTTTCTTTACGCTCATAGGGTTTGTGATTTGGACCATATTCTCGACCATCCGCCGCTACAAAATCGCAAATTTGCAAGCCGGGATGCAGACCAAGCTCCTCGAGAAGTTCGGCTCCGGGCAGGAACTGCTTGCCTATGTGCAGAGCGACGCAGGAAGGGGTTTCTTGGAGTCGCTCACCATGGAGCAGACGACGCCTTATGGGCGGATTCTGGGCGCCGCGCAAGTCGGTGTCATCCTGGTGTTGGTCTCGTTTGCGTTCTTGTTTCTGCGCGGGCGCGTGGCCGGCGCGGAAGAGGGATTCCTCGTGCTTGGCACCATCACTCTCTGTTTGGGCGTTGGCTTTGGACTTTCTGCCGCGCTCTCCTACTACCTGTCAAAATCCTTCGGGTTGCTGACGGAGCGGACGGCACACCGTCCTTAGTCCATGCGCATTTGGCCACACGCTCGCTCGGCCGCTATCGAGTTTTCGGAGTCCACGACCGGTTCGCTTGCAAACCAGGCGGACCAGCCGGGTCTTGGCCGGGAGGCCTTCCGCGCTTTCTACGGGCGGACCAACGGTCCGCTGTGGGCCTATCTTCTGCGCGTTTCGGGACGCCGTGAGGTTGCCGACGATTTGCTGCAGGAGAGCTACTGCCGTTTCCTCGCTGCCAAGTTGCCGGAAATGGACGCAGCCGAAAGCAAGAGTTACCTCTTTAAGATTGCGACGAATCTGCTCCGTGACCGTTGGCGCAGCAGGGAACTCGCCGGCAAGGTTCGCGCAGCCGGGCGATCCTGTGAAGATGACTCCGCATGCGGCGAAGATGACCTTGCGACTCGCGCCGATGTGCGCCGCGCTTTTGAAAAGTTGCAGCCGCGCGAACGACAACTCCTTTGGCTGGCCCACGTCGAAGGTTTCGGCCACAGCGAGATTGCTCGCCTGACGGGACTGAAGGTAGGCAGCATTCGCGTTTTGCTCTTTCGCGCCCGCCGGGAACTTGCGGGCGTCCTCGGAGAGCATTCGCGGTCGGGCCCAAAGGCTGCTGGTCGAGGCCCCAAGGCCATGCAATCAGAATTCGACCGCGGAGTATAAGCTCATGAACAGATTTTATTGCGAAAGAGAAGGGGCAATCATCCAGGCCTTGCGTGGGGGCGCCTTGGGTGCCGAACTCGAGAAGCATGTCGCCACTTGCGCGATTTGCGCCGATACGCTGGCCGCATCGGAATTTTTGCAAGCCGACACGAGAGCGAGTCAAGCCGACACGAGTGCTGTTCAAGTAGACCATCGACCCGCTCCGGTTCTGCCCGATTCCGACTTCCTGTGGTGGAAGGCGCAACTCGTCCGCAAGGAAATGGCGGTGGAACGAGCCACTCGGTCAATCGCGTTGGTCAGAAGAATCAGTTACCTGGGCGTTGCCGCGGCAGGACTGTGGCTGGTATTCGCTCACCTCGCGTCGATTCTTAACACCCTTCGAGCACACGAGATTTGGCCGACGAGTCCCTTCAGCCAAACCGCTGGTGCGTTAACCCAAACCGCGCTCTTCCTGGGCGCCGGCGCGCTTGTCTTTGCGTTCCTGGGTTCTTTGTACTTGGTCCGCCCAGAAAAATGAGACTCTCTCCGGACTCGTCAATGACTCCCGATTTGGTGGACGTATTCAGGTGAAGAAACAAACGGGAATCCGGAAGGGGCCTCTCCGGATTCCCGTGGGGTTGCCGCCCTCCGTTCTGGAAGGGAACTAGGGCTTGGGTGCGAGGAGGCGGGCAACAATCGTGACCTGGTCCGGCATTTCGTTGTGCGCTGCCGAGCTCTGCTCCTTTTCTTGCGGCGATTTCGTGAGCTCTCTGCCGCGTACAGAGCCTGCGATCCAGATCTGGGAAAGGAAGCAGCGGTTATCGTAGCGATGGAAGACCAACTTTGACTGAGCTTGCTTCGCGTTGGCCTGCGCTGCGAGCGACATCACAACCGTCCCGGCAGCGTGGTCGGTACGCTCGATCAACAAGATCGAAGAGTCATACGCCACTTTCTGAATCCGGTACTCACCGGCCGGAAGTGCCATCCTCCCTGCCGCGAATGCGAAGGGAATATTCACGACCAGGGGCTCCTGCGCCCAGGCAGTCTCGGTCGCGGCCATAAGGGCCAGCGTCAACATTCCTGTCGTGGTGATTCGGAAAAGGGCCGTTTTCATGGAATCCTCCTCTCTGCCAGGCGCCGCGCTGCCCGAGGGCACCTGAGCTTTGAGCCCCTTCACCTGGAACGTGCGCTTGGAATGCGGGGACTCTCGCGCACTTTTTGAGCGATGACAATGCCTTCGAGGTGAGGTGCGAGCCAACTTTAGGTGAACATCTAAGTCATATACCATAAAGGACTTAGCAGCTTGCCCCGGAGAATGGCGCTAGGTGTCACGCCGGGCCAAAGCCCGCTTGATTCTCGAGCCCGGGGCGCCACGGCGCCCGAAGCGAGGTTTCTTTGAAGCGAAGTAACCGCCAGGCGCACTAACAAGTCAGGATGGGTGGCGGACGAGAGCCTCATCGAACTCCTTGTGCCGCGGCTTGGCGCCGTGGTGCTATATTCGTCCTCACAGAAGGACTTGCGTGACGCGAGGCAGCCAATCTACGGATGTGGTGCGCTTTCACACCTTCGAAGTGCATCTTCGCGCGGGCGAACTGTATAGGGCCGGGCACAAGATCAGGCTGCAAGACCAGCCGTTTCGGGTTCTCGCGATGCTCTTGGAACATCCCGGAGAAGTCGTCGCCCGCGAAGACCTTCAGAAACGGCTCTGGCCTGCGGACACCTTTGTGGACTTCGACCACAGCCTCAACACCGCTATCAAGAAGCTGCGCCTGGCGCTGTGTGATGACCGGGAGAATCCGCGATTCATCGAAACTCTCCCCAAGCGCGGTTACCGGTTTATTGGTGCCGTGAACCAGCCAGCCAAGCCGCCATCACCCGCTCCGCAACCAACCCCCTCTCCGTTAAATACAAAGTCCGCGGCTGCCTCATCCTCGGTCGGGCGCGTAGCCCGGGTCTCTACGGACGGTAACCCAACCTTCGTCGTGGTCTCTGCTGACGAGGAGTCCGCCGCCGAGAGAGAAAAACTCGATGCCGCAAACGACGATGTTGGATTGTCACTCCTCATTGCCGCTCAAAAGTTGTTTATGGTCCACAAAGAAACATCCGTAAGGATTCTAGAAGTCCAGGAAACGGCGTCCCGTTGCCTTGTCCGCATCCTCGAAGGCGAACATTACGGCAAGACCGCGCTCGTACCACTCAAATTCCTCCGGGACTTGCCCCCCTAACTGCCGGCAACCCTGGCTGTCACTGCGCGCGGAGCCAAGCGCAGCGAGGTGCTCTGCCCCATCTTCGCGTAATCTACCGAGGTTCAGCCGGAGGTTTTTCCTTGCAGGTTGATATAGCATCAGGAGAAATAGCAAGCCAGGTTTCAGCGACGAAGCTGGCTAGTGGCGATTTGCAAAGCGTAGGGGCACGATAGACTTCGAGAATCGGGCTGGATCAGGGTTGATGGCAGCTCAGGTGACACAAGGGACAGCAGGCCGAAAGGCGGGGGCGGCGCTGGAACGGAGGCAAGGTGTGAACCGCGAGGAAGCGCTGGGGCTAGCCAAAACAGCTTCCCTCGACGAACTGCTGGCCGCGGCCGGCGACTTGCGCGAGAAGGGGAAAGGCAGGGCCGTCAGCTACTCGAAGAAAGTATTTATTCCGCTGACGACACTGTGTCGCGACTATTGCGGGTACTGCACGTTTCGGAAAGATCCGGGGCAGCCGGGCGCGCACTTTATGACCCCGGACGAAGTGCTGGCGATGGCCAAACGAGGGCGGCGCGCCGGTTGCAAGGAGGCGCTGTTCAGCCTGGGAGATCAACCGGAGCGGATTTTTCCTGAAGCGCGGGAATTTCTGCGGGGCCAGGGCTCTAGACGTACGCTCGATTATTTGGCGGCAATGTGCGAGCTGGTGCTCGACGCCACCGGGCTCTTGCCGCATGCGAATCCCGGCGTGATGGACGGCGTGGCGCTCGAAAAACTCAAGGAATCGAACGCAAGCGTGGGCCTGATGCTCGAGAACGTCAGTGTGCGGCTGATGCGTGACGGCTTACCGCATGCGAATGCACCGGACAAAGTTCCTTCGCTGCGACTGCGCACGATGGAAGAAGCCGGGAAGCGCTCGATCGCGTTCACGACGGGGATTCTGATCGGGATCGGCGAAACAATGGAGGAACGGATCGACTCGCTGCTGGCGATCCGCGAGATGCACAAAAAATACGGTCACATTCAGGAAGTGATCGTGCAGAACTTTCGCGCTAAGCGGGACATTCCGATGGCCCATCACGTCGAGCCTTCAGTCGAGGAAATGTTAAGAACACTTGCGGTTGCCCGGCTGATTCTTGGTGCGGAGATGAATCTGCAAGCGCCGCCGAATCTAAGCTACCAGGACTTTCCGCGATTGCTCGACGCGGGGATCAACGATTGGGGCGGGATCTCGCCCGTGACCAAAGACTTCATCAATCCGGAAGCAGCGTGGCCGCAGATTGCGAAGCTGCAAAAAGAAACCGAGGCCAGAGGGTTCGTGCTGCGCGAGAGGCTGGCGCTGTATCCGGAATTCTTGGCGCGGGAACATTTTGTCTCGGCGCGAGTGCGGCAAAAAATAGACGAGCTAGCAGCGGCGGACGGATTCGCAACGTGCTAAGGAGGGAAAGCTCGCCACGCTCGGGATGGCCAGGCATGGCTTGCACGTCGATGGTCGAAACGATGCGGAAAAGCGCCAGCAGAACTGCCGCATGAGCTCGAGCGGAGGAAATTCCGTCGCGAGCTACAGGGGCAAGCCGGTGAAGCGAATGCCGACGGAATGGGCTTTGTAGCGGACGTTCAAACCAATCAGCAAGGCGGTTATGGATTCGACGATGCGGGCGTTTTCGAGTTTGCCGCCGTTTACGGCGCGGGCGCCTGGAAGTTTCTCAGCCAGCTCGGTTGCGACTCGCTTTGCTAGGTCGTCGTCGCTGCAGACCAGGATGTCGCAATCGATCGCGCCGCTTTGCGCAAGCAATTCCGCGCTCACGTTGTGAAATGCGGCTGCGACGGCCACCGACGCGGGGACAAGTTCACGGGCCTGTTGCGCGGCAGAACCTTGCCATACGCCGAGCATTCTTGAGGGCGTGCCGCCGACCGCGGCGGCAAGCGGAACGGTCGTGTCGATCAGAATTTGGCCGGGCCTCCAGTGAGGCTTGAGTTGCTTCAAAAGCGCAGCCTGGCCGGCGAACGGAACGGTAAGCACCACGACTTCGCACTGCCCGACAACGGTAGGGTTGTCGGCGCTTTCTAACTTCGTGGTCGACCCGAGGCGCGCGCGGAGAAGCTCGGCAGTTTCCGCTGCGCGATTCGCTTCGCGCGAACCAATGACGATGTGCTCACCGGCAGCTGCCCAGCGGGCGGCCAGCCCGGAGCCTTCCGGCCCGGTCCCACCAAGAATGCCTATTTTTCTGGTCATTCGATCACCTGTTTTTTGCTCATGACCGCGCTAGCGGCGGTTGGCGGATTTTCTAACGCGCTACCGCGCGCCCCGATGACGGTCGATCCGCCCACTGTCAACGGCCTTCCGCAAAAGCAGCTGGTCTCAATCTAGCGGCAAGGGGCAAATTTTTGAAGCTGAGTTTTTTTTGAATTGCCGGTCTCTTGACAGTTCGTCTACTGCGGGAATAGGCTGCACCGAGTCTTTCCTTCCGCAGGGGGTGTGGCGTGAGCCGAAAGAACTTTGTGTCCTTGCAGGTTTTTGCGGTCCTCGGGATTCTGGGCCTCGCATACTTCCAAGCTTCAGCTGCCTACGGGCAAGCTGTAAACGCAACTCTCTCGGGAAAGGTCGTCGATTCCTCCGGGGGATCGATCGGCAAGGCCAGCGTGACGGCCACCAACACAGCTACAGGGTTCTCCCGTTCGGTAGAAGCGTCCGATGCCGGCGAGTATACGATCCCTGCGCTTGCTGCGGGCGAATACTCTGTTTCTGCGGTGTTCACCGGCTTTGGCAAACAAGCAAAGACGGTTACGCTGCAAGTTGGGCAAGCGGCGGAATTGGACTTTACGCTGACGCCGGGAGGGGTTGCCGAAAAAGTAGAAGTCGATGCGACCTCGGAGCTTCAAGAACCGACGCGAACGCAGGTCAGCACGGTCATCACGCAGAACCAGATTGTGGACCTGCCGGTAAACGGGCGCGAATTCATCGATTTCGCGCTGCTTTCACCGGCGGTGCAAATCGGGGACACGACGTCGGGAAGCACGGACGTGATCGTGGAGCCGGTGACGAAGCTCTCGTTTGCTGGGCAGAACATTCATTACAACTTTATCGCGGTGGACGGGGCGGATGACGTGTCCACTGCTTCGGGCATCCAGCGCGGCACGCCGCCGCAAGAATCGGTGCAAGAGTTCCGCGTAATTAACACGGATTATTCCACTGAATTTGGGCGCGCGGTCGGCGGCATCGTGAATATCATCACGCGCAGCGGCACCAACGAATGGCACGGCACGCTGTACGAATATTTCCGCAACGACGTGATGGACGCCGTCAATTTGCTGCAAGCTACTGGCGCACACACGTTGCGACAGAACCAGTTCGGCGGTGCGATTGGCGGGCCGATCCAGAAAGACAAGACCTTTCTTTACACCAATTATGAACTGCAGCGCCGCGGGGAATCGCCGTTTTACAACTCCGCAGTTCTCGCGAACATCAAGTTCATCAACGAATTGAAGACCGGCGTGTACGGTCTGCCGGCAGAGCCGAGTCTAGGCGGCGTTCTCCGCACCAACGATACGGACAACGGCTTCGTGCGCATCGATCGCAGCTTTAGCCCCAACGAGCAGGTGTTCGTGCGCTATTTCATCAACGACGGGCGTTTGTTGCATCAGTCCCCCTTGAATGATGGATTCGACCTGCCTTCGGCTTTTAAGAACAACTTTTACCGCGATCAGTCGATAGCGGGCACGCTGACTTCAGTGATTCATCCACAGCTGGTAAACGAATTGCGCATGCAGTTTGCGCGGCGGTCTTTTGATTTCCCCACCGTGACCACCCAGCCGCACCTCGAGCTTTCGAACACCTTCACGCTCGGCGTGAATCGGGGAAATCCCGATTTTTACCGGGAGTCGCGGTTTGAGTTGGTCGACAACGTGACACGCAACTTCGACAAGCACACGTTGAGCTTCGGAGGAAACTACAACTTCGTGAAGACGACCGAGTCGTTTCCGCTGTTCTATCCGTTCGAGGCGGATTTTCCGAGCCTCGGCGCGTATTTGGGAAACGATGCGGTGAACGGGCCGCGGTGCGTTTCGCCGGCCGGCGATCCCGGCGGACCCGGGCCGGCGGGTTGCCAGCATCCCAACGTGATTTTCTTCGAGCGGTTCCAGGCACCCAATTACAACGAGCCGACCCTGCCCAATTTCGCAGAGGTGTATGCGGGAGGACGCATCAGCCCGACGATTCGCAGCGCGGCGGAAGGATCGATGAATCATACTTACGACGGGCTGTACATCGAGGATCAATGGCGAGCCACGAGCAATCTCACGCTCAACGGCGGAATTCGCTGGGAGTGGGAGACTTGGCCCTCGAACGCGCTCTCGACGCAGTGGAAAAACTTCGACCCGCGGCTCGGGGCGGCCTACAAAGTGGGGACCAAGAAGAATGTGGTGTTGCGCGGCGGCTTTGGGCTCTTCCACGGGATGATTCCCGCCCCCTTGCTGGCCTGTCAGATTCCGTCATGCGGCGGCACTCCTAACATCGCGCAACTCAACAATGGCAAGTACCCGGGCCGGCCGTTTGAAAATAGTCTGAACGCCAAGACCGAGCTGTTCGCGTTTGCCAGCTCGCCGGTGCTTACGAATTTTGCGATGGGCCAACTGCTCAGCAGCGGCACTTACCCGGACGCGACGACGATTTCTCCCTTTACCGGGACAACCACCGGGCCGTGCATCCCTGTTTCGACCTGCGCGTTCTTCGGACCTTCGGTGATTGTGCGGTTCGTGCAAAATCATCAAAACCCCTACGGCATTCAGGCCAGCCTGGCGCTCGAGTTCGAGCCGCTGCCAGACATGATCGTGAGTATCAGCGGGCTGCACGTTCGCGGAGTCCATCTGGGGAGCTTTTTCAATGTGAATCAGCCCGATCCAGCGATTACCAACGCAAATTTCACGACCGCGGAACGGACCTTTCACGACTCGAAGGGAAATAGCGGCCTTAAGAACCTATACTGCTCGGCGCTGCCATGCACCTTCAATCCCGGCGTGCGCACATTCCCGATCGCCGTGTACTTTGAGGCCACGTCCCGTTGGGATTCGCAATACGACGGATTGCTCATCAATCTCAGCAAGCGACTTACCCACAATTTTTCTTATGGTCTCAGCTATACGTGGTCGAAGACGATCGATGACGGGCCGAACCCGAGTTTTGTGCTTATCCCGCAAGATAGCCTGAGTTTCCGCGAAGAACGAGCCCTTTCTTCGGATGACGTTCGCAACCGCCTGGTGCTGAATGGAACCGTGACGACGCCAAGCAGCTGGAACATCTTCGCGCGGGATTTCCTGGCGGGGCTGATCGTGACCGTTCAGTCGCCGCAGCGTTTTTCCAAGTTTGCCGGGTTTGACGCGAATGGCGACATCTTCGGCAACAACGACCGCGTGGGCATCGAGCCCCGGAATACCTTTGTCGGCGATAATTTCCGCTCGGTCGACCTGCGTCTTGCACGCAAGTTCACTCTTCAGGAAAAGCGCAGCCTCGAGTTCATCGCAGAAGCGTTCAACCTATCGAATACTCTGAATGTACGCTTCTTCAACACGGTTTACGGCGCCTCGGATTTTTGCCCGTTCAACCCCGCGGCATTTGGCTGCCTGGCAACACCGTCCGGCTTGCGGGAAGGCTCGCCGAATCCGCTTTATGGCACCCCGCGCGCCGTTTTCAACCCGCGCCAGATTCAATTGGCGTTGAAGTTCAATTTTTAGATGCCTTCGTTGATCTTCGGTCGGGCGGCGGAGAAATCGGCGGCCGGGGCCAGGGTTGAAAATGCGCGACAACGAGGGGTGGCTTCGATGGCGGATTCCAAGCGTCCGGCAAGCGCTGCGGAGATCGACCGAGGGGGAGGCGCGTTTCATCCGATGAGCGCACGGCGGCTGCTCCTGCTCGGCGGCCTCGGGCTCATTCTGGTGGGAATGCTCTTTGGAGACATTTTCGCGGTTTTTGTTCTGCACCAGAATGCGGCGAAGGCCGGAGAGAGCTTATCGTCGGCGGCGCGCGCGGCGGCGGTGGGAGATGCGCGGGCGGTCGCCCTGAGTTTTCAAGCGGTTGGGAGCTTCCTTGAAAACCGCGGAACGAAAGTCGACACGCACGTCCACATGATTGCCTTCGGGTATTTGGCGCTGATGTTGGCGATATTCGAACCGTGGGCCGAGCTTCGAGAAAGCACGAGAAAGAAGCTTGCATGGACTTTCCTTTTGGGCGCGTGGCTCCTGCCTGTCGGCGTCTTCCTGATCCACTACGTTGGTCTCGCTTACAGTCCTCTCCAAGCCATCGGCTGGGGCAGTATTTTCGCGGACTTCGGCGGCGTACTCGTCATTCTTGCCAGCCTTGGTTATCTATTCGGAGTTGCTCGACACTTGCGCCAGCCGGAGCGGACAGCGCCGGTAGACGGCCTGCTCGGGGATCGCTGCGCCGCGGGACGCGTTCTTTTCGCCGGCGGGCTCGCGCTCGTGCTATTTGGCTTTCTGCATGGAGCCTACTACGCGGGAGCTGATCTCTACCGGCACGAGGTTCTGGATTACTCGCTGCTCTCGGAGATGACCATTACGGCAGCCGCAAAGAATGTGGCCGCCGTGGATACGGCTGTGGGGGAGTATGGAGAATTGGCGGGTGAAAAAGCCGTGGATATCGCGGCGCATGCGCATGCGATCGAGTTCGGGTTGCTGGCGATGCTGCTCGGGTTTTTTCAGCCGTATGTGAGGCTACGTGAATCGTGGAAACGGAATTGGGCCTGGCTGTTGCTGCTCGGTTCGTTGGTGTTGCCGGTGTTCGTTTTGCTGGAGTTGAAGCTTGGGCTTCTCGCCGGTGGGATTGCGGGTGTGGGCGGAGGGCTGGTGAGTTTGGCGCTGCTCGCGATGTGGATCGGAATCGTGCGATACACCGGGGAGATTGATGCCGGATATGTTTCGATGGGAGCAAGGGGATGAGCGCGGCGCGGCGTTTGCTCATCGTTGGAGGAA
>Ga0126381_100007723_pt1 | contig 11986 bp, 9 predicted proteins | sample PanSoiMetPlot_28_FD_96465 | JGI IMG/M metagenome (GOLD analysis project Ga0126381, IMG submission 96465) | Tropical forest soil microbial communities from Panama - MetaG Plot_28 | ecosystem: Environmental > Terrestrial > Soil > Tropical forest > Bulk soil | place: Panama | collected 2016-02-17
AATAACGCATTGAGGCGCCGGTAATCTTCGTCTCGCTCGAATGCAGCGATCGGTGGAGCGGTAATCGCGACAGTAGGCATCAGCAGAGCATCGAACCCGCTAGTCCGCGCCGCAACCCGGCCGATCAAATCGGCTCGGGCGGCCCGCAGGCGGATATATTCGACGGCAGTCATTCCTCTGGCGCGCTCGATCCGGGTGCGGACGTGCGGATCGTACTCGCTGCCGCGCCGCTCCAGTAGAGGCTTGTGCCAAGCATATGCCTCGATCGGCGCAAACCCGCCACTGACATTTATCTCCGGCAGCTCGGCGAACTCTCTGAGCGTCAAATCGATGAGGCGCGCACCGGCATTCGACAGCGTGGTGCAAGCATTGGTGAACGCTCCAGCCACAGCCGCGTCCAGCTGATCGAGAGCATAGGTTTGCGGCACTGCAAGCCGTAACGCCTCGACCGGAATCGCGGGCGGGACAATCACCGACTCACCCGCCATAATCGCATCGGCGACCGCGCAACACGCGATGGTATTGGCCAAGGGCCCGACCGAATCAAGTGTTGCCGATAGTGGTGTCGCGCCGTCCCGAGGAATGCGTTTCTGCGTCGGCTTAAACCCGACGATTCCACACAGCGCGGCGGGGATACGCACCGAGCCGCCAGTATCGGTGCCAATCGCAACAACAGCGCCGCCATCGCTCACCGACACAGCCGCACCAGATGACGATCCGCCCGGGATCAGGCGGCGGTCGTAAGGATTGCCTGGAGTGCCGTAATGCGGATTGATACCGACCCCGGAGAACGCAAATTCCGTCATGTTCGTGCGACCGACCAGGACCGCGCCGGCGGCGCGAAGCCGCGCCACTATCGGGGCGTCGAGCTCCGCCGGAGGACTGTCCTCGAGCGCTTTCGACCCGGCCAATGTGCGCTCACCCGATACGTCGAACAGGTCCTTCAGTGAAACTGGCAAACCGGCGAGCGGCGAGGCGATGTATCCGGCCTTGCGCAACCGGTCCTGCGCATCCGCCGCAGCACGCGCGCTATCGTCATACACCTTGACAAAGGTACGTGTTCCTTCGCCGGCGGGATCGGCGATCCGTGCGAGCGCCGCTTCAATCAATTCACGGCTCGAGGTTCGCCCTTCTGCGAGATCCGCCGCTGCGTCCAAAACTGAGATTGCCATGCCGCCAGACCACGTCACTGCTGCCGCGATTTATCGAGCACCTCCTGTGGTGTCATCGATACGATCTCTGCATAAGTCGGCACGAAATGGCCGCCCTCGATCAGCTGCACGAATTCCGGCTTTATCTCGCGCGCGACTTGTTCGCGGATGCGCTGGTGCTCGGCGATGTCTGCCCATTCGCCGATCAGATAGAAGTGGTCGGGATCGGCGGCATCGCGACACAGCACGCCGTCTTTGACCTGGGCGCGTGAGCGATGAAACGGGTTGTTGTCGCCGTAATCAAACTTGTTGAACAGCTCAACGAACTCGTCGCCCCGGCCGGGCTTTACGCGAAAATCATAAACATGAAAGTAGTTGCCCTTGGTCGCCAACGGTATCAGTGCCATTGCCGTCACCTCCTAGTATGGGTTTGCGAGCCGCCACACGCGCGCGGGCGATAGCGGCAATTCGCTGGGTTCCGCGCCGAGCGCGGACAGCGCTCCCGCAACCGCATTGGCCATCAACCCGCCGACCGGGATGATGCCGCCCTCGCCAGCGCCTTTGACGCCGAGCGGGTTTGTCGGCGACGGCCGATGCTCCAATGAAATCGCGCGGATCCGCGGGAAATCGGTGGCAGTCGGGATCAAATAGTCTGCCAAACTACCGGCCAGGGGCTGTCCGCTCGCGTCATAGACGAGGTCTTCCATGAAGGCGCCGCCTAGGCCCTGCACCGTCGCGCCGATCGCCTGGCCGTGCAAGGTCAGCGGGTTGACGATTCGGCCCACATCCTCGACGACGAGATAATCAATGAGCTCTACCCCGCCCGTCCCCCGATCGACGGCGACATGCGCAGCAGCCGTGCCATAGGCGTAGGTGAGCCGCTGATCGTTCGCAAAGCTGGCATCCGCCTTGAGCCCGTCCGCCGCCAGTTCGGAGAGAGTAAGTGAGCGGCCGTCTGGGGCCCGGGCAGCGCCGTCGATGATCTCGATCTTGTTCGGCGCCGCGTCCAGACGCGCCGCAGCAGCAGCGCGGATTTTGTCGAGTAGCGCAGCCGCGCCCTCGAACACCGCCGACCCGCCCAAAACCGTCGCACGCGACGCGAAGGAGCCGTAGCCGTCATCCAGGTAAATCGTCGAGCCGTGCCGTACGCGCACTTTGTCCATGGTCAGGCCTAGCGCGTCGGCGGCGATCTGGGCCATGACCGTTTCCAGCGCCTGCCCGACAGCGGCCGAGCCGACATAGACCGTGACCGAGCCGTCGTGCTCCAGTTCGAGCCGCGCGTTCTCTTTGGGTCCGGCGCCACCTCCCTCGATAAAGCAGACGACCGCGATGCCGTGATAGCGGCCGTCTATCAGCTGCCCCTGTAGCTTGCGCTTCTCCTCCCAGTCAAACTCGGCGAGGCAGCGCTCGAGGACATGGGCGTAGTCGCCACTGTCGCATTCAGTATCAGGGGAGAGCTCGCGGGGCTCGACGCTGGCGAGGCGATAAGGCATCTCGGCATCAGTAATGAGATTGCGTCGGCGCATCTCGACACTGTCGATACCGAGCTCCCTCGCGGTCAGCTCAATGAGCCGCTCGCAGAAGAAGGTCCCTTCATACCGGCCCGGGGCACGATAGGTGCCGCTCGGGGTCTTGTTGGTGAGCAGCGCCGAAGAACGCAAATGGATGTTCGGGATGCGGTACGGTCCACTGAACGATTGCGCGACGTTGCGCGGCGCGATCAGCCCGTTGGTGCGCACATAGGCGCCGAGATCGACAAACACATCGCCGCGCAAACCGAGGATCGTGCCGTCGCGCTTGCACGCAATCTCGACCTCGCAATCCATCTCGCGCGCATGGTTCATCGCGATGAGATGCTCGCGCCGGTCCTCGATCCACATCACCGGCCGCCCGACATGCCGAGCCGCAAACGGGATCAGGAAGTCCTCAGGATAGAACTCGCCCCGCGCTCCAAAGCCGCCGCCGACATCATTCTCGATCAGATCAACCGCAGCTTCCGGGAGGCCCATCATTTGCGCCAGAGTGTGGCGGTTGAAGAAAGGCACCTTCGCGGCGCCCATCACGGTGAGGCGCCTGGCTCCGGCATCCCATTCGGCAAGCAGCCCGCGCGGTTCCAGCGGTAGGGCTGTGTGACGCTGGACGCTCAGGCACGCGCGCCTTGTGTAGTCGGCGTTGCGAAAGGCCGTGTCGGTATCGCCGCTGATCGCCATGAATTGCATTGCGAGGTTGGTCCCGGCGTCTTCGAAGAGGAGCACCTCGCATTGAGCCGAGATGTGCCGGTCCGAGATAACCGGCAATTCCTCGACCTCGAGCGTGATCGCCTCGACACCATCCTCGGCGGTCGCCGCACTGTCGGCCAAAACGACCGCAATCGGTTCGCCGACATAGCGGACACGCTCCGAGGCGATGACCGGCTGACAAAACGGTTCTGTTGCGCGCGAGGGCTGCAAGCGGAGCGGAATTCTTGGCACGGCGCCGATTTCAGCTGCCATGATCACTGCACGAACGCCGCCAGTCGCCATCGCCCGGCTTGCGTCGATCGCACGAATGCGGCCATGCGCAATCAAACTACGCAAGATCGCTGCGTGCAGCATCCCCTCGCGCGCGAGGTCGGCAACGTACTCGCCGCGACCGCGCAGGAAGCGCAGATCTTCGATCCGTGCGATTGGCGCACCGATGTAGCGGTTCACGAGGGTCATGACTTACTCGCCTTGCAAGGTCGACAGCGAGCAACCCGATAGCTTCATCGAGCGTAGCAGGAGCGCGTATTCGAGATGCGATGGCTTCATGGAATGAGACGCAGTAACCGACTACCGAAATTAGTGCAAATTTCGGGGTCTAGCGCAATCGAGGGGGAGGACAGCCGCCGCTGTAAAAAAAGAGCCCCGCCTTGCGACGGGGCGATATCAGTTTCACGGACACCGCTGGGGAGACTTTGAGGCGGCGCCCGGTTCCTGCTAGTGCGCGATCGAGATAGTAACCATATGGCGTCAACGACGCGTCATATCTCATCGGTTCGCCCGATCGGCGAGGGGCTAATTTGCGTTCCGCCAACCTTGCGAAAAGGCTTGCGCCGAGCGGCAGTGCCGCGTCGTTGAAATCGTAGCCGGAATTGTGGACTTCGCAGCCGCCGGGCTTGTCTCCATTGCCGATTTGGATGTAGGCGCCCGGCCGACAATTCAGCATATACGAGAAATCCTCGGACGCCATTACAAGGTTCCCGTTGCGGTTGACGTTGTCGTCCCCGACGAACTCGGGAGCGGTGTCCGCGATGAATTCGGCTTCGGCCGCATCGTTGATCAGCGGTGGAAATATGATGCGGAAATCGAGTTCGGCGGTCGCTCCGAACCCGGTTGCTACACCAGAGGCGATGCGCCCCATATTGCGCTCGATCAGCGCCAGGGTCTCGGCCGAGAAGGCGCGCGCAGTGCCGCGGATAAAGGCTCGTTCGGGAATCACGTTATAGGCGTCGCCGGCGTGGATCTGCGTGACGCTGAGGACTGCGGTATCGATGGGTCTGACGTTGCGCGAGACGACGGACTGCAGCGCCGTCGTGATGTGGCTCGCGACGATCACCGGATCGACCCCAGCTTCTGGTCGAGCGCCGTGTGAGCCTTTGCCGGTGACCGCGATATCGAAATAGGCGCCGCCCGCCATCATCGGGCCGGTGCGGATCTGGAATTTTCCGACTGCGAGTCCCGGCCGATTATGCATCGCAAAGATGGCGTCACAAGGGAAGCGGTCGAACAACCCGTCGTTAACCATCGCCTCGCCGCCGCCCAATCCCTCCTCCGCGGGCTGGAAAATCACATGCACGGCGCCGTCGAAATTGCGAGTCTCGGCGAGGTAGCGGGCGGCGCCGAGAAGCATTGTCGTATGCCCGTCATGCCCGCAGGCGTGCATGCGCCCGTCATGCCGAGACTGGTACGGGAGATCGGTAGCTTCTTGGATCGGCAGTGCGTCCATGTCGGCTCGCAGGCCGATCGAGCGCGGCGAGTTGCCGACCCGCAACCTGCCGACGACGCCCGTTCGGCCAATACCGCGAAACACCTCGTAGCCGAACTCCGCGAGCTTTTGCGCCACAAGATCGGAGGTCCGCTCTTCCTCGAACCCAAGCTCGGGGTGTGCATGGATATCCCGTCGCCAGCTCGCCAGATTATCCTGAAACTCCAAAATGCGCTCTACGACCTCCATCGCATCCTCATCTCAATTTCTCCGGAACCGTTCTCTTCGAGAACCGCAGCTTATTCGAAAATGAGGATGCCGGCTCGCATTCTTCTTGCGACGGCAACGGGGGATTAGTGCTAGCTGTGTCCTCCTCGGATCAGGCGAGCGCGTAAGAGCCAAAGCCCATCTCGCCTACAGATGATCTTAAGAAATCTGCATTAAGGAAATTCGTCATAGTCTCGGCGGATCGGCACCGGCCTCGCGGCGCCTGGGGCTCGATCCCGCTTTGGCCAAGGAGAAGTCGATCATGAAGCGGGTCGGCACAACATTCGTCGGTTCGGTCTTGGCGGTGCTCGCAGCGAGCGCCAGCCCGATGGCGCAATCCTATTACGATGATCAGGCGTGCCGGCAATACGCCGACGCGCAGGTCGCGCCACTGCGCGATCAAGCCAATTCCCAGGCGGTCGGTGGCGCGCTTCTTGGCGCTGGCCTCGGCGCGGCGCTCGGTGCCGCGGTCGGCGGCGGCCGCGGCGCGGGCATCGGGGCGGCCTCGGGCGCAATTGTCGGGACCGGCGTTGGCGCCGCCAACGCTCAGAACTCGGCAGCAAACCTGCAGCAGCAGTACAACGCCTATTACGCGCAGTGTATGGCGTCGCGGAGATATCCGCCCCCACCCTCGCCCTATGGCGCGCCGGCGACGACCTACGCGCCATCGCCGGGCTACCCTCCGCCGACGGGTTATGCGCCGCGCTAGGGTTCGGCGGAACCGACCCGGAGCCGACAGGTGACCAACTCACTGCCTTTTCGTGGAATTTTTGCGTCTGGACGCGCTTTGATCGCCGCCCTGATCCACATCTCGGCATTTGCTTCAACATCCCAGGAGAGCAGCCCCAGGGTGTCGTCTCCTGGGGCCCCGGATTCCTCTCCCACTCGCTAATCTCACATAATTACATTTGCGGAGATATAATCCGCGTTGATCCCGCGGGCCGGGATTACCGCAGTTCACCCAATCGGAGCGGGGCATTGCGTTTCACGATCGCCATCAAGATCTTTGGGATAGCCACCGGGCTGCTGATCCTGATGGCGGTCGTTGCGCTGCTGAGCATGCGCATGACCCGCACCGTCGATGATCAGCTCGTCATCATCGACCACAATTACTTTCCCGCCTACGTCGCGCTCGCCCAAGCGAATATCCTCTCGGTTGAAGAGTCGGCCTATGCGCGCCGGCTTCTCTTGGCGCTGGCCGGATCGCCGGACGACCCGCAAAACTTGATGATCTCCGCCGGCGGATCGCGGAGGCCGGCAAGGAGAGCGACGAGGAGATCGCAGCGGCACGCCAGCATATCAATGAGCAGATCGCCGATCCGCTCGACTTTGATGACAATATCGCGCTGGCACGGCTTGACGTCAGGATCGAATCCCTGCAGGAGGAGCGGCGCCATTACGAAGCCGTGCTGGCCAGACTGGTGGCGGCCGCCGAAGCCAATAACAAAGACCAGGCCAGCGAGTTGCTCGTCGAGCTGGACGAGTGGCGAGACGATTTCGATCGAAAGATAAAAGCCGCACGCGTGGAGATGCGTCGGCTGGCGGCCGCCGCGATCGTGGGTACCCGCGCGTATCAACGGCACGTCGTCGAAATCGGCCTAGCGCTGCTGACAATTGCCATATTGCTCGGCATCACCGTTGCTGCAGCTGTCACTCTCGGCCTGGTGCGCCCGGTGCGCCGATTACTCGCCGGCACCGTGGCGGTGGAGCGTGGTGCATTGGATACTGTCGTGCCGATCACCTCGCGCGACGAAATTGGCCGGCTGACGCAGTCGTTCAATACGATGGTGGGTGAGCTACGGTTGAAAGCACAGATCCGCGAGACTTTCGGCAAATACGTTGATCCGCGGATTGTCGCCGGGCTGATCGACCGGCCGGAATTGACCGATGCCAAAGGTTCCCGGCGCGAAATGACCATCCTGTTCTGCGACATGAAGGGCTTCACTGCCTTCAGCGAAGGCATGACCCCGGCGGCTCTGGTCACTGTGCTGAACCGCTTTATGACCATCATGTCCGAACCGGTGCGGCATCATCGCGGTATCATCGACAAATACCTCGGTGATGGCGTCATGGCGTTTTGGGGTCCGCCGTTCACTGGCGCCGAGGAACAAGCTCAACTTGCCTGCCTCGCTGCACTCGATCAGATTGCGGGGCTCGCGGCATTTCGTGCGGAGCTGCCCGATCTCACCGGGCTCAGGCGGGGTTTCCCGGAAATCGATATACGCATTGGCATTGCAACCGGCGACGTCGTGGTGGGTAGCATCGGCTCCGAGCTGACCCGGAATTATACCGTGATCGGTGACGCCGTAAATTTGGCTTCGCGCCTCGAAGGCGCCAACAAAACCTATAGTACGCGCGTGCTAATTGGTGAAGCGACCAACCAGTTTGTCGCCGATGCCGTGGAGACCCGGGAGATCGATTCAGTCTTGGTTGTAGGCAAGACGGAACCACAACGCATTTTCGAGTTGCTCGGCCGCAAAGGTGAAGTCGCACGCGAGCAACTTGCGCTGCGTGACGCTTATTTCGAAGCCCTCGACGCGTACCGCCGCAGGGCTTGGGAAAAAGCGCGAGCCGGTTTTGAGAGCTGCCTCGCCATCGCTCCCTGCGATCAGCCGAGCAAACTGTTTCTCGAGCGCATCGTACAATTCGGAGAAACTGCACCCGACATCGATTGGAAAGGCGTCTGGTCGCTGGCAGAGAAGTAAGCCCCGGCCATTCGTTATCCGGGCCAGCGGCCAGGCGAGGCTCCCGTGCCGCCAGACCGAGGCTGCAATTCGCCGATTTTTCCAGCCATGATGCCTGCGGCACTGACGATTTCTGCTTCCGCTACCACGGCGATCTCAGAGCCTTCTGCGCCGAGCTGTGCCACAACGGCACAACCTTCCCGGTCGATCTAATGACAGGCGTGAATGGCAGCCTCTTACGCTATGTCGCGGTACCCGACTGCGTCAGCATCGATGCTGACGCAGTGCTGATACTAGTCTGCTAAGAAAAAGCGGAAACACGACGGGGGTTGCCGCGATGAGAGCTGCCTCGTACAAAACGCGGCGTCAGACTACGGCCGGCTACGGGGCATGGATAGCCGTCTGACTGAGGAGACGGGCGCGAAATTGATGTAAGTGAGCCGACCCGCGGACTATCTGGTCCATGATGCGCGATGGCGCGATCTGCGGTAGATTAGGGTCCTATGGTCCCGCTCTCTGTACTCGATCTCTCCCCAATCACCGAAGGCAGTGACGCCGGGCAGGCGCTTCGGAATTCGCTCGACCTCGCCCGCCGTGTCGAGGCGTTGGGCTACCGACGCTATTGGATGGCCGAGCATCATAACTTGCCCGGGATAGCGAGCGCCGCCACCGCTGTAGCGCTTGCGCATGTCGCGGCTGGCACGAACCGCATCCGGATCGGTGCAGGCGGCATCATGTTGCCAAATCACGCGCCGCTGCTGATCGCCGAACAATTCGGTACCCTCGCCGCTCTGCATCCCGGGCGGGTCGAACTCGGACTGGGACGCGCGCCGGGGTCCGACCAGGTCACTGCTCGCGCAGTACGTCGAAATCTCTATGGCGACGTCGACGAGTTTCCGCGCGACGTCGTCGAACTCATGGGTTACTTCCAGCCGGCCGAGCCAGGCCAAGAGGTGCAAGCAGTCCCTGGCGCGGGGCTGGAAGTACCAATCTGGATCCTCGGCTCCAGCACCTACGGCGCTCAGCTCGCGGCCTATCTGGGCCTACCGTTTGCATTTGCATCCCACTTCGCCCCGGCGATGATGATGCCGGCAATGAAAATCTACCGCGAGCGGTTCCGCCCGTCCGCACAACTCGCACTGCCGCACGTCATGCTCGGGGTGGTTGTCGTTGCCGCGGAAGTGGATAACGAGGCTCGGTTTCTGTTCTCTTCTTTGCAGCAATCGTCCCTGAACAACCGGATCGGGCGTCCGGGACGAGTGCCCCCGCCGGTCAAGGATTTCGACTCGCGCCTCGATTCTTATGCTCGCGCGATCGTTGACGACGCACTGGGCTGTGCCATCGTCGGCGGACCTGACACGGTGCGCCGCGGCCTCGACGATTTCATCCGCCGCACTGGCGCCAATGAGCTAATGGTGACCGCCAACATCTTCGACCACGCGAAACGGATGCGATCATTCGAGATCGTGGCCGAGGTACATGGTGGGATGAAGGAAGCCGGGTCCGGTCACCAAACCTGACTACGGTCCCGCAGCCGCGCGGCAGAGTGGGCACGATTGCCGGATCACGAGCAGTGCAGCACGGTCTCAGGTCCCCCGAGACGCACCCCTGCACGCTCCTCACAGCTTGTGAAGAAATCGGGCGCGGGCCGCGCGGAGACGCGAAACAATTTGCCGCTATCCTGGCGGAAGCCAGATCCGTGCCCGCCACTGTACCTGCTCAATTAAGCAGCGGTAACGCATAACGGGACCGGCGAGGGTTCGTGCTGTAGCGCGATGGGCCCAGACCTCCGCCCGTGAGGCGAGGAAATGGCGGGCCAAGAAATTCTCTCGCCAATTGTTAGGAGTACGCAAGGGGCCGCAGCGCGAAGGGCGCACGGTGCCAATCTGCCAATCAAGAATTACTTGCCGACCCCTCTGATGCGCGCTATCACCTCCTGCATGAGTCAGGAACTCGGCGCCGCATGAGCCCACTCGGTTGCGGTCTGAGCCGAAACCAGTAGAATCCCGCCGCCTCTTATCAAAGACCATCTTCCACACCAGATGTTCTCATCAATGCGCGTCTTCTGCTGTTGCGCTGCGGGCATGGTAGTGATAGACGCAGAACATTGATCAATTCTGGTCAACGATACTTTGTTTCGAAGGTCACGAATGTCGACATTGGACGAGATCACCAAGGAGAAGCAGCGGGTCAGCGAGGCGCTCGCCCGCGTCGATGAGCAGCGTGAGAAACTTACTGGCCAGCTCGCGGAGCTGGAAGCGACCGAGCGCGTACTCGCGCGTTACAGCAAGGGCACGCGGGGAGCCAGGACGACGTCGGCCAAGACGTCGACCACTGCAATGAAAGCGGCGGTTCCGGCGCGGCCATCTCGGCGTCCGCGCATCGCGGCCACAAAGTCGGCTGCCGGCAGGCGCAGCGCGCCGACACTCGGCGAGCAGGTCCTTGCCCTGGCGACTGGCAAGACGCAGCAAGAAATCACGGCCGCATGCAAGGGGGCACGCCCAAATCACGTCGGTGTCGTCATTGCCCGACACAAGCGGGCGGGTCGCATCGAAGAGCGTAACGGTAAGCTCTACGCCACGCAGTCGGCAGCGGCGGAACAATACTCCGGCATCTGACACCAGAACCTAAAGCACGCCGGTCTGGCTTTGACGAGCCAGCCGGCGCCTCGCTTCCCGAAGAGGACCAAGAGCGCGTCGGGATTGGCTACCAGTCAGAGGGCTTTGCGCTTTCGTCTGGCGGCGCCGACGGACTGTGCTCGCACGCCTGCCTGTTCGCGCGATCTCCCGATATGCGCAGTTCTCCCCAGAGACCCTCAAGCGTGATGAGCGACCGACCGCTCTCGGGCATCGGTCAGGGCCATGTTGTTCAGATATCCAAGCGGCGGCGTTCTGCCAATTGATTCGAGAACCTGTTTCTGGCGCATCTAGCTTATTTCAGTGAGGAGAACAGTGCTGAGGTGTCGCAATGCTTGGGGCAATCTTGCTCATTATCCTGATACTTCTCCTGCTCGGGGCGCTGCCGACTTGGCCTTATAGCGCCGGCCGGGGATATTACCCGAGCGGAGGTTTCGGCCTTCTACTCATCATGATCATCGTTCTGCTAGCGATGGGACGCATTTAGCGACTTCGAGCAATCGCATGGCCGAGGTCGCCGCCTGCGCCGAGCGGTGGGCGACCCCGACCTCCTAGGCAGCATCTGGGCCTCGGACACCGACCCTTCGCATCCGTCCCTATGCCGAGCGCAGGCGTGACCTCAAGGCGGAACCAAAAACAGTGGTCGGTCGTCTAGTCCCAAGGGTCATAGCGTGTGCTTGAGGCTTGCGGCTTGTCCGGAGCAGGAATGAGAGGGGATTAATTTTAGCCGCCGTAATCGTAGCGGTACTCGGTTCCCCATCGGCGGTCTCGGCCAGACCCCTATAATCCCGGTGAGCGTGCACTCAGCGGCGGGTTGTTGGGCGCTGGTACTGGGGCCGTGATAGGCGCGATTGCCGGCGGCGGGCGTGGTGCGAGCATCGGCGCCGCGGTTGGCGGAGGCCTCGGCGCTGTAGCGGGTGCAGCGACAACACCGGCGCCGCCCCCCGGTCGGCATCCCGCCGCCACTATCGGCAGCTCCGGCATCACTACTATCGCTATCACTGAGTTCTAGGGCGCGGCCCCTTCGCCCTTCTTGCGTCCGGCGGGTGTTGCCGGTAGCGATAGGTCTTGTGATCGCCTTCGGCACGCCGCGTACTCGCTTCCTCCTACTGTACAGTACTCTCTACGCGGCCTTTCGCGTTCAGTCCCGTACCTGCCGAGCCTGCGCGACAGCCGCGGCCTGTCGGCGGGGGAGATAGCGTTACTGCTGGGTGCTGGAACCGCGATCCGTTTGGCGGCGGGGCCGGCGGCAGGGCGTTTAGCCGATAGGCTCGATACTCCCAAGGCGATCCTCGTCATTTGT
>Ga0126381_100007724_pt1 | contig 11985 bp, 8 predicted proteins | sample PanSoiMetPlot_28_FD_96465 | JGI IMG/M metagenome (GOLD analysis project Ga0126381, IMG submission 96465) | Tropical forest soil microbial communities from Panama - MetaG Plot_28 | ecosystem: Environmental > Terrestrial > Soil > Tropical forest > Bulk soil | place: Panama | collected 2016-02-17
CACACGGCTCTCGCTCTTGCCGTCGCCATAAGCGTAGGCGGTGTCGAGGTATGTGATGCCTAGATCGATCGCATGATTCAACGCAGCAATCGCTTTTTCCTCGTCTTCGTACATGAGGAAGCGGCTCCCGCAGCCAAAGGCGAGAATCGAAACTTTCGCATTAGTTCGGCCGAGTGTGCGATTGGGCAGCGAGGCGATAGTAGGATGGGCTACCACCACGTCGGGGAAAAGCGAAAGGCCAACTCCAGCGGTCGTGAGGCCAACGCGTTCCAGGAATTTTCGGCGGGATAAGTCTTTCATCATGGGCACCTCTCCGGCGCGGTGAGAATGATTGTAGCGCCGAACTGCGGAAGAGGCGAGGATGGCCGCGAGGCGGGAGCCATCCAAAAACAATTGTGCGTGTAGACTTGGTCAGTCCGCCTACAAGCGTCGGTATTCCCGGTGGGAACGCTCGTTTCTCTGCCAACGCTGTGGCACTGTAACGGAGCAGGAATAGGCTTTCCACAAAGATCGCGTAAGGCAGAGGCTAGAGGAATGTCCGTCGCTTAAAGCCGCCTTCAGTCCGCAATCGCCTGGTAAGCCAGCGCGTTGACTTGTCGATCCAGAGTCAAGCCTCCCGTCGGATGGAGTTGCGCCATAAAGATCACGATCATCTGTTCTTTCGGGTCAATGGTAAATCCAGTGTAGAAGAACCCTCCCCAGTTGAATTCTCCCGGCGAGCCAAGTTCAGACAGCGGCGCTTTCACACCCTCCACTCCAAAGCCAAGTCCAAAGCCCTGCTCTGGACTGATTTTCCCCAACTGATCCTGCGTCATAAGCTCCACGGATTTGCGGCTCAGCAGACGAGCGCTCCCTGTCTTGCCTCCATCGAGCATCATTTGGCAAAAGCGCGCGTAGTCCATAGCCGTGGAGTTGAGCCCGGCCCCACCTGCAAAAAGTTTCTTAGGACCCTTGTACGGATAGTCCGCGGAATACACGAACGAGCCTTCCGCTATCGGCGTGTCTGGAAAGCGATTGAGACCTTTGTCCGCGTAGTACGTGTAGGCCGTCGCCAGCCGTTCCAGTTTGTTTTCGGGAGGATAGAAATAGGTATCCTTCATGCCCAGAGGTTCAAAGATATGCGTGGCAAAAAACTCGTCGAGCGGCTTGCCTGAAACCACTTCAACGAGCCTCCCGAGCACATCCACTCCCAAGCTGTATTCCCAGCGTTCTCCCGGATTGAAAAGCAGAGGCACTCCCGCCAGGTGCTTGACGTTTTCTTCGAGCGTGCCGTCGTACGGCAGCAGCCCATGCGCCACATTTGCCGAAGCATACATGGCTCCCAGCTTTTCGTTCCAGTGGTAGGTGAGTCCGGAGGTATGTCGCAAGAGATCGCGAATCGTGATCTCCCCCTTGGCCGGAATTGTGTACGTAGCACCAGACTCAGGCTTGACCAATACTTTCGGATTCTTGAACTCCGGCAAGTATTTCGTGATGGGATCGTCAAGCAGGAAGTGGCCTTCTTCGTACAGCATCATCACTGCTACGCTCGTAATGGGCTTAGTCATCGAGCAGATTCTGAATATCGTATCGGGACGCATCATCTTGCTGGCCTCGCGGTCCATCATGCCTTGTGGTTTGAACCACACCACGTGGCCTCGTCGCGCCACCAGCGTCACCGTGCCGGCAATTCGCTTTTCGTCGATGCTCTGCTGGACCGCCTTGCCGATCCGCTCCAGGCGTTCCGAAGACATGCTCACAGATTCCGGCTTTGCGGTCGGCAACTCTTGTGCAAACGCCGCGGTTGCAAAGAACGCACAGATCGCGCTCAGGACGCAGAGGAGGACCCCAATGTGAATCTGGTTGAGGAACGAAGCCTGTGTTTTGCCGTGGCCCGAAGTGTGGGACTTGTTGACGAACGAAGCGCTCATTCTGCCAAGGACCGACGAATATTTCTTGTAATGCACCATCTCTTCGCCTCCTGTCCTCCTGTACCGCTGGCCGTTTATGGCGTCCGATTGTACACCGCTAAAAGCCCGCCTTCATCCTCGAGAAGCGATGGCGTCCTGCTCTGAAACCGTTTTCTTACTTTCTCTCCCCGATGCTTCGTAGCTCAGCTAGCTGCCCTGGTTGCTGGCTACTGTTAGTGTCAATTATTCATCACTCTTCGATGATCCGAGCCCGTCTTCGGGGGTTCTGAGCCGTTAGTCGACCACTCTGGAGTTGAGCCTCCCGCCAGAGGGTCGGAGTGGAGCGAGGTGGTCAAGCTGGTCCGTAAACGCCTTTGAAAAAGCGGTTCCCGACGCTCACTGGGCTACTATCGACTGCAGTATGGCGGTTCCGGCGGAACCTACCTTTTCCTTGCTGGTCTCGGGTCCGCTCCGGAGATCGATGCCGGCTTCGAGCATGGCAAGCAGTTTGAAGCGGCTATGGGGGAACACGGTCTGAGGAGGCTAGAGCCAGATGGGCTGGTTCAAGAGGACTCCATGGGAATCTGGAGGGCCCACTTAGAGCGACAAAGTGCAAATGAAGAGAGAAGCAAGAACCTGACGATCATGCGCGACTGTGGCGACAAACACATCCTTGTGCAGCAGTTCTCCGCGAGAGAGGTTTCCTGTGAGGAGAGAAAAAATCTACGCCACGCAGCTCTGATAAAGTTTCAGGGTCACATAACCACCCCAACGGGGCGGCTCGCGCTTAGGAAGTGCACACCGATCTGAGCAGGCAGTTCACTCCATCATTCACTGGGGATGATTCGAGCGCCGACCAAGGATGCTTTTCCCGGAATGTAGTTTTCTACTGTAGTCTGAAGGAGCACTTGGAAATAAGGAGGAACGGACTTGTGATCTGGGGAGAGGTTTAGCAGGGCTTGATGCAATTCGGCCAGACGCTCGGGCGTAGTTACATATTCGATCGCTGCCTGTGAACCCTGGGTGTAAATACCGTAGATGAGGAGAATCCGGTTTTCCTTTCTTTCATTCGGCAGCATGAGCACGAGCGCATAGTCCCGGCTGAGCTGGTTAGTCACGGGATCGAACCCAGGTCTATAGACTGCCTCTTCTCCGGGTCGTGGATTTTTGTTGAGAATCATGCCGTTCACGAAATGGAACCCTTCGGAGTAGAGAAAAATCCTGCCACTCCAGGTCTGATTCCCGCCCAGCAGGATGGTGTTAGCCCGCTTGATCTCGTCGAAAGTTACGAGCCGCGACTGGAGCAGGCGCGGATTTTGTCCGGTTTGCGCGAACAATGCCAATAGATCCGCAAGTCCCATGGTTTCGCCCACCGCAGTGAAGTCGGTCATAGAGGGGACGAACACAAATTGTTTGAGTTCGCGAAAATGAATGGTGTCGCGGAATTCGGGCAGTTCATCTTTGGGGATTAAGTGACCACGGGAAACGGTATAAGGGGTGTCGCCGCCATGAGCCGCACGGAGCAGCGGGTGGTTTGGAATCACGATGATCGGCGCTTCTGCGGGAAAGAGGAAAGGCTTCCAGAACCACTCCAGGTTTTCCGGCAGGGTGGGGAGAGGACGCTGCGCCAATTCCCTGTTTCGTGACCTTTCTTGGGCCAGAAGAATAGCAAGCACGACACACACTGCAGACAGGCCCACTATAACGACCATAGGTAGGGGCGAAGGCTTGCGCTGCAGCACATTATTGGGTGGCGTTGGGGTAACCCCTTGCTCTCCCGGCGCCACTTTGACAAACGCGGGCACATAACGGCCAGCAGGCAATTCAACACGCACTAAGCTGTTCCGGCCTTCCTCCTCGTAATAATTCTTGAGCGCGCGACGAATATCGTGGGCTTGGACGCGTACGATTGGATCCAGCTGGGGATTGAAATCAGGGCCGCGGCCGTAGATCTCCACCCCGATAAGGTATTCGTTAAGTTTTTCGCCATTGCCAAGGAAGGTCTGCTCTGCCACAAACTCCAGGAACCGGCTTTTCTTTGGAGCATTTGCAAAGTATTTGCTTTGCAGGACTTGGTGCAACACCTCCCTTTTCTCGAACAGGGAGATGGTCCCCGCCGTGAGATTGTCCCTGCTGGCCATGGCACAGAGGATGATCCTGTCGCACTGTTGTCTTTGTGACGCGATCTAGGCAAACACCCTTAAGAGGAAGCTAACACCACGCTCGCGTGAGGTCAATCCAAAGGAATAACGCGCAGCCCGGTGCTTGGGGTCAGCGTTTACGGTTAAGTAGGCCGTTATGGAGGTTAGAAAAGCGGAGATTCGGACATTACCGACAGCTCCGATTCGCCATAACAAGCATCCTTTTACGGCACAACTAGCTGGCTCATGGGCGGCGGATAGGAGGTTCACGGCGGGAGAGTTGCCCTGGGAGCTCTGCGTTCGCGCGCGCGATGGGGCCAACCATCCATTTCTGGGTGGTTTCTGGCCGGGATTATCTGGTTTGCGGTTGCACTAACCTAATTTAACCGTTGCAGTAACCGGCATTACCTTGAAGACGTTTGGACTGCCCACTATGAGTAGAAACATCACGCATGTACTGACCCTGCAGCCCGGTCCGGTTTCCTTGCGTGTGGGAGTAAGTAAGCGATTCGTCTCTGCGAAGCAGACTGGATCTACGAAGGAACGCAACATGGTCGCAGCATGGACAAAAGCATGGTTGTGCTTTGCGGCTTTGTCTGTAACTCGTATCGCCAGCGCGCAAGTGAGAGATTTGACTTTGACGGTTATTCGACAGTTCGATGAACCGATTCTGAGCGTGTCATCACCCGGAGCCGAGGGAAATAAGTACGGCTTCGAAGGCGGCCGGGTGTTGAAACTCGGCGACACTTATCACCTGTTTACCTCCGAGATGGTAGGGGATCCGCATTGGGTAAAGATGAGGCTGGCACACTGGATTAGTCGGGACCGGATGCATTGGAAGCGTGCTTCGACATTGTTTGAGTCCAGTGGGGACTTCACAGGCAAAGATCCACGCGCGGCGCTATGGTCCCCCATGCCGATCTACGACGAAACAGAAGGACGCTGGAACCTGTTCTATGTGGCTTATCAGTCCGCCCCGGACACCTCGAAGGAGTGGCGGACAAACCACGAAGGCAGGATCTGGCGCGCTGTTTCACGGATCAGGGGCCGCGGCGGCATTGATGGACCATACGAGGACACGGGGGTTGTCTTGCAGCGAGGGAAAGATTCAGACCCTTGGGAAGGCCTTCAGGGAACAGATTCGTTCTTCCCATACCAAGTGGGAAAGCGGTGGTACGCGTTCTATGGATCAGCTCACACCGAGACTCAGCCGATTTCACTATGGCAGATTGGGCTGGCTTGGGCGCCCCATCTCAGCGGCCCTTGGAAACGCTGCAGTGAGCTCAACCCGCTAAACATTGAAGAGGTGTTCATTGAAAACCCTGTCGTGACCAGGTTACCGGACAAAACCTATATCGCCGTCTACGACAACCACGTGGAGCATTCCGTAGGTTATACGTTTTCGCGCGATGGCATTCATTGGGCGCCCGGAAGAGCGCTCGTCGTTCAGAAGGCCAAGGGGATTTGGGCGAGCGAAGTGCGTACTCCCCTGGGACTCATTCCAGAGGGCCACGGCTCGTTCACACTTTTCTATACCGCGAACCAGGATCAGCTCGGGGCGCCTATAGGCCAGCAGTGGATCAAGAAGACCCCGGGAGCTTTGGGTTTGGTGGAAGTTAAGGTGAAGCGTGTACACGACGAAAAGTCTTCTATCAGGACATCGTCGGTGTTCTTTTGGTTTGCTGCGGTCGGTGCTGCCTTATATGGCTACGAAGAAAAGAGGAGGAGGTATGCTTAAGCTTTGTTTTAGGGTCCTAGCACTGAATTTTTCTCGTCTCCAACATCTTATCGCACTGACTTCGTGCTTCTTAGACCACAGTGCGCCCGGCCCTCTGTTCCACTCAACCGATGCAAAGAAACGCTCAGCTCGGGAGGGAATCATGCAAAGATTGAAGTTTGCGGTCGTCTGTGCGGGCGTTGCGCTGCTCCTCACTACGTGCTCGCGCAATCTCGCTGCGCAAGGATTGTTCGGCAGTATTAGCGGAATCGTTACCGACTCCACTGGTGCGGTCGTCGCTGATGCGGCGGTCAAAGTGACCAATTACGCTACCAACATAACGACGACCTGGAAGACCAATAGCGCGGGTGTGTACAACGCGACCAGCTTGAATCCCGGCATTTACCGGATCGAAGCGGTAATGACCGGTTTTAAGACAGCGGTGGCCAGCAACATTCTTCTGGAGGTCAACTCCAACCCCAAAGTAAACCTGACGCTAAGCGTCGGGCAGATCACCGAAACAGTCGAGGTCGCCGCTGAAAACATCCCAATCTTGCAGACGCAGCAGACTGATCTGGGCCAGACTTTAGACTCTACGCGTTTGGAACAGTTGCCGACGCAAAGCGGCAGCGGCCGCAGCCCATACAGCTTCCTCGTGCTGGCAGCGGGAGTATCGCAGCAATTTGGCTGCTCGGGTGGGGGAGGAGGAGTTGGTGGCTGCGGAAATCAAGGCAACGTTCGAATCAGCGGCAGCCGGCCACGCAACGATGACAACATTCTGGACGGCACCTCCATTACGCCGCCGGTGTTCGGCGGACAGGGCGTATCCCCAACGGTAGAGGCGATCCAGGAGTTTCGCGTCGAGCAAAACAGCATGTCCGCGGAATACGGCAAAGCGGGGGGCGCCATCATCATCCAGGTGAGCAAGTCGGGCACTGACCACTTCCATGGCTCAGCTTACGAATACAACCGCAATCAAAAACTGGATGCGGAGGATTTCTTTGTCGAGCCTGGGCAGCCCAAAAACCCGTTCACCTACGACGAGTTCGGAGGCAGCATCGGCGGGCCGATTATCAAGGGCAAGTTGTTCTTCTTTACCGATTACGAAGGCATCCGGTCACACGGTAGCTCGCCACAAGCGGGCGTGTTGGTGCCGGACTCGAATTTCCGCAGCGGCAACCTGGGAGCTTTCTGTCCGGAAGGATTCACAAACGGGGTGTGTAACAATTCCGCACATCAGATCTACTTCCCGGGCACCTCAAATCCAGTTCCTAACAACGTGATCACTGCGATCAGTCCAGTTTCTGCCGCGATTGAAGCGGTATGGCCGACGGGTGGGACGGCGGTGGGACCGGGCGAAGATTCCGTGACTGTTAGCCTGCCTGTCTCGAACTCGTTAAACCGCTTCAACCCGCGGGTCGACTGGAATCTCAGCCAGGTCGACCACCTCTTCGGCGCGGTTCACACCCAGCATGGAGTAGCCCACACACATAGCATGAATCCTGGTCCGGCTGGGCGACAATCCTTGCGCAGCGCTGACTACGCTATCACCGTGGGCGAGATACATACCTTCAATCCAAGCACACTCAACGAATTCCGGTTTGGATACATGCATCGCATTGGAGACCGCACTCCGTACGGAGCCGGCGCGACCTCGCCGGCTCTTTACGGCATAAAGGGGGTTCCGGACTGCTTGTCAAGCATGCCGGACACCGGCGGCGGCACCAAGTGTGGCACACCAGGTTTTTCAGTCACGGGGTATAGCAGCTTTGTTAACAAAAGCATGCTTTACGAGCCCGCCTCGACTTTCCATTTCAGCGACATGCTCACCAAGTCGGTAGGCAGGCATAGCGCTAAAGCCGGCGCACAGCTTGACCATTATGCGATTGATAACTATCAGCCGAACAATGTGGACGGCTCATTCTCCTTCAACGGGAAACAAACAGGGAATGCTTTCGCCGATTTCTTGTTCGGCACGATGTCAGGTGGCAGTCTCCAGGTGCAGAATGCGTTCGTCTCTTCGCGGGCGTGGTCCTACGCCTTCTTCGTGCAAGACGATTTTAGGCTGTCCGCTAAGCTGACGCTGAACCTGGGACTGCGCTGGCAATACGATCAATCCTTCCACGAGACACACCATGGGGACGCCTATTTCGATCCTTGCGCCACTTCCTATACTGGCAAGGACCCCTCTTGTGTCCCGCACTGGGAGCAGTTTGGTGTGAACGCTCCCGATACCACCTTTGACCCATCAAAACATGAGTTTGGACCGAGGATCGGTGTCGCTTGGAACCCGGCGGGCGGTTTTGTGGTTCGTGCAGGGTACGGCATTATGTATCCAGGATACGTTGGGCATGGACGTGCGGGCGACGGCCAGCCCGGACCAAATCTATTGGCCCAGACTTCCTTCTTGGCCAAAACACTTTGGGACGCTCCGCTACCTAACGTGATCAACCCGGACCCGTCGGCGATCACGAAACCCATCCCTATAAACAGCGATGTTTCTTTTTCTTTCTGGGCGCCGCGCAAGCAGCCCCCGACTTACACGCAGCTGTGGAATGTCACGGTCCAGAAGCAATTTGGATCAAAGACGGTAGCGCAAATCGGGTACGTCGGCAGCAAGGGTACGCACTTGCCCGTCAACTACGCGTACAACATTTGCCAGCAGACGCCGGCAAGCACGGCCGCGCAACCTAACCCGTTTAACTTTGTCGGCCCACTCAGCAGCCCGAACTGCCCGGCGGCGGCAGCTGCATTGAACGCAGGAGCCGGATTCAGTCCGGGGCCGGTTTATTACTGGCTGACGATCCTCCCGGGTTGGTGGGGTCTCTCAAACTCGATCTACCATTCCATGCAAGCGCAATTTGATCATCGCTTCTCGCATGGATTCTCAATGCTCGCGAACTTCACCTGGAGCAAGCTGATTGACGATTCCTCTTCTGACTGGGGTGGATTCTGGTCACTCGACGCTCTTGGGCAGGATTTCTACAATCGCAAAGCAGACCGCTCGGTGAGCGCTGGCGACATTCCCTTCCGTTTTACGGTCGCCCCGATCGTTGAATTGCCGTTTGGGTCGGGAAAGAAATGGGCGAACAGTGGCATCCGCGCGGTGCTATTGGGCGGGTGGCGCCTGGCGTCCATTTATACTATTCAGGCTGGCACTCCCTTCGGCATTACCGACAACAACTACGGGTTCTGCAACGGCGCCGGAGTGCTGGAAGACCGCCCGAATCTCATTGGGAATCCGGGCTCGATATCTGGTTCCCAGAGAAGCACCAATCTCTGGTTCAACAACCAGGCGTTCGATTTTTCCGGAACGTGCGCGGGACCGGGCTTAGTTAGCCCCTCACCTAGCCCGAATGTCCTGAAGGCCTTCGGCAATGTTCCGCGTTTCTTCTCCAATGTTCGCAATCCCGGCGTGAACAACCTGGACTTCTCCCTGCAGAAGGATTTCAAAATCCCTGCTGGAGAGCAGACGCGCCTTGTCTTTTCAGCGGACTTCTTTAACCTTCCGAATCACGCCCAGTTCACTGAACCGAACGCTGATCCTTCCACTGGCTATTTTGCTGCAACCGCGGGCAAGCGTGGTTCCGGGTTTGGGACCATCAGCCAGACTTCGCTACCGAACCGTACTATCCAGCTCGGACTGCACCTTTACTTCTGAGTTGATTTAGTGGGAGCGCTAAAAACCAGAGTGCTCCCACTACCGCGCTTCTGTGGGGTTGCCCTCTTATCGGGTATTCGCGGAGCGGGGCCTGACCTGAGCTGAACTGAACGATTTTTGGGCGCCGTCGGCTGCAAGGTCTGAGCACGGACACAGCTCTCCCACTTCCCAGCGCCGCCATTCAGTTCATTAGTTCACACGCCATGAAGTGTGAAGAAGGGACCGCCGAAAATGGATTTGAATTCACACGAATTATGGTTCGTTGTAGGCAGTCAACATCTTTATGGACCTGAAACCTTGAACAGCGTGGCCGAGCACTCGCGCACGATTGTTCACGGTCTTTCGAATGTGGCAGCGATCCCCGTAAAAATAGTGTTCAAGGCGGTGTTGACTACGCCGGAGGCGATCTACGAGCTCTGCGTTGAGGCCAATGCCGCCGCGAGCTGCATAGGACTCATAACGTGGATGCACACATTCTCGCCCGCTAAGATGTGGATTGCGGGTCTACGTACCCTTAAGAAGCCTATTCTGCACTTGCACACGCAGTTCAACCGTGAACTTCCGTGGTCCACAATCGACATGGATTTCATGAACCTGAATCAGTCGGCCCATGGTGATCGCGAGTTTGGCTTCGCCGTGAGCCGGATGCACATCAATCGCAAAGTCATTGTTGGATACTGGCAGGACGAAGAAGTTAAGGAAGAACTCGGCATTTGGGCGAGAGCAGCTTGCGCATGGAATGACTGGCAGGACCTGAAAATAGCACGGTTCGGAGACAACATGCGCCAGGTCGCCGTTACCGAAGGCGACAAGGTAGAGGCGCAGATCCATTTCGGCTACTCCGTTAACGGGTTCGGACTCGGAGAACTTGTCAAGCACGTACAGCAGGTCAGTGACGCCGAATCAGAGAAGTTGGTCCGCGCGTACGAGGATGAATACCGTGTCGGGCTTCCGTTGCGGAAGGGCGGGAACCAGCGCGCCGCTGTGCGAGAAGCCGCACGCATCGAACTTGGGCTGCGTAGCTTCCTTGAAACTGGTGGATTCAAAGCATTCACAGACACCTTCGAAGATCTGGACGGCTTGCCGCAGTTGCCCGGTATCGCCGTGCAACGCCTCATGAACGATGGGTACGGGTTCGGTGCTGAAGGCGATTGGAAAACAGCGGCATTGGTCAGGGCGATGAAAGTGATGAGCGACGGTCTGGAGGGCGGCACGTCGTTCATGGAGGATTACACCTACGACCTGCGCGATGGCGGCAAGGTTCTTGGGGCGCACATGCTTGAGGTTTGTCCTTCCATCGCTAGCGCGAAACCGTCGCTTGAAATCCGTCCCCTTTCAATCGGCGGCAAGTCAGATCCGGTTCGGTTGGTGTTTACAACCCGCCTCGGCTCTGCGATCAACGCTTCGATCATCGATATGGGCGACCGCTTCCGAATGATTGTTAACCCGGTCAATGTAGTTCCTTCGGAACCACTGCCGAACCTGCCGGTTGCCAGTGCTGTCTGGGTACCCGAACCGAATTTGAAGGTGGGAGCTGCTGCCTGGATCCTTGCTGGTGGTGCGCACCACATCAGCTTCAGCCAGGCGCTTAGCCCTGAGTATCTGGAGAACTTCGCAGAAATGGCAAGCATGGAATTCTTGCTGATCGACAGGAATACCAATCTGCGGAATTTTAAGAACGAGCTTCGCTGGAATGACGTGTACTACCGGTCGTGGAACGGAAGATTCTAATTCTGAACTGGCAATCGGCGTTGTGCCTGGCGTTTTCCAGCAATGGTACTGCAACGCGCTGTCGCGAAAATACTCCAATGAGGAACCTAGACACGCTCATAACATCGCGGTCCGGGAAGTAATAATGCTCTGCGTTTGCTCTGATTACCGCGCAATTTGCTCTGGGTCGACGGCCTGCCCGCAGGACGCGAAAGCAAGTAGAGTCCGCGCCCGCGAGGTAGGTCGGATTCGTAAGGTTTATCCCTTCGCACGCCGCCGATGCACTATCTATCGGGTTAGATTGGTGCGCTTTTTGCGATTGGATTGTCGCATTGCCGAGACAATCGAACGTAACAACGCATTCACGGTCTTCGATGATTTGAAGATGGCTGCGATGTCGGGCTCAAGCACGACGGCAATGGCATTTTCAGACATTTTGGAGGCGAACCGATTCGGCTTCGACTTGCGGTAGTCGAACCGATATTCTGAACGCAACTCTTGCTGTTTAGGTTGCCCCCTTTTACGAGCCGACGTTTTCTTCATAGTCTCTACGCTCCGTGCGGGTCGCTTTTGCGAGCACTGATTAATCGAACTCTGTCGTCTTCCACAAAGCTCACCAAGATCAGATTTTGTTTATTTGAGTGGCCAATGATGATTTCGCGTCGTTCGGTCTCAGAATGCTCTGGATCCTCGAAGATTCGGGCCAGGGATCAGCGAATACCGTAATGGCCTCCTCAAAAGAAACACCGTGCTTTACGTTATTTGCTTCGGCTTTCTTGGAATCCCATTCAAATTGAAGAGACATCCTCTGGAAATATTATCACGATGTTCGTCAGCATTATCTCATGGTCCGCAACGAGTCGTGCG
>Ga0126381_100007725_pt1 | contig 11985 bp, 10 predicted proteins | sample PanSoiMetPlot_28_FD_96465 | JGI IMG/M metagenome (GOLD analysis project Ga0126381, IMG submission 96465) | Tropical forest soil microbial communities from Panama - MetaG Plot_28 | ecosystem: Environmental > Terrestrial > Soil > Tropical forest > Bulk soil | place: Panama | collected 2016-02-17
GATGGTGGCGATGGCGATCTGCTTGGCGATGATCTCGCGTTCCTCGGGCGTATAGTCGCCGCCCAACCCCTGCTCTGCCAGGCGCGACTTGGCTTCAACCACCGCCATGGCGATCAGGTCGTAGAGCTTCATCACCCCACCAGCGCGAGTCTTGAACGGCTTGCCGTCGGCGCCATTCATGGTGCCATAGCCGACATGCTCCAGATGCGCTTTGCCGGCGATACCGGTCTTGGTGGCAGCACGGAACACTTGCTCGAAATGGCCATGCTGGCGATGATCAACCACATAAAGGATGAGGTCGGGATCGTAATCGCTCACCCGCTCGACGATCGTGGCCATGTCTGTCGTGCCGTAGAGCACGCCGCCATCGGATTTGACCAACAGCAACGGCGGCATGGGCTTTTTGTCGTCGTTCCTGGTGATCTCGATCACCAGTGCGCCGTCGCTCACGGTCGTAAGCCCGCGCGCCTTCAGATCTTCGAGCATCGGCGTGATCAAATCATTGACGCTGGCCTCGCCCTTCCAGAGATCGAAATGTACACCCAGGGAATCGAATTCGCGCTCCAGTCCCGCTTCCGACACAGCAACGAAATGTCGCCATAAGGCGCGATAGCCGGGCCTGCCATCCTGCAGTTCGACCGTGGCGCGGCGTGCCTTTTCCAGCCGCGCCGGATCGGCTTTGCACGCGGCGGACGCGGCCGGATATAGCTGTTCCAGATCTTCCATCGTCACCGGCGATTGCTCCGGGTAGGGACCTTTGCAGCCGGCGTCGAAATAAATGGGAGCAATGCCCCGCTCGTCGACTTCGGAGATCAGCTGCCCCATCTGCAGGCCCCAATCGCCCAGGTGGATGTCGCTCACCACGCGCCAGCCATTGGCCCGGTAAAGGCGTTGCAGGCAATCGCCGATGACCGAAGAACGCAGGTGCCCCACATGCATCGGCTTGGCGACATTGGGGCCACCGAAATCGATCAGCGCCGTCTTGCCATTGGGCTCGGATGGAGTGCCGGGCGCCGCGATCCGATCATCGAGGGCGCCATCCGTGAGATCAAGATTGATGAAGCCGGGCCCAGCGATCTCTACCTTGGAGAATTGGGCGTCACTTTTGACGCGCAAGGCGATCCTCTCGGCAATCGCACGCGGATTGGCTTTGGTGATCTTGGCGGCCGCCAGCGCCCCATTGCATTGGAATTGGGCCAGATCGGGCCTGTCAGATACTTGCACCTGGCCGAACCGCCGGTCCAGTCCCTCCGCGGCGAAGGCCTCCTCCACCAGACGCGATAATTCCGCAGCCAGCGAAATCATGGCGCGTAGCGGCCCATTTTCCTGTTGTAGTCCACCTGCGCCGTCGTCATCTGGAAGCCCGCCATCAACTCATATTCGAAAGGCTGGTGGCCGTTCTCGACATGGAGGTCGAAATCATCCGGCGATTCGCTGAAGTTGGCGACCGAAGCCCCTGGAGCGAAATCGAAACCGATTTCCAGGATCCGTTTTTCGATCAAACGGTCGCCCTGGGTCACCGCCACGAAATAGGGAACGCTGTAATGCGCCGCGTCTGCCGAGGGCGCGCGCGTGGCGCGAAAATTCAGCCGCAGCGAGGAGTTCGTTTCGCCCGTCTTCTTGTTGATGCTGCAGTCGGTCGAGGTGCCGACCAGAAACACTCGGTAAGCCTCGTCCGCCAGATCCTGTGGCGCGCCCGAGCGGAACACGGTCAATGCGCTCGTATCGGCCAGAATCACAGCGCTGGGGCAGTTGTTGACCTTGTCGGTGTTGCAGCCTGCGAGCGCAAAAAGGGCTAGGAAGAGAACAGAAACGCGGGAAATGGTCATCAGGCTTAAGGTCCGGATCAGTCTTGACTTTTTTGGGGCCCCGGCCGACTTCTCGGCGTTCATTGCTTTGGGGCGGCGGACTTTACCCACACAGATCGCCTAAGGGAAGCAGCGGGTCAGCAGAGTCATGGCGGTCTATACCGATATCGGCTTCGAGGAGCTTCAGGACATGCTCGCCGGTTATGACATCGGCGCGGCGCTGGTCTTCAAGGGCATCGCTGAGGGGGTGGAGAATTCCAATTTCTACCTTCAAACCGACCGCGGCGCCTTCATTGTCACGCTTTATGAGAAGCGCGTCAGGACAGACGACTTGCCCTTCTTTCTGGGCTTAATGGAGCATTTGGCCGAGAAAGGTGTTTCTTGCCCCCTCCCCGTGCGCTCTCGGGGCGGCGCCCAATCCTTTACGCTCAAGGGCCGTTCGGGAGCAATTTTCACCTTTCTGAATGGCGTCTCGCTGCGAAAGCCGGAAGCCGCGCATTGCGCCGCGGCAGGCCGGGCGTTGGCGGAATTGCATCGCGCAGGGAGCGATTTCGCACTCGGGCGGCCCAATGCTCTCGGACCAGCGGGCTGGCGCGAATTAGCGGACGCCACGCGTGTCCGCGCGGACGCGGTGGAGCGAAATTTGAGCGGATTGATCGGCGGCGCACGCGCCGACTTGACGAGGGACTGGCCCCGCGATCTGCCATCGGGCGTGATTCACGCCGATCTCTTCCCCGACAATGTGCTCTTCATGCAGGAGAAAGTCTCCGGCCTGATCGACTTCTATTTTGCGTGCAACGACATGTACGCCTACGACCTGGCGGTGACCCTGAACAGCTGGTGCTTCGAACCCGACGGCGCTTATAACGTTACCAAGAGCAAGGCGCTGATCGCCGCCTATCAAACGGGGCGATCTCTGACCGCAGCCGAGGTCATTGCCCTTCCCATTTTGATGCGCGGCGCGGCGCTGCGCTTTCTTCTCACCCGGCTTTACGACTGGCTCAACCCCGATCCGAATGCGCTGGTCAGGCCCAAAGACCCCCGCGAATATGCCAAACGCCTCCGCTTTCACCAGAAAGTGAAACAGGCAAGCGAGTATGGGTTGTGACCGGGATCGAAATCTTCACGGACGGCGCATGTTCAGGCAATCCGGGACCCGGCGGCTGGGCTGCGATCCTGAGAAGCGGAGCCCATGAAAGGGAATTGTCGGGCGGTGAAATCTTGACCACCAACAACCGGATGGAATTAATGGCGGTGATCAAAGCGCTGAGGCAAATCAAGCGACCGTCCCATGTGACCATCCACACCGATTCCCGCTACGTCATGGACGGCGCCTCGAAATGGCTCCACGCTTGGAAAGATAAGGGCTGGAAAACCGCCGATAAAAAGCCAGTCAAGAATGAGGATTTGTGGCGGTTGCTGGACCAGGAGATGGTGCGCCACCGGCTCGAATGGCGCTGGGTGGCGGGCCATTCCGGCCATCCGGAGAATGAGCGCGCGGACACGTTGGCGCGGGAAGCCATTCCGCGCCAGCTTTAGTTTGTCGTGGCACGGCAGGACGGAAAATAACTCCGCACTTTTCCTGGCCCATGCTCCATGCACGCCCCCATACCAATAGAAGCTTAGAGCAATGCCATCATATGATCGGCGCTGGATACTTCGAACGCTCCGGGCGCCTCGACGTTGAGTTGCGTGACGACGCCATTGTCCACCACCATGGAATAACGCTGGCTGCGCTTGCCCATGCCGAATCTGGTGCCGTCCAGTTCCAGACCTAGCGCGCGGGTGAAATCGCCATTGCCGTCTGCCAGCATCATCACCTTCTCGCCGGCCTTCTGTTGCTCGCCCCAGGCGCCCATCACGAAGGCGTCGTTGACCGAGACGCAGGCGATTGTGTCGATCCCTTTGGCCCTGAGAGCCTCGGAATGCTGGATGAAGCCCGGCAGATGCTTGGCTGAGCAGGTCGGGGTAAAGGCGCCCGGCAACGCGAACAAGGCCACTTTCTTGCCCGCGAACAATTGATCGGTTGAAACCGGCTTGGGTCCGCCGTCCTTCATTAGCATTAGCGTCGCCGAAGGGACCTTGTCGCCTACTTTGATCATGTCGAAATCTCCGTTTGAGGGTTGAAGCGCATTGCTCAGGAGGAGGTTGCGGCCGTGGCATCATGATGGCGGGCAATGAAGGAAAGCACCTCGGCAGCGGAGAGCGGCGGTGAAAAATAAAAGCCCTGGCCGAATTCGCAGCCCTGCTGCGCCAGCCATGCCGCTTCCTCGGCGCTTTCCACACCCTCGGCGACGACCGAGCGCTTTAAATCATGCACCAGCGTAATGACGGAGTGGAGGACCCGTCCGGCGTCCGACCCGGTCTCATGCTCGGCGTGACGCGCCATCAGGCTCTTGTCGATCTTCACCGTGTCGAACGGCCAGGTGCGGAACTGGCCCAGATTGGAGACGCCGGCACCGAAATCGTCGATCGCCAAGCCCGCACCCAGCTTTCTTAGGCGCGAGAGATGCGCCGTGAAACCAATGTCGGCGGCAGCGGCACTTTCCGTCACTTCGAGGATCAAAGTTCCCGGCGGAATGGCGTTGGCTTTCATGGTGGCCGACAGCAACTCCTCGAAACCTGGATCGCGCAATTGTCTCTTGGAAAGATTGACGCTCACGAACAAGGGCGGCGAGAGCGGGAAATAGCGCTGCCAATGGGAAAGATCGCGCGCTGCATGTTCCAGGGCGAAGCGGCCCAATTCGACGATCAATCCGCTTTCTTCAGAATGGGCGATGAACTCGGACGGCGCGATTAGGCCCTTGGAAGGATGGCGCCAGCGCAGAAGCGCCTCAAACCCCGCCACGAAGCGCCCCGAAAGCCGCATTATGGGCTGATAGAAGATCTCGATTTGGCCTTCGGTCAGCGCCTGTCTGAGATCGGCTTCCAGCGCGACACTGTCCGCGCGCGCTCCCCCTTCCATGCCGGTAGCATAGACCAGCGCACAGGCCCCCCCGCGCGCTTTGGCTGCAGACAGCGCCAATTCGGCGTGACGCAGAAGCGTGTCGGGATCGCCTTCACCCCCAGAAACTCCTACACTGGCAGGCGCGAAAACGCTGCGGCCGTCATAAGGATGGGGCGGGTTGAGAAGCGCCACCAACGCATCGCCTAACGCCTGGGGAGACGCAGTAGCCTGCGCGAATAAAAGCGCGAAACCGTCGCCGCCGACGCGAAAAAGTTGTGCCTCGTTGTCGTAGCGTTCCTTCAGCCGACGCGCCGTATGAAGCAGGATCGTGTCACCGCCGGCATCGCCCAAACTGGCATGCACCGCTTTGAAGCGGTCCAGATCGATTAGCGCCAACTGCGCAGTGCGCAAGCCGCCGCCCAAAGCGGTCATAGCGTCCATCAGGGCCGGGCGCGTGCCAAGTCCCAGGAGTGGATCACGCGCTACCGGCAGCGATTCTTTGCGGTCGGTGATATCGCTCAAAAGGCCCAGGCAGTCTGACGGCACATCCTGGTCGCTGACGATGCTTGCGCGGAGCTCCAGCCACCGCCATTGGCCTTTGGCCCCCTTGGCGCGGAATTCCAGACGGAAAGCCTGGCCGGTTGGCTCGCGAAACAGAACCAAGGCATCGCGATAGACCTCGCGGTCTTCAGGATGAATCCGCGCCAGCCAATCCGAATGGGACAAGGTCATATTCTGCGCTGGCAATCCCAGCATCAGCGCCGCATCCGCGGACAAAGTGAGGAGCTGGGAGCGGAAATCCAAATCGAACACGCCCTGGTGAGCGGCGCCGATCGCGGCCAGGGCAAGATTGGCGAATGGCGCCGCTGGATCGAGCGCCTTTTCAGGTGTCACTTGGGCTTCTAGAAGGCGCGCGGCGTGCGAACCATGCAGGAAAGGCAGGACCGCGATTTCTTCGCTCGCGATCACCGCCAGCGCCAGCAGGATCGCGCCCGCCGCCGCTAAGCCGCCTGTGGTCGCCGGTGCCGTAAGGGTTTCGCCCAAGGCACCCAGGCTGGTCACCGCGGCCGCCACGGCGACCAGCGCAAAGGCGGCTGCGCCGGGCGCGATCACCTGCGCGGCGCGCATACCGCGGCGGCCGCAGATGATCAGATAAAGCGCGATCGCGGCACTGCCAGGAACGATCACGATATCGACAATAAGCGTAGCGCCGGGTACGCCCAGATAGGCCAAGACGCCCAGGCCGCACAAAATGTAGAGCGCGAAGCGGAAATGCTGGCGATAGCGCGGCAGCACTTCGCGCACCGGGACGATAGAATCGGCCAGCTTGGCGCCTGCGGCCAAAGCCAACGAGATCAAGAAGGCGGATAGCCCATAAGGTCCGCCGATTGAGGTGGCGAGGCTGGCATCGAACATGCCAGTGCCAGCCAGCCAGCTCCACAACAACATGAATAGAGTGAGCGCTACCCAACGCGGCGCGGAATGACCGATGAGGATGGCGAGGCCGGCTGTGATTAAGGCCGCAGCCGCGATCAATGATCCCACCGCGGTGACGAACACGGCAAGCTGGCGGTTATGGGAGGCGAGCGCCGGCTCAGTCCACGCCTGCAAGGAAGGCGGCGCGGCCCCGTATCCCACACGCAATGCGATGCCCACTTGGGTGACCGGCGGGATGATCACCCGCCAGGCGTGCGCGCCATAAGCTCTGGCAGGCTCGACCACTACGCCGGAATCCGAAGTCGCCACCGCCAAAATTGCGGGCCGCGCGTGATGGGGAAAGAAATGGAGAGCCATGCCAGGCGGCTGGCCCGCCAGAAGAACACGGATGGCGGGGCGCACGGAATTGTTGGTGACCGCCACCATGTACCATACAGAGCCGTCAGCTTCGGGACCGCCCGGAGCATGATAAGGTGTCAAGTTCGGCTTGAGATTGATCGCATTGTCATTCGATCCGAAATCCACCGCACCTGACGGCACGACTGCCCATGCCGCACCGAACCCCACGACAAGCAGGCCGATCAGCGCGAGAAAAAGCGATTTATGCATGACCCTTCTTCGGCAGCGAGACAGTTTTGACCGGCTAACCTAGCCGCGCGGCATTCTTCAAGAAAGCTTCTTCTTCCAGAAGGGCGAACAGGGCGTGGTCCCTCCACTCGCCGTTTATCAAGAGGTATCTTTTCGCCAGCCCCTCTTCCCGAAAACCCGCCTTGGTAAGGAGGCTGCGCGATGCTTCATTTTCGGGCAAGCAAGCCGCCTCGATGCGGTGCAGCCCCAGTGTGCCGAAGACAAAAGGGATCAGGGCCCTGATCGCATCGGTCATGTGACCCTGGCGCGCGAACCGGGCGCCGATCCAATAGCCCAGCGCACAACATTGCGTGACGCCCCGGCGTACATTGGAGAGCGTGCAGCCGCCGATCAGTGCGTCGTCGCTCACGCGGAACACGAAGAAAACATACGCAGAATCTAATCTCGTTTCCTTGTGATAGCGCTTGATACGGCGGCGGAATGCGCCCTTCGTCAATTCGTCGTCGGCCCAGACCGGCTCCCATTTGGATAGGAATTCGCGGCTTTCGCCGCGAAGCCTGGCCCAGTTCGCATAATCACCGATGCGCGGATAGCGAAGATATACATCTTGCCCGCGAATGACCGGCTGCTGCCCACCAGGAAATGTGAGGCCCCGCATGAAGGCCATCGGCCGCGAGTGCATCATGGCACTCATCTTGCCGGGGCCTGGCCTCTTCATTCCGCGGCTTCAGGGGCCCGCGCAAACCGGGCGGCGAAGATGTCATGGCGTTCAAGCTTCCTGACCGGCCCGACCGCGGCAATCGAAGGGCTCGCCATCACGCGCGCGGCATAGCGTTTCACAGCCGCGGCATCCACCTTGTCAATCTGGGCGACGATCTCGGGAATGCTTTGCACCCGGCCGAAAGTGAAGATCTGTCCCGCGATCTGTTCGGTACGGCTGCCGGGCCGTTCCAGCCCCATCAACAGCCCCGACTTCAACTGGGCCTTGGCGCGGGACAATTCCGCATCCGTCACGGTGCGGGAAAGTCCTTCCAACTCGCCGGCAATCACAGCTGAGATCTGGGCCGCCTCGTCTTCACCGGTGCCTACATAGATGCCGGTGAAGCCGCCGTCCTGGAAATTGTTGGTGAAGGCGTAAATAGAGTAGCAGAGGCCGCGCTTCTCGCGAACCTCCTGGAACAGGCGCGATGACATGCCGCCGCCAAGCACGACGGCGTGAAGTTGCGAGACATAAAAATCCTCGTCATTCGCGGCCACGCCCGGAAAAGCATAGGCTATGTGCGCCTGTTCGAGTTCTTCCTCTACCCGCATTTCGCCACCGGCGTAATGAGCGGCCGCGCTCACTGGCGGCAAGCCGCTCTGCAGCCCGGCGAATTTCTCTTCCGCAACGCGGACCACTTCGTCGTGAGAAACCGCGCCGGAACACACGAGCGTCATGGCTCCGGCACGATAGCGCCGCGCACTGTAATCGCGCAGCGCCGCGGGCGTGAAGGACGTCACGGTCTTTTCGTCGCCCAGGATCGGCCAGCCCAAGGGTTGGTTCCGATAAATGACATTCTGAAGGTGGTCGAAGATGATGTCGTCGGGCGTATCGCGGGCCTGTCCCAATTCCTGCAGCACCACCTGGCGCTCGCGCTCCAATTCGCTCGCTTCGTAGGTAGGGCGAACCAGAATATCGGCGATGATATCCAGCGCCAGATTCACATCGTTCTTCAACACGCGCGCATGAAAGGCGGTTTGTTCGCGGCTTGTATAGGCGTTGAGGTAGCCGCCCACCGATTCGATTTCCTCGGCGATCTGGCGCGCGTCGCGGCTGGTCGTGCCCTTGAACGCCATGTGCTCCAGCATATGGGAAATGCCCATTTCACTGGGCAACTCGTCACGGCTGCCGGTCCCGACCCAAATTCCCAAGGCGGCGCTTTCCAGGGTGGCCATCGGATCGGTGATGATCGTCAAGTCGTTGGAAAGATTAGATATTTCTAGGTTCATGCTGTAAGTCTAGAAGAGATGAACTGGCGAATCAAAGAAAGCTTGTTGGGCAAGACATCGAGTTTTTCGGGCAGCGCCAGGAGCCGCTCTAGCCGCTCCGGCAAGACCGGCGGCGCACCCGTGGCGTCTGTCACGGCATTGGCGAATTTGGCGGGATGGGCAGTCGCCAAGACCACGACCGGCTCTTCCGGGAAGCCTAGTTTGCGCGACGCCGAGATTGCCACTGCCGTGTGGGGATCGACGATCCGGTTCTGCACGCCGGCCACAGCATTGATGGTCGCCAAGGTCTCTTCATCATCGCTCGATTTGGCGTCATAGCGTTCTCGGAGCGACGCAAGAACAGGTGGCGGCAACTCCAGCCGCCGTACGCGGGCGAAATCCTCCATCGCCGCGCGGGTCCAATCGCTGTCCCTTCCCGAGGCCTCGAACAAGGCGCGCTCGAAATTGGAGGCGACTTGGATATCCATCGACGGGCTCAGCGTGTGGTGCGCCTCGCCCGCGGCGTAAACGCCATCGTTCAACGCCCTCGCCATGATGTCGTTTGCGTTGGTCGCGATCACCAGCTTGCGGGCGGAGAGCCCCATGCGGCCGGCCGCTTCGCCCGCGAAAATATCGCCGAAATTGCCGGTGGGTACTACGAAGATGGGAGGCTGGCCGAGTTGCGAGCTCGCGGTGAAGTAATAGACACTTTGCGCGGCGATCCGCACAAAATTTATCGAATTGACGGCAGTGAGTCCGACCTCGGCGGCGAATTCCTTTTCAGCGAATAGGCCCTTCACGATGCTCTGGGCATCGTCGAAGCTGCCCTCTAGCGCAATGTTATGGACATTGGTGAAACCGCCCGTGGTCATCTGACGGCGCTGAATTTCGCTCACACGATCTTTGGGGTGCAGCACAAACACATCGACGTTGGGAAGCCCGCCCAGCGCCGCGATCGCTGCCGATCCCGTGTCGCCCGAGGTCGCCGCTACGACGGTGGCACGACCGCCCCGGCGCTTGAGCGCGCGGGCAAACAGCCGCCCCAATATTTGAAGGGCGATATCCTTGAAAGCAAAAGTCGGGCCGTGGAACAGCTCCAGCAGATAACGGTTGCCGCTCATAGGCGACAGGGGCGCGATCTCCGGCGCCTCGAAGCCGGCATAAGCGGCTTCGATGTCCTCCTTCAAATCGAGCGCGGTGAAGCTTTCGCCCGCAAAGCGGGAGAGAATTTCAAACGCGACATCCTGATAGCGTTTCCCCTTGAAGCCCGCGATCTGCCCGGCCGAGAAATGCGGCCACACGGCGGGCAAATAAAGTCCGCCATCCGGGGCCAGCCCAGCCAGCAATACTTCGGCGAAGCCAGTCTCCGGCGCTTGCCCCCGCGTGGAAATGAAGCGGCTGGCTTCTGGCATTGTGATTTTCTCCTTCGGGCCTCAGGCCCAGCGCAGCCGGCCCTTGGACATGTGATAGGCGAGATAGACTCCGATCAGACCCGCGGCAAGCCCAAACCAAGTAATGGCGTAGGAGAGATGATTGTTGGGCAGGTCCACCACCGTCTGGCCGCCCTTGGGCCAACCGCCCGGAATAGGCGTGGCATCGGCCTCAACTAATCCAGGTTGGTGCAGCTTTAATTTATCAAACTTCTCGATAGCGCTCAGGTCTCGGCCATACCAGATTCGATGGGCCGGATCGGGATGGGGTGTGAAGTAACCCAAAGCGTCAGGCCACCGCCAAAAACCCGTAATTTGCGTCTCACCCTCGATCTGACCGGCACGCCTCGTCGATGGATCAAGGTGCTCTATGTCGACCATTCCTCGATCAATAAGAAAGATATTGCCGCCATCCGAGTGAAAAGGCGTGAGAACATGGTAGACCGGCTCACCTTCGAGGCCGATCGTGAAAAGGTAAACTTCCTTTGCATTGTCGAAATGGCCCCGAATTCTGACATGCGAGTATTGCGTGTAAATTTCCTCGGGGAGCATGCCGGTCTCCGTCATGTCGACCGGTTTTGAGTGCATGTGCTGGCTGATCGATTCAATCAGTCTCAGCTTCCAATGCAATCGCTGGACTTGCCATACCCCCAATGCGATCAGCATTGCGGCGGCGATCAGCGTGGCAATCGTGAAACCGGGATAGGGCCGGAAGCGCAGCGCCATTAGCGACGCCGCCCTTCTCCCGCCTTGTGCTTATATTGCAGGACCAGCAGTGAAGATTTCGAGAGGCGCAGAAATAGAAGGCTCAGGATCACAATCAGCGGGACCCAGAGTACCGCGTGGACCCAATAAGGCGGAGAGAAAGTAAACTCTACATAGAGCGCGAGCGCCGCCACGATGGCGCCGACAATCAAAATGCCGAAAACCGCCGGCCCGTCGCCGGCATCGAACATTGCGTAGTCCAGCCCGCAGGAGGGACAGAGGGCCTTGAGCTTGATGTAGCCGTCGAACAACGCCCCCTGCCCGCAGCGTGGACAGAGGCCGAGAAGGCAGGCTTTGGTGGTGTTCGGATATCTCACCGCATCACCGCTAGAGCCGCAGCATTTTGCCCGTTCGGCCTGCCACGTGGGGCGCGGGAGTTAGCCCGTGGACACGCGATTCCGCCGGCGAGCAAAAGACTAGGCGGCAGTTACCGGCCCCTGCCCCCAGACATAGATACAGGCAAACAGGAACAGCCACACCACGTCGACGAAGTGCCAGTACCAGGCCGCCGCCTCGAAGCCAAAATGGCGGGTGGGCGTGAACTGGCCGGCAATAGCGCGGAACAGGCACACAGTGAGGAAGATGGTGCCCACGATCACATGGAAGCCGTGGAAACCGGTCGCCATGAAGAAGGTCGAGCCATAGATGGCGTCGAAATTGCCTGCGCCCGCAGCCAGGGACGAATGGGCGGCGTCGGTAAATGGCGCCAGCGCCAGGTGATTGAATCCGAAGGTGAAGGGTGCGTGCGAATATTCGTAGGCCTGCACGCCGGTGAAACTCGCGCCCAGAAGCACGGTTATCAGCAGGCCCTGAATCGCGCCCTTGCGGTCACCGGTCTGAAGGGCGTGATGCGCCCAAGTCACTGTGGTGCCCGAGGTGAGCAAAATCAGCGTATTGAGCAGCGGAAAATGCCAGGGATCCAGCGTGACGATGCCCGCGGGCGGCCAGCTGCCTATACCCACATCGGCGGGGAAAATCGCCGAATTGAAATAGGCCCAGAACCAGGCCACGAAGAACATCACTTCCGATGCGATGAACAGCA
>Ga0126381_100007726_pt1 | contig 11984 bp, 7 predicted proteins | sample PanSoiMetPlot_28_FD_96465 | JGI IMG/M metagenome (GOLD analysis project Ga0126381, IMG submission 96465) | Tropical forest soil microbial communities from Panama - MetaG Plot_28 | ecosystem: Environmental > Terrestrial > Soil > Tropical forest > Bulk soil | place: Panama | collected 2016-02-17
CCGCCACGCGGCGCCTACGACGTCGCCTACGACATCTGGTTCAATCACACGCCGGCCACGTCCGGTGTGCCTGATGGCGGGGAGCTGATGATCTGGCTCGCCCATCGCGGCGGCAGCCAGATCTCCCCGGGCGGCGCTCCGGTGGCTCACGCCACCATCGACGGCGTCGCCTACACCATCTGGCTCTGGTCAGGCAGGCGCGGCGGAGTGCCTGCCTACAACCTGATCAGCTACGTGATGGACCGCCCCGCACGTGCGGTCCGGGACTTGGACATCAGCGGCGTCGCCACCGATGCGGCCAGCCGCGGATACCTCGCCGCCACGTCATATCTCCTGAACGTCCAGGCCGGTTTCGAGCTATGGCAAGGCGGGAGCGGACTGAGCAGTAAGTCTTTCACCGTCACCATCGCGAGCTGACCGCTCCGGCCGAAAGCCGCGCGGAGCACCGGAGGGGCAGTCACGAGCGCCTGGACATAGTGGACGACCAGCAGCGCCAGCGCCAGACCATACAGCCCGCCCGCTACCCCGCCTACCACCGCGGCGGCCACTTCCAGGATTGAGCAGCCGGTGAGGACAACGGCCGCACGGGGTATCTTGTCCGCCGCCCGGCATAGCGCGACGTAAAGAGCCTTCGGAACGGCCGCGGGGTAGCCTAGGGTTACCAGCCACATCGGTACCGTGGCTAGGGTATAGCCCTTCCCGAACAGGCTCAGCGCCAGGTGCGCACCCAGGATCAGGGCAGCCATTCCCGGTATTCCGATGATGAACGAGACTCGCATTGCGAAACGCAGCTCCTTGGCGACTACGCGGGGATCGGCTGCCACGACCGCGAACAGAACCGTCGACAGATGCGTCGGCACGATGAACAGCAAGGTGGTCAGCATGACCGCGATGTAGAACGCGGCATTCGCCGTTGGCGACACGATCACCGTGACCAGCACCGGCAGAAGGTAGAACGGCATCACCATGGCGAGGTTCAGCCAGTTGTGAGCCATCGCGCTCTTGCCCAGGCCCCGCAGCACCCCCCAGTCGGGCCGGGGCAGAACCGGCCCGCCAGCCAGCCGCAGGCGGATCGCGACCAGCGTCAGCGATAGCGCCACGCCCGCCACCCAGGACAGGATGATCCCGGCTCCGAACTGATCGTGCAAGGTGATCGCTGCGGCGGGCAGGACCAGGATCTTGGCGGCGGCGAACGCCGCGTTCCGCCCCATCTGGAGACCCCCGCGCATCAGGCCGATGGTGGCCTGATCGAACACCAGGGCCACCGCCGTTACAGCCACCCCGGCCGTGAAAAGCGCTCCCCGGCCCGGAGTGCCGATCATTCGCGCGAAGTTGTCGCTGACCCGCGGGGCCACGACGGCGAACCCCAGCCCCAGGACTAGCGATCCCAGCCCGCAGGTGAGCAGCGCGGCCGACACCAGGCCGGCCCGGCTGCTACGCCGTGGCAGCTCGCCGACGAGCAGGGTGCCAAGGCCCAGCATGCCGATCGTGCCGAGTAGCGTCATGGCCGACACCGCGGCCGAGGCGTAACCGACGGCCTGCTGGCTGAACAGCCGGGTCGCGAAAATCCAGTAGACGACCCCGAGCAGCGACGCCACCCCGGTGGACATGACCAGACTGCCCGCGTTGTCGAGCAGGTCGCGGTGCTGGCCCCAGGCGGTCACGAAGGCAGCCCACTGTGATCGCGGCAGGACTCTCCGCAGGATCGCTCCCGCGGGTCCGGCGGCGCCGACCCTCAAGTCGGTCATGGCCCGGCAGCCTCGGCGCGGCCGGTGAAGACGTGCCGGTACGGATGGGCAAGGTCAGGTAGCCGGTACAGGTCGGCAGCCAGGGTGCCCTTACCGCTGAAGGGCACCGACTGCTGCCAGGTCTGGCCGTCGGCGAGGGTGATATTCCTGGTGGTGATCGGGCGGCCATCACGCAGCAAGACGAGCCGGTAGCTCGTCGTGCTGCCCTGGTCGTTGCCGACGCCGAGGCTCAGCACGTGCGCGTTCTGACGCTGCTGAGACAGCCAGAGCTGGGTGAAACCTGGCTGCGGCTGCCTGGCCACGCCGATGCGGGCCAGCCCCACTCCGCAGCCGGCGATCACGACTGCGGCTGCGAAGGCCGCCGCGTGCCAGCGCGGTACGCGCCACGCCGGCCGCGTGGTCGCAGGCGCCGGCTGGCCGGGCGGGGGAACCCGGCGGCGGAGCAGGAGCGCCACGTCGCAGGCGAATATCACCCCAGCGAACAGGCCGAGCCAGCCAGGCCGGTGCAGCGGCACCCTGGCGGCGTACAGGTACAGACCGCCGATGACGGGTACGGCCAGCGCGAGCACGGCGCTGACGACCACTCGCTCCAGGCCCGTGGTCCGGGAGTCAAGGAGCAGTTGGCCCAGCAGGTAACCCGGCGCGGCGAACAGGGCGATCCCGAGCACGGCCATGGCCGGGGCGGGGGCACCGACCGCGGCCGCAACGCAGGCCAGGACCGCCACCAGCGCGGTGGCCACGACGTCCGTCTGGCTACGGCCCATAGTACGCAGAGCCCCACAGGTCGTAGATGACGATGTTCCCCGAGTCATAGACGCGGGCGACGCCGGGCACGTGGTTGAACTTGGTGAGACCGGCGAGCGGGAGCGGACGGGTGTACTTGCCGGCGTTCGGATCGACGGTGAAGTACTGGCCGGAGGCGGGCAGCATCTCGCTGAGCCGGCGGTCGACGAGGACGTACCCGATGAACTGATCCTGGACCCGCTGAACGTCGGCTGGGGTGACCGCCAGCGAGGTGTACAGGTAGCCGTCGTCGTCAACGGTGTCCTGGTCTCCGTAGCCGGCCAGGACTGGCATGTCGCCTTCGTCGGTGGCGAACCGGTTGTGCGGCCCGAGCTGCTCCAGCGCCCAGTCGGCCGAGGCGACCTGCTCAGGGCCCACCGATCGTTCCGCCCCGGCGACCTGGTAGGGCCCCGGCAGCCGCTCCCAGTACGGTGGCCAGCCGTTGACCAGCCCGTTGAGCACAAGCGCCAGCGCGACTACCACCGCGGCAGCGACCACTGCGGGCGCCCCCCACCGGACGTTGGCCCGGATGACTGGCTGGCGCAGGCTGTTGTCGGTCAGGCGGATCACCGCGAGGGCGGCCATGAACCCGGCCGGCACGAACACGAACGTCGAAGCCCGTCCGGCCAGTTCGCTACCGTCCGCGACGAACAGGCGGACCGCGACGATGACATACCAGGTCACCGCCCCTATAGCCATGGCCACGACCCACGGCTGGCGGCGGTACCGCCGCCAGACCTGCCACCACCCGACGGCCACCAGGACCGAAATGATCAGGGTGGCCACCGCGGACAGTGCCTGGTTCCCAAGCGGTCCGTTCAAGGTCGAGATCGGCACACCGTGGTGCCCGCCCGCCAGAATGGCCAGCACGTCCTGCAGCGCTCCCCCGGCCACAGGCTGCAGATATCCCACGGTCGAGGGGGCGACGAAGACTATCCACGCGCCGAACGCCGCCGCCGACACCACGGCAAGGGTCGAGGCCCAGGCCGCCAGCCTGCGGTCCCGCGCCACCAGCGCACCGAGCGTGATGACCTCAAGGGTGGCCACCAGCACGAAGCTGGTCACGTGGTGTGTCACCACGGTGGCGAACGCTGCCAGCGCGGCGATGATGAACCAGCCGATGCATCGGCCGGCCTCCTGCCGGGCGGCGAGCCGGTAGACAGCCAGCACGGTAAGCCCGAGGAACGGCAGGGCAAGCGTCTGATACACGAACATCGAGTCGAAAGACTGGAAGAGCGACTCGCTGGCGTACAGCAGCAGCGCGACGCCCGCGATCCGGTGCGAGCCGCTCACGTAGCGGAAGAGCACGAACAGCACGCAGACGAACAGCAGATGGGCGACGCCGGCCACAATCAGCCCCGAGGTGAAGATCGACAGCCCGGAGACGGATGCCAGGGCGTTGGTGGCCTCCTCCAGGCCGGGGTAGTACGGGCTGATCGGCAGCAGGTCGTTCGCGGTGAAGAGCTTCCCCGTCTGCGCGATGTCCGTCGCCGTGCGCCAGTGCATGAGCTCGTCGACATAGGTGAACGCCGCGGGGCTATAACAGACCTTCACCAGGTATTCCGCCACCGTCAGAACTACAACGAGGGTCACGGTCTCGCTCGCGGCCAGGGCACGCCGGCTCAGTAGCCGGGCCGCCACCGGGATCAGGATGAGCAGCTGGCCGAGCCAATATGCGAGGTCTGCCCACCATGCCTCCGCGTGGCCGAGGCGCCCGGCCGTGTAGACCGCGGCCACCACCAGGACGCCGGTCGCGGCGATGAGCGCCACGGCGCTAACCGGCAGGCGGGAGCGCGCGGCCGAGACGCTAGCTGGACCGACGGCTTCGAGCGGTACCGTAGGCCGGTTGCTGATCGACTCTTCGGCCGCCGTCACGTGACTGGCCGCCCTTCCCTGGGATCCCTTCCCACTGGAGGCACCAGCTGGCGTACGGCCCGCCAGGCGACTCGCTTGACCGCCGCGGACCGCTGGCTCGCGGGGGTCGGGCGGCGGCCGAGCAGGCGGGCGAGTCCAGTGACGCCGATGCCGGCGTTCACCGTCAGCCGGGGCAGCGTGAGCAGGTCGTCGCCGGGCGCGGTCATCAATTCGGCCACCGCGAAGGCATAGCGGTACCCGGCGTCAGCGACGGCAGCACGCGCCGCACTGTTCCAGTAACCGAACGGGTAGGCGAAACCGTCGACCGCGAGCCCGAGCTTGTCCTCCAGCAGGCGCCGGGAGCGACCGACCTCATCGCTGATGACCTCGGCGGGCACGCGATCCAGCTGAGGGTGCGCGTGGCTGTGCGCCGCCACCTCGATGTCCTCGGCGGCGATGTCGGCCAGCGCCTGCCACGACAGGACGGCCCGGTTCTCTTCGCCGAGGCTCACGTTGAAACGAGTGGTGGAACCGACATACGCGGTGGGGACGTAAAGCGTCGCGCGGAAGCCGTGCTCCCGCAGCACGGGCAGCGCCGCGGTGTAGAAGTCGGTGTATGCGTCGTCGAATGTCAGGACTACCGGCCGCGGCGGCAGCTGACCGCCCGGCCGTCCGCCGGCCAGCTCCGCGGCGGTCACCGGGGTGTAACCGGCGTCATTCAGGTACTCCATCTGTGCCGCGAACTCGGTCGGCTCGACGGCAAAGCGCCGGAACTTGCGGGTGGCACTGGTGGCGATGCTGTGATACATGAGCACAGGCACCGGGATGCCGCAGGCGAGGCGCTCCGGGCATTCCGCCCCCGGACGCGCGCTCACTGCCGTGCCTCCGATGCGGCCACCCGGGCCTGCCTGCGCACGCTCCTTAGGTAGGCGCCGGGCCCGGTGAGCAAGGGCAATCGCTGCGAGCGCCTGAACTGCGCCGGAAGGTCATGCGGCACCGCTGCGGTTTTCTCGCTCGCGCCCCGCAGGTAGCCAACCGCCGCGGGCAGCAGCCTCAGCAGCGCGGGCAGTACTCCTGGCCGGTGCCGCAGCAGGGCGGTGTAGTAGGCGCCCAGGCCGACGCTGTACCCGTGCAGTTGGCGCCGGAGTTCTGCTGGTCCGGCGTAATGATCGTGGCGTACTAGCGCGGCCGGCTCGTAGGCGATGCGATAGCCGGCGAGCAGCACCAGGGTGAAGGCGAGCGTGTCCTCTGAAGCGCGGGCGGGCGTGCCTGCCCCCATAGCCACGTCGAAGCCGCCGATGCGCGCCAGCGCCTCTCGCCGGAAGGCCATGTTGCCGCCGGCGCCGAATGGCGGCAGCGGGAACAGCGGGCTCTGCGGGTCATGGCGGGAGAAGACAGCCGGCGAGAAACCGCGGCCCTTGCTGTGCCCGCCGGACCACTCGAACCATTCCTGGATCGGCGTGTCCAGCCGGGTCGGCAGGATCATGCCCGTGACACAGCCGATGTCATCGCCGCGCGCGAAACCAGCGGCGAGCCCGGCCAGCCAGTTACCGTCCGGTTCCTCGTCGTCGTCGAGGAAGGCGATGACATCGCCGGATGCGTCCGCTATTCCAGCGTTGCGGGCCCAGGAAAGGCCGCCCCGTCGTTCCGCGACATAGCGGTAGTGGTAGTTCACCAGGCCCCGCCGGGCCTCAACGAGGACCCGGACGGCGTCGCTGGTGGGGGCGTTGTCCACCACCACCACCTCGAACCGGGGATACTCCTGCCGGTCGAGGTGGCGCAGGCACACCTCCAGCCTGTCCGCCCGGTCGCGGGTACATACCACAACGCTGATGAGGGGGGCCTCGGCCAGCACCTCACGGCGACGGAGCAGGAACGGCCACTGAGCCGGATCCGCCGTCAGCCCCTGGCCGGTCAGAGTGCCGGGCTTGGGCAGGCCGGCCACGGCGAAACGGGCAGCCACCGGCTCGCGCAGTTGCGGCCAGAGCAGCGCGGCGAGCTGCCCGGGAGCCAGCCCGCCCGCGTTCAGCCGGAGAAGGCACGAGCCGACCGGCTCACCGTACAGCCGCCCGAGCACCCACACCCGGCGCCGTCGCCCGTCATAGCTCACCGACGGCAGCGGTTCGGTGAGCTCCACATCCATCATCAAAGCCGGGGAGAACCCGTCACCGATCGGCACCGGCTCGTCCCGATGCGACAGGGCCGCGGTGGCGTTCATGTGACCAGTTCCCGGCGCACTTCGCTCCGCACCACTCTTGTCATCTCAACCGCGTCCCGGAACCGCACGTAGGCTTCGCGGCCGGCGTGACACTGGCATGCTGCGGCGTCCCTGGCGGCAGCGCGCGCGGCGGCGGGCAGGTTCCACGCGTGGTCCATGACATCTCGCAGCTGGCGGAGGTACCCGGGGTCATCGAGTGAGACGACGAAGCATGCGTCAGGGAATAGCGCACTGAGCCCGGCGAACTTGGCGTCGTAGTAGGGCGACCTGGTCACGCAGACGGCCGGCACGCCTCGCGCGAGGCCGAATACCGCCGCGTGATAGCTGCCCGTCACGATGATCCGGCAGCGGTCCGCGGCCGCTATCAGGGCTTCGGGGGTAACCAGGTCATCCAGCACGATGCCGGTGCGGGACCGCTCCGGGTGGAGCATGGCGCGGAGGGCAGCCAGGTCGCTGCCGGTCGGATAACGAGACACGGGCAGGGCGACGATAGGCGCCTGGAAGGCTTCCGCTGCCTGCACGACCAGGTCGCCCACCGCCTCCGCCGCCGTCAGATCGACGCCGGCGTTGTGCGTGACCCGCATGCTGACGCCCACCGCGTGTGCGCCGGGAGCGTTGCCCGCCGGGATCAGTTCCAGCGCGTCATCTCCGGTGACGGCAACCACACCGGACGGGGCTCCCAGCGATATCGCCAGGTCCCGGCCGATCCGGTCTTCCCGCAAGCCAAGGACCGCCAGAGCCGGCAGCACGCTGCGAGCCTGCACGCGCAGGGCCGCCCTCCTGATCGGCCCGACTCCCTGGCCGAACATGGCCGTCGGCTTGCCGAGGCGCTGAGCGAGGGCTAGCACGCTCAGCACGCCAGCCGCATGCCACCACCAGGTATCGGTCAGGTAACCGCCGCCGCTGGCAACGACAAGATCAGCAGCGTGCGCTGCCTGGATCGCGGTACGCGGACGGTCCGCCCGAACACGCCCGGAGCCGATGCGGTAGGAGAAGTACGGCGCCGCGATCTTCCACGCCTGCTCGGCAGCCAGCCGGGGGCGTCGCGGCAGCAGCCGGAAGATCGGCAGGTCGGCCCAGGTTCGCCCGATGGCTATCGTGCCGGGGCAATAGGAAGCCAGCCGTTCGGGCGCGTGACAGATCACCATGATCTCGGCATCGGGCCACAGCCGCCGCAGCCGGAACACGCACGACTGCAGCATCGCGACATCTCCGACGTTCAGCAGGTCGTACCCGGACTGGTCGATGAGGATCCGCGGTGCGCGTGTCCGTGGCACATCGGGGCGGCGGGTGATCCCGGCCGCCCGTCCCGCCACGAAACCGGCTGCCGCGAAGCAGAACCCGGCCGCGATGGCGATGCTGCGCAATCCTCCCGACAGGTCGCCGCGCAGGCTGTCCCGGAGGCCGCGGGCCATCCCCCGCGGGAGGACGCGCCGGGTATAGAGCCGCTCCGCTGACGTGCTCTCGCTCGCGCCGTTAAAGGCAGCCAGCGCCGCTTTCCCTGAGCCCTCGAGCAGGCACCGGCGCAGGAAGAATCGGAGGGTCGTCCGGTTGGCAGGCACGTAGTGGCGCATGACCGCGGCCGGCTCGTAGACCCAGGCTCCCCCCGGCCGGGCCGCGGCGGCGCGCAGGCACAGATCGGTGTCTTCCGGGCGGGACCGGCCTCCGACCTTGCCGAAATCGTCGCGGAATCCACCGATCGCCTCGAACACCGGCCGGGAAACCGCCATTCCGCAGCTCCACACGTTACGCACGGGCACGGCCTCTTCCGGCATTCCGCGGTATGACCCGCCCACCGCCCAGTCGAACTCCTGGGGGAACCAGCGCGGCCGGTCCCGCGACCACACCGGAACGCCCTGGCAGCCCACCCCTACGACATCGGGCTTGGCGAAGTGGGGCAGCATGACCTCCAGCCAGGTGGGGGAGGCGACGGCGTCATCGTCCAGAAACGCCACCACTTCCCCGCGGGATGCCGCGACCCCGCTATTGCGGGCGCCGGACGCCCCCCTGTCGCGCACGTTGGGGACCACGACCACGCCGGGAAGTTCGCGCCGGGCACGGTCAAGAAGATCTGGGTTGTGGTCGATCACGACGATCGTTTCGAGCACCCTGACCGTTTGCGCCTGGACCGAGGCCACGGCTTCGCGCAGGCCGTCCCACCGTTCCATGGTGAACGCCGCGGTGATCACCGAGACTGTGGGCAAGCCCTCCAGGTCGGCTTGATCCTGTCTCAATTAGGGCTCCTGAATGCGGCTCTAGGCGTGCAGTGAAGACGGCAATACCGGCAATGACGCGGGCAATGAGGGCAGGGGTGAAGGCAGCGGAGGCAGGGATGGCAGGGGCGAATGCGGCGGCTGCGACGATGACGGTTGGCTAGACGGCGACGGTGCTGAGGATGGCCCGGGCGATTTGGCCGGTGAGGAAGGACTGGACGAGGCGGGCCTGGACGCGGAAGGCGAGTGCGATGGCGACGCCTGCGGACCAGACGCCGCGTGTCCCGTGTGCCTGGGCGCGGGTGCGGGCGCGACCACTGGTCCGCGCCGCGCTGCCGGGCCGACGTCAGCGGATCCGCTCGGCCCGGCATGTGACACGGATTGGTTCGCGGCACCGGGAACCGGACGGTGTCCCACGTAATACATGGCGCCGCCCAGCAGAACCAGCGCCGCGGCGGCCGCGGTGACCGCCGCCGCGGAGGTTATCCGCCGCCCGGCAGCCGACGGCGTCGTGAGCTGGGCCGGGAAGCCATCGGCGCGGAACCGTGCCGCGCGGTCGAGCACGCGGGCACGCTGGGCCACCGCGCTCGGCGAGCTATCCGAGATGAGGGTCAGTGCCTGACGTCGCAGGTCGGCCTGCAGCGGGTTCACCGGCAGCATGCCGAGCAGGATCGCGGGATTGAGTCCGTTGCGTTTACGCACGCCGCATATCTCGCAGCGCCGGGTATGCCGCTCGACCCGCCAGCGCAGTGACGGGGCTGGCTTACCACCCGGGTCATCGAGGATGGCGGCCAGTCTGGGGCAGTGTTCCCACGCGGACCTGGCCAGCAGCAGCACGCCCAGGGACCGCTCGAACCGCGAGCGGGCCCGCGAGGCCAGGGTGTGTGCCTGGCCGGGCGATACGCCGAGGATGTCCGCGAGGTCGGCGCCATAGAAGCCGTGGCGCAGGTGCAGCTCGCTGATCTCTCGGTCCACCGGGTCCATTCCGGCCAGTGCGGCGCGCACCTGCGCGCGGAGTCCCGCCTCCTGGGTGATGGCGGCAAAGCTGCCCGTGTCATCCATCGCGTGGGCCGCCTCATACAGCCGCGCTGAAGGGGCGGCAGCCCGGCGGCGCCGCTGACACTCGTTGCGGGCCAGCGCGAACAGCCACGCCCGCAGCCGGTCCGGCTCACGTAGCCGCGAAATCTCGGCTGAAGCGATGGCGAAGGTGTCCCGCACGGCGCCAGCAGCATCGGCGGGATCGCTGAGCTGCGACCGGCAGTAGGCGTGGATCCCCTGCGCGTGACGGCCGAGAGCCGCGGCAACTCCCGCGCGATCGCCTTCCACCATCGCGGCCACGATGTCGCGGTCCTGCACGGAAGGCTCGCGGCCGGTCCGCGGCATCCGGTACGGTCCGGCGCTGGATTCCGCCATGGCACCGAGCGCGATCGGGGCCGTCACCTGAGCAGCGAGTCGGCGCGAGCCGCTCTTCCGCATGCCACTGAGCCACTCCCGCACGATGATCTTGAGGATCCGCCATCCATCCCGCACCGCGTGCAGGTTGCTCGCCCCGAAAATGCGCGGGCACTCGTGGCTTGGCACCTCGTAGATCTTCAGGTCGGCCTTGACCGCCCGGATGCTCATCAGCGTCTCGACCTCGAAGCCCGAGCAGCCGCTGACTTCTAGCGCGTCCAGATGACGGGCCCAGAACGCGTTGTAGCCGTAACACAGGTCGGTGAAATGGGTGCCGAACATCCGGTTGACCAGGGCGCTCAGCAGCCGGTTCCCGTAGCGGCGCAAACCGGTGATGTCGTCGCTGCCGCCACCGCTCGAGAAGCGTGAGCCCTTGGCGAAGTCAGCGCCGGATACCAGCGCGCTGACGAACCTGATGATCTCGGCCCCGTCGGTGGATCCGTCCGCATCGATCATCACCAGGATGTCACCCGTCGCGGCCGCGAAACCTGCCTGCAGCGCGTCTCCCTTGCCGCGGCCGGGCTGGGTGATCACCTTGGCCTCGGGGCATAGCGTCTGGGTGACGGCGACGGTGTCGTCGATGGAATGCCCGTCCACCAGCACAATTTCGTTTGTCCAGGTCGGCAGCGTGTCAAGGACGTGCGGAAGGTTAGCGGCCTCGTTCTTGGCCGGGATGATGACACTGACGGTCGGCGCGATCGCGAGACTTCCGGAAATGGGCCGGTACGGTGGCGACGCATGGGCACCAGCCGAACCGTTCGCCGCCCCCACTGCGCGAACCTGACGGTCTTCCTGTGAATTCGGTTGAGAATTCGGCAAGTTCGAGACTGCCACCTGAGTCGCAACCTAACTACCGGACGCCGCGCCCCGGATCGACGTTCCTCCCTGATCCCGGCCTTAGACATTTCCACTGCCCCTGACAATGGCCGGGCAAACATCGCCAGTCACTTAAGCTGGCCCAGGTTCAGCCGATCTACGTGGCAACATTCCCCAGAGTGCTAAACATGTAACCGCACGATCACAGATCGTGAACAGGCCTGCCAGGCCGGTCCGGCGCCGCTGCGCGGCCGTGATACGTTGGCATTCAGGAAAGCCAGTACGGGCCGGTTGAATTGGCTCATTGAATAGTTGGCCAAGCGACGGGCAGGGGCGCGTTAATCCGCAGGATCGATGATGATAATCAAAGACGTGCAACTTTACCGGGACGACGCGTCGGTGTCGCTGTCCGCGCAATGCAAGATACGCAAAATTGGCTGGGATAAAGCATATTTTCGCACCGGTAACGCTCTGCTTCGCGATTCCGTTCCTGACGACGCAAGCCCGTTTGCGGCGGCGTTCCTGCTGCCTTCGATGAAGCAGGGTGAGGATCTGATCATCGAGGGAAGCATATCCGCGCAGCTATATGAGGGCATGCAAGCGATCATGCAAGAGGTGCTGGCGTGGGATATTGGTTTGCGGCCGATCAAAATCGAGGCCGGTACCCTAGTGGCCGATCCACCGCGACCTCAGGAATCGGCGTCGTTCTTCTCCGGTGGCGTCGACTCCTTCTACACCTACCTTAAGCACAAGCCAGACCCGGCCGAAGCGAACCGGATCGGTAACTTCATTCTGGTCAATGGATTCGATATTAACCGGCGCAACAAGTGGCTGTGGGACCGCACCCTGCAGCATATAAAGTCGATCGCCGAAGTGGACAAGGTCGAGTTGGTCGTGGTC
>Ga0126381_100007727_pt1 | contig 11983 bp, 12 predicted proteins | sample PanSoiMetPlot_28_FD_96465 | JGI IMG/M metagenome (GOLD analysis project Ga0126381, IMG submission 96465) | Tropical forest soil microbial communities from Panama - MetaG Plot_28 | ecosystem: Environmental > Terrestrial > Soil > Tropical forest > Bulk soil | place: Panama | collected 2016-02-17
TATTTCACGAAGGAACAGATGGTGCCGGAATTCGCTGAAGCCGCCTTCAAGCTCGACAAAGGCCAAATCTCCGATCCCGTGAAGACGCAATTTGGGTGGCACATCATCAAGGTCGAGGACAAGCGCAAGCGGCAACTTCCTGAGTTCGACAAAGTCAAGGATCAGCTCGAGACCTTCGTGCAGCGAAAGGCTCAGGTGGAGTACGTGACCAAGCTGCGCGCCGAAGGCAAGATCGAGCGCCTCGACGGTCAACCCGCAAGCGATCAAAAGAAATAGACCATCAGAAACAGATCATCGACGAGCGCGAGATCGAGACAATGGCGACGGCGGTCTCCCCGCTCGCACCGGCATGTTTCCCGGATATGCCGGCGCTCGATGGCGTCCGCGTCGCCACCGCCGCGGCCGGAATTCGCTATGCCGGACGCACCGACGTCCTGCTGGCTTTGTTTGCGCCGGGAACGACCGTTGCGGGCGTTTTCACGCGATCGAAATGCCCTTCGGCCGCCGTCGATTGGTGTCGAACCCACATCAAATCCGGCCGTGCCAGCGCTCTGGTGGTCAATTCGGGCAACGCCAATGCGTTCACCGGCAAAAGCGGCCGCCTCGCCACGAAGCTGACCGCCGAGCTTGCCCGCAAGGCTGCCGGGTGTCGGCAGGAGGATGTGTACCTCGCTTCGACCGGTGTCATCGGCGAGCCGCTTGATGCCACCAAGTTCGGAAAGGTGATGGACAAGCTCGTTGCCGATGCCGGACAAGGACGCTGGCAGGACGCCGCCCGCGCCATCATGACCACCGATACGTTTCCGAAAGGAGCGGCTGCCGTCTCGCGCCTTGGCTCTACACCGGTGACCATCTGCGGCGTCGCCAAGGGCGCCGGCATGATCGCGCCCGACATGGCGACCATGCTCGCCTTCGTGTTCACGGACGCGCCGATTTCCTCCCGTGTGCTGCAGAGCCTGCTCGCGAACGGGGTCGTTGACAGCTTCAATGCCGTGACCATCGACGGCGACACCTCGACGTCCGACACCCTGCTCGCCTTTGCGACCGGCACCGCCGCGGCGCGCGGCGCACCGCGGATCACGCGCGCAGCCGATCCGCGGCTTGCTGCCTTTCGCAAGAGTTTTGAGTCGGTGCTTGCCAACCTTGCCGAGCAGGTCGCCCGCGACGGCGAGGGCGCGCGCAAACTGGTCGAGGTCATCGTAGAGGGAGCGAAATCGAAACACTCGGCGCGCAAGATCGCGCTGTCGATCGCGAATTCGCCGCTCGTCAAAACGGCGATTGCCGGCGAGGACGCCAACTGGGGCCGCGTCGTGATGGCCGTCGGCAAAGCCGGCGAGCCCGCCGATCGCGATCGGCTCTCGATCTGGTTCGGTGGCATCCGCGTCGCTCACAGAGGCGAACGAGATCCGGCTTACGATGAGGCCGCGGTTGCAGCGGTGATGCGAAAGCCTGAGATATCCCTTAAGGTGGCGCTGGGCATTGGCCGCGGCCGCGACCGGGTCCTCACCTGCGACCTCACCAAGGACTATGTCGCGATCAACGGCGATTATCGGTCCTAATTGATAGACCTACCAGCCGTTAGGGAATACTTAACCAGCAGGTAAGGAGCACCGGTCATATTTGGCCTGGATGCTCGTTCCTGCGGTCGGTTTGATGGCGCATTTACTCTCCTGTGATCAGATGCAACCGGTAGGTCCGTAAGCGTGAATCTTCTGCTCGTCGCCGCTTGCGCCCTCGTCGATGCCGACGGTCGCGTGCTGATCGCGGAACGGCCCGTCGGACGGACGATGGCGGGCCTGTGGGAATTCCCCGGCGGCAAGGTCGAACCGGGCGAGCGGCCGGAGGAGACTTTGATTCGAGAACTGAGCGAGGAGCTCGCCATCACCGTCAGGGAAGCGTGTCTCGCGCCACTGACCTTCGCCAGCCATGCCTATGCCGACTTCCATCTGCTCATGCCGCTTTACGTCTGTCGGCGATGGGACGGGATCGTGATCGGTCGAGAAGGCCAGAAACTCGCGTGGGTCAAGCCAAACCGGCTGAAGGATTATCCAATGCCGCCGGCGGATGTTCCGCTGATTTCGCACCTGATGACGCTGCTGTGATGCCTTAGGAGAGGGTAGCGCGCATGAGTTTATGCACAGTGCTTCATATCACAAGAGTTCGCTCACATCTGACGCAGAATTTGAACCGCCTCTCCGTCGATTGCGGCGGCGCAACCGCCATCGAATACGGCTTGATGGTTGGACTGATCGGCCTCGCAATTGCGTCGACGATCTTCGGAATCGGAAGCGGCATCAGCACCACGCTCTTTGGCGGCATCCTGTCGAATATTCAGAATGCCAAGTAATTCGAACGCGGGCGGCTCTTTCTGATCAGCGCCTGAATGCAGCGCGCTTGCAAAGCACACTTCGCCAATGCCGATTTTCACCGACCGGCTTTCTCTCCGGCGGACAGCTCCTCGCTGCCGAGCGCGTCGGCGAGACGCGTCCGCGCCGAACCCGGGCGCAGCGGTTGCTGCTGGCTCGCGTGCGGCGACCATCCGGACAGCCACACGATATCGAAGGTCGCCCTCACCTTGCCATCGGTGTCCGCGAACTCACGTGCATAGATCTCGGCCATACGCATGAGGGTGGCGCGCCGCATCGGAACACGGCGACGCTCGGTGAGCGCGTTGCCGGCGCCCATGCGGCGGAGATCCTGCATGAGTGCGAATGGCGAGGCGTAGCGCACTGTCAGTCGATCGACATCGGTCACCGGCAGCGCAAAGCCAGCGCGCTGCAGCAACGCCCCGAGATCGCGCACATCCGCAAATGGAGCGACGTGTGGCGAGACCCCACCCTCGACGTCCGCCTCCGCGGCAGCAAAGCTCTGGCGCAGCTCGGTGAGCGTGTCGCCGCCGAGCAGACAACCGAGGAACAGCCCGTCCGGTTTCAGCGCGCGGCGCACCTGGATCAGCACGCCCGGCAGATCGTTGACCGATTGCAGGGCGAGCGCGGAGACGACGAGATCGAGCATGCTCTCGGCGACGGGCAAGGCCTCCTCATCGGCGACCACCGTCAGCGCCGCATCACTGACGGGGTCGAGCGGCTGCGCATCGACTGCAATGACGGTGCCGACGTTCGTCTGGTTCGCCAGCGCACGGCGAACGGCGCCGGTCGGCGAACCGAGGTCGGCAACGAGCGCGAACCGGCGCAGAATGGCGGACAGCCGCTCCGTAAAATCTTCCGCCACCCGATCGATCAGAAATGTCGCCGGTCCAAGCGCGGCCGCACGACGCCTGTGGCGGCGCACGAGCGAACGATCAAAAACGAGCGGAGCGGACATGGCCTCTTTACACACAACGAGAATGCTGGCCTCGGCGTCAGGGCCAAGATAATCTCTTAAAATGCGGCCAGTGAACATCCCGGAAGCACTGCTCGATCGATGCTCACGCGCCGCCAGCCGCGTCCGCGGTGTACTCGGACATGTCCTCAATTTTGCCTTGCCACCGCTATGCCCGGCGTGCCGCGGGCTCGTCGAAGAAGCGGGTGGGCTCTGCGCCGCCTGCTGGTCGACCCTGTCTTTCATCGCGCCGCCCTATTGTGAACGCCTTGGCATTCCCTTCGTGTACGATCCCGGCCCCGGCGTCTTGTCGATGGAGGCGATTGCCAACCCGCCGGTGTACGAGCGTGCCCGCGCCGCGGTTCGTTTCGACGACGTTGCCCGCGCGCTCGTTCACGCCTTCAAATACTCGGACCGGCTCGACCTCGCGCCAATGATGGGCTCCTGGATGAGGCAAGCAGGCCGCGAATTGCTCGCGAGCGCTGATGCGATGGTGCCGGTCCCACTGCACTGGCGACGGCTGTGGGGACGACGGTTCAATCAGGCTGCCGCGCTCGCCAAAGTCATATCCGAGGCGAGCAGTGTTCCTGCGATGCTCCACGTTTTGGAGCGAAGGCGGGCGACGCCGCAGCAGGTCGGATTGTCGCGGGGCGAACGGGCGACCAACATGCAGGGCGCATTCAGCGTTACCGATGCCGGCAAGATCGATATCCGCGGCAAGCGCCTGATTCTGGTCGACGACGTCTTGACCTCGGGCGCCACCGTCGATCATTGCTCGCGAACGCTGCTGCGCGCCGGCGCGGCCAGCGTCGATGTGTTGGTGTTTGCCCGGGTTGTCGAAGCCGCCCGCGCCCCCATATAGTGAGCCCACGAAGGTAAGAAATGCCACCCATTGAAGTCTACACCACCCCTTACTGCTCCTATTGTTCGGCCGCCAAGGATCTGTTGCGTCGCAAGGGTGCTACGTTCACCGAAATCGACGTGTCGACGAATTCCGAACGCATGACCGAGATGGTCGAGCGCGCGAACGGCCGCATGACCGTGCCGCAAATTTTCATTGGCCCGACCCATGTCGGCGGTTGCGACGATCTTTACGCGCTCGATCGATCCGGCAAGCTTGATCCGTTGTTGTCGGCATAGGGGGCGAGGCAATGAGCACTTCGACCTTCCGTGTTGGCCTCGTGCAGATGCGCTCCGGCCGCACGCCCGCTGCCAACATCGCTGCCGCTGTAGAACTGATCGGCGAGGCGAAGGACGCCGGCGCCGACTACGTGCAGACCCCTGAGATGACCAATATCCTGGAGATGAAGGGCGACAGCCTCTTTGCAGCCATTGTCGCAGAAGAGGACGATGCCGGGCTCGCCACCTTCCGCGAGCTCGCGCGCAAGCTCGGTCTGTGGGTGCATATCGGCTCGCTTGCCATCAAGCTGTCGCCGGATAAGGCGGTGAATCGCGCGTTCCTCATCGATCCCAAGGGCGAGATCGCCGCGCGATACGACAAAATTCACATGTTCGATGTTGATCTCGCCAACGGCGAGAGCTATCGCGAATCGCGTCGATATCGCGCTGGTGAATTGGCAGTGACGGCGGATCTGCCTTGGGGTCGGCTCGGGGTCACCGTCTGTTATGACCTGCGGTTTCCCGCGTTGTATCGGGCCCTGGCCGAGGCTGGGGCGATCTACCTTACAGTTCCGTCCTCCTTCACCAAGCAAACCGGCGAAGCCCATTGGCACGTTTTGATGCGCGCGCGTGCCATCGAAAACGGCTGCTTCGTCTTTGCCGCCGCGCAGGGCGGCAAACACGAGGACGGCCGCTCGACTTACGGCCACTCGCTCGTGATCGATCCCTGGGGCCGCGTCCTCGCCGAGGGCGGGACCGAGCCGGGAGTGGTGCTGGCGGAGATCGACCCGAGCGAGGTCGCCGCCGCTCGATCGCGCATCCCTTCGCTCCAGCACGGCCGCCGCTTCGAGGTCATCGAGCCGATGGCGGAGCCGACTCACCTGCACACGATCCGAGGCGGCTCATGATCCGCTACGCGCTGATCTGCGATAAGGGCCACGATTTCGAGAGCTGGTTCAAGAATTCTGCGAGCTTCGACAAGCAGGCCAAACGCGGCCTCGTCGCCTGCCCGCGCTGCGGCTCTGCCAAAGTCGAGAAGGCGATCATGGCGCCGCGCTTGTCTGGGAGCCGGCGGGCTAAGGAACCACCCGGCCCTGCGCCGAAGGCGGAGGACGCGTCGACGCCCGCCGTGACCGAGCAAGCCAAGGTCCCGGTCGCCATGATGTCACCGCAGGAACAGGAGCTGCGCACGAAGCTCAAGGAGCTGCGCGACCATCTCACCAAGAACGCCGACTATGTCGGCCGGAAGTTTCCGGAAGAGGCGCGCAAGATGCATTACGGCGAGATCGAGCACCGCTCGATCTATGGCGAAGCCTCGCCGGAGGACGCCAAAGAGCTGCACGAGGAAGGCATCGAGTTTCATCCGCTCCCGGTGCTGCCGGAGGAACGGAACTAGCTCCACATCAACAGCGCGACGCCGATCACGATCAGCGCGATTCCGACAGCTTCTCGCGGGCGCGTCGGCTGCTTGAACGCGAAGCGCGAGATCGCCTGCGCAAAGAGCACTTCGACCAGAGCCAGCGTGCGCACGCTTGCCGCCGTCGCGACGGCGAACGCGAGATACCAGAATTGCGAGGCGAACGCGCCCATGAAACCCGCGAACAGCGATGGCCGCCATGCGCGCGCGATGGCGGCGAGAACCTTTGGATCGCGCCACCACAGCCACACCGTAAGAATAATCGACTGCAGCGCCAACCCGATCGTAAGCGTAAAGGTCGCCGCCATCACGAAGTCGCTCGATCCCAGGCTCAGGATCGCGCCGCGGTAACCGATCGCGGACAACCCGAACAGCGCGCCTGAGCCAAGGCCGAGCAGCGTCGCCTTGAGGCCTCCGCGCGCTTCACCCTTGAGCGACATGATCACGACTCCGGTGGTCGCGATCAGGATCGCAAGCGCCAGACGCCAGGTCACGGCGTCGCCGAGCAGAACCAGGCCCAACAACGCGACCTGCGCCGGCTCGGTCTTGATGTAGGCGATGGTGACGACGAAGGAGCGGTCGTTCATGGCCGTAAGCATGAGAACGGTCGCCGCGAACTGCGCCACAGTGCCGTCGATGACCCATGCCCAGTATGTGGCCGGTGGCCACGGCGGCCTTTCGCGCACCGCCAGCGAGACGAGGAGGAGAAAGATCAGCGCAAACGGAAAGCCGAAAAGAAAGCGTACATGCGTCGCGCCGACGGTCCCGAGGCTTGCGGTCAATTCGCGTTGCGCGGCATTACGGATAGTCTGCGCGGCAGCGGCGACCAAAGTGAACGCCACCCAGAGCCAGCTCGCCGTCGGCATGCACAATCACGCCGATTTCTTAGCGGTCAGCATGTAATTCACATCCGTGTCGGTCGAGAGCCGCCAGCGGTCGGCGATAAGATCGTAGATCACGCCGCGCTCGTCGATGACGGAGAGGCCACCTTTCTCCAAGGCAATCTCGAGCTCGTTCGGGGTGACGAATTTTTCCCATTGGTGGGTGCCCGGAGGCAGCCAGCGCAAGACATATTCCGCACCGACGATGGCCAGCGCAAAACTCTTGAACGTGCGATTGATCGTTGCAGCAATCATCACGGCGCCTGGGTTGACCATCTCTGCGCAGCGCGCAACGAACAGCATAACGTCCGCGACATGCTCGACGACTTCCATCGCGAGCACGAGATCGAAACGCTCGCCGGTGTCGGCCAGCGCCTCGGCCGTGGTGGCTCGATAGTCGATCGCCAGTCTGCTCTGCACGGCGTGGACTTTCGCAGCCTCGATATTGGCCGTTGAAGGATCCGCGCCGACAACGTTTGCTCCCAATCGGGCCAGTGGTTCTGAGAGGATGCCGCCACCACATCCGATATCGAGGATGCGCAAGCCCTGCAGACAATCGAGCCGCTTGGCGTCTCGATCGAAATGTCGGCAGGCGAGATCGCGGATGTAGGCGAGCCGGGCCGGATTGAATTTGTGCAGCGGCGCCATCTTACCGCGCGGATTCCACCATTCCGCGGCCATCGCGGAGAACCGCGCGACCTCCGCGTCATCCACGCTTGTTGCCCTCGCTCTCGATGTACCGCTCTCTGCTCTCGGCATAACTCGGATCCCTTTGCTTTCTGGAGTTCGTGCGCGAGGGTGCTGCCGTGTATCACGAACTTCCGAAAGCGGGCACTGGACCGCAAGCCCTTGCGGTTGCGGCTTCCAACCCCCGCCGCTATGTATACGCGCCTTTTCGCTTGAGGGCGCGCACGATTCCGGCACCTGCTCGAGCGCAAGCTTCCACCAACGGAGCCCGTTAATCGCCCATGGCCCGTCTCGTCATGAAATTCGGCGGAACCTCGGTCGCCGACATCGACCGCATCCGTAACGTCGCGCGCCATGTCAAGCGCGAGGTTGACGCCGGACATCAGGTGGCGGTCGTGGTCTCGGCCATGGCGGGGACGACAAACCGGCTTGTCGAATGGTGCCGCGAGGCCGCCGCGCTGCATGACGCCCGCGAATACGACACGGTGGTGGCGACCGGCGAACAAGTCACCTCAGGCCTTCTCGCCATCGTTCTGGAGTCCATGGGCGTCAACGCCCGCTCCTGGCAGGGTTGGCAGTTACCGATGCAGACCTCCGACGCGCACGGGTCTGCACGAATTCTGGACGTCAACGGCGCCGAACTGATGAAGCGCTTCGACGAGCGCAGCGAGGTCGCCGTGATTTCCGGTTTTCAGGGCCTGCATCAGAAAACACGCCGCATCACGACCCTTGGACGCGGCGGCTCCGACACCTCGGCGGTCGCGGTCGCGGCCGCTATTCGCGCCGAGCGGTGCGACATCTACACCGATGTCGACGGCGTCTATACCACCGACCCACGCGTGGTCGCCAAGGCGCGCCGTCTCGACAAAATCGCGTTCGAGGAAATGCTGGAGCTGGCCTCTTTGGGTGCCAAGGTGTTGCAGGTGCGCTCGGTCGAGCTCGGGATGGTGCACAACGTGCGTATCTTCGTGCGCTCGAGCTTCGACCAGCCGGAGGATATCGACCCGCACGGGAACCCTCCCGGCACCCTCATTTGCAGCGAGGAGGAGATCGTGGAACAACAGGTCGTCACCGGTATCGCCTTCTCCAAGGACGAAGCCCAGATTTCTATCCGCCGGGTTCAGGACAAGCCGGGCGTCGCCGCCGCGATCTTCGGTCCGCTCGCCGAAGCAAATATCAACGTGGACATGATCGTGCAAAACGTATCTGCTGACGGGGCCACCACCGATCTCACCTTCACGGTTCCGGCGGCAGACTATGATCGTGCTCAGGACACCATCGCCAAGGCGCGCAAAGACATCGGGTATGAACGACTCGATGGTGCAACGGAGGTTGCAAAGGTATCGGTCATCGGTATCGGCATGCGCAGCCATGCCGGCGTTGCAGCAAAAGCCTTCCACGCGCTGGCAGAACGGGGAATCAATATTCGCGCCATAACCACCTCGGAGATCAAATTCTCCCTGCTTATTGACGCGGCATTTACCGAACTCGCTGTCCGCACGCTACATTCCCTCTACGGCTTGGACAAAGCCTAAGAAATTGGCGCGCTGCAGCATGTCCTTTCACCTTGCGGCGACGTCACCCCTTTCGCTATAGCCGTAGCGAACAAGTCGCGGCGGGCGCCAAGATCCCGCACGCTTTTGATATCGTCGAGCCGGGAGCAGGCCCCCGGCTTAGCGCGCGCAACCAGGCTGAGTGGAATCCGGTCAGCCGCCCGGATGGCGCGCAAACGTTCAAAGTGGCGCACGGTCGGACGCAAAACCGGTACCCACTTTTGCTGACCGCGTGCTGACTTGAAGGACCCTTGCCATGCGAGGCGCGCTTGGCGGTCCGCGCGTGCTGTTGCGCCGACTCCGCGAAGTGATGGCGGAACCGGTCAGCGCGCAGGAACGCCTTGACAAGATCGTGGTGTTGATCGCCGCCAACATGGTGGCGGAAGTGTGCTCCGTCTACGTGCTGCGCGTAGACGGCACGCTGGAATTATATGCAACCGAAGGCCTCAATCGTCAGGCCGTGCATTTGACCGTCATGCGCTCGGACGAAGGCCTGGTCGGCTTGGTCGCGAGCGAAGCCAACCCTATCAACCTGTCCGACGCGCAGTCGCACCCGGCGTTCTCCTACCGACCAGAAACCGGCGAAGAGATCTATCACTCCTTCCTCGGCGTTCCGGTGCTGCGTGCCGGCAATACGTTGGGCGTGCTCGTCGTTCAGAACCGGGCCCGACGCACCTATTCCGAAGAGGAAGTCGAAGCGCTGCAGACGACGGCGATGGTGCTTGCCGAAATGATCGCTTCGGGCGAGCTCTCCGCGCTCGCCAAGCCCGGCTTGGAGCCGTTGGGCCGTCGCGCGTTGCAGTTCACGGGGATCGCTCTCAACGAGGGCATTGCGCTTGGCCATGTGGTGCTGCATGAGCCGCGCGTGGTGGTCAAGAATCTGATTGCCGACGATCCGCAAAAGGAGAGAAGGCGGCTCGAGGCGGCCCTCGATACCCTGCGGGCGGATCTCGACCTCATGCTCGAGCGCGGAGATGTCGCCGACGGCGGCGAACATCGCGACGTACTCGATGCCTACCGCATGTTCGCCCACGATCGCGGCTGGGCGCACAAGCTCGACGAAGCGGTGATGACGGGCCTTACCGCGGAAGCCGCCGTCGAGCGTGTGCAGTCGGACCTGCGCGCGCGCATGCTGCGCCAAACCGACCCCTATTTGCGTGAGCGACTGCACGATCTCGACGATCTCGCCTATCGCCTGCTGCGTCAATTGCTCGGCCACGAACACGCGCCCGCACGCGAGCGTCTCCCCGAAAACGCCGTGGTGGTCGCGCGCATGATGGGTCCGGCGGCGCTGCTCGACTATGACGTCAAACGGCTGCGTGGATTGGTGCTCGAAGAAGGCGGCGCCACGTCGCATGTTGCGATTGTCGCGCGCGCGGTCGGCATCCCTGCGGTCGGCGAAATCGCCAATGCGACCGGCAGCGTTGATCCCGGCGATGCCATCATCGTCGACGGCTCGACCGGGGACGTGCACATCCGCCCCTCCCCTGACCTTGAGGCAGCTTACGCCGAGCGCGTGCGGCTGCGCGCACGCCGCCAGCAGCAATACCTCGCGCTTCGCGACAAACCCTGTATCACCAGGGACGGCGAGACGATCACTTTGATGCTGAATGCCGGTCTGCTGGTCGACCTGCCGCACATTGCGGAGACCGGGGCCGCAGGGGTCGGGCTGTTTCGCACCGAGCTGCAGTTCATGGTAGCTGCCTCCTTCCCGCGCACGAACGAGCAGTTCTCACTGTATCGCGCGGTGCTCGATGCTGCCGATGATCGGCCAGTGACCTTTCGCACGCTCGATATTGGCGGCGACAAGGTGCTGCCCTACATGCGCAACATCGAGGAAGAGAACCCGGCGCTCGGGTGGCGGGCGATCCGGCTTGGGCTCGACCGCCCTGGCCTGCTGCGCAGCCAGATCCGCGCCCTCTTGCGGGCGGCGGCGGGCCGCGGGCTCAAGATCATGTTTCCGATGATCGCGGCGGTGCATGAATTCGACGAAGCGAAGGAACTCGTCGAGCGCGAATTGACCCATCTGCGCCGGCACCATCACGAATTGCCGGAACGGGTCGAGATCGGCACCATGGTCGAGGTCCCCTCCCTGTTGTTTCAGCTCGACGAGCTGCTCGATCGCGTCGATTTCCTCTCGGTCGGCTCCAACGACTTGATGCAATTCCTCTACGCTATCGATCGCGGCAATCCGCGAGTCGCCGACCGTTTCGACCAATTGTCGGCGCCACTCTTGCGCGCGCTCAAGGACATCGCCGATCGCGGCAAGGCTCACGGCAAGCCGGTCACGCTGTGCGGCGAACTGGCGTCGAAACCGATCGGCGCGCTGGTGCTGGTCGCGCTCGGCTATCGATCGCTTTCGGTCGTGCCGTCCGCCATCGGTCCTGTGAAGGCAATGCTGCTCGAGCTTAATGCCCACAAGGCGGAAAAGCTCGTCTGTTCACTGATCGAGCGGCCGGCGAACAGCTCGATCCGCGACAGGCTCGTCGCGTTTGCCGAGGCCGAGGGCCTCCCGCTACTATCCTGACGATGCTTCCGGAAACAAAGCTCGACGCGTTGCTCGCCCGCCACGCCGCGATCGAAGCCGAATTGGCGGGACAGTTGAACCCCGAGCACTACGTTCGGCTATCGCGCGAATTCGCCGAAATCGACCCCGTCGCCGAGAAGGTGAAGGCCTATCGCAGCGTCGCCGCCGAACTGGCCGATCTCGACGGAATTATTGCGGATTCGGCGACCGATGCGGAAATGCGCGCCATCGCCAGCGGCGAGAAGCCCGAACTCGAGGCGAAGCGCGCCGCGCTGGAACAGGACATCCGGGTGGCGTTGATTCCAAAAGACGCCATGGATGAGCGCAACGTCATGCTCGAAATCCGCGCGGGAACCGGTGGAGACGAGGCCGCTCTGTTCGCGGGCGACCTGTTTCGCATGTACGAGCGTTACGCCGCCAAGCAGGGTTGGAAGGCCGAGGTCATCTCGGCGAGTGAAGGCACCATGGGCGGGTTCAA
>Ga0126381_100007728_pt1 | contig 11982 bp, 8 predicted proteins | sample PanSoiMetPlot_28_FD_96465 | JGI IMG/M metagenome (GOLD analysis project Ga0126381, IMG submission 96465) | Tropical forest soil microbial communities from Panama - MetaG Plot_28 | ecosystem: Environmental > Terrestrial > Soil > Tropical forest > Bulk soil | place: Panama | collected 2016-02-17
GCCTAGGGGGTGGAGCCGCATCTTCATTTCAAACCGGTAACGCAATAGCAAATTGTCAGGAATCGAGAATAAGGGACCTCGCAGGGCCGCATAGACTGCCAGCTCATCGTCGGGCCATTCGATGGCTGCCGAAGCCGCGCGAAGAGTCTCGACCTCTTCGCGTTGATGAAATGATCTGGACGCGACCAGCAAGTGCGGGATGTCTCGCGCCTCCAAACTGCGAATGAATAGTCGCGTCATGTCCTCACGATTGTTGAAAACGCGCTTGAACAGCACTGCAATATCGCGTGGCCGAATGGGAATCAGGCCGCCGTCTCCGTCCCGATCACGAACTTTCCACCCACTTTCCCGGATTAACCACTCGATGAACGCGCAAATCGCGTCGGGAAGACAGTGATTGACCTCGTTCTTCGTAATCTGGCAGCCCGTCCAGGAGATTGGTGCCGGAAGAGCAACAATGCTTGGCTGGTCCGGAATCGGTGGCGCGCCGCCCAACAGCGGAACGTAACCGGCTCGTGCGGTCACCCAGTTTTCCTGCATTTCGGGCAAAAATGCGGTATTGACACAATCCTGAATAGGCTGTGTCGCCCGAAAGCTTCTCGCCAGATGAACAACGCGAGCTCCGCCGCCTGCGAGCGTGTCTCGTACATCCTGATATGCAACTACGTCTGCACGCCGAAATCGGTAGATGGACTGCTTCGGATCACCCACAATGAACAACTTACCGGGAACCGGCCTTATGGCCCGCCAGTCACTGACGGCGCTGTCGTCGGCTGCCAGCAACATCAGAATTTCAGCCTGCAGAGGATCGGTGTCCTGAAACTCATCAACGAAAATCCTCCGGAAACGATTCTGCAGGAAACTACGAACCTCAGCGTTGTCCCGGACCAAGTTCCGGGTTTTTAAGAGCAGATCGGCGAAATCGAGCTTGCCTGCAGTATTTTTCAGGTGCTCATAGCCATCGATCAGGTCGCGCATTTCGGACTGCAGAACGGCGGCTAAGTCAGCATCGGAGTTTTGTCTGAAGGTTTCGAGTTGCTCAATCAGGTGGTCACGCAGGCGGATGACGTCTTCCCGCAGGAAGCCCTCGGCAAAGACCCCTCGCCCGTTTTTCTTTTCCTTATTGAGGTCTTTCTGCAGCTTTATGAGGCGAGCCTCAGCGGTCTCATAGTCAGGCCGCTCGCGTGACTTGTCGAGCCATGAATCGAACTCGCGAACCGGCGCGAGAGAACGATAAAGCTCATCTGACGGCTTCTGACATCGTTTGGACAGGGCCGAGAGCAGGCGAATCGGTTCGGAAACGTTATCAATGGCCGCCTTGAGGTCGAACGGTTTCGAAGCCCAAGGAGTATCGAAGTCACGCCATTCGATCAGCTTCCACCCGGCCGATTGGAGTTCGTCAACCGGGCTCTCCGTACTGTTCCAGGCCATTCGAGTTAGAACGCGACGTACACCAGGTCGCGCCTGGTCCAGGGCGCGCTCGAACCAGCTTTGGAAGCTGCGTTGGAACAGGCGACGCTGCTCCGGCTCCGGAATGTCCTCGAAGTTGGGATCAACCGCTGCTTCTACCGGTCGTTCGCGCAGGATTTGTGCGCAAAAGGAATGAATGGTTCCGATGGCGGCTTCTTCCAGTCGCTTGAGCGCGTCTTCCAGGTACTCCAATTCTTGACCTTGCGCTGACTGGCGCTGCTCGTCAAGCTTCTGCCGCACACGGATCTTCAGCTCGCCCGCGGCTTTGTGGGTAAAGGTCACGGCAACGACCTGATCTACCTGCGCCAATCCGGCCCGAAGCACCGAACTTATGCGCTCCACGAGCTCGGTAGTTTTGCCCGTCCCGGCCGCGGCTTCTACGACGAGAGTCTCGTTCAGCGCCGAACGTATTAATTTCCGGGCGCGGGTGTCTTGCTCGATCTCATGTCCGCGGGCTGGCGAACTCATGGCTGGCTCCGCAGATCATCAAGATCGTCAATAGCTGGCTTCCATTTCTTCACGCGTGTTTCTTCGTTTGGACCACAAACCAGGCGATAGTCGCACAAATTACAGGCTCCTTCTTGTGGAGCAGCAGGCAAGAAGGCGGACTCGATACTCCTTTGAATGATGTCCAATCCATGATTCAAGCGTTGCCGTGTCGTGTCGTCGACTTTGATATCAGTTGCCGTGAATCCGCCCCTTTGAGTGCAGTATTCGAGTCGACCGGTTTCAACTGATTTCCCGAGCAACTCTTCCGCAGCGAGAGCGTACAGGGCGGGCTGCAGAGTAGACCCGCGGCCGATGGATACGGCTGGTCGCGGCGGGCGCTTTCCCGTCTTGTGGTCGACAACGCGCAAGACCGGACGGCTTCGATGCTGTTCTACGAGATCGATGGAACCGCGTAAACGTAGCGTATCCAATAGCATCAGAGGCTCCGGATTGCTGGATAGGTCGAAGTGCTTGGAATCAACCGGTCCAAGGCCGAATCCGAGTTCAAAGTGCAAAGGCTCCCATTCAGGCAACCGCGCATACCAGAGCCGCAACCATTCGTGAAGATCCGTTCTCAGTTCTTCGATCTCAGCACGCCAGACGCGAGGAATAGCCGGCGCCAACTCTTCTTCGTATCGCTCGGCTATTGCATCCAGCATGCGATCCAATGAGGTAAGCGATTCCTCGATGCCCGCGGACGGTCTTTTGCGCCAGTCTTGAAAGAATTTGAACTGCACCGCATGGAAGAGGGCGCCGCGCGTAAGAGGATCCAGTTGCTCCAGACGAATCACAGTTTCACGAGGTTTCAGACGGTAAATTCCATACAAGTAGAAACGGTATGGACATGCGGCAAAATGCTGCAGGCTCGTAGCGGAGTAAATAGCGCGATCAAGTCGATAAGCGCCCAGAATTTCACGCGCCGATTGATGAACCTTTACCACGCCGTCCCAAGAAGTCCACTTCCTCTCCCAACGGTCATAGCGGGCGAGCAGCGATTTGTACAGATATTGATTTGCTTCTTTTAAGTATGTGCAAGCGCCGGGGTCGTCAGCGTGACGCCAATACCATGACAGGTCATATTCGCCGTCGTCGATCGAGTGCAGCGGATCGAGGGGGGCCGGCCAGGTCAGGCGCGCTTCCGCTTTTGCCTGTGTTTCACGCTCAAAGGTCTGCAACTTAGGTATGCGGCCTTCGACCGCGCGAGCAATCGGATGGTCAGAGAGTACATAACGCTGTATGAGGACGCGCTTCGTGAGACCGGAGGCCGAAAGATTGCCTGAAACTGAAATGAAGGGCGATGAGCTCCCTTTAGCGTCGACACCTACTCTCAGATGAGACTCTCTCAGGCATCGGAGATGTCTCGTTGTAGCAGTTCGATGAAAATACGCAGAATTTCAATAGGCATTAAAAAGGCCTGTACCTCTCGAAAATCCGGAAAGGTCTGAACGGACACGAATTATACTTCATTGTGAGTTCTCTCCTCCGATGCCTACTTCTTTGCTCGGCCTCTTCGTCACCCTACGTTCCATCCTCCGTTCCCGAGTGGACCTCCAACTCGAAAACTTGGCCCTGGGCCATCAAATCGGCGTGCTGCAACGCTCGGTGAAGCGACCGAAACTAACCTCCACCGATCGCACTCTCTGGGTTTCTCTATCGCGCTTCTGGCGCGGTTAGATCCGATTCCCCAGTTCAAGGCAACGGCCAAGTTAGGAGAGTTCCTTAGCTCCTTACCAACTGATTAGGTAGTCGCGGTTCTTGCAGCCGTAACAGGGCCCTTTACGGCTGCACACTGGACTGGACTTGTTCTCACCAAGAGCGATGTCCTTCTGGAGCCAATTGTGACGGTGCCACGTCGTACGGGCTAGTGCTATTGCGCCCAATCAATTCTTCCATTACCGAAATCGCTGATTCGAGTTTCTCAACCTGCGTGGTCCGCCTGCGCTCGCTTCGTAGCTGCTGGAGCGCATTGTCTAGATCAGCCATAGTTCCCTCTGTCGTTTGTAACGTCCTAAAAGCCCGTCCATTGTAGATGTCCTGCTGCGGCCGAGAGACAATTCGGAAAAGAAAAGATTTTGCAGGTTGGTGTTCGCCGTATTTGAAGATCCAAGCCATCCGAGAAAATACCGCGAATTGCGGTCACCGGCGGAGATGCGAAAACTGCTAAATCGCAAGATTGTCGAGCAGGACGGGATTTGTGCGATTTGCCATTTCGGTTTCACGGACTATAACGACGTAGTACCCGACCATGAAAATCCCAAGGGAATGGGAGGCGCGCGACGATTCCCCAAGTAACGTCAGGGCGGTTCACTGGTGGTGCAATTCTAAAAAAGGATCAACGAGGATGGACGAGTGACGGCCGATCAGCCATCGTCCCTCCAATTAACCGATGAATACCTACTTTGCCGCCCATTGAGTGTGCGGGGAGTGTGCCTCGGAACCCAAACACCGGTCACCCGTTTGGGCAGGACAGTGAGATTCTAGTAGCATGCCAAAAAATATATCATGACCCACGTCACGCCTCGTACGTGACATTGCGATAATTCCGGCCGATAGTACACCCTGTGGGTTCAGTGGGGCAGATCGGTAAACACTTGAGCAACTGGCGAGTCGCTACGGCCTTAAGGTGCTTTGTCGGGGGAGGAGAAGCCTGTCATCAGCAGCGCAAGCAATCCGAGGCAGATTCAGTTCGGGTTGAAGTTCCCCTTCTAGGATTTCTTAACCATCCCGACGCTCACATTTAGTATTTTTCTTATTGGTGAGTGCAACAGACCGCCATTCAGGTACGGCACCTCTCCGATCAACGATTTCAGGAAGCCGCCGTGGTTAATTGTGCTGCTGGTAGATACGCACCATCACAACGGCTCGTTGCCCGATGCGATTTCCTTCTCTGAGGTACGGCCGGGCTTCAGGCCAGATACAATCTCTCCTAGCTCTGCGTACACAAGACTCTCCGAAAGGCCCGCCACGATCGCGTGATGTAACTCCCCAACGTTTGCACATTGGGCACAAACATCGACTACCACCTTATTCGACATGAGCAGTGTGGGTTCTTCGCAGGCGCGGAACCGAAGTCCCACGCGCGCTTGTCGCCCTGGATCCCACTCACTCTTTTGATGGGCATTGCCGTTTCGTTGCTCATGATGTTCAGTCTCGATTGGCAAACCTGGGTACGCCTGCTGATCTGGCTCTCGATTCGGCGCCATCATCTACTGTCTCCACGGGCGCAGACACAGCCGAGTACAGGCAGCAAGGGCCATGCAGTCGAAGGCCGAAGTGGCGCCCTCTTGCTGACGTAAAGTTACTGAAAACGCTTAGATCGGGTGGGACTGATTAGCCGTGAATCGAACGGGGGGAGGGCCGTAACTCGTGATTGATACGCATATCCAAGCGCCCGGTCACGATTATTCGTTAAATCGCGCAGGTTGGAAACATACACGTGACGATCTGCCAATAAAGTATGATGAGGGGCTATTTTCATAGAACAAAAATACGAACTGCGGCCGCGGTCCAGCCGTATCAAACTGGCTGAGCTGTTTTTGTGGAATGCACGTCTATTTCACGTCCGTTCTGGAGGCTTGAATGAGGAGAATTCTTTGCTTACCGATTGTCAGTATCCTTTCCTTGCTGCCAAGTATGTTTGCTTCAGCACTTCTCGCAGCGGAAGCTCCTCCGTTAATTCCACGAGAGGTAATCTTTGGAAACCCGGAAAAGCAGCTACCTCTCTTGTCCCCAGACGGCACGCGACTAGCATACCTGGCGCCCGACAAAGGTGTACTGAACGTGTTTGTACGGACACTCGGAAAACAGGATGATTCAGCGCTGACGCATGAGGCTCACAGGCCTATTTTTCTCTACCGTTGGGCCGAAGACTCAGCGCACATCCTTTACTTGCAGGACAGCGATGGCGACGAGAATTGGCATGTTTATTCGGTTGATCTGAAGACGAAAGTCGTCCGCGACCTGACGCCCTTTCAGGGAGTCAAGGCTCAGAACCTGCTGACCAGCCCGACGCATCCCAACGAAATCCTTGTCGGCCTGAATCTGCGTGTCCCGCGTGTTGCCGACATGTACCGAATCAATCTGACTACCGGTGCGGTCGTACTCGATACTGAAAATCCCGGCGATGTTCTGAGCTTCACTACCGATGCCGATTTCGTCATCCGTGCGGCAACGGCTTACAACCTCGAAACTGCCGAAACGACTTTGCGTGTACGTGACACGCAAGACCAGCCTTGGCGCAACTTGGTCGTGTGGCCCTTCGAGCAGATGGGGATGTACGGCCAGATCAACGGTGGGACAGTAGTCGCCGATTTCGCGCCTGATGGAAAGTCACTCTTTGTGGTCTCTGCTCTGGGTTCCGGCACCCAACGCCTGGTGCGAATCGACGCCCAGACCGGCAAAGAGCTGGAAGTGCTGGCGGAACACCCGAAATCCGACGTTGCCGAAGACTTTCTATCTTTCCCCGATTTTCGCCCCATGGTTATGACCAACCCTTCAAGTCATTCGGTAGAGGCGGTCGCCTTCGAGTACATGCAATACGAATGGAAGGTACTTGATCCTTCAGTCAAGGCGGATTTTGAGGTACTTCAGAAAGGATACCCGGAGTCCTTTTTTCTCGTTACTAGTCGAGATCGCTCCGATCATAACTGGATTGTGGCAGAGGATCGAAGCGACGGGCCGCTGCGCTTCTACCTGTACGATCGCGACCGCAAACAAGCTCGGTTTCTGTTCACGCCGCAGCCGCAGTTTGAGCAGTATAAGCTCACGCCATTGAAAACCGTGCTAATCCCGGCACGAGACGGCCTGAAGCTCGTCGGCTATCTGACGGTGCCTGCTGGTGCCGAATCCCGCAATTTACCACTGATTTTGTACCCACATGGCGGGCCCTGGGCGCGCGACGATTGGGGGTTTGATCCCTTCACGCAGTGGCTTGCGAATCGTGGCTATGCCGTGCTTCAGGTGAATTTTCGCGGTTCAACCGGATTCGGCACGACTTTCCTTAATGCCGGGAACCACCAGTTCGGCTTGGGTATGGAGGACGATATGATCGATGCCGTGAAGTGGGCTATCGGTCAGAGGATTGCCGATCCCAAGCGGATTGGCATCTTGGGCGCGTCGGCGGGCGGCTATGCCACATTGCGCGGCGTTTCTCGCTATCCAGACCTGTTCCGCTGCGGTGTGGACCTGGTTGGGCCGTCAGACGTGAAGATCCTCTTCTCATCCATGCCCGCAGGTTGGGGAGCGGTAAAGACGCGTTGGGTACGGCGCATCGGCGATGTCGAGCACGATGAGCAGCTCAATCGGGAACTTTCTCCGCTCTATCACGTAGGCCAGATCCGCGTGCCTATGCTAATCGGGCAAGGCGCAAACGACCCGCGAGTGAATATCAAGAATTCGGACCTCATCGTTGAGGCGTTGCGCAAGAAGAACGTTCCTGTTACGTACATTGTTTACCCCGATGAGGGGCATGGATTCGCGCGGCCGGCAAACAACCTCGACTTTTTCGGGCGAGCCGAGGACTTTCTTGAACAATGCCTGGGCGGACGCGCCGAGCACTGGGCCAAGGTTCCCAGTTCGACCGCCGAGGTGCGGTGATAGTCTCTCCCATATGCCCAAGAGCTTGATCTTCTTAACCGCGTGGCTGGTGTGCACGGTGAGCTTCAGCTTAGCTGAAGCACAACAAACGCTTGACGTTCAGGAACAGGTGCGCGCCTATCGCTTTGGGCATGAAAAGGAAATTGTCGGTGAGTTTATTCGTCTCCTTTCCTTGCCCAATCACGCAACTGACACGCCAGGCGTTCAACGTAACGCGGATCTCATCCAAAACATGCTCCAGAAGCGTGGAGTTAAGGTTCGCCTCCTGCAAGTGCCGGGGGCGCCGCCCGTAATTCTTGGTGAATTACGCACGCCTGACGCAAGATCCACAATCGGTATTTACGCTCACTATGACGGACAGCCAGTTGATCCTGCCCAGTGGACGAACCCGCCCTTCAGCCCAATGGTTCGCGACCGAAGCGGCAAGCAGATCGATTGGGAAGGAGTCGCGAACCTCGATCCTGAGTGGCGCGTTTATGCGCGCTCGGCCAGCGATGACAAGGCACCCATCGAAGCGACTATGGCCGCCCTCGACGCGCTCCGTGCTTCGAATGCACCCCTTTCAGTTAACGTGAAATTTATGTTTGAGGGAGAAGAAGAGGCTGGATCCATCCATCTTCCGGACATCCTGAAAGAACATCCCGATGCTCTCGATGCTGATATCTGGCTTCTATGCGATGGACCTGTGCACCAGTCGCGGCGCATGCAGGTAGACTTCGGAGCGCGTGGTGAAACCGATCTGGAAATCACCGTATATGGCCCGGCGCGACCGCTTCACAGCGGCCACTATGGCAACTGGGCGCCTAATCCCATCGTCCTGCTAACACACCTCATCGACAGTATGCGGGATGTGAACGGCAAGATACTCGTCCGAGGGTTCTATGACGAGGTTCGCCCCCTCACGGAAACCGAAAAGCAAACACTCGCCCAAACGCCTGCTGCCGACGAGCAACTCAAACAGGAATTGGCTATTCGGGTTCCCGAAGGAGGCGGAGTACCACTCGCCGAACAGATCCTGAAGCCGGCGCTCAATGTTCGCGGTATTCAGGCGGGACACGTGGGATTGCAAGCCGCGAACGTCATTAGCACGGAGGCGAAAGCGTCTATCGATTTCCGATTAGTTCCCAACCAGACTCCGGAGAAGGTCCGAAAGAAAATAGAAGACCAGATCAAGCGCCAAGGGTTTTTCATCGTGCATGACGACCCAGATATGGCAATCCGCCGGGCGCACATGCACGTTGTGAAACTGGAGTGGGGTTCCGGATATCCCGCCTATCGAGCCGAAATCTCAAACGCTCGAGCACAGGCAATCGTTCGGGCAATTGAAACGGCCACGAGGGGTCCAGTCATCCAAGTCGTCTCGCTCGGTGGCAGCATCCCGATGTACCTGTTTCAAGGCAAAAACCACACCCCGGTGATTGGCGTTCCCATCGCCAATCACGATAACAATCAGCACGCAGCGAACGAGAATCTGCGCCTACAAAACCTTTGGGATGCTGTGCAGGTGTATGCGGCTATCTTCACTGACTTCGACCGCTCTCGGGTACAACCGAGCACAGCCGGGCACTAGTTTCGATCTACGCCAGGGCACCCGGCAACACTTGGGTACGTCCAACCGGCGGATGCAGTCGAAGTTCGACAGGAAATTCAGCTGGTCGAAAGGCTGATGCCGACTCTCCGCGACCGCGGCGCTGCGCATTTTCTGTTGGCTCACGACGTTGTCGCTCGGCGGCTCACGCCTTGACGGCTGCCGTTAATTGCCAAGGTTGTGAGCCAAGTTTCTCCAGAATGCGGTAATTGCCAATCGCAGAGCCAACCATAGGCAAGTAACCCGATTGCGGAAGGTGTCAGATATTATTTTACGGCAACACGTCAACGCCAGAGCTGGTGATAGTGAGCAATAACCAGGCCGTCGTATTCAAAACCCCGCGTAAAGACAATCCGAATCTTATTGCGATTGTTCACCAGTTACTCAAACTCAAAATGTATGACCGCCTTATTCATTTCTCTCCTGGCTCCAAGAACTTGTCATGGCACTCGGTGCAGAGCCACTTCCGACCGTTAGTGTAGCCAGCGGCATGCTCAGGGTCACCATCCGCGTTTAACTCCCAATGGCAAAGGGAACAAAAATCGAGAGACGACCGGCCTGATGACGCGGTAATCAAAGCCCCGCCAAAAGCGGTCACCAGGTGCAATCGTGCTCCGAATCTTTTATGGTCAGAGTACCGATCGGTGCGACACTCACAAAATTGAGATCTAGGCTCTGGGATGCGGCCCCCACGAGCACTTCCGCAAAGGGTCTGATCTTGCTCACCTCGACCGACAGTCGTGGCCCCGAACAGGTAGCTGTAAAAGCTGGTATTGATTCCGGTAGGCGGACAAAATCCAGGATGAACGATGCCGGAACCGAATGCGATTGGGTCCGAGCCATAGCGATCAGCAAAATCGGCAACCGCGCCGATCCAGCGGATCACCTATATCTCACCTGATATGTCCCCCCCTCTCGTAAAGCACGGATCGATCCAGCCTGCAATTGCTGTTCTTCTACCCCCGGTCAACGAAGAAACCGCCGACCTGCCCTTGCCCTCAGATGCGGGCTCATTGGTTGCAGCTACCGTAATCATGATCGACTCTCTTTACTAGAAACGAGTCGCCGTCTCTAGCTTTGATCTTCTTGCCTTCAGTTTCATTCGTTGTCCAGCCTTGAGATCAAGATGATCCAGTCAGAGCGTATGTGCGTTTGTCCTTTTCGTCCACCATGCTACTTTTGCTGCCAATGGACTGCACGCAGCCGATGATGGTGGGCTTGTGTAGGGTAAGATAAAGGAAACTCGCAGCCCTCATGCAATTGGTGGAGCGGGAATCCGATTGATCCCGAAGCAAGCGCAGAGCACATTCACAAACTTGAGGAAGTGGCAGGGCAGCACTATACCCTCTGCAGAACAGCGCCGAAGAATCGGCGACATAATTGAAGCTATGAAGCTGATAAGGAAGCACGGTTCTCGCACTTTCGCCAGAAGCTGCTAGCATATCCGTCAAAGCGCTGGACGAGGTACAAAAAGCCCATTCGGCGCTAATTGGCCCCAAGTTGGCCCCCATTTCCTTAAATCGATCCTCAGGCCCAACATCAATGTCCGCTACGCCGTGAGGTCAGGTTAACGGAGAAAGGGCCAACAGACCTTCGGCGAGGGCACGCCCGATGTTGGCCATGAGATCCACTTTTCCATTCACGGCGTAGAGATGGGGTGTCAGCGCCCAAAGCTCGCGCTCGATGCGGCGCGGGATGACTGGGGTTCCACCCTGGCGATGTTCCAGTTCTGTCACGAGCATGGGCAGAACCTTGTCGCTGAGGCGCAGTGCGGTGTCCACCACAAAGACTGTCACATCGGGCCGAAGCATGTACATTCGGTCCATGAAGGCGACCGCCTCGTGGTCCGAAAGGTTCTTAGGCGGAGACGACTTCAGCTCGAGATAGGCCAGTTTGCCTTCTGCTGCAGCGACTACATCAAAGTCTCCGCCCACTCCCCGCGCGTGAAACCTGACACCCGCGGCCACGTCGAAACCAAGCCTTTCACTGAGTTCACGCGCTACGTACCATTCTAGCGTTCCTCCAAAGCTCTTCGCGGCCCAGAGCAATCGGTAGTGGGCTCGAGAGGTCCGTTCGGCGAGACCAAGTCTGACCAGTGACTCCGCATACTCCCGCGACTGAGACCGTTTCAGGTATTGCGTCGTTTCCTCCGGGGAGAATCCTTGACCTTTCTGGATGGCCCCGCGTAGAAAAAGGCGGAAAGCATAATGACCGAGCAGTGCCGACAGCCCTGAGGCTTTCTCCTCTGCGAGATCCTCCGGGAAGGGCAAATCGAGTCGCGACTTGCGCGGACGTAAGCCACGGCGAGCCAGCATGGCCATCGCTTCCCCGCAGGGAAGGAGTCTTCCCAGCGGCCGCGGCGGTCGCGTTGCAACTGCCTTGATCTCAAGCTCGCGAGCTGTCGCTTTTTTCTTCATACAATGATTCGGTGCTTGACTGGCATCCTGTCCCGCGCCACGCAGCGGAGCCATTCTTATTCCCCCTAGCGAAGCATGCACCCGAAGGCCATCAGAAAGCAGCATGTAAATCTACGCACTGTTGGAAAATAATTTATTCGCCACCAGCAAATGACTGTGGGTGAATTATGCGCCGAATCTCCGGTATCCGCCGCTACCGTGGACCATCGTACAAAGTTCCTGAACGATGCTGCTCTGATTCAAGTAAGTAGGCCAGGCCGGTACAAGTTGCTTGTAGCGCGACGAATTACCTGGAGGAGTTACCTCCATTGCCTCGCGAATCTGGGCAAGGACCCGGGTCGAAGGATTTTGTTAATTGCCTCTAACAAAACCTACTTTTCGTCTGGAACCAACCTGAGCTGTTGGTACATCCTTCGCTCAGGA
>Ga0126381_100007729_pt1 | contig 11981 bp, 9 predicted proteins | sample PanSoiMetPlot_28_FD_96465 | JGI IMG/M metagenome (GOLD analysis project Ga0126381, IMG submission 96465) | Tropical forest soil microbial communities from Panama - MetaG Plot_28 | ecosystem: Environmental > Terrestrial > Soil > Tropical forest > Bulk soil | place: Panama | collected 2016-02-17
CACTGAAATGTTGCCAGTAGGGATTCTCCACCCAATACGCCACCACGTCCTCGTCGCTCAGATCATGCTGGTACTTCAAATAGTGCAGCGCCACCATCAGCCGCGTGGACCTGGCTCACGCCATCCTGACTCTCTGGATACCAGCCGGACCGGGCATAAGGCGACGAGATCACCACCAACCGCCGGACTTTATCCGGATGCTTGATCGCCACGCGGATCGCCACGGCGGCGCCAAACGAGTGGCCGACCAAGTCGGCATTTGGAATCTTGAGATGATCCAGCAACGCGGCGACGTAGTCACCCATTGTGGTGAAGCTCATCGGCCGGTCCGTGTCCGCGGTGCGGCCGTGGCCCTGCATCTCCACCGCGATCACCTGCCACGTATTCGCCAACGGCTGCACCCATCCCTGCATCTCGCCGATCGTCGTCAGCCCGCCATGGATCAGCACCAGTGGTTCCCCCTCGCCGTAGGTCTCGTGATACAGCTTGATGCCGTTCACATCAGCGTAGCCGCTGCTCACTGGTTTCATCTGCATCTCTCTTCTGTTGGGGTGACCGCTTCAGACGCGGCGGTCTTCGTCTCCGGCGGCGGCGCGCAGGCTGCGAGTAGCACTCCTATCAATCGCCAGAACAGGTGCAACGAAACTATTTTGACATCGCGATTGAATAACCGGCAATACGGAGAGAACTGGGCTCTGCCGGTGTGAAATGTCCGGATTGCCGACAATACGGCAGCGCTCGCATCCCTCTCGTGGAAGGCCAGAATCTAGCGTGCGTCATAATTGAACCGTGAAATCTGCTGCCCGGCTGTACGGATTCCTCTCTCGATTCGCAGGCCATGGCCATTCCGAGGCCGAGCCCAATTCCAACCAATTTCAGCGATTTCTTCATCAACTTGTGAAGTGCGCTGCATTGGCGCGCAGCCGGACTGCCGCGCCGCACGTTGGGGTGCTTGGGCTGAACGACTGGAAAAAGCAAATAGCCCTTGAACAAAGAGGACGAACACTCAGCGCATGAAAGAACGCCCCTCATCCATTGCAGGAGAATCAGCAATCCGCGGCCCCTTGCCGCCCTCCACCGGCAAGAGCCTGGTCCCCTGGCTAGTAGCCGTCGCCTTCTTCATGGAGTCGATGGATACAACCATTCTCAACACGGCAGTTCCGGCCATCGCCGAAGCTCTCCACGTTACCGTCTTGAACATGAAAGCGGTGATGGCGAGCTATACGCTAAGCCTCGCGGTCTTCATCCCCATCAGCGGCTGGATGGCAGACCGGTTCGGCACACGGCGTGTGTTCGCATCAGCCATCGGGGTCTTCACCCTTGGCTCTCTCCTATGTGGCATCTCTACCAGCGTCCAGGTTCTGGTTCTCTGCCGGGTGCTACAAGGTCTCGGCGGTTCGATGATGGTTCCCGTCGGCCGTCTCACGCTGGTGCGCGCGTTCGAGAAGTCCGAATTGGTACGCACCATGAGCTTCGTCTCGATCCCAGCGCTCATCGGGCCCATGCTTGGGCCGATGACGGGCGGTCTGATCGTCCACTATCTCCACTGGCGATACATCTTCTTTCTCAATTTGCCCATTGGCGTGCTGGGTCTTCTAATGGTCTATCTCCAACTGCCCGATTACAAAGAGGAACGCACACCTCCGCTGGACAGTGTCGGCTTTGTCCTCTTTGGATCGGGGATTGCTCTGCTCTCGTATGTGCTCGAGGTCTTCGGCGAACATCGGCTCGGCACTTGGGAGATCGCCTCTCTGCTGATGCTCTCGTTTGCGCTGATCGGCGCGTATGTCCGGCATGGAAATCAGACACAGAATCCCGTGCTGAACCTGCAGCTCTTCCGCATCCGGACATTCCGCGTCTCGGTGAGCGGAGGCTTCTTTACGCGCCTAGGAATCGGAGGCGTTCCGTTTCTTTTGCCTCTGCTGTACCAGGTCGGTCTGGGCTTCAACCCGGTGCAGTCCGGCCTACTTATCATGCCGCAGGCGATTGCCTCCATGTGCATGAAGTTCTTTCTTCAAGGGCTGCTGGCTCGCCTTGGATACCGTGGGGTCCTGGTCTCGAACACGATCCTTATCGGGCTTTTGCTCGCATCGTTCGCTACGATCGGAATCCACACACCTGTCTGGCAGATTGTCGTCCTCGCGTTTCTTTATGGAGGATGCACCTCGCTCCAGTACACCAGCATGAATACACTCGTGTATGCGGACACCAGCAATCAGGAGGCGAGCAATGCCAGTTCCATCTTCGCCACCATCCAGCAGATGTCCATCAGCTTCGGCGTTGCTATAGCCGGCCTCGCTACAGCGTTCTTTCTTCCCTCCTCGGCCAGTTCCAACCGCCTGATCTTCATTCATGGCATTCACTCGGCATTAATTGCGCTAGGTGCGCTCACCACCGCAACGACAGTCATCTTTGGAAGGCTGCGCAAAGATGATGGGAACGTCGTCAGCCACCGGGAGACCGTGACCCCCGGATAGCTGGTGCCATCGCACTCATCTGATAGCCCGACCATGGCCCTCCATGACTGAGCGATCGGACGAAATTTGTCTAAAACAGGAGGCTGCACAATGCAGGCGTGACGACTCATTTAGGGCTACTCTGACTGATGCGGGGTTCTGGTCGGGTCACCGGCAACAGGGAAGTTTCGCGGAACGGGTCGAAATGTCCCTATTGCCGACTTCTACACACCAGAACCTTCTGAGGTTCGCTAGTGTGGTGAGGAGAAGGAACCATGTGAAGAGAATAGCTTCGCTTCGGTGCCCGGTAAGACGGCACGCGCCAACCTGTCCTGCGTGGCTCTCTTAATCCCTCGTTCTCCTGCGACACGCCTATTCGATTCCGGAACAGTGTTCAAAATCGGACAAGTCGCCGGCAAAGGGGTCGTCCTGCGGAGTGGAGAGATCCCTGTGCTTCGTGACAGCTGGCTCCGCCCACGCCTTCAACACACCACACCTCTTCCTCGCCAGCTCACTCACAAAAAATAATCTCCCGACGCCAAACCAATCGTCTAAAGTTCTCGTCAATGCATGACATGAGATCGCTGCGGCTCGTTTTCGCTCTGCTGGTTCTCTCCACCTTGTGCCCGGCCGATACCGTGCGCCCCGACACGCCCGCGGCGCGCCAGTTCTTCGCCTGGCTTGATACCTTTAACGAAGGCAATCGCGACGCCTACCTCGCGTTCCTCCAGAAGAGCTTGCCCGACCGTGCGAAGATGATCGACCAGGAGATGAACTTCCGCCACAATACCGGCGGCTTCGACCTGCGAAAGGTCGAAGACGTTTCCACACCAACGAAGATCGTCGCCCTCGTGCAGGAGCGCGACTCCGACCAGTTCGCCCGCGTCAGCATCGAGGCCGCAGCCGACGAACCCCACGCCATCACATCCTTCGGCATACACGCTATTCCGCGGCCCGCCGAGTTCGCCCTGCCGCACTTTACCCAGCCGGAGCTGATCGCCGCCCTTAAGACCAGGCTCCAGAAGGACTCCTCCTCAGGTGCGTTCTCAGGCGACGTTCTCCTCGCCAGCAAGGGCAAGGCCATCTTTACCGAGTCCTATGGCTTCGCCGATCGGGGCACCAAGACGTCCAACACGCTAAACACCCGCTTCCGCATCGGCTCAATGAACAAGATGTTCACCGCTGTCTCCATCCTGCAGCTTGAACAGAACGGCAAGCTCTCTCTCGACGACCCGCTCATTAAGTTCCTACCCGACTACCCAAACAAGGAGCTTGCCCAGAAAGTCACCGTGCGCCATCTGCTTACGCATACCGGAGGCACCGGTGACTTCTTCGGACCGGAGTTCGCCGCGCATCGCCTTGAGCTTCGCACCGCCGAGGACTACGTCAAACTCTTCGGCTCGCGCCCACTCCGCTTCGAACCCGGTAGCAAGTGGGAGTACAGCAATTACGGATTTCTTCTGCTCGGCATGGTGGTCGAGAAGGCCAGCGGTCAACCCTACTACGACTACGTCCGCGACCACATCTACAAGCCCGCAGGCATGGTCTCCACTGGATCGGAACCCGAAGACACTCTCGTCGCCAACCTCAGCACCGGCTATACGGCCCTGAGAGCCACAGACGGAGGCACGCGTCCGAACACAGACACACTCCCTTACCGCGGCACCTCGGCCGGTGGCGGCTATTCCACGGTTGAAGACCTGCTCGCCTTCGCTGATGCTCTCGAGCAAAACAAGCTCCTAGACGCCCGCCACGTCGAGCTGCTCACCACTGGCAAGCCCGGAACTTCCAACAACTCCTACGCCTTCGGCTTTGAGGATCGGCGCATCAATGGCATTCGTTGCTTCGGCCACGGCGGCGGGGCCCCCGGCATGAACGGCATGCTGCAGATTTGTCCGGGCCCGGGCTACGTCGTTGCGGTTCTCTCCAATCTCGATCCGCCCGCCGCCCAACGCGTAGCGGATTTCGTCCTCAATCGGCTACCGGAGAACTAATCAGCGGGACAGAACCGCCTTATCGGCCGGATGAACGACGCAGGCACTCAGATAAGCCCGCACCATCACCTGCAATCCCTCGCACATCGCCTCCACCGTCTCCGGTGTTACGCTCGGTGGCGTCGCCCAACTGAACCTCTTCCGACAAGCGAGTTCTGCACACCCGACAAACAAAGTGCACGGTACCTTCTCCTTTGGAAATCTTACTTCGGCTTGACGCCGCCCATTTTGCCCTGTTTACAATCTTCGAATCGATCTAGGTCGATGCTCACAAGCGCGAAATGCGCAGATCGGGAGGATCGGATGCGGAAGAATCACCTCAAGATCATCGCTTTGGCATTTGCTCTGCAGATTGTTTTACCTGACGCAGTTGCACAGGCCGGAAAAGCTGCCTATCCGGCGATGTCTCCCCTGGATCAGTACCTAATATCTGACGAGAAATCCGAGATCGCGCTGGCTCGTAGTGCTGCACCCGGTTCCATTTCCGATGGAGCTGAAGTAATGGTGCTGGGACGCGATGGATACAAAACGGCGGTGAAGGGCACGAATGGCTTTCTCTGCATCGTGGAGAGGTCTTGGGCACAGAGCGAGGATCAGGCGGAATTTTGGAATCCGAAGATGCGCGCACCCCATTGCTTCAACGCGCAAGCCGCGAGGAGCTTTGCGCCTATCTATTTGATGAAGACCAGGCTTGTCCTGGCAGGAAAATCGAGGTCTGAAATCGCGCAGGATATAGCGGCGGCACTGGACAAGAAGGAGCTGCCCGCGCTGGAACTTGGCGCGATGGCTTACATGATGTCGAAGCAGCAGTACTTAAACGATCGGGATAAGAGCTGGCACTCGCATGCGATGTTTTTTTACCCCGGCGACATGGCGAAGAGCTGGGCAGCCGATGATCCCAATTCACCTGTCATGGTGGCGAAGGACCCGGAGGAACGTGTGACGGTTCTGTTCGTCCTGGCAGACAAGTGGTCCGATGGCACGGGGGCTCCGTTGAATATGCCCTGATCCGCTCCCGGCGGATTCCAGACGCGACCTCTCTTAAGCTCGTGTTGAAGTCCTAATCGCCGACCTGGCTGTCTCAGACCTGCATGTTCCGCTCTCTGACCTCTCACAGGTTCTGTTTCCCGGCAGGAAACCGCCCGGTATAGGATCGTGCCGGGGTATCACATGGAATATGACCACAACAAAATCGACGACGTGGTTCTGGCACTGCTGTGGCTGACACAGGCGGGTAATGGGCGGGCATGGAAATCGCACGATTGGGATGCGCTGGAACGACTCCACGCCAAAGGGTACATCTCCAACCCGAGGTCCAAAGCGAAGTCGGTAGTGTTCAGCGAGGAGGGGGAGCACCAGGCGCGAGAACTCTTCGAACGTCATTTTGGACGGAAGGACTAGAGCAGAGCCAACCCCGCGGACGGTCAGGAAAAGCGTGCGCGAATGTTCCGAATTGCCGACAATACGGCCAGAACACCTCAGTAAGTGATAAGTCCTGTAGGCGACAGTGACATCGCACCGGATCCATCTAAATCGCGGATTTTTTCTGGCTACTCGCTCCGTAACACGGCCATCGGCTCGACTCTCCTCGCGCGGCGCGCGGGCACATACGCGGCTACAAGGGTCGTGACGGTCATGAGTCCTATCGACCAGGCGCATGTGACGGGATCGAATCCCCGCACCTCAAATAAAAAACCTTCGACGGCACGGGATGCGCCGCCGGCAAGTGCCCAGCCGAGGAGAATACCCAGGAACACGTAGCGCATGGCTTCGCTCATGATCATCCAAAGCACGTCGCGCCGCGAGGCGCCAAGGGCGAAGCGAATGGCCAGCTCGCGCATGCGCTGCGAGATCGAATATGCGACCGTGCCGTAGAGACCGAGGACGGCCAGCCCGAAGGCCAGCGCGCCAAAGCCGCCCAGCAGGCGCGCGAGGGAGCGCTCTTCGCGACTTTCAAAGTCCTGCAGTTCCTGGTCAGCAACGATTTTGACTGGGGGTATGTCGTCAGCGACGGTCTGCACCTGATTACGAATCGCGGGGATCATCACCGCGGGATCCAGCAGCGTGTTTACCTTGATCTCTGCCTGCCCCCGAAGCGCTTCTGGAGCCTGAGCATACGGCAGATAGACAGCCGCGGGCTCGTTATTCCGGAACGAAAACTTCATGTCTTTGACGACGCCGATGATGGTCCGTGCGAATGCGGGTTCTTGGTTGATCATCCCGATGCGGTGGCCAAGGGGATTCTGATCGGCGAAATACTTGCGCGCCAACGACTCGCTCACAATGGCGACGGATGGTGCAAACGGCCCATCCTGCGGCGCAAAGTCTCTTCCCATAATGACAGGCAGGCGGAGTGTTTCGAATAAGCCTGGCGCGGCTGTATTGAATACGAATGGAGCATCAGCGTTGACGGCTCCGTCGATCGCCAGTCCGCGTAGCCGTCCACGTTGCCGAAGAGTGAGGCGCGACAGGCTGGCGGCGCGCACGCCGGGCACGCGGCGGACGGCGTCGAGGAGGCGGTCGTACAGATCCAGTTCGCGCTGATCCTCGTACCCGGACAGAGTCGGATACAGCCAGAAGCAGAGCAGATGCTGGCGATCGAAGCCGAGGTCGACCTGCTGGAGGCGCTGCAGGCTTCGAAGCAGGAGACCGGTGAGAATCAGAACGCCGAGCGAGAGGGCCACTTGGGGCACAATCAGGATGCGCGACGATCGCAAGCGAGTCGCTGAGGTTGTGAACGGACCCTGAAAACTCGATAAAAGCTTCTTATCAGTGGCGCGCAGCGCAGGAACCAGGCCGAACAGAATTCCGCAGGCGATTGATAAGGCCGCGGTGAACGCGAGGACAGCACCATCCAACTGGATGCCAAGTGCCTCCGCATTTGGATTGCCGCGCAGGATGAGCGCAAACAAGCGCATCAGCGGCTGGGAGAGCCCCAGGCCCAGCGCGCCTCCACAAATAGCCAGCAGAAGGTTTTCGATCATCAGTTGCCGGATGATTCGGCCGCGTCTGGCGCCTAAAGCGAAACGCACGGCGATCTCATGGCTGCGTGATGAGCCACGCGCAAGCAGCAGGTTGGCCAGGTTCAAGCACGCAATCAGCAAAACCAGTGCAACCACTGCCTCCACCAGCCGTAGCTGAACGATGAAACGCCGGTCAAATTCGAGGGCTCCCTGTCGCGCTGGGGAAACTACGATGTGCTGTTGCAGCAGTGTCTGCCGTTCAGTTGGATCGTTGACCTTCTTCGCTTCCGGGATCAGCCACTGGTGGAAAGCAAGGCCAAGGTCGGCTTCAGCCTGCTTTTCGCTCACACCTTTGGCCAGACGTCCGAACAAGGTAAAGGTGGTGTTGTCCTTGAGGGTCAGGTGGGCGTGCCATTGAGCCGGAATAGTGATTTTGGCTGCGGTGCCTCCGGTTCGCAGGCCGCGAAATCCAGGCCGGGCGATGCCGATGATGGTGCAGGCAACGTCTTTGAGCTGCACCGACTTTCCTAACACGGATGAATTGAGCCCGAAGCGCTCCCTCCAGTATTCGTAGCTGATGATGGCAACCGCCGGAGCGTCTGGAACATCGTCGGCGGGGGTAAAGGTGCGTCCCGCCAACAGATCAACACCCAGCAGGGAATAAAAATCTCCGCTGAGATAGTCGACTGTAATGATGTCTGGCTTTCCGTCGACGATGGCGGTGATGTTTCCTTCATCCCACGCGATGAGCCCGGCGAGAGTCTTCTGATGGTCGCGAAGATATTTGTACTCATCCTCTTCAAACTCGCCAGTGGGCACGATGCCGATCTTCACCAGTTCTTCAGGATGGCTGACCGGAAGAGATTTCAGAAGGAATGTATTGATCACGCTGAAGATGGCGGAGTTGGCTCCGATACCCAGCGCAAGCGTGAGTACTACGATCGCAGCAAATCCGGGGTTCCTAACAAACTGGCGCACGCCATAAGCTATATCGCGGCAGATATCCTCAAGTTGCACGAACCCCCATCGTTCGCGGCTCCTCTCAGCAACGAGGCTCGTATTGCCGAAGTCGAGTTTCGCCTGACGCCGGGCGTCTTCCGGTGACGCGCCGTTTGCGATGTGCTCCTGCACCTTGAGTTCGAGATGGAGTTGTATTTCTTCCTGAAGATCCCGCGCCCGAGCTTCGCGGCGCAGCCATGACCACAATCTGTTTAAGAATTCCATCGTTGTCTCCCCGCAGTCGCCTATGCCTCCATTACTCGCACGATGGCTTCGAGCACCGTCTCAAACTCGGCTCGCTGGGTCTGCAACTGCTTGCGCCCAGAGGCGGTGAGCTTGTAGTAGCGCGCGCGCCGATTGTTCTCTGTCTGCTTCCATTCCCCCGCGACCCATCCTTTGGTTAGCAGCTTTTGCAAAGCCGGGTAGAGTGTTCCTTCCTCGACCTGGAAGACGTCCCCCGAGATCTGCCGCAGCCGCTGCGCGATGCCGTAGCCGTGCATAGGCTCCAGGGAGAGCGCCTTCAACAGCAAGAGGTCGAGGGTTCCAGGAAGCAGCGATCTCGGTTCCATACCTAGGGAGGCTACCCTAGGCACCCTATGGAGGACAAGAAGATTGTGACGAATGGGGTCTGACATCACTCCGGAGAGCCCTCACGGTGCAGAGAGTGTCTTCGGGAGGTGGCACCCGATGTCGGTGAGTGATGAATCGCCCATGCAGTCACCGACGGCGTTCCTGCCGTACGACCGGCAAGCCGGAACTAACCGGGACTTTCCTGCCCCCAGGGGACCGAATGTCCGTGACCAACCGCCCGCAATCTAGAATGAACTTCCATCATTCCGCAGGTTGGACAGATCAACTGATCGGAGCCATGGGCGTGTTCGGGAACGAGGAAACCCGCGGGGTATTCATAAGCCAGCGATGCCAGAGAAACGCCGCGCTTCGGGTCAAATTCCTGAAGAATCTCGTTCTATCGCATGCGCGATACATTATGTCGCAATAGCCCACTTGCGCCAGGCAGAACTTCGGCTCAAGATCGCTTCATGACTCAGAACGCAGGGCTTGGAAAGTACAACATCGTCGCCTTTGTAACCATCGTTGATGTCGGGCGAGCGAAGAGTTTCTATCGCGACACCCTGGGATTGACTCTGGTTAGCGAAGAACCACCCTTTGCGATGGTCTTCGACGCGAATGGCATCATGGTCCGTCTGGGGATGGGCAAGGAACTGCCCAAAGCTCCAGGAACAGTACTCGGCTGGCAGGTTCCCGAGATCAGATCCGCTATTGGTGAACTGGTGAGCGCAGGGGTTGGCTTCGAACGATTTGACGGCCTGAAGCAGGACGAAACGGGAATCTGGACTGCGCCAACTGGTGCCAAGGTCGCATGGTTTCGGGACCCGGACGGAAATATCCTGAGCATCTCCGAACATCCTGAAGCCAAGAGGGTCGGGGTATCGGCGTCACAATAAGAAAGCCACTTGACCCGCCTTTGCTGTCGCTTTGCATCACATTTCGCAGCGCACATAATCACTAACTCGCTCACCGACCTTTTCGAGAACGTCAGCGGGCCAAGATGTTGCTGCAACTGCAGAGAGGATTCCTCGATGGAAACCCCGGGATTTTATGATCCAGATTCGGGCTCTCTCCATCGGGCACATTCTGGTACTCTCCTCGAACCGCGACACTCTCTGCATTCCGTTGCTTCTTCAGTTGCGCCACCAGTTCTGACATCACCTCGCGTGAGTCACGCCGCAACGGCTTCGCTCCCTTCACAGACTCTCTCTGCTTCGAAAAACTGCTATGCTTTTCGGGTCGACCTCCATCCTTCGGGATTGCACCCCTCTGGGTGCGTTGATCACGCTAGCTTAATGCCAGCCGGGATCGGGTCGACCTTCTCATCTTATCTATACAGAAGTAACCGGGGCGGCCTTCCCTTTCCAGCAGGGACCGGACCGAAATGTCCGCACTGCCGACAACCCACGCAAATGAGCGTGGGCTGTTCAGGTCGTAAGATATGCTAGCGATGACATGAGAGCGAGGGGCATGACCGACTGCCGGGCGCAACCCTTGGCGGTCGGTGTGCTTCCTGAAGAACCGGAACTTGCAGATACCGGAAATGAGCGGATTTAAGTTCGTTTGACGATAAAAACAGTTTTGTCGTCAATTAAGTCTAGGTCCCCATTGCGACGTAGCTGTTCATCCTGTTTCACGGCATGATCCAGCAAAGCATTGCAGATCTCTTTGGCCGGCTCTTGATAGTGTTCGCGCATGACAGCTTCTAGCTGATCGCGCCCTTCGCTGTCGCTGCCATCGTAAACTCCATCCGTATAGAGAACAAGAATATCTCCCGGACTCATGAGTGTAATCTCATTCGGATCCGAAAGTTCTAACTCTGTTTCCCGAAAGTTCAAGGAGTAGTATTTCTTGCGATCCGGATGGTCTACGGGGATCTGCAAACCGAGCGCAAAAAATTGCACCATACGGCTTTCATTGATGTTCATGAACTTGCGATACTCCGCTGAGAACACCAGCGGTGAAGGATGTCCAAAGTTTGCGAAGCGAAAATGACCCCCAGGGCGGATTTCGCCATATATCATCGTTGCGGTTTCGCGCGCGCCTTCTTTCTCAATGATTCCTAATGTGTTGCGGGCGGTCACCGATTGCGCCAGCCGTAGGTTGATGTTTTCGAGCAGCATGGGGGTCACTCTGCCGTATCGATCCAGTTCGGTGAGCATCAAAGCATGGAATGTGTCATGCACTGTAGATGCAATCTTGGCCGAGATGATTCCGTGCCCCTGTGCATCCACCACCAGAATGCCGGCCGTCGAATACAGGTCACGCAGCTCTTCCGCAACGCGCACCTGCTCGGAGCTCCTCGCGAACCTATACTCCTCTTCCATCTCGGGCTTGTAGCCGGATGACGTTTTCAACCATTGCACCTGATCGTCAACCAAATTGCGTAGCGGAGTCCCCGTGGGAAGCTGTTCAAGGAATATTTTCGATAACCGCTGAGCCTGCTGAATGCGCGCGTCAATGTCGTAGCGCTCCTGAAAATTGATGTACTCAAACAGGTCGCCACCGACAGCCTCAGCAGGAATCGAATTCCCGAACATCTCGATACCCGGAATGTGCGGTATTCCCCCTTCTACCGGCATTAACCGCTCGCGCAAATATTCATCGATGTTGACCACTGTGCGCGGTTCTGAAGGATTGCTCATGAAGTTCACGCCGTAGATTCTGAAGAACGAACGGAAAGCTCGACGCGTATGGACACGAACAGTTCAGCCGGCGGATCTGAACCGGCGCTCTTGAAACCTGAAATCCGGAACATGCTCTCAGAGGCTGCCAAACTAATATTAGGACAAGAGCGCAGCGCATTTCCATCGCGTGTCCGGAGTCCATGACTCCACCAAGACCGGATACATTTGCGTAGACCCTAACGCAAGCTTTTATTTTTCGCTTGCAACAAGGCGGCGAACCATACATTCCGTATTGCCGGTGATACGGCAATTACAAGTCGTGATCGCTGCATTGCGACTTGGGTCCAGTATTCATGCTTTTCCTTTGGCTTA
>Ga0126381_100007730_pt1 | contig 11981 bp, 22 predicted proteins | sample PanSoiMetPlot_28_FD_96465 | JGI IMG/M metagenome (GOLD analysis project Ga0126381, IMG submission 96465) | Tropical forest soil microbial communities from Panama - MetaG Plot_28 | ecosystem: Environmental > Terrestrial > Soil > Tropical forest > Bulk soil | place: Panama | collected 2016-02-17
CAACCGATATCATCCTCAACCTGAAGCAGATTCCGTTCAAGATCATCGGCGAGGGTGTGAAAATGGCGCGGCTCAATGTCGAGCATCCCGGAGACATTCGCAGCGCACAGATCGACACCGACGCGGACGTCGAAGTGCTTGATCGCGACGTTCACATCGCAACCGTCAGCGAAGGCGGACGGCTTGCCATTGAGATGCGCCTGAAAACTGGCCGTGGCTATGTCAGCGCCGACAAGAATTTCGACGAAGACCTGGGAATCGGCTACATCCCCAGCGACTCCGTGCACTCACCGGTGCGGAAGGTCAACTTCGCCGCCAGGCCGATCGAATCGGCCGGCGTGATCGAGCCGTTGGTCCACACTTCCAGGGTCAGCTTGTCGTAGTCGGTCATCTGGCCGAGACGCGCCGCTTCCACCTGGAAGTTCACCTTGCGCACCGGCGAATGAACCGAGTCGATTGGGATATAGCCGAGCGCCAAGTCCTCATCGAAGTTCTTATCGGCGCTCACATACCCGCGGCCGGACTTCAGCCGCATCTCGATATTCAGCTTGCCGCCTTCGCTGACCGTAGCGATGTGAACGTCGCGGTCGAGCACCTCGACATCGGCATCGGTCTCGATCTGACCGCTGCGAACGTCGCCGTTATGATCCACGGTGAGACGAACGGTCTTGATGCCTTCGCCCATGATCTTGAACGGAATCTGCTTCAGGTTGAGGATGATGTCTGTGGCGTCTTCCACCACGCCCGGGATGGGGCTGAATTCATGCTCGACGCCTTCGATGCGCACGGCCGTGATGGCGGCGCCTTCAATGGAGCTCAGCAGCACACGGCGCAAGCTGTTGCCGATGGTTGTACCGAAACCGCGCTGGAATGGCTGCGCGGTGAACATGCCATACCGCTCCGTGAGGGTCTCGGTATTGGCGACCAGTCGTTTGGGTTTTTGAAAACCTTTAAACATAAAAAACCTCGCTATCCAGCTATCAGCTATCAGCTATCAGCTAAGAACCCGCCTTGGCGGACTGATAGCTGATGACTGATAGCTGATAGCTCGCAGTTACTTCGAGTAAAGCTCGACGATGAGCTGCTCGTTCAACTGGATCTGCACCAGGTCGCTGCGTTGCGGCAGGCCCGTGATGCGACCCTTCAATCCTTCGCGGTCAACTTCAATCCAGTTCGGCGCCGGTGCGTGCGCGGTGGCGTCGCGGGCGGCCAGAATGGTGGGATTGTTGCGGCTGGATTCGCGCACCGCAATCACGTCGCCCGGCTTCACCTGAGCCGACGGAATGTTGCACTTGCGGCCGTTCAATTCGATATGGCCGTGGCGGACGATCTGGCGCGCCTGTGCGCGGCTGGTGCCGAAGCCCATGCGATAGATGGCGCTGTCGAGGCGGCGCTCCAGGCCAGACATCAGCAACTCGCCCGTGATGCCCTTGGTCTTCGCGGCCTTTTCGTAAGCACCGCGGAACTGCGCTTCCAGCACGCCGTAGATGCGGCGTACCTTCTGCTTTTCGCGAAGCTGCAGACCGTAGCCTACGATCTTCGCCTTGCGGTCTTTGCCGTGCTGCCCGGGCACAAAGTTGCGCTTTTCGATGGCGCACTTCTCGCTGTGGCAACGCTCGCCCTTGAGATAAAGTTTCATGCCCTCTCGCCGGCACTGCCGGCAAACCGGGCCGATGTATCTTGCCAAGTTTCTTCTCCTATACCTTTCTTCTTCAGGTGCGGTTTACGGCCATGGCAGACCTTCTTCCCGCTTGCTCCGCTCACTTACGTTCGCGGCTCTGTTCTAAACACGCCGCTTCTTCGGCGGGCGGCAGCCGTTGTGCGGGATCGGCGTTACGTCCTTGATCGCTCGCACGTCGAGGCCTGCCGTCGCCAGCGCGCGCACCGCGGACTCGCGGCCCGAACCCGGCCCGCTCACCCGCACTTCCACCGTCCGCAAGCCGGTTTCACCCGCCTTGTTGGCCGCCGTGAGCGCCGCCTGCTGCGCGGCAAAGGGAGTGCCCTTGCGCGAGCCGCGGAACCCCAGCGAGCCGGCACTCGACCACGAAAGCGTGTTCCCTTCCTGGTCGGCGATGGTCACGATAGTGTTGTTGAAAGTCGCCTGGATATGCACGACGCCCGAATGGACGGTCCGCTTTTCCTTCTTCTTGAAGCTCTTCTTCTTGCCAGTCTTGGCCGGTGCCTTCGCCATAAATTAAGTCCTAAGCTATCAGCTATCAGCTATCAGCTAAAACCACCAGCCCGAGGGCTGATAGCTGAAGACTGATAGCTGATAGCTCGGTTTTACGTCTTCGCGGACGCCTTCTTCTTGTTGGCCACAGTGCCGCGGCGCGGTCCCTTGCGCGTACGGGCGTTGGTATGCGTGCGTTGGCCCCGAACCGGTAGGCTACGGCGATGCCGCAGGCCGCGGTAGGAGCCCATCTCGATGTGACGCTTGATGTTCATCGAGATTTCTTTACGCAGGTCGCCTTCTACCGCCCCTTCCTCTTCCAGGATCTGGCGGACGCGATTCACTTCGTCCTCCGTCAGATCGCGAACCTTCTTGTCGAATTCGATGCCCGCCCGATGCAGCAGCGAGCGCGAACGGGTACGGCCGATACCGTAAATATAAGTGAGCCCGATCTCAGCCCGCTTCGCGGGCGGCAGATCCACACCGGCAAGACGTGCCATAGTTTCTTATCCCTGCCTCTGTTTATGTTTCGGATTGACGCAGATGACCCGCACCACGCCTTCGCGATGGATCACCTTGCATTTCTCGCAAATCTTCTTGACTGAAGCGCGTACTTTCATGAATTCTCCGCTCCCTTACGGTCGCGGCTCCATTATCTTCCTCGTAATCCTACCTCTACCCGGATCGTCCGGCGCCAACTCCACTTCGACCCGGTCGCCCGGAACCAGCCGGACGAAATTCCGCTTTATCGTGCCCACCAGATGGGCCAAAACCTGCCGCTGCGAATCCGTCTTCACAGCGTAAATGGCCGAGGGCCGTTCTTCCACAACGGTCGCCTCGACCTTCATGGCCGCGTCAAAACCCACGGCCCGTTGTTCGTCACAGCGATGCAATGCTCGAAGTGCGCGCTGTTAGAGCCGTCCTTCGTCACCGCCGTCCACTTATCTTTCAACACCAGCGCGTCCGGCTTGCCTGCGTTCACCATCGGCTCGACCGCCAGAACCATTCCTTCCTTCAGGCGCGGATTCTCGTTTTTGCGATCCACGTAGTTCGGAACCTGCGGCTCCTCATGGAGCTGCGTCCCGATCCCGTGCCCTACGTATTCCCGCACGATGGAGAACCCGTTCGACTTCACGTGCTGCTCCACCGTCCCGCAAACATCGAACAACCGGTTTCCGGCCCGCACCCGGTCGATCGCCAGCTCGAGCGATTCCTGCGTCACCTTCAGCAGTTTCTTCGTCTGCTCGCTGATTTCGCCGATCGCGACCGTAACGGCCGAATCGCCGTAATACCCATCCAGCTTCACCCCGGTGTCGATCGAAACGATATCGCCGTTCTTCAGGATGCGTTTCGGATTCGGCATCCCGTGCACGATCTCGCTATTCACCGAAGTGCACAATACAAACTTGTAATGCTCGCCCGCCGCCGGCACGTAGTAGCCTTTGAAAGCCGGCCGCGCGCCTGCATCCGCAATCATCTTGTCCGCCGCGACTTCCAGGTCCCACGTACTGGCACCTTCCACGGCAATTGTCTTCAGCTCGTTGAGGACCCGGTAAACCAGGAGTCCGGCGCGCCGCATCTTCTCCAGTTCAGCGGCGGTCTTTCGAACAATCATTGATCTCCATCGCCCGGCGGATCTTTTCAAATACACGCTCAGGCACGTCCCGGCTGGCATCGACCTGGATGACCGGCCGCGCGGTTTCCCGGTAATACTCCAACACCGGCCGCGTCTGCCGCTCGTAGGCGGCAAGCCGTTCGCGGATCACCGTTTCGTTGTCGTCCGGCCGAACCACCAGCTTCTCGCCATCCTTGTCGCATAGGTTATCCACCTTCGGCGGGTTGGATACCAAGTTGTACAGGGTTCCGCAGCGAGGACACTGGCGGCGTCCCGTCAAACGGGCAATAACTATATTGTAATCAACGGCGAGATGAATTACCACCTCACGCGCTCCGCGTGCCTCCAGCCAGTCGCTCAAATGCCGCGCTTGCGCCAAAGTCCGCGGGTAACCGTCCAAAATAAAGCCTTTGACAGCGTCCGGTTCGGCCAACCGCCGCTCCACCATCCGATTGACGACTTCATCGGAAACCAGCGCTCCCGATTGCATCGTGGCTGCGACGGCCGACGCCGTCCCGTTCCCATGCCGAATCTCCGCCCGCAGCATGTCCCCGGTCGAAATGTGGGGAATGCCGAGGCACTCGGTCAGCAGCTTCGCCTGAGTGCCTTTGCCGGATCCCGGAGAGCCAAAAAGTACGATTGCGGTCAGAACGTGCTCCGCCGCCCGCGAATCCGCCCGGAACGGGGCGTGAACCCTTCATAGTGCCGCATGATGAGCTGCGCTTCGATCTGGTTGATCGTATCCATCGCCACGCCCACCACGATCAGCAGCGACGTGCCGCCGAAATAGAAATTCACGTTCATGCCGTCCAGAATGAACCGGGGGAATGTCCGGTCCACCCAATTGCCGATGAACGGCAGGTATTGCAGCTTGATGCCGGAGATCATGAAATCCGGAATCAGGCAGAGGATCGAAAGATAAATCCCGCCGACTACCGTGATCTTCGTCAGGATCTCGTTCATGTACTCGGCCGTGTTGCGCCCCGGCCGGATGCCCGGAATGAAGCCGCCGTACTTGCGCATGTTGTCTGCGGCCTCATTGGGATTGAAAATGATCGACACGTAGAAGAAGCAGAAGAAGATGATGCCGGCCACGAACAGCACGTAGTAAAGCGGCATGCCGTGGTTGATCGACGCTAACGTCTTGGTAAGCCAAGGCACGTTCTTGACCCACGATGCCAGCGCCAGCGTCTGCGGGAACGCGAGAATGGACGACGCAAAGATCACCGGGATCACGCCGCCGGCATTCACTTTCAGCGGCATGTGGGTCGACTGGCCGCCCATGACACGCCGGCCAACCACCCGCTTGGCGTACTGCACCGGGATGCGCCGCTCGCCGCGCTCCACCAGCACGATGAACGCGACCACCACGATCATCAACGCGAGCAGGATGATCAGCCTAAGGGCGCCCCACTCATGCGTGATGAACGTGTTGTAGTAGAGATTCTGAATCGCCTTCGGCAGACCGGTCACGATACCGGCAAAGATGATCAGCGACATGCCGTTGCCTACGCCGCGCTCGCTGATCTGCTCGCCCAGCCACATGATGAACGCCGAACCCGTGGTTAGCGAGAGCACCGTCAGCAGTACGAAGCCGAACCCGGGACTGATCACCACACCCTGCTGCATCGACTCCAGGCCCTTGGCGATGGTAGCCGACTGGATAACCGAGAGCACGATCGTCAGATAGCGCGTCCACTGGGTGATCTTGCGGCGGCCGAGTTCACCTTCCTTCGAGAGTTTTTCCAGGGTCGGGACCACCACGGTCAACAATTGCAGGATGATCGATGCCGTAATGTACGGCATGATGCCCAGCGCGAAGATCGTCAGCTTGCGGATGTTGTTGCCGGCGAATAGGTCGAACAGGCCGAAGATCGATCCGGACGCGGAATTCAAAAACTGCTGCCACTGGGTGACGTTCACACCCGGCGTCGGGATCTGGCTGCCCAGCCGATAGACCGCCAGCAGGCCGAGCGTGAACATCAGCCGCTTGCGCAGGTCCGGCACGCGAAAGATATTCGCGAACGCTTCAAAAAACTTCTGAACCATGATTCCCTTCGCTTCCCGGCGCTACTCAGTGGCGGCGCCGATCACGTGTGCCTTGCCGCCCGCCTTCTCGATTTTGGTCATGGCGGACTTGGAGAAGTGGTGGGCCTCCACCGTGATCCCGCGGGTCAACTGCCCGGTCCCTAAGATCTTCAGTCCGTCACCCGGCTTCTTCACCACGCCCATTTCCTGAAGGATATCGAGGGTGAACGCATCCCCAGGCAGCTTGTCGAGCCGGCCGAGATTCACGATGGCAAACTGCTTCTTGAAGATGTTGGTAAAGCCGCGCTTCGGCAGACGGCGATGCAGCGGCATCTGGCCGCCCTCGAAACCGCGCTTCTGGCTGAAGCCCGTACCGGCGTGCTGGCCCTTGGAGCCGCGCGTCGCGGTCTTTCCGTGTCCCGAGCCCATGCCGCGCCCGATGCGCTTGCGGCCTTTCTTCTGCCCGGCCGGAGGCCTCAATCCACTCAGATTCATCGCAAAATCTCCTAGCTATCGGCTATCACCTGTCAGCTATCAGCCAAAACCGCTCAGCCTCGCGACTGATAGCTGATAGCTGAAGACTGATAGCTATTCCACCACCTGCAACAGGTGCGGCACCTTCTTCACCATCCCGCGGAATTCCGGCAGGTCCGGACGTTCCACGATCTGGTTGAGCTTCCGCAGACCCAACCCCTTCACGACGCGCTTCTGCTTTTCGGGAGCGCAAATGGGGCTTCGCACCAGCTTGATGCGGATCCTGCCGACCGTCTCTTCCCTGCGCTTCGCCGCTGTGCGCGGCTGGCTGGGCACCATCTTTATTTCAATTTCTTCCGCCATCAGAGTTTCTCCACCGCCACTCCGCGCATTTCCGCGACGGCGCCCTTCTCACGCAGCGACTCGAGCGCCACGATGGTCGCCTTCACCACATTGTGCGGATTGCGCCGGCCGATCGACTTCGTGAGCACGTTGGGAATTCCGCAAGCCGAAATCACAGCCCGCACCGCGCCGCCCGCGATCACGCCCGTGCCTTCCGGAGCCGGCTTCAGCAGCACCTGCGAGCTGGCGAACTCGCCCAGCACCTGGTGCGGAATCGTCGTCTCGAGTACGTTCACTTTGCGCAGGCTCTTCTTGGCCGCCTCGATGCCTTTGCGGATCGCCGACGGCACTTCCTTGGCCTTGCCCACGCCGTAGCCGACAACCTTCGCGGCCGGATCGCCGATCACCACCAGCGCCGAGAAGCTCAAATTCTTGCCGCCCTTCACCACCTTGGTGACGCGGTTGATCGCCACCACCTGTTCCTTCAGGTTCAGGTTGGATGGATCGATGCGTTTCACAATTGCTGCCATGAATTAAAACTCCAGTCCCGCTTCCCGCGCAGCATCCGCCAGCGCCTTGACGCGTCCGTGATACTGGTAGCCGCCGCGGTCGAACACCACCGTCTTGATTCCCTTCTCCTTGGCGCGCTGCGCCACCAGCTTGCCGATGGCTTTGGCTGCGGCCACATTGCCGCCGCTTGTTTTGCCGTCCTTATCCACAGACGATGCAGACACCAGCGTCTTACCGGCAGTGTCGTCGATAACCTGTGCGTAGATGTGCGCCACGCTGCGGAATACCGCCAGGCGCGGACGCTCCGAGGTGCCCGCCAGCTTGCGGCGGATGCGCTTGTGAATGCGGCTGCGGATCTCTTTCTTTTCGATCTTATGAATCATTTGCCACCCGCCCCGGTCTTGCCGACCTTCTTGCGCAGCACCTCGCCCGTGTACCGCACACCCTTGTTCTTGTACGGATCGGGCGGACGCAACGCGCGCATATCAGCCGCCACCTGCCCCAGGAGCTGCCTGTCGTGCCCGGTCAGCACCAGATGCGTCTGCTTATCGATCTTCATGTCGATGCCATCGGGCAGCAGGAACTCGATCGGATGCGAATACCCGAGCGTGAACGTGACCAGCTTGCCCTTGACATCAGCCCGATAGCCGATGCCCACGATGTCCAGCTCGCGCGTGAAGCCGGCAGACACGCCCTGCACGGCGTTCGCCGCAAGCGCGCGCGTGAGCCCGTGCAGCGCGGCATGGTCGTCGGCATCGCGCTCGATCTGCAATTGCCCGTTGCCCTGCTTCACCGTAATCCCCTGTGGGATCGGTACGGCCAGTTTGCCCTTCGGGCCGGTGATTTCCAGTTGTTCGCCGATCGAAACCTTGACGCCGCCCGGTAGCGGAATCGGCTTTTTACCAACTCTCGACATAGTTCAAACCTCGGTACTTACCAAACCCGGCACAGAATCTCGCCGCCCACGCGTTCTTTGTGCGCTTCGCGGCCCGTCATCACGCCACGCGGGGTCGTCAGGATGTTGATGCCCAGACCGCCCAGCACGCGCGGAATGTCGCTCTGGCCCACATACACCCGGCAGCCCGGCCGCGACACGCGCTCGATCGCCGAAATCACCGGCGAATTGTCGTTGCTGTACTTCAGATAAATCTTGATGGTCCGCTTGACGCCTTCTTCCGCCACTTTGTAGTTGGCGATGTAACCCTCTTCCTTGAGGATGCGCGCGATTTCCGTCTTCAGCCTGGAGGCCGGGACGTCCACCTTGGGGTGCCGCGCCTGTATGGCGTTGCGCACCCGCGTCAGCATGTCGGCAATGGGATCGCTCGTCATAAAACTCCTGCTTCGATTTCGTTCCTACCAGCTCGCCTTGATCACACCTGGAATCTCGCCGTTCAACGCGAGCTGGCGAAAGCACAGGCGGCAGACGCCGAATTTGCGCAGATAGGCGCGCGGCCGTCCGCAGCGCCAGCAGCGGTTGCGATGCCGGCATTGCAGCTTGGGCGTCTTCGCCCGACGGGCCTTGTCCAGTTTCAGATCTTTGGCGATTTTAGCTGTAGTAGCCATCGTTTGTTCTTTCCTTACTGCCTGAACGGCATCCCCATTTGACGCAGCAGCGCCAGGCCCTCCGCGTCGGTGCGGGCCGTGGTGGTGATGGAAATGTTCATTCCCTTGGTCTTTTCCACCTTGGCGTAGTCGATCTCCGGGAAAATCAACTGGTCCTTGACGCCTAGCGTGTAGTTGCCCCGGCCGTCGAACGATTTCGTCGAGACGCCGCGGAAGTCGCGCACGCGCGGCAGCGCCACGTTCACAAGGCGGTCGAAAAATTCGTACATGCGGTCGCCGCGCAACGTCACCATGCAGCCGATCGACTGCCCCTCGCGCAGTTTGAACTGCGCGATCGACTTGGTCGCCTTCGTGACCACAGGCTTCTGGCCAGCGATCTGCGTCAGCTCGTTTACCGCGCCGTCCATCAGCTTGGCGTTCTGCGTCGCTTCGCCCAGCCCGATGTTGATGGAGATCTTCTCCATCTTCGGCACGGCCATGAGGTTCTTGTAGCCGAATTCTTTGGTCAGCGCCGGAACGACCTTCTTGGTGTAATGCTCTTTCAAACGTGCTGCCATGGAATCCTCACTTCTTGTCTAACGTCTGCCCGCACTTGCGGCATATCCGCGTGCGGCGCGCTTTGCCGCCCGCCGTGTGATCGATATGATGCGCAATGCGCACGGCCTTGTTGCAGCCGGGGCACACGATCAAAACGTTGGAGACCGGGATCGGGCTCTCTCGCTCGGCGATGCCTCCCTTGATCTGCCGCTGCGGGTTGGGACGCGTGTGACGCTTCACCATCATCACGTGCTCCACCAGCACCTTGCCGGCGGCGCGGTCTACGCGCAGCACACGGCCTGTCCTGCCCTTGTCGCGGCCGGAGATCACCTTGACGGTGTCTTCCTTCTTTAAGTCGATACGCACCGGCTCAGCCGGCTTTCTTTGTGCGGTTGCCATCAGATTACCTCGGGCGCCAACGACACGATTTTCATGAACTTCTTATCGCGCAGCTCCCTGGCGACCGGTCCGAACACACGCGTTCCCACCGGCTCGCCCGTATCGTTGATCAGTACGGCCGCGTTGGAATCGAAGCGGATGTAGGTGCCATCCTTGCGGCGAGTCTCCTTGCGCATGCGGACAATCACGCAGCGCACCACCTTTCCCTTCTTGATGGCCGAGTCAGGCGCGGCTTCCTTCACCGACGCGGTGATCACGTCGCCCAACCCCGCCCGCAGGCCGAGATCGCCTCCCCGCGGCAGAATGCAGGAGAGTTTGCGGGCGCCGGAGTTGTCGGCCACCTCGAGAATTGTTCGCATTCCAATCATAAAAGCTCCGCTTTTGGCTATCAGCTATCAGTCTTCAGCTATCAGCTCCCTGCTTCACGGACTGCCGCAAAGCTGATAGCTGATAGCCGATATAGCTGATAGCTAGACCTTCACATCCAACTCCGCCGGCTGCGCGCCCACCTGGGCGGCGCGGCGGATCACTTCCACCAGTTGCCAGCGCTTCAGCTTGCTTAACGGCCGGTGCTCGATGATGCGCACCACGTCGCCCATCTTCGCCTGGCCTTCCTCGTCGTGCGCGTAGAACTTCTTGCGCTTGTTGATGATGCGCTTGTACAGCGGGTGCGGCACGCGGCGGCTCACTTCTACCACGATGGTCTTCTGCATCTTGGTCGAGACCACCTGGCCCACCTTCTCGTTCTTGGTAACTCGCGCTTGCTGCTGTTCGGCCATGTTATTTATTTGCTCCCGCCAGTTCTCGTTCGCGCAGAATCGTCAGTATGCGCGCGCGCGTCTTGCGCATGGCGCGAATCTTTTTGAGGCCGTCCGTCTGGCCCATGGACATTTGGAACTTCAGACGGAAGTTCTGCTCTTCCATTTCCGCCAGTTGCCGGCGCAGCTCCTGCTCGTCGAGATCGCGAACCTTTTGCGACTTCATAAACTTACTCCGCCTCTTCCCGGCTCACAAACTTCGTCTTGATAGGAAGCTTGTGGGCCGCCAGGCGCATCGCGTCGAACGCGGTCGTGCGGTCCACTCCTTCCATCTCAAATAGGATCTTTCCCGGCCGGATGGTGGCTACCCACTGCTCGGGAGCGCCCTTGCCCTTACCCATACGGGTTTCAGCCGGCTTCTTTGTAATCGGCTTGTCGGGGAACAGCCGGATCCACACCTTGCCGCCGCGCTTGATGGAACGCGTCATGGCGACGCGCGCTGCTTCGATCTGGCGGTCGGTAATCCAGGCGCACTCCATGGCCTTGAGGCCGTATTCACCGAATGCGATCGAGGACCCGCGCCAGGCCTTGCCGGCCATGCGCCCGCGCTGCTGCTTGCGGTATTTGACCTTCTTTGGCATCATCATGGCGGTTTATTCCTTCTTCTCTTCCGGCGGATTTCCGCCCTCGGGCTTCGGTTCGGGCTTGGTCTCCGCTTCCTGGCGTGCTTCCTGCTTCCACGAGGGCTGTGTCGGCGCCATCAGCGGGGGAAGAATTGGAGTCGCAGGACGGATCGCCGGGCGCGGCAAATCGGCCGGCGGAACCTGCACGGCAGGACCGGTTTCGGCCGCCGGCACCGGCGCGGGATGATGCTGCTCACCCCCGCGATCACGGTCGCGGCGTCCGCGATCACGATCGCGGTCCCGATCCCGGCGCGGCTCGCGGCGCGGTTCCGGCTCAGGGAGCAGGCCGCCGCGGCGCTTCGTGGTATCGAGAATCTCGCCCTTGTACAACCAGGTCTTGATGCCGATAACGCCGTACGTCGTATGCGCCTCGGCAAAGCCGTAATCGATATCGGCGCGCAGCGTGTGCAGCGGAAGCTGGCCTTGCAGATACCATTCGCTGCGGGCGATTTCCGCGCCGTTCAGCCGGCCCGAAACCCGCACCTTAATTCCCTTGCAGCCGAAGCGCAGCGCCGAATCCACGGCCTTGCGCATTGCGCGGCGAAACGCGACGCGTTTTTCGAGCTGGAGCGCGATCGATTCCGATACCAGTTGCGCGTCCAGCTCCGGCTTGTGTACTTCCTGAATGTCGATGAAGACCTCGCGCTTGGTACGCTTGGCCATATCCTGCTTCAGCTTCTCGATCTCCGCGCCTTTCCGGCCGATGATGATTCCGGGGCGGGAAGTGCGGATGGTCACCCGCAGTTTGTTGCCGGGTCGGTCCACTTCGATGGAGCTGACGCCTGCCGATTTCAGCCGCTGCTGCAGCGTCTCCTTCAGTTCCAGATCTTCCTGCAAAAGCTTGGCGTAGCCCTGCTTGGCGAACCAGCGTGAGCGCCAGGGCTTGTTGAAGCCCAGCCGGA
>Ga0126381_100007731_pt1 | contig 11980 bp, 12 predicted proteins | sample PanSoiMetPlot_28_FD_96465 | JGI IMG/M metagenome (GOLD analysis project Ga0126381, IMG submission 96465) | Tropical forest soil microbial communities from Panama - MetaG Plot_28 | ecosystem: Environmental > Terrestrial > Soil > Tropical forest > Bulk soil | place: Panama | collected 2016-02-17
CGAAACGGACCCACCGTATTCCCGCCATAGCGGGCCGAGGGCGGACAGTATGGCTCACTATGTATCGATTATCGAATACCTCACCCATGCGGGCCATTTCTACATCGGCTCCACCGAAAACCTTCGCGAGCGGGTTCGAAAACATCACGCTGATGTTTCGGCTCACCCAGGGCTAAAGCTCTGGGCTGGCATCCTGCGCTTATCAAGATGCATCCTGTGTCCCGCGACCGCGGCGCGCTCATGTTAACAACACAGCAAAACAAAGTAATGATCTCTCCCTTCTCCCCATTGTATTTCTCCCTCCTTTGATTCACACTACTGCTCAAATGCAGGCGCAAGAGGCACTCGAAAAATACTTTGGGTTTCGTGAATTTCGGGAACCACAGAGCGAGATCATCGCCGAGATCCTAGCCGGAAACGATGTTTTCGTTGTCATGCCAACCGGCGGCGGCAAGTCGCTTTGCTATCAGCTGCCTGCGGTTCTTTTGGATGGCGTCACGGTCGTTGTCTCGCCTTTGATTGCCTTGATGAAAGATCAGGTAGACGCGTTTCTCGGACGCGGGGTTCCGGCGACTCTCATAAACAGCACGATCTCTCTTTCCGAGCAGCATCGGCGCATTGAGCAAATGCGAGCCGGCGAATTCCGGCTGGTCTACATCGCGCCGGAGCGTTTTCGCAGCGCGAAATTTCTCGAGGCGTTAGGACAGGTAACCATCTCGCTCTTTGCTGTCGATGAGGCTCACTGTATGTCGCAGTGGGGACACGATTTCCGGCCCGACTATTTTCGTCTTGGTCAAGTGCTCCAGCAGCTTGGCCGGCCACAAGTCGCGGCTTTTACCGCAACTGCAACGCCAATGGTTCGATCGGATATTGTGAAACGTCTCGGACTGGAAGACCCAAAATTGTTCATTGCTGGATTCGCTCGTCCCAATCTCCGGTTCGTGGTCACCGAGGTCGAGAGTGAAATGCGGAAATTCGAGCGGCTTCGGGAATTGATTCAACGGCACCGGACCGGCATTGTCTATTGCGCAACTCGGAAGCGTGTAGATCAGGTTGGCGATAACCTGGAGGCCTGGGGAACAAGAGTCGTGCGTTACCATGGCGGGATCGACGACTCTTCGCGCGAAGAGGCTCAGAATCGATTTTCGCAAAACGATTGTGAGGTTGTCGTTGCAACAAACGCATTTGGGATGGGCATTGATCGTCCGGATCTACGATTCGTCGTTCACTTCGATATCCCTGGATCATTAGAAGCCTATTATCAGGAGGCAGGAAGAGCCGGCCGTGATGGAGAGCCCGCTGAATGCGAGCTGCTGTTTAACTACGCAGATACTCGGGTCCAGGAATTTTTTATCGAGGGGAGTAATCCATCGATTGACTTGATTCGTCAGGTCTTTCTGCTTCTCAAAACGGTTGCAGATGACAAAGGCGAAGTGGTCATGTCGCTAAAAGATCTGGCAGCCCGCCTGGATAACGAGAGCAACGAAATGGCTGTGCATTCTGCCGTGACTGTTCTCGATCGGCACGGCCTAGTCGATCGATACGATATTCCAGGGAAACGGATTCGTGGCACAAGAATACTGCAACCGAATCTCCGTCCATTTGATCTTCCGATCGATGTTCACGCGCTGCAAGAGAAGGAGAAAAGAGATCGGGCGAAGCTCAAGGCCATGATTGATTATGCCTATGGACGCGAATGCCGGCAGACGGCGTTTCTGCGTTACTTTGGAGATCCTGAGATCAGGAACTGCGGTGCCTGCGATCGTTGTTCGAGCCAGCGCTCTCAATGGCTGCGCGGGCCAACGGAGGAGGAGAAGATCATTGTCCGCAAAGCGTTGAGCGGTGTCGCGCGTATGTCGGTCCGCGGGACTAATGGCTTTCTTCCACGTTTTGGCCGGAATCGCGTGATCCAGGTTTTGCTTGGCAGCCAGACAAAAGAGATCCTCGATGCGCGGCTCAACGAGCTTTCGACCTATGGAGTCCTTAAACAGAGCTCAACAAAATATCTTCAAGAGCTGTTTCGCGAGTTGGAGGAGGAGCGACTGATCCAGTCAACCGGTGGCCAATACCCGATGATTACTTTGACTCAGCGCGGGATTGCTGTCATGCAGGACCGAGTACCGTATCAATTGGTTTGGCCAAAGGAGACCAAGGCTCGAACCAAGCGCGAACTCGAGCTAAATGTCGATTTACCATTTGATCGGGTATTGTTCGAAAATCTGCGAAAAATACGAGCCGGAGTTGCCAGAGAAAGCGGGAATGTCCCAACCTATGTCATTTTTCCGGATGAAACACTCAAAGCGTTAGCTCGCTTGAAGCCAGACAGCGTCGAAGCAGCTCGGCGAATTCGCGGCGTCGGCGAGGTCAAAGCGAAAAAGTATCTTCCGGTATTCCTCGCAGCGATTGCTGAATTCGCCCAAGCCTCAGCCGGTGACGCTCGATAAGCTCGCCTCAGGCCGGTTATCCAAGGATCGGTTCCGAAAGCAATCGAGGTGATCGGAGAAGACATCGGCCGTTCCTTCAGGTGTTTCCCGGCATGTTTGTGTTTCCCGAACCCAGCCCACGCTGCATAAAAACCACATCAAGCCAGCGCCCAAATTTGAACCCGACGGAAAACAGCGCTCCGACCCGCGCGAATCCAAGGGATTCGTGGAGATGAATTGAAGGATGGTTCGCGCTATCACCGATCATACCAATCATTTGCCGGCAGCCGGCGCGTTCGCTTTGGCTGAGCAATTCGCTCAACAAAAGACGGCCGATTCCTTTACCAGTAAAATCCGGGTGGATGTAGATGGAGTCCTCGAACGTATGCCGATACGCGGTTCGCGTTCGATAAAGATCCGCGTACGCGTACCCAACCACAGCCCCCTGAAATTCCGCGACCAGGTAAGGCAAGCCTTTCGCAGTAATGGCCGAATGGCGCCTTGTCATTTCGTCTGCATCTGGAGGAGCTGTTTCAAATGAGCCCGTCCCGTTCAAGACATGATGTGCATATATGGCTGTAATCGCCGGAATATCCTCTTCCCTCGAAGATCGCACTGACACTGCTTCTACCTTCATGCTTTTGCGCCGCAGTATATCATAACTTTCCAACCCGACGCCGCCTCGCATCTAAATCAGGCCCCTTTTAAATCCCCGTAAGCAGAAACCCGTGATTCATTGCCCGTGATCCGTATCCCGAAACCCGGAACCCGAAATCGGGAACCGGAACCCCACCGTGGACGGCGGCCAATTCCCGTGCAATGATAGGGGTCGTTACTGACCAACCAGTCATATTCCGATGTCATTTGATCTGAAGAATCTTGTCGCCACCCGACTGGGCGAAAACTACGACCTGCATCGCAAACACTTGAACCCCACCCTGGTAAAGGTTCTGGAGATTACTGGGTTCGATAAAGTCTATGTTCGGGCGCAAGGCGCTTATCTCTATGACGCGGCTGGCAATGCATATCTCGACTTTCTGAGTGGCTACGGGGTTTACAACATGGGGCGAAACCACCCCGTTATTAAGAAAGCGATTCAAGACGCGCTCGATCTCGATCTGCCAAATATGGTACAGCTCGATTGTTCGCTACTGAGTGGTTTACTGGCTGAGGCGCTTCTTCAGAAGACGCCGGACCATCTCCAGGCGATCTTCTTTTGTAATTCCGGGACCGAATCAATCGAGGGCTCAATCAAGTTTGCTCGAGCAGCGACTGGGCGGCCAAAAATCATTACCCTGAAAGGTTGCTACCATGGCTTAAGCTACGGGTCTCTGTCGGTCACGGGGAGCGCGAATTTTCAAGAGGGGTTCGGGCCGTTCCTCGCAGATACTGCCCGGATAAAAATGGGCGATCTGGCAGCGCTCGAGAAACATCTTAAGAATGGAGACGTGGCAGCGTTTTTGTTCGAACCGGTACAGGGCAAAGGCGTCAACTATCCGCGCGATGATTTTTACCAGAAGGCACAAGCTCTTTGTCGGCGATATGGAGCCTTGGTGATTTGTGACGAGGTGCAGAGCGGGCTTGGGCGCACTGGAAAATGGTGGGCATTCCAGCATTGGGACCTTGAACCGGACATAATCACCGTCGCGAAAAGCTTGAGCGGCGGGTATGTCCCGTGTGCGGCGATCGTGACGCGGCGGGCAATCTACCAGAAGGTTTTCAGCCGTCTGGACCGAGCAGTAGTTCATTCCAGTACGTTTGGCCGCAATAACTTGGCGATGACCTGCGGCCTGGCCGCACTGAGTGTTCTCGAAGATGAGGGCCTGATTGAAAATTCTGAGAAGATGGGACGGCTTTTGCTCGATCGGCTTGATGCGCTCCGCGCTAAGCATCCCTTAATCAAAGAAGTCCGAGGTAAAGGGCTGATGATCTCGATCGAGTTTCATGAGCCGCCGCAACTCGGGTTGAAACTGGCGTGGCGATTGTTGCATCGAATCGACACCGGGCTATTTGCACAGTTGGTCATTGTCCCTCTTTTGAGCCGGCATCGAATTTTGACACAGGTCGCCGGGCATAATATGGACGTCATCAAGATCTTGCCTCCGCTAATCATTGGCGAAAAAGAGGTCGACAATTTCGTAAAGGCTTTCGACCAAGCGTTAGAAGGATGCCGTAAGTTCCCGGGCCCGATCCTAGAATTGGCGCGCAACACCGCTCGCCAGAAAAAACTAAGTAGAAACTCGAACAACGGCGCACCCCATTCCGAACCGGGTCGCACCGCTCGCCTGGTCGATCGCCGCCGCCCCGAAACGACGACTCCGATTCAACGGCGGTCGACATAGGTCGCAAAGCGACTGCAAAACTCAGCCAGGGGTGATCCCTCCGCGCCGGCGGGAGATCCCCTGGTATCGTCCCCAAAATGCCTAGCCCCCCAAACGGGGCGCTAGAATCGTCTAAACAATCAATCGGCTTTCGCCGGAGCGAAATGAAACACTAACATGATCTGATCCGACTCCTCTAGACCGCTTCTCATCTGCGCTTCATCAACGAATGGCCCTTTCAGAATCCTGGCCTCGCATTGCCCATCGAATGATTCAGCCTGGAACGGCCACGGGTCGACCTCAACGATCCGGTTAGGGCGAACCCTGACGGTCATGTCACAAGACTTGTTCGCCTCTAACGGAACCGCAGGCACCCTGAAATGGTCTGCGCGGCCTCGACAAAGCTGCAGCGACAGAAAATCCCATACCCCAAGCAGCGCTCGATGGAACTCCAATAACTCCGTAGTGACGGCGCTCTTGAGCTCGGGGTCTCGCGAGAGCTGGGCAACTGCCGTCTCCTGAAAACGAGTCTGCTCTCGCAAAAAACGGGTCGCAGCGCTCTTCGGATCTTTCGCCGACGCGTGATGAAATCGCTGGCAGAGGTCGCAAAAATGCAGCGAGACGATCAACGCCGAATACCAGCACACAGGTTTTAACTCGCTGATTCCTCGAGCCCAGAGATCAAAATGCATCGCCTCCGGAAGGCAATCGAAGTTGTAAGGAAGACCGGTTTGTGGATCGAGAACCGGTTCACGTTCCCATCCGAGAAAGCCGACATCGTGTTGCTCCGCTGCGAGGCAGATCGGCTCAAATGGTTCAAACGGGTTGAACTGGTCGTTCCCCCATACGCGAGCGAGCTGGCCGGAGAGCCACGAATGTGATGGCTGGCTGATCGCAACAATCGGATCGCCCTGCTGAAGAATCATATATAAAGAATATAGGAGACAGGATTCAGGAGCCAGGAGATCTACAGTCGGTAGAGGCTTGCTGAGCTGACCGGCGGTGCGGCTACCAGATGACATTAGGTTCGAACAATCGGCCTGCAAAAGGCCAATCATCTGCCCGTTCTATCAGTCCAAGGCGAACCGGATTCTGTTTTATGTAGCGAATCTTTGACTCGGCGTTCTCCCAGTTTCGGATCCGATGATGAAAGCAGGTAGATTGCCATCTCCAATCCGGATTTTTCGCGGTTCGCGAAAATAGCGATTTCCAGGCCTTGACCCAGGGATCGAACGGCAGTTTTCCACCTGCAGGATAAGCAATCAAATGCAAATGGTCCGGGAGCAGTACGTATTCGGCAACAATCCAATCTTTTTGTTGCGTCCAGACGCGTCTGAGAAGGCGATGCGCCCTATCACATGCGAGCCATGGTTCTCCGGTCTCGCGTGCAGACTGTGAGGAATACAACGCTAGGCTCGTCGTCGAAAAAGTAGACGCCAGAGGAGGGACGAGACCGCCGAGCGTATTGCATGATACAACAAAACCGAAAGATGTAAGCATAGTCAAGCAAACATCGATTCAATATTTCTGTAATGGTAGGGCGACGTGCAACGCGCATCTATTTGCGCGCGTAGATGTAAGTCTGAAGCCCTGACTTGTCTTCAACAAATCTGAGCTCCGACCAAGGCAGCTTTCCTATGATCATCCGGACCTGATCCCGCGTTCGATACGTCGCCCGAAGCTCGAACATCTTCATAAGCCACTTCGCCAGCCGGCCGGCTCGGAGCGCGCTGGTATAGAACAAACCGTCCGGAGCTAAGCTTTGGTAGATGTTGCCATAGAAGGTAAGCAGATCTTCATCAGAAAGAAATTCTCCCAGCCCGGTACTGCCAACGCAATGAAACCGATCGACTGGAAAACAACGGGCATCCAGCGCGTCGCCTTGAATAAAAGCGACGTTGGCCTGCGATCCCAGCAAGACTCGCCCTTCTGCAATTGCTGCCGGATCCAGGTCCAAACCGGTATAACACATCCTCCTGACAATGTCTGGATTGGATCGGTTCAGGTTTTTAATAGCTTCAACGTAATCGCGTGGGATCCCGCACGGCACCGTCAGCACCTCGATTCGTTCAGAGCAATAATTCGCAAGCGCGGTATCAAAAATCGTATTCGTTGCTTTGACGAAGCGGGATCGCATGGCCCGTGTACTCGGCAGGTCAAGCAGCAGGCGGTCGAGCCAACAGCCAAAAAATGCGCGGCCCGACGCCCGGTTTCGATAGATATGATCTGCAAATCTAAAGCTGCCTGAATTCAGGATGCCTTCTCTCGCGAGATCGCTTGTTCGCAAAACGCGATACAAAGCCAGCAGATCGAAACGGAACGACTTCCGAAACCGATAGTCAAAGTCGGCTGTCTCTCTCGTTCGATTGTACTGTCTAGATACGCTGCCGTTAGACATCGCTTTCGTCGCCCAGGTTCGGGATTTCCCAAAGTCGATCGCTTTTACAACTGATTTCGTTGAAAACCTCCCGATCAATCGCTGCGAAACGTTCAAGTTGTTTCGGTGAATCGGGTTGTCCACGCAGCCAGAAGGCGACCCAGCTCAGGTGTCCTTTTTCGTCTTCAAGCATACGGCGGTATGCCTGCTTCGCTTCTGCCGGTGTCCGAGAATCGTTCAACTCTTTCTGAAAATGCCGGTGGACTCTGCGTTCGAAAATGTTGGTGAAACAAAGGACTTCTAAGAGGCTGGTGGGTAGGCCGGATCGCGAGATGTAGAAGGATTGATAGCTCCTGAGGATTCGAATCTGCGGCAGCTCCAGCTCTTTGATCACTTCGCTCCAGAGCCTGGAATGGAAAGCTTCTTCCGAACAATGCTTGGTAAGCTGTTCAATCAGCCACGGATCGCTCGTGGTCCGCACCATTTTCCCGAGCAGAAGAGCCCCTTCCAGTTCGCTTTGCCGAAACCAATTCAATTTCCAGGCCAACACTTTTTCTGCCAGATCCGTCTTCATGCTAAAACCGCCGAAAGCTGTGAAGAGAGAGTCTGTTTTGTCAGCCGTTCGATCTTATGATTGATGGCAACAATCGCGGCGAAGTCGTTCTTGTGCGAGATCGGTACTCGATCAACAACCAGCTCACCGATGTGGCGGAAATGGAGCGCTTCATCGACGACCTCCCTTGTTTGATCGGATCGGTCGGCTAGATGATCTTGCAGGAGGTCAAAAGCGAACTGGCAATGACGGACTTCGTCTTTGGCAATCAAATGTAGAATGTGACGAAGCACCGGCTCAGGCGCGTTTTTCGCGTCCTTAAAGAAATAGTGAGCCGCGAAATGCTCGCTCATCATATAGCGAGTCAGCAAGCGAGCTACGTTGTCGTACCTAAGTTCTCGATGTCTTCGCCGAATGTCGATGATCTCGGTGTCCGCAATCGGGCGATATCCGACCGCCTCGAGGTATTGCCTGAGGACGTGGAAGTGTCTGTACGATTCGTAGAGCTGAACGCTATAGATCGCCGTGGCCGCGGCATTATCCCACAACAGATCGAGCGCTCGCGGAGTGAATATTGGAAAGAATGATTCGATGAGCGCGGAGTCGCGGATTCGATCGAGGATATCTTTCTGCGAAAGGGCCAGCTCAAAGTTGATATCGTTCCACGCGATATCGACATCGATCAGCCATCGCGTCATTTCAGAGGTTGAAAGATAGTCTGCGTAAGTCATAACGGGTGCGAGTGTGAGTGTGAGCGCGAGAGTTCAAGGGACCGATCTACGGCTAATGCGGCGAGTTGGCCGAGGGTGGGGTCGCCACTAAGGTCGGTCTCCGTGACGCGAACGCCGAACTCCGTGTCAATCGTGCAAAGCAGCTCAACCAAATCGATGCTGTCGATATTGTGACTGCTCAATCGCTGATCCGGTTTGAGTTCGAGATTCGGCAAACAAGTGCGCAGCCGCTCCAACACAACCTCCGCCGTAAGCGAAGATGGTATTAAAGGCCACTGGGCGCAGTTGCCCGTGCTGCTACAGCTATTCGTTTTCACAGCCGTTGTATGACCATTGCAACAGTTCCCGGCGTTTAGGATATCGGCGATGGGGCGATGTTGGCATTGTCGGCGTTCCTCCGTTGTCCTACCGCCCAGACCCACCGATCGAGCCCAAACGCGATGCAGGCCGAGTGCACAGGCTGGCTTGTGGCAGTCCGAATCGAGAATCGGTTCGCGAAATAATCGCGATGGCGATTCATGCTTGCGATTGCCAAACCGTCAGACAGGCAATACTCCTGCTTGGTTCTGAGGAGCCGCTGCATCAATGCCTTGCCTTTGGACGTCGGAAGAAAGAATGGGTCTGCCGCGGCTTTCCAACTCGCGACAATACCAAAGCGACGGGCGACCATGCCGATCTGTTGCTCCCACCGAACGAGCTGGTCTTCGATCCATGATTCGGATCCCACCACGACGAGTTCGCGCATCTCAAATTCAATCTGGCGACGCCCGGGGATGATCTCTTGTTCGTTCCGGTAACAATGATTGCGCGCGGTGATCTTTGTTTGAGGTGCCAGACATGCTCCGCGCAAGGCGATGAACGTATGATAGCAAACGGCTGGAGACAGACACCAGGAACTGGCCTGATCCCCAATAGAAACATCGCAGAGCAAATGCGGGAACGCCTCACGATAACCTGCGCAATCCAAGTTGCGCCTCTCGATGAGTGTTGGATACCATTGCTCGACGAATCCTTTCGAGAGACAGGCGGCGCGAATTGTCGAGTCGATTGTTTCTAGTAGTGCATGCTCAGATCGAGTCTGCACGGGTCGGCTGAGCATCGAAGATGTCATTGGTGAATCCTCCCAAATGCTTCGGCAATCCGTCTTGCGGATCGGAAATTTTCCGGAACGATCATTTCATCCGGCACCGGCTGGCCGGTCAGATGTTCGATAAAGGCGAGCAGGTGAAGAACGGAGAGGCTATCGAGTGCACCATTTTCGAACAACAGACTATCAGCCGTAATAGGGTCGGTCGGTCCCGCATCTACTGGACGGCGCCACTCCATTGGCGCCGCGTTGGATGTTACAATCGACGGCGGCGATCCGGCCTTGGCCGGACCGCCCTCCAGACTCGATGGCATCGTGATGTGTCGCCTTCCGCGCAGTTCCGGAAGACGCTCGTTCAGAAAGGTCAGAAACCTTTCGAGAAATTCGTCAGTATTCATGTTTGAGTTGGTATTCGAAAACTTTCCGGCAAAGGTTTCTCCACTCCAGCCGTCGCACTCTCTCTGCGAGGCTTGTGTTGAAGACTTTGGGATAGAGCAGTGACGACAGGAAGGCGTCGGCTGTCTGATAGATCCTCGTAAACAGCGCATCTCCGGTCTGCGAGATCAGGTTCTTGAACAGCCGGTAGGTAGCCAGATCCACAACCGCGGGTGGCTTCGGCTCTTCTTTTTTGCCGATCCAACCCATGAGGAATTGCAGCACCTCCTCCAGAGGTGGCGCATGGTCGCCGAGCGATAAGTGGATTACCGACCTTTTTGAATCGCTCCGCCAAAGGATTTCCGCCAAACCGCGTCCGACAAAATCGACCGACACGATGTCCAAGCGAGCGTTCGGATGTGCGGGAATCACAGATAGCAGACCCTGAGCGATCCACTTCAAAGTCAGATGGATCGCTCCCTTTCTGAGAATGCTTCCATCGGCTTCATTTCCGATGACGATAGGAATCCGCACAATCTGCACGGGCAACTGGCTTTCCATCAAGAGACGCTCGGCTTCCCATTTGGTTCGCTCATAGTCGTTGTGAAATCCGGGCCGAGCCGTACACGCAATTTCAGCGATGCGACCTCGGGCGTCACCCCAGACACAAGTTGTGCTCAAGTAAACGAACCGTTCCAGACGCGGACAACTTCGCGCGAATGCGATCATTTCTCGCACACCCTCTACATTTGTGCGCCAGAGCTCTGCGGAAGGGGCGACGAACCGTGTGTCGGCAGCAGCATGTAAAATGAGATGTGCATCCCGCGGAGCGATTTTTGAGACCTGCGATAGATCACCCGATACGGTCGTGATCTGATCGAAACGCCAAGAAGGTTCGCGAACCAGCAAAGTCGCATCAAAATTGGATGCTGCTGCGCAAATCGCTGGACCGAGGTTCCCAGTTGCACCGGTCACAAAGAGCCGCTTTTTCATCCAGTCGCCTCCAACACGATCGCAGACCAGGTCGATCCGAAGCCGAAGGTAAATAAAAGGATTCGCATACCCGGTCGAATAAGGCCGTCGGCTTCAGCCTCCTTAAGGATCAAGAAACTGTCTGCTTGGATGGTGTGACCGAAGGAAGTCCTCGGAAAAACGCAGCGATCGATTGGGATCCCCCAAAGGTTCATGAGTATTTCCCAGCTGCTCCGCCGAACACCGCTGGAGATCACCAGATCGATCCCATCGTCTCCGAGCTTTTTTCGAAGCGTCTGGACAACTGTTTTAGCACTTGGGAAATAGCTGGCGGCAATCTCGGCGGGTTTGCTGCAAACGTCCCAGAAGCTGCCTTTTGCGATCTGATGTCCAGCCACGAATCGGTACCGGCATTTCTCTCGCGAAACGATTACCGCGCACGCGGCATCGCTGACGATATTGAACAAAACCTCGCGCGATGTTCCTGGTGTTAATGCGTCTCCGCCTACCAAGAGGACGTGGTTAACATCCAGTTCTGCAGCGATCAGGTTGTTAGCCATGCGGATCGCGCTAAAGAATCCGGCGCATCCTTGTTGCGCTACGCCGACGACGGCCGCACGCGGCAGGCCGAGCTCGCTTTGCAGCCAGCTTCCGGAATAGCAGAAATTGGAAAGGAAAGAGCGCTGTCCGGTCTGGGATTGTCGTAGGTGATTTTCCGGAATCGCACTGACCCAGAGCAGACAATCGATTTCATTCCCGGACAGCTGGTTGGCTTTAAGAACATTAGCCGCGGCCTTTAACAGCAACGACTGGATGTCCTCGGTAACCCATGCACCCGGGAACTCTTGAAACCGAGCCGGGTCACTCACCAGGTCCAAGAGAGCGACGAACCTCTCACCTAATCGAGCTTCATACCCTCGGATGCCGATTGAATGCATGCGACCAGCATGCAGCCAGAGCGCCTCATCGCATAATCGATAAGAATAAGCGTTCGATCGGTCGAATCGATATCAAGAGCCGAGCGCGCGGTATTCCGGGCTCATCTGCGGGGCTCGCTGCCGAGCGCTGGATCCAGGTCGCGCCGGAGCGCGAACCCTACCCGCAATCGAACGATTATCAAAACCGAAACTGAAAACTGAAA
>Ga0126381_100007733_pt1 | contig 11980 bp, 10 predicted proteins | sample PanSoiMetPlot_28_FD_96465 | JGI IMG/M metagenome (GOLD analysis project Ga0126381, IMG submission 96465) | Tropical forest soil microbial communities from Panama - MetaG Plot_28 | ecosystem: Environmental > Terrestrial > Soil > Tropical forest > Bulk soil | place: Panama | collected 2016-02-17
CGAGCAGTCTCGCCAGCCCCAGATGGCGGCTATCCCGGAGGCAACACGGCAAAGGGGCAGAACGCACTGCTGGACCTTACCACCGGCACATTCAACACCGCAATTGGCCTGTTTTCGCTCCAGAGCCTGACGGACGGTACGTTCAACACAGGGGTAGGAGCTGGCACGCTCATGGCGAATACCGCAGACCAAAACACGGCAACCGGCGCCGGCGCACTTTTCAGCAATACGACCGGCGCCTTCAACTCGGCAAATGGATCACTTGCTCTATTTAGCAACACCACCGGTAGCAACAATACAGCCACTGGTCAGCAAGCGCTCTTTTTGAATACAACCGGCGCCTCAAACACCGCTGCTGGCTTTGAAGCCCTTTTAAGAAACGCCGCCGGCAGTTTCAACACGGCGGCTGGAGATAGCGCGCTCGTCAACAATACCGTTGGCAATAGCAACACAGCCGATAGCGTTTCCACGATGTTTAATAATTCGAGCGGCTCGAACAACACGGCCAGCGGCGCACTCGCGCTTTTCGGCAATACAACCGCCAACTTCAATACTGCCATCGGTGTTAGCGCCCTCCAATCTGGCCATTCGCGACGGAAACGGCCAAATCGAGAACGTTCGATACAACGCCATTAACGCCATGTTGCTCAATGAATTTCTCAAAGAGCATAGGAAAGTCGAGACGCAACAGACCAGAATTGAAAAACAAGCAGTCGCGATCAATGAATTGAAGTCGATTGTAGCACTGCAAAGAAAGGGGTTCGATTTAGAATTGGCCGAAGAACGTCAAACAATCAAAGTTCTAACAGCCGGCCTTGAGAAGGTAAACGCGCGTCTCTACCCCGCTCCTCCGCGGCGAGAGTGGTCGCTGACGATCAACGAGCGATGAAAAGGAGAAACGATGAATATTAATCCGCCATTTGAATTCACCGGGACCATTCCATTCATCAAAAAATCACCTAATCACTTCTGCGCGATCCCGCATCGCCGGGTGCTTGCAGTCGTTCTCATCTGCTTTTGCTTTTTGCCGAAAGCTAACGCCGTCAATCCGCCCCCGGATGGCGGCTACCCAGGAGGTAACACCGCAGAAGGGCGGAATTCGTTATTAAGTTTGGCCAGTGGCACCTTCAATACGGCTGTTGGTTTCTCGTCGCTTACGAACGATATTGCGGGACAGTTCAATACAGCCGTCGGCGCTGGCACACTCTTCGCCAATATCGGCGACCCAACTTCAGGTGCCGGTCTCGAAAACACAGCTATTGGAGCGGCGGCGCTTTTAAACAACACGACAGGCTTCGCAAACACGGCCAACGGCGCGTTTGATCTTCTTTTCAATAACACGGGCAGCTTCAACACCGCCAACGGAGTCGACGCGCTTCAAAGTAACACTAGCGGCAACAGCAATACGGCGATTGGCGCCGACGCGCTCTTTAGCAACACAACTGCTACCGGAAATACCGCCGTTGGTGCCGGTGCGCTCGAAAGCAATAGCACTGGTGTGGAGAACACCGCCAGCGGTTTCAACGCACTCCAGAGCAATACTACCGGGAATAGCAACACAGCCATCGGTTTTAATGCACTTATGAGCAACACACGCGGCGTCAACAACACTGCGAACGGCATATTCGCTCTCGCCAGCAATACCGATGGTGGCGGCAACGTAGGCATAGGTACTGGTGCACTTTTCGATAATTCCCTCGGCAACGCCAACACAGCAGTTGGCGTTTCCGCGCTCGCAAACACCCTTGTCAGTAGTAACACTGCTATTGGCAATGACGCCGGGTTTTTCTCCACAACGGGCACAGGGAACGTCTACATTGGCGCGGACATGACGGGATTCGACGACGAATCGAATCATACCTATATCCGTAACGTTAATACTACCCCAGTAAGCGGCAGTGGCACCGACACTGTTACGGTGGACTTAACCACGGGTTTACTTGGCCACGCTAGTTCTTCGCGGCGCTATAAGGAAGACATTAAGTCGATGGACAACATGAGCGAAGCGCTTTACCGGCTTCGTCCAGTTACCTTTCGTTATAAAAAAGAGATTGACCGAACTCGCTCGACCTCATTTGGACTGATTGCTGAGGAGGTTGCCGAAGTGAATCCTGTTTTGGTAGCCCGCAATTCTCAGGGTCGGCCTGAGAACGTGCATTACGAAATGGTGAACGCGATGTTGCTCAATGAATTTCTGAAAGAACGTCGACATGTGCAAGAACAAGACGCGATCATTGCACGTCAGCAAAAGCAAATTGACGCGCTTACTGCAGGCCTGCAGAAAGTGAGCGCGCAACTCGCCGCGGCGAATGGACCCGGAGGGACGCCAAGCGACATAGATGGGTCAAGCCGAGAGGCCGACATGAGCGGGAGCGAGTTAGTTAATCCGTCCGTGACGGTCTCGAACTGAGCAACGCTGCATCGCAAACGGTGTCCTGTTCGCCGTCCGCTCAGTTTACCCGCCGTGGCGGGCAAATGCCTAGGGGTAGCTCACGAACGCGAGAACGATCGCTGAACCTGAGGGCTTCTTTATCTGACGCCGACGCCTTAAAGGTTTGATCTCGACAGGGCGCGCAGATTTTTGTCAAGCTCCTCGCCTATGAAAACGAACGCCGTTTCTTTGGTTCTTCTTTCCCTGCTTAGCTGGCTTGCGTTTTTGCCACATGTGCAAGCCCTTAACCCGCCTCCGGACGGCGGTTATCCGGGAGGCAACACAGCAGAAGGGCAGAGCGCTCTTTTTGGTCTGACCATCGGAACATACAATACAGGAGTCGGGTTCTTGTCTCTGAGAAACAATACTACAAACAGCCTTAACACAGCGATCGGCGCCGGCGCACTAATTGTAAATAATTCTAACGAAAACACTGCCACCGGTGCCGGGGCTATGTTTCGTAACACTACGGGTTCCGACAACACTGCGAATGGAATGTTTGCGCTTTTTAACAATACCATTGGTAGCGGCAACATCGCGCTCGGTGCGAACGCGGGAATAAATCTGACCACAGGGGATAACAACATTGATATCGGCAATCATGGTATCGTTGGCGAGGCTGACACCATCCGGATTGGCGACAGTGCGCTTCACCAGGCGATTTTCGTAGCTGGGATCGGCGCAATGACTCCTTCTGCGCCGATAGAAGCGCTGCTGGTCGACCCGGCCACCGGCCAGCTTGGTCGTGCGAACATCGGAAGCTTTCCGCCAGGGCCGCAAGGACCTCCCGGGCCGCAGGGGCCCGCGGGTCCCGTAGGACCACAAGGACCTCAAGGCCTGCAGGGCGCTCCAGGCCCTCCAGGCCCTCAAGGTCCACAGGGACCCATCGGACCTCCTGGCCAGCAGGGACCTCAAGGCCCTCCCGGATTCGGTGTGCTGATTACGGATCCAGAGAACACGGCGGTTGGCGATCAAGCGCTCTTTAACAATGTTGGCCAAAGCAATACGGCTACCGGTTTTAAAGCACTGTTTAATAACAGTAAGGGTGCTGTCAACGTGGCAAACGGAGATCAAGCTCTCTTTGCTAACGACGTTGGAACTGGCAACACCGCTGTCGGAGCGTTCGCGCTCTCTGGAAATATTACTGGCAACTTTAACACGGCAATTGGCGAAGAAACGCTCGGTGCAAACACGACCGGCGAAGGGAACTGCTCCCTCGGCAGTGGCGCCCTCAACAGTAATACAACGGGGAGCTTCAACACGGGGATAGGTGTCAATGCGCTCCTTGGCAACCTTACAGGCAGCACAAACGTCGCTGTAGGTAGGAATGCCGGCAATCATGTTATGACGGCTAACAACGTTATCTGTATCGGCTCCGACGTGCCTGGTATCGATGTGAGCAACAGCTGTTTCATCGGCAACATTTTTGGGCAAACCTCTTCCGGAGGCGTTGGAATATTTATCAATGGGGATGGAAAGCTCGGCACCACGACTTCTTCGCAGCGGTTCAAAGAAGAAATCAAGCCAATGGCAAACGCGAGCGATGCTCTCTTTTTACTCAGGCCCGTCACTTTTCGCTATAAGATGGAGATCGACCCAGGCGGGACACCGCAATTTGGTTTGGTGGCGGAGGATGTCGAAAAGGTTAATGCCGATCTGATCGTGCGGGACAAAGAAGGAAAGCCGTACAGCGTTCGTTACGACCAAGTCAATGCGATGTTGCTCAATGAATTTCTGAAAGAGCACCGCAAAGTCGAGAAGTTGGAAGAGACTGTTGCGAGTCTGGCCGCAATGGTGAAACAACAGTCCGAGCAGATTCAGAGAGTCAGCGCACAGTTCGCTGTAGCGAATGGAGCCGCAGGGATGCGAAGCGACATAGATGGATCAAGCCGAGAGGCCGACATGAGCGGGAGTGAGTAAGTCAATCCGTCTGTGGCGGACCTGAACTGACCAAATTCGCCACAGGACGAATCCCCCGTGGTGGTGTACCCAAACCGCAAACGGTGCGCCTGATCTGCATTTCGACGCGCATCGCAGCGCCGGAAACCATGCTGTTGTCCGCCCAATCAAAAGCTGATAGCGCTTTTCGAATTGGACACAGGGATCCGCTCCTAACGCCGCTTGCTTTGACAGCTTTTACTCCCGAAAATCGTCGCTGGATCCATACGTATGGATTATAGCGCCGTTGGCGTCCAACACACGGACTGTTGCGTTCTGCGCGAGCCTTCGGGAACGGTACCTCGCGAACTCGACTGCGTGGCGAACCGCGTCCGGTCCTGAATACCAGATTGGGCCGCACCGAAAATTATCGTTGATCAAATCAAAACCGTCCCCGTCCTTGCGGAGACGGAGCTCATAAACGTCGTCGTCGGTCACCCCAAGGGTGTTCCGCTCATTACCCACGCCCGTCATAACACGTCAGCTCCCCTTTCGTGACGGCTACGCCGTGATGACCTGTTCGTCAATTGAACAATCACGCTTACAAGCAGAAAACCATCAACGTGCCGGCGAATCTTCCCGGGAACGCGTACGTATCTTCCGGTTCTTTTGGAACCCTGAGCATTGCTATCATCTTTAGCATCGCCGCGTTGATCATCATTGCCGCTATTCGGGCAGACCTGAGATGCCAGCGCAACATGGAGTTTCTGCCGGGTCCGGGGCGGTCAAGCAATTGTGTTTGACCGCTGCGCGAGACTTTCTTCAGAGTCAATGTGACTGAACGGATCTGAATCGGGCGGAGCGCCTACCCCCGCCGGGTTCTTCGCCTCTTCGGGACGCGTGTTTCACAATTCTAACCGGCAGGAAAGCAAGAAAGAAGCATGAATCCATTAATCTCGGTTACCGAAACACCATCACGAACTTTAATCTTGTTCGTGCTGGTTTATCTCGCGATTCGATCGGTCCCGAGTGTTTTCGGGGTAATTCCGCCGCCGGACGGCGGCTGCCCGAACTTCAGCATGGCGGAAGGACAAATTGGAGAAGCAAGTTGCAGCGCTTACTGCCGGTCTACAGAAGGTGAGTGCCCAAATCGAACTAAGCAAATTCGCCACAGGACGAATCCGCCGTGGTGGACCCGAAGGGAAAACCGTCCTAAATAATCGCTAGAGCTGGTCAACCAACAGAGCCAATGAGCGTTCGTGCTTCACCGCATGGCCGTTTTTTCTTTCAGGCCGTGCCGCTCACCGCTCTCTAAACTCGCCGCGGTGCTCGCGCGTTGGAATTAGATCAGCAACAACCGAGTGCGTCGACAACTGAATGCAATGTGGCGATAAAGGTTTTTACCGCGGCGGTGTCGGCAGCTACATCGCCGGACAATTCCGGCGGCTTGGGAAGCTGTAGTCCGACAGCGGCAAAGACGCTCGCAGCGAGGTTCAGAGGATTGACGCTGGGCGCGTAGGAAGAGAGGACAGCGCGGAGCCTTCGCGGGCGAGATTGGGCGGCCTCGAGATTGTTAAGGAAGCAGGTGAGAACGTGAATTTCCAGACAAATGAGATCACGGATGAAAGGGAGAAGGATGGCCGGTGTGGTAGTCATAAGGCAGGGTTCAAGGTCAGCCGCAGCCTTCGCGAAATTCTGTATGGCTCCCACTGGTGGGTTTGGCAACGCCAGGATAATGTCGATGAGGGGCCGAAGAAGGTTCAACATCTTTGACTGGCAGTGCATCGCCGCAAGCAGCGGAGCTGCTTGGGCAAGGAGGTTCGAGGCTGCTGAACAGGCGGCGGTCTGGGCGGCTAGGATTTTGGGAACCCCTCCAACCTCCCTCCGCCGGGAAGGGTTAGCTTTGTTGTCGTCAGTATGGGCATGTTTGGATGATAACAGTTATCTGAAGGAAGCGCTCCCAGATATCGAAGATAAACAATAGACTTTATCACTCTTTGAAATCGCCCTTGGGCTCGTGCGTCTCAATCGCGTCGACCGTTTGAGCATATCGAGAGTTCTCGGAGATTTTTGATCCTTCAAACGAGACGCGCCTTACAAGCGGCACGAAAGCCTGCAAGAATTTTGTCGAAACAATGAGCCGTTTTCCAACCTGGTATTGCATTAGGAAGTATGAAACCAGGAGCAGTATGCGCATATTCATCCACGGAATCCTTGTTGTTTTAGGCACGGCGACATCGTTTGGTGTTACTGCTGAACTTGGAAGGATTGTGATTCCGGCGAGGTCATCCACGCAAGTCGCGAGCGCTGGCTTACAAAAGCTCAGCGGTCGAAATGGATTACTTTACATCCCTATGGGTCACGCTGGGCCGTTGCCGTTGTTGATCTTGCTGCACAAATCTGGTGGCTCTCCTAGGGAATGGTTTTCTGGCGGCGAATCGTTCGCGCCTTATGCGGAAAAGGGTCGCTTCATTATTCTTGCTCCGGAATCGCCAGGCGTAAGCTGGGGAACCGGACCGAAAAGCTGGGGTTACGACTATGTGGCGATCAATCGCGCATTGGAAGAAGCGTTTGCCCGCTGCGCGATTGACCGCAACCATCTTGCCATTGGTGGATTTTCTGACGGCGCGTCGTACGCGCTTTCACTTGGCCTGGCAAACGGCGACATATTCGGCGACGTGATCGCATTTTCACCCGGCTTTATCGTTAAGGCGCACGCGCGTGGGAGACTCTGCAACGACAATGAAGTGCAAATTCCGCTGGTATATATTGCCCACGGCACGGCAGATAATGTCCTGCCGATTGCGTCGACGAGTCGCATTTTTGCGAGCTCGCTACGGAAAAACGGTTACAAGGTGGAGTTCCACGAATTCAGCGGAAGCCATCATCTCTCGCGGCAAGTTGCGGATCAGGCGATGGCTTGGTTAACAGCGGCGTTTCAACAACATCGTTGAAGCGTTCGGACGACTTTTGGTCACACGCAGGTCGCATGCGTGAGTCGCCGTAGTGTCAAAGTAGCCTGTCACCGACACCCGCTCTCCGTTGAACTTATGTTGGAGTTGGACGAATTGGTGAATTGGTTAGGCGCTCCAGAGTTGCTTGCACATGATGTCACCAGGCCGCTCGCGCCAAACACACGAGCCAATTATTGACCATCCCATGCGTGAAAACCACGCCTGTTTGTCCAGCGTGAACAGATAAAGAGCCTGTATCTTTCGCGACCGAGCCTCGTCCTCCACATGACCACATAGTGCGGCGCCAATACCCTGGCGACGAAAATGGGGGCAAACGATTACTCTGCTAAGCCATGGAGTCAGGTCTTCGCACCCCTCAGGACCATCCACCCGGAGGGCGGCAGTTGCGAAAGGTTTTCCATTCGCATGCGCAACCCATGCAATAGGCAAGTCATCTCGATTCATCTGCGCCCTTAGTTCTTCGACTCGCGTCTCAGGCGTTTTTTCGCCAAGGATGAAGTCCCACCGTTCAAAGAGCCACTGCGCAAGTTCCGGGACGTATTCCGGATGCTCAATCAGGTAACTAATCCGAACACTCCGCATATCAATTCACTGTTGGACCTAAGTAGAATTAGACTGCCAAGTGCAATCTATTTCTGCCTCCAATAGAGGCAGTTTGGCGGAAAACACCGCAAGGGGTCAACCGTGATTCCCTGGGTGCAAAACACGAGCCCTAAGATTTCCGCAAAAAAGCTGCATGTAATATGAAGTCAAGTCCGGTGCCCGCTAAACCCGCTAAATCAAAACCGTTAGATCAAGCCGAGCAATTGTCCGACTGTCGGGCGACGTCCTATGCAAATCGGGCTAAATGTAACTGGACGAGCTCCCTCGATGGCATTTTAGTTGGCCAATTGAGCAAGTCGCCTGGCTGCATCCAGAACCGGTAATGGAATAAGGAGATCCACTGCGTGCGCTATTGATCAGGTGAACGGGACATTCGTCAATGAGGTCCTCAAAGACCCCTGCACACTCCAGAAGCCGGAGAGAAGAAAGATCGATGCGTTTTGTCTCTGTGTGCTTCAGTGGCTCCTCTATACCATAGCCATTCTGGCGTTTATGTGGCCCGTGTATCGAGCCTTTCTGAACATCGAGATTGTAAACAACGAAGGTTGGAATGCTTATTGGGAGGCCGCCGCGATGGGTAAGATGCCGCTTTATCCATCTGCCGATCAACTGATTACTAACAACTATCCACCGTTATCCTTCTACCTCGTGGGTTTAGTTGGGCGGTTGACTGGTGATCTCGTGGTAGCTGGAAGGTTAGTGTCTCTGATCTCCGTAATCGCGATTGCGACAGCCATCGGTTTGAGCGTCAGACGTTTGGGTGGAACTCGTGTGGCGGCGGCAATCAGCGCTGCATTCTATATAGCAACGATGAGCCGATTCTTTACGAGCTACGTCGGAATGAATGAGCCGCAACTGCTCAGCCACGCCATTATGGCCTTCGGCTTCCTTGGGTTTCTCGGTGCGCGATCACAAGACCGTGGATACGTCATGCCTGTTCTCGTGATGGCTTTGGCGGGGTTTTTTAAGCACAACATCATCGCGATGCCTTTGACTGCTTTCGCATGGCTGGGAGTGAACCGACGCCGCGAAGCTCTAAAATGTTTAGGCGTAGCGGCTATGGTGATCGTGATTGGGACCGCGATTTGTTATGTCAGCTTCGGCCGCGACTTCTTCCTCAATATTCTTGCTCCGAGACAGTATTCGCTTGTGAAGGCCATTCGAAGCTATAAGGCCTTACAATGGATTGCGCCCGGTTTGGTCGCTTGCCTCTGTAATGGCTGGGCAAGCTGGCGTGATCAAAATGTTCGGCTTTGTAGTGTTCTCATCGCAATTGCGTTGGCCGCATTTTTCGTGCAAAGGACCGGCGCCGGCGTATGGACAAGTGCTCAGTTTGATCTTGTGATAGCCGTTGCGATAGGTGTAGGCTTGGCGTACACACAAATTCCTTTGTGGCCAGTGGCGCGTGGGCTTCCGCCAGCCGTAGCTCAAGCGATTCTGTTGGTCGTCCTATGCGCGCGTCTGCTGATGCCACAACTCAAACCTATGCGCATGCTGGTTAATCCCCGCTTTAAGAACGAAATCGCGATACGGGAGCAGGCAATGACTGACAGTGTCGAGCGTGTGCGGAAGACGCCGGGTGATGTGTTGTGTCCTATGCTAATCAGCTATCGGGCGGGCAAACCATTTGTAGTCGACGAGTTTAACGCGGAGCAAAGAATGTTAGCCGGGGCATTGCCGAAGGATGCCATAACTGCGCGCGTGGCTGCAGGGACGCTAACTGTCGTCAAAACCGAACCGGGCGCGCGATGGACAAAGGAATTTCGACTCCAGCGCGACGCTACCAAGCAATTCCCCGAGCCGGCTAAAACGCGATAAATGCCCAGAATGCATCCTGATCGAAATGGGCGCCAATACTTAGCTCTGGACCCGTTCCGTCAGCTGTGAATACCGACTACGAACCAAGCGTCGACGCATAATGGTCTGACCTTGGGTCAAAGAATCCACTTGATCGAAGTCCCAATACTTGGCTCTGACCCCATTCTCGCCCGGATTTCATATCTCTGTTCGGGCGACGAACCCTTAGGCTCATCGAGCTAGCGCAACCGTGTAAGCGCCGTACTCTTTTGTATTAGCGACTCTTCCGAGACTTGCGGATGCGGAGACAAAAACTCCTCGCAAGAAGGCAACCTGCCAGGCTGGTGAAGACGAGCGCTTCAGCGAGGCCGCTACTTCTGTCCGGAGTAAAATTAAAGAGCTGTTCAATGAAATGCATGTGTGATCCTCCTAACTGTTTCTTTCTACGATGAAGTGAAAGTCTAACGCCACCAAAGATTACCAGCTACTTTCGTCATTATTCAAAGTAGTCACTTATCAGCAACAAAAAGTCGTAATGGGCTTTCTGCAACGACCGTAGCGCCCCCATACCTCCTTCAATTCTGCTCAATTTATCGCGAAGCGAGCTCCTAATGCTCGAGAGAGCGTCTGTTGTTTCTTTAAGACAAGGGAGCGAATCCTTAATCACATTGCGATAAGCCTTGTCCGTAACCTTTCCACGAGGATAACGTGTCGCGAACCGTTCTGCAGATTTCAACATCTTTTTGGTAGATTTCAGTCTTAACAATTCCTCATGCGTGCGGAACAGAGAAATCTGCCAGTTAATGTTTGAAAGTATGCAAGCCGGGTCACCTTTGGCCAGCAGTTTCATGGTGATTAAGCAATCCAATTTCTCAAGGAGAATCGAGTGTGCGGAAAGACCTTTAACAAGCGTGTCTGATGAAACGGAAGCGAATGCCTCTAATTCCTTTTGAATGTTCATCATTTTATTGTTCTTGGACGGTAAAGACCCTGATGCTTTTTTCAACGAATCGTGGAACAGTGAACTGTTCTTAAGATAATGCGCCTTCACTGGCTTTGACTTGAGCAACCTCGATGTGGCGTCAATCACTTCATCATCAATCTTGATTCCGATTGCCTTCAAACGGATCAAAACAGATTCCTGGAGTTTAAGAATCGATTTTACGACTTCCTTTATGGAAGCTGATTTCAAAACGGCAGCGCATCCATTCACTACGCGATTGCCGTTCATTTCATAAAAGTTAACCGGGATTTCACTTCCTTTCCTCGCATGGACTGATTCAAAGCTAAATACCACCCACCGGTTCTCGCCCGGCTTCATATTTGTCAGGGTAATACTGTCGCCTGACCTAAATGGCTTTCCTTCTTTGCCGGCGGCTTCAACTCTTGATCGTGGAAACGGCCATTTTATTTCGGGTATATCGTATCTGATGTACATGTCACGAGTGACCAGAGCAGCATTTCTAATTCTCATTATGGTCAGCCCATCCATTCCCATTACTACGTGATTGACATGCAAGTTTCGTTGTGCCTTGTTGTTATCGTTGATAACAAGCAGATCGGGATAAGGCCACCCGGGAACATTACCATTTAGTCCAGGCGAGATAAGTGGATCATCTGGCGTATTTATTTGTGCTGCGAGACATGCATGTGTAGAGGCGGACGGATCAAGATGCCAGGCTTGGCCGGCCGTGAGCTTTGATAAATCGTTCTTGTTAAACTTTATTGTTTGACTTCCAACAGATGAATAAGGAATACCCAAGCCATAATCAGAGGAAAGAAATTCTATATCCACTGATTCTTTTATGCCATTAGCATTACGGTTGATGCGAGCAAAAGCATTATTATCACCCGCTGCTCCGCTTCCTGCATTTGGGTCGTCGCCCGCATACCAGTCATCTACAATCGGACCGGGGTTGTTAGCGTTACGGTTCCACACGTCGCTCTTCAGATAGAACCAGGGATAAGTCGATGGTTCCTGACCCAAATCGTGGTCGGTAGCGCTGTTCGTCCAGTCCCGAAGATAAAAATCCTGTTCAGGAGCCCGTTCTTCTATTTTGAAAAAGAACGGATCTACTGAACTATTAACCACGGTGACCCCGTCATTAGCGAGCAACTGCTTAGTGACGAAATTGTGATTTCGGTTGAAAACAACTGTGGCAGCAGCTGGGAAGTTCGCCGGATCGGGGGTATTGTCCGCCGGGAAAATGCCATAGAAATTCTTACCCACTGCCATCATATGCGTGTAATCCCCCAACGATCCTGCGCCACTTATTCCGCTATCAATCGCAGAACA
>Ga0126381_100007734_pt1 | contig 11979 bp, 12 predicted proteins | sample PanSoiMetPlot_28_FD_96465 | JGI IMG/M metagenome (GOLD analysis project Ga0126381, IMG submission 96465) | Tropical forest soil microbial communities from Panama - MetaG Plot_28 | ecosystem: Environmental > Terrestrial > Soil > Tropical forest > Bulk soil | place: Panama | collected 2016-02-17
CGCTGCGATCATGATGCGTCGCCTAGATAGGCGGTCAGCCCAAGCCCCGGCATATAACCCGAATACCGCGGCCGGTAGGTAACCCATCGCCGCCAGCGCGCCAACGCCCGCTGGTCCTGCATGCAGTGCAATGATTGCGGCCAGTGGAATGGCGAGCTCACTGACTTGCGTTCCGAGCTGGCTGATCGCGCTGGCAGACCACAGCTGCCTGAAATCATGGCTGAGCTTGGGCAGCCGCTGCCTGCGAGGCGCAGTCGCGCTGTCGCGACCGTCTGATGTGGTCATGGCAGCAACTCCTCAAGCTCCGCCACGACGGCCTGGAACCCGTCAAGCTGGTCAGCAGAAATCCTTGCGCGTACCTGCTCCTCCAGAACATCGACAACACCAGTGACACGCGCGGCAGCCTCGCGGCCGCTAGCGGTGAGCTCAAGCAGGAACGTGCGCCGGTCATCGGCATGCAGCCCGCGGGTAAGCAATTCCTTGCGCTCCAGCCGGTCGAGCGCATTCGTCAGTGTCGACCGGCGCAACCCGAACGCCTGCTGGACCTCAGAAACCAGCAAAGGTCCGCGGGCAGCGAGCCGCGCCAGCATATGCGCCTCGATCTCGGTAACGCCGAGATCGTCAAGCTGCGCAGCCAGGTAGCGACGCACCCGCTGGTTGGCACGCTCGATGGTTCTGAGGATGCGTTTCTCACCGTTCATTCCATACGGAATAATACCGTATGGAACTGTCAAGGGAAATGCGAGGCTGGGACAATTCACGGAGAGGTACTGAGCGTGGCGACGTGCTGTCCGCAGGAGGACGGGTCGTATCCGGGCAGGCTTGCGAGCTGGTCGAGCAGCCACCGGGAAGTGAGGACTCGCATTAGCGCCTGAACCTCGCGCGACGCCGCTTGCTGAGCGGGGATAACCAAGTCGAACCGTTCGGAGGCCAGCGGTATGAATGCCAGCCCGTATGCCAACGCGACCGGTTCGCATGCCACTCCGATATCGGCAAGCCCAGCCGCGATTGCCTCCGCTACCTGCAAATGACCTGCCGCCGCGGTGGAATACCCCGCCAGAGTGGCCTTGTCGATGCCTGCGCTGCTGAGTTGCCGATCCAGCAACCCACGCGCCTCGGCACCGGGCTCCCTGTTCACGAAACGCAGGCCGCGGCCTGCCGCGTCGGCGACTCCGGTGATCCCGTCTGCGGTGCGTGGCGCCAGGACGAGGCCCTCCCGCCACTGGCTGAAACCGATCACCTGCCCACCCTGCGGCAGCTTTCGGGCAGCGTGCTCGGTGTTATATGCCCCCGAGTCATCGCTGAGGTGCGCCCCGGCAGCGTGGACGAGGCCGCGTGCCGCGAGTTGCAATGCTTGCTCGCTCGAGCATGGCCACCAGCTGAACGCGATAGGCGGGTCAAGCAGGCTAAGGGGCTCCTCAAGAAGCGGCAGCGCCGGATCACAGCCAGCCACCACAAGCGTTGGCCGGAGAGGGCCGATCGGGTTGACCTTGACATCCGGAAGTTTCCCCGACCCGCCGGCCGCGACGGCACGTTCTTGCGGCTGGGCCGCCGTAACATCCGCGAAGCCGCTTGCTGCGCGGAAACCCGCTCTGCTGACCGCTGTGGCATTCAGCGCGAGAGCGACGAGTGAATTGCCGACTGGCGCAAGCGTGACCCGGGTGCCCGCGGGGCTCTGATCGCCGACCAGCCGAGCCGACAGCGCAGGTGCAAGGCTCTCGCCGCCAAACAACTCGTCGACCATCATCCCGAGCGCCTGAGCAAGGCAGAACGCCACGCGCAGTGACGGGTCTGACAGGCCGGACTCAACCGCCGAGACGGCCTGCCGCGACACACCGGCCATGCCTGCAAGCTGCTGCTGGGAGTAGCCTCTGGCCTGCCTGGCGAACCTGAGCTTTTCCCCGCTGTTCATCTCGCTTCCCCCGTTTTACTTCCCTGACCTGTCCAGGCTGTGCCGACGCTGCCTCCCGTGGCAGGGGTCGCGCGGACCGGCGCGACCGTGCCATCGTGCCTGAACAGCGGCGGGTCGGCCGCAGTGACCTCGATCCGCTGTCCGACCGCAATAGCCGAAGGCAGATGTGCTGTCACAATCGCTTCGCCGCTCCTGACCTTCGCCTCCCAGAGCGCCCCGGCCGGTCGGCAAGATGTCACGACACCGGGCACGAAGATACCGAGCTCGGGATGCCGGCCAGGGATGACGCGGTCGGGGTGAATGGCGGCCACCAGCCCGTCGGGCATGCCAGGTGCCGCTGGCAACGGCAGGAACGAGGTGTACCCGACGAGCTCGGCCACCCGCTGGGTGGCAGGTGATAGCACCACGTCACCAGGCGCGCCCGTTTGCAACACCTCTCCCTTGTCGAGCACAGCCAGCCTGTCCGCGAACGCTTGCGCCTCGGCGAGCTCGTGTGCGACGAGGATCGATGGAACCCCACGCTGGGCGACGAGCGAGACGACCAAGTCGGTCAGTGTCCGGCGGAGACTGGCATCGAGTCCTGTGTACGGTTCGTCTAGCAGTAGGGCGTCACAATGTGACAGAAGCAGCCGACCGAGCGCCACCCTGTGCAGCTGCCCGCCGGACAGCCTGGCGGGCATGGAGCTGAGCAACTCCTCGATGCCGAGAAGGGCAGCGAGCTCAGTGAGCTCGGCAGCGGCCGCAGAGTCGCTGCCCGAGCGCCCGTAGAGAAGATTGGCCCGCACCGAGAGGTGGGGGAACAGGCCCGGGTCCTGGCGCAGCAGACCGACACGGCGCTGCCACGGCGGAATCACGGCCACCGGCTTGTCGGTGGAGGTAAGCACGCGCTCCTTGAGCAAGATCAGCGCGCGACGCGGCTGGACCAAGCCGGCGATCATCTCGAGAATGGTCGTCTTGCCCGCCCCGGACGGGCCGAAGAGCGCGAGCCTTTCGCCCGGTGCAACGCTCAGCGCGGCGCGCACGGTGAAGTCGCGCCGGTCAACCTCGGCGTCGGCTACGAGCACGGGCGCTCCAGACGTAGGCAACAATCGGCAGCGGCAGCGCGACAACCAGCAGGACAAGGGCGAACGGCAGCGCCGAGGGCAGGCCGGTCTCCTGCAGCGTCGTCCAGATCTCCAGCGGAAGCGCGGTCGGATGGTAGGCGATGATAACCACGGCGCCGAACGCTCCCATTGCCCTCGCCCAGGCGATCGCAAGGGCCATTGCGAGGCCAGGAGCAGCCAGCGGGACAGTGATGCGCCTGAAGACCCGCCGGGGCGGGTCGCCGAGCAGGGCAGCCTGCTGTTCCAGCCGCGGATCGACACCGCTGAACGCGGCTTGCGCGCCGAGGATGTAGTACGGGGCCGATTCATATACCTGGGCAATGACAAGAGCCAAGAAGGTATCGGTCGCCGACAAGCGCAGGGCTGACAGCATGTGCCCGATCGGGGTGAACGGGCCGACCATGAAGACCAGCAACAGGCCGACAACTAGCGGCGGCAATAGCAAGGTGGCTAGCACCCCCGCCTCCCAGACTCGCGGCAACGGCAGCGTCCCCCTGGCCAGCGCCCACGCGAGAGGGGTGCCCAGCAGCACCAGAACGCCAAGCGTCACGGCCCCCGACTCGACCGACAAGATCAGCGGATCGAACGCGCCTGGTGCGCTGAGGGAGGTGCTGATGTCGTGCCACGACAAGTGGGTAAGCAGCGCGATTACCGGCCCCAGGAGTGCGATCCAGATGATGGCAGTTCCTGCGACGGAGAGCGATCGGTTTGCGTAATGCAACCCTCGCGGTATCGCAGCCCCGCCGGGCCCGGCCCCCTCGGGCGCCGGCGGAGTGACGGTCACGGTCGGACTAGCTCCCAAGCTCTTTCCTGATCGAGGCGGGCACAGCGCTCGCCGGGCCGGTCAGCGTCGGCGTCAGCAATGTATAGCCGCCCTGGTTCTGATACAGCGCCCGACCAGCTGGCGAGAGGACGTAGGCCACGAACGCGTTCGCGGCGGCCGCGTCCTTCGCGCCGCTGATGGTTGTGATGTCGATGGTCAGAGGCGACCCGGTCTTGGTCTCAGTGCCGCTGCTTGTGGTGACCGTGATCGAGGCCTTGGCGTAGTTGTCCGCAAACGACGCGTCGCCGAGGTTGATGTCGGGCGGCAGGGTGATGTAGTGCAGGTGGAGTTGCTTCGCTTGTGACAGATACGCGCTGGCGGCATCAACCTGGCCAGCCTGCAGCCGCGAGTCGAGCGCCGCCTCCTCGAAGATCTGCGGCGACTTCGCCGAGGAGAGCGGCCCGCCCAGGATTTTCGTCACTGTGTCCTTCGGCAGGTGATACTTCATCACCGCAAGCTCGAGCATGTAGATGAACGCCCGGCCCTGCGGGTCGGTATTAGGGTCGGTCCGCCCGAGCTGGAAACCAGGCTGTTGCATCAGCGTGAACAGGTCAGACATCGGCTTCTGCCCGCTGGCGATGGCGTTGAACTGCGGGGCGTACTTGCTGTTCGGGTTGTACGCCAGGACGATCGATGTCGTCGCGTACTGGACGAACCACTTCGTGAACTTCGGCCCTAGCGACGCAATCGACTTACCGCCAACGGTGATGAACACGTTGGGGAAGATCGTACTGGCCGCGATCTCGCTGGAAAGTCCGTCAGACGGCCCAGCCGTACCCCGGTATGTGTAGCCGGTCGCCTTCTCGAACGCCGGACCGAACACCTTCTCGTTCAGGTATGTCAGCGACGCAGCGTACGCGACGTTCGCGGTACCAGACGGCTTCCCGCTAGTCCCGCCAGAATTGCCCGAGCTGCCGCAGGCGGCCGTGGCCATCCCCAGACACACGACCGCAGCGAGGCCAACCCGCAATCTACTCAATTTCGGCATCATGGCTGCGACAATAGCAACGGGTATTTGCCCAACGCAATCATGACTGACGTCGCTGAAACACTCTTTATCAGAGCTGATGTCCACTGATACCAGTACATCTAGTTTCGTGCTCCGCGAGAGTCCGCCGCCGGGACGCGCAAGGGTCGAAACGCACGGAACTCAGCCTCACCGCAGACAAGAAGCCGGGCCGCAAGGGGCCCGGCCTCGACGGTCTTGGACGCTCGCTAGAGGAGCGTGGTAACTGCCTTCACCTCGGTGTAATTGTTCAGGACTTCGTGGCCCATCTCTCGGCCCCAGCCGGATTGCTTGTATCCGCCGAAAGGTAGCGATGCGTCGAACACGTTGTAGCAGTTGATCCAGACCGTGCCTGCACGCAACTTCTTGGCCAGCGCGTGGGCTTTGGAGATGTCGCGAGTCCAGATGCCAGCGCCCAGGCCGTATGAGGTGTCGTTCGCCTGTGCCGCGATCTCGTCCAGGCTGGTGAACTTCTCGGCGACAACGACTGGCCCGAAGATCTCTTCCCGGACAACTTTCATATCTGGCCGTGTGTTGGTGAGGACCGTCGGCTCGACGAAGTAGCCACGATCGCCGTAACGCCCTCCCCCGGCCAGCGCGGTGGCACCTTCCTCCCGACCGGACTCAAGGAAACCTGTCACCCGTTGGAACTGCTCGTCGGATACGAGCGGGCCCATCTGGGTCGTAGGATCAAGACCGGAGCCGAGCCTGATGGACTTGGCGATCTCAGCTACCCCGTCGACGACTTCGTCGTATCTGCTCTCATGTATGAACAGCCGCGATCCTGCGACACAGCATTGGCCGTGGTTGAAGAAGATCGCGTTGGCGGCTCCTTCGACGGCGTTATCTTCGGCGTCGTCAAAGACGATGTTCGGGCTCTTACCGCCGAGTTCGAGAGTGAGCTTCTTGAGGTTGCCCGCGGCGGCATGGACTATGAGCTTGCCGACTTCGGTCGACCCGGTGAACGCAACTTTGTCGACGTCGTCGTGGGCGGCGAGCGCGGCTCCGGCAGTTTCGCCGAAGCCTGGGACAACATTGACGACTCCGTCCGGGACTCCGGCTTCGGCGATTAGCTCAGCTAGGCGCAGGGCTGTGAGAGGTGTCTGTTCTGCTGGCTTAAGTACGACCGTGCATCCAGTCGTCAATGCTGGACCGAGCTTCCACGCCGCCATGAGGAGCGGGAAGTTCCACGGGATGATCTGACCGACCACTCCAATCGGCTCGCGCAGCGTGTAGGAGTGGAAGTTCGCTCCCGGCATGTACGGGACGGAGATGTTGATCGTGTTGCCCTCGATCTTGGTCGCCCAGCCTGCCATGTAGTGGAACAAGTCAGCTGCTAACGGCACGTCCGCAGCCTGTGCAACGAGGAACGGCTTGCCGTTGTCGAGCGACTCCAGCTGTGCGAGCTCGTCGACGTGCTCCAGGATTAGATCGCCGATTCGCCATATGATGCGTCCGCGCTCCGATGGCGTCATGCGACTCCACGGACCGCTGTCAAATGCCGCTCGTGCTGCCCGGACGGCGCGGTTGACGTCTTCGGCGTCTCCTTCGGCTACTCGCGCCAAAGTTTCGCCTGTTGCTGGGTTGGGAGTCTCGAACGTCTTGCCGGATGCTGCGTCGACCCATTGACCATTAACGAACATTTGGCGAGGGGTGCCAATAAAGGCCTCGACGCTGCTTTCAAGCGTGACCGTCATCAGGAACCATCTCCTTGCTAGCGGTTAGGCGGCGCATGCCACCAGGGCGGCCGATGGACAGCTCCCGAGGCGCCAACCGGCCAAGGAGATGCTGATCAGGCCAGTAGTCTCTATGAGACTACATGAGCATGCGCGGCACAAGGGACGCCGGAAAATGGATTCGCAATTCCAGTCAGCGAATGGATAACGTCAGCTGGCAGCTAACAGGACGGACACGCTGGCTGCCTGTCGTCAAGGACGGCGGCCGAATCTCAGACAGGTTCGTTAATCTGCAGCAGCGCGCGAGTTCTAGCAGCGGATGATCTTGCAGCAAGTGGACCGCTGCATGTCGGCTAGGGGCGTCAATTACGGACCGGCCCAAGTAAAGAGCCGTGGCGGCGAGAACGCTGCCCACCGCCACGGCCAGATGGTTAGCCGTGATCATGGAGTCGCGATCATCACTTCCGTGGCCTTGATGATGACAGATACGGTGTCACCTTCACTGAGTGCGAGGCGATCGCGCGAGGTGTCCGTGATGGCCGCAGTGACGGGTCCCGGTTCGACATCGACGGTTACCTCGGCCATGACGGCGCCGGACTTCACAGACTTGACAGTTCCCCTGAGCTGATTGCGTGCACTGATTTCCATGCGAATACGCTCCTGTCGTCTCTGGTGATCGGTCTTCAGGTGTACCCAGCGGGCGGCGCTCTAGCCGTCGCTGCCCTCGAAGTCGAATGCGTTTGGCGTCTGCTCATGCCGTATAAGCCCTCACGTCCGCGGCCTGTACAACTGCCCACAGCTGGCCCCCGTCGTCCAGCTTGAGCTCATCAACAATGCGAGGTGATACCTCAGCGCTCAAAGCTGGCGGTCCATCGATGCGGACCCGGACTCTGTCGCCCATCAAGTCAACGCCGGCGATTTGTCCGGGCCAGACGTTCTCGGCTGACGTGTCCGGCTTGTCTCGGTGCACTGAAATGGCCGACGGAGGCACGACGGCCAATACATGGCCTGACAAAGCCTCGGGGACGACAATCCGACCGCCGCCATCAACCTCGACCACGTTTCCGTTTGCTTTGCCTTGCAAGAGGTTCATCCCGACGAGATCGGCCACATATTGCGATCGCGGTTGCGCTGTGACCTCGGCTGGCGTGCCAGCTTGAACGATGCCGCCATGCTCAATCACCACCATGCGGTCAGCAAGAGCGACCGCATCGAGCAGATCATGCGTAACGAGCACATTCGCTGCTTGGGACTCGCGCAGCACAGTTCGCAGGTGGCGTCGCAGATCATTCTTGGTCGATACGTCGAGCGCAGCAAGTGGCTCGTCGAGCAGAAGCAGTCTCGGCTCGGTGACCAGAGCCCGCGCCATGGCCACCCGTTGCTGCTGGCCGCCCGACATTGCGCCAGGCTTGGCCGCCATTACCTCCGCCAGTCCAAGGCGCTCCAGCGCTGCGTTCGCCGTCTGCCGCGCCTGGTTTCGCTCGACACCCCGCGCTCTCAGACCGAAGGCAACGTTGTCGGCGGCGGTCATGTGCGGAAACAGCAGGTAGTCCTGAAACATCATGCCGACCGGCCGCTTCTCTGGCGGGATATACACCTTCTGTGCTGGATCTTCTAGCAGCGTCCCGTCTAGCGCTACCCGCCCGCCAGCGAGTCTGAGCAAGCCGGCCAATGCGCGCAGCACGGTGGACTTGCCCGCGCCATTCGGGCCAAGCAGGGCGACCACTTCCCCTGAGCCGACATTTACCGGGGCGTCGAGGCTCAGCCTTTCGAGTCGCAGCTGAACGTCGGCGTCAAGCATTGGAGCGTGAGCCCGCCCGGGACCGGTTGCGCGTTCCGATCATGACGACGAGGCTGACCGCTACAAGTACGAGGCTCAGCGCGATGGCAGTGTCGAGTTGACCAGAACTCTGGCTGATGTAGATAGCAAGCGGCGTGGTCTGGGTGACGCCGGGCAGGTTGCCAGCGAAGGTGATCGTGGCGCCAAACTCTCCTAGTGCCCTCGACCAGGTCAGCACGGTGCCTGCGATGAGTGACGGCCAGATGAGAGGAAGGGTTACCCGGCGGAACACCATCGAGCGGCTCGCGCCCAAGCTTCGCGCGGCGTCCTCAAGCTTCGTGTTCATCGCCCGCAAGCCAGATTCCAGCGTGACAATGAAGAACGGCATGGACACGAATGTCTCGGCAACGATGACGCCCGCCAAAGTGAACGGCAGCGATAGCCCGAACGCCGTGGCGAGCGGTCCACCGATCAAGCCCTTGCGGCCATACGCGAGCAGCAGTGCGATACCGCCGACGACTGGCGGGAGCACCATCGGCAGAGTGCAGAGTCCGCGCAGCAACGGCTTCCACGGCAAGTTTCCGCGCGCCAGCATCCAAGCCAGCGGGAAGCCAAATAGAAGGGCGAGGGCTGTGCTCGACAAGGATGCGATCAGTGACAGGCGCAGAGCATCCAGTGCGGTACTGCTCGTGATCGTCTTGCCGAATCTGCCCCATGGCGTCTGCGTGATAAGCCCGAGGAGCGGAAGCACGAAATACAGGATGGTGACTATCGCTAGCGCGGCGATGGCAATGCCAGCGAAGTGGCGTTTGATCCATTCCACAGTGGGGCTACGACCCGGCTGGTAGGAAGCCGTAACTCGTGAGCACCTTCTGGCCGGCTGAGCTGCTGACGTAATTCATGAACGACTTGGCGGCCGCTGAGTTCGGCGCATCCTTCAGTTCCACCATCGGGTAGTCAGCGACGACGTTCTGATCGGCCGGTATCGGAACGCCGGTGGCCTTGCTTTCGTTTGCCTTGACGTCGGTTACGTAGACCATCCCTGCGTCGGCTTCGCCGAGCGTTACCTTGGTGACCACGCCGCTGACGCTTGTCTCCTCGCTCACGGGCTTGACCTTGACGTCGGCCTTCTTGAAGACCTCATTCGAGTAGGTGCCGCAAGGCACCGACGACGCGCACACCACGACTTTGAGATTCGGCTTGGCAAGGTTGCCTACCGACGTGATCTTCATCGGATTGCCCTTGGCGACCATGATCTCGAGCTTGTTCTTGGTAAAGGTCCTTGGCTTGCCGACGGCCAGATTCGCATTGGTGATGGTGTCCATGGTCGTTGTGTCCGCAGACGCGAACAGGTCTGCCGGGGCCCCCTGCTTGATTGACGTGGCCAGCGAGGAGCTGCCGTTGTAGTTGAACTTCACAGTGACGCCGGGATGTGCCTTCTCGAACTGAGTTCCGATCTTGTCGAACGCGTTCGACAGCGATGCGGCCGCGAACACAAGCACGGTCCCCTTGACCTGCCCGTTGCTGCTCGAATTGCTGCCACCAGACGATCCGCATGCTGCCAGCAAGATGATGCTGATTAGGCAGGAGCCAACGGCTGCACCGACACGGGTGGTCTTCCTCGCGTGTCCCCTCGGCGATGGTCCATCGCCAACCACGGTGCCCGCGCGTCGATCACTTCTCAGCATGGCGCCCCCCCGAGGCCAGAAGTCTCAGGGGTCCTACCCGCGCGCTCGCAGACTTGAACCAGCCGCATCTCTTGCCTGCTGGAACGGTTTGCGGTAAGCCGAAAGCCGCCTACGCGACATTAGTGCCGATTACGGTGGATGCGACGTTCGTCTATAACGCAACGATGCAGGGCGAGCTAGCGATCACAATTCATACACGGCTTAGGCCGTAGGGTTCATATATGCCGAGCCGTGGCCTACCTCGCCTCTCACTCGCTGAGTGGCTCGTGCTCTCCCTCGTTTGCGAGGCGCCTTCCCATGGGTTCGCGATTGCCCGCCTCCTAGCCGGTGACGGGGAGCTAGGCCATGTGTGGCGAGTACCCAAGCCCGTGATCTACCGAGCACTACAGCGACTAGAGGCAGCCAAACTCATTGAGACAGTAGAGGTACAGCCATCGAGCACCGGACCGGCACGATCGCTCGTCGATGCCACGGACGCAGGACGCAAGGCAGCATCACTCTGGCTTACTAAGCCGGCCAGTCACAATCGCGATATTCGCTCTGAGCTACTCATCAAACTCGCCCTGCTAGAACGGGCAGGAACTGATCCCGGTCCACTGCTGGCAGCCCAGCGCGATCAACTGCAACCGGTGGCGGCAGGGCTGCACGAGCAGTTGGACCAAGCGAGCGGCTTTGATCGCACAGTCATCTTGTGGCGATGCGAGACGGTTGCCGCGACGCTGCGCTTTCTTGATGCGCTGTGGCAGGCGTCTATGGCTGGCTCGCCCAGGTAGGTATTCGCCATCGAAGGAGGCGCCCTGGCGCACTATCAGGCGAGTTCGGTGATGAGACTGTCCGCAAGCAATACGTCCGATGTTCTACGAACTAGTATGCCCTGTCGCAGCTTCGACGATCTGAATGTCGGGAGGCTGGATGGCGAGCGGGCCGCCTGCGACGTCGACCTGCCAGACCATAGTCATGTAAGGAGTTGGCGCGATGGTTGAACCAGCCGGGCACGGCGCGAAGCCAGTTATGTCCAAAGGCCCTGCCGGCGAGGCCGTTGCGGGTGCGCATATGTCGGTGCGCTGGTGCCATTGGACGAGCGTCCCAAACGGCATGGGAGGATGCGCGGTCAACGTGGACGGGAGCAAGTACATGGCTGCTGCAAGGACCCGATGCCCTGACGGTGTGGTGACGTAAATGAGTCCATCGATCGCATGTGGATCGAGCGTGCGGTCGGCCGCTTTGTTCTGAGCGACGATGGTCGGGTTTACGTAGTAGACGACCGGATAGTTGGTCGGCGAGACGGGTTGGTAGCCCGCTACCTTGGCTGCGGCGGGGGTAGAAAGAGGGGCGACCGCCTTACTCGTGGCCTGGATGTATTGGGCGGCATTGATCTGGTCGGAGAATGTGGGCTCGGGAGCACAGCCCGAGCGTGCCATGTGGACTTGGTCCGGTGCGTTGCCACCCTTCTCCAGCAGGAGCTGCGCCAGCGCGGTCGGGAACGCGGGGCCGGTGTAGTTCCAGTTCTCCTTGGTCGTGTTGAGACCCGCCGCGGCACTCGCGTCGGTGCCGTTCATGTTCATGGTGTGGCCACCCATCGCCATGAGCGGGCTGTTGTTAACCACCAGACCGGAATGGCCGGTGCCAGAACAGCTGGCTGTGCTCGGTCCCGACGCTTTGCCTGAGCCGGCCATGCCGGTCATGCCGCTCATCGCCGTCGCGGCGGACTCGCCCGCCGGAGCGGGATAGACGGCGCTGAGAAACAAAGCCAAGGCCACCGCACCCAGGCCGAGGCCGACCAGAACGCCATGACGGCGCAGCGCCTCGGCCAGGGGAGTCCGGCCCACAAAGGGCGCGGCTACTAGCGCCGGCGTCATGGCCATAGCCATTACGACGATGATCGGCCCTGTGTTGGGGTCTGTACCGGACCCGGTGAAGATGCCGCCGAGACCCTGACCGGACACCCACATGGCGAGGGACAGCAGCGCGCCGGCCGCCAAGAATCGGCC
>Ga0126381_100007735_pt1 | contig 11976 bp, 5 predicted proteins | sample PanSoiMetPlot_28_FD_96465 | JGI IMG/M metagenome (GOLD analysis project Ga0126381, IMG submission 96465) | Tropical forest soil microbial communities from Panama - MetaG Plot_28 | ecosystem: Environmental > Terrestrial > Soil > Tropical forest > Bulk soil | place: Panama | collected 2016-02-17
ATTACGGCAGCCCTGGCATTAGATCCGAGCCTGAACATTGTCTTCGCATACGACAAAGAGGATGCCTACTACACACAGAACAAAAACTTTTACCAGGCATGCAATGTGTGGGAAAGCCGGGTGGTGGTATTCAATGTTTGCGAGAACAATCCGAAGGCCACAGCCAAGGGCGTCTATAGCGCCTTCAAAGCGCTATATGGGGGGCACGGTTCCGTCAACTCAAGGGATCAGGCATCTGTACCTGTCGCAAAAAATATTAAGGAGCAATACAGCGACATCGAGGAGGTGCATGCCGTAACTTCACGGGTTGCTGCTGCATACAAGGCTGACTTCAAGGGAAGCGCTAAGAAAGTTCTAGATATGTGGCAGCCCGGGCAGGCTCCTCCGGAAAGTCTCAAGAAGCTCCAGGATTACACCGACAAGTTCGTCAGCAAAGATGACAGCCAGTGCGTTGTTCTCTGGAGCCGCGAGAGCGGGAAAAGAGGCGGGGCGCACGTCGAGCTCGATTCTGGCTATCAGGGGATCAGGCAACTCGTCGACAAACTTTCGACAGGCAAAAGGAAGATATTGCTCGCGGGCGATGACCGGATGATACACAGCACCCAGGGGGCCGGAGCAGGGCGGGAACAGTCGAAGCTTCGTCAGATAGCGGAGGGGCGTCCAGGAGTAAAAGCCATGTCAAACTTCTGGACGACGGACGACTATAAGGACATCTGGAACGGCGATGAAGCGATGCAGCGTGTTGGCCAGATGCTCTTGTGGAAGAACCTTGAGGAAGCCAAAGGGGGCCGGCTGGTGCATGTTGGAATGCGCAGCGGCAATCTCGAAACGTTCGCCATGCTAGGGATGAAAGTCGTCTACCTGGAAGTAAAAGGCAGCCCGAGTGGGGAACGTATGGAGCAATTTGCTGCCGCTGGTATCCCATATGACAGATTCTCCATCGAGAGGGCCCCAACTAAAACCGGCCAGATAGCAGACCTCATGTCGAAAGAAGATGGTGCAGGTGGAATCACAGGAAAAAAGATCACGGAGGAGCTGGGGTTACAAAGAGTGCGGACCGCCAACGACAGGTTGGCACCACTTCAGGCAATCGTTGCGAAGAAGAGACAGGCGTGGAGGGAGACCGGACAACCCATGAAAGATTTTAAACCGCCCATTGCGTATCCCAACAAAAAAGAGCTCTCGGATATTATCAGGGGCCGGGATCTTAAGAATATTCCTCCGGAGAAGATTCCTCCTCCGCATCTGATCGTTGGACTTCGCAGCGCTGGAGAGCACGAGTTCAAGAGCGGGTACACCAGGAAAGGTGAAACGGAAAGGATCTCCACACAACCAAAGGGCTTCTCGGAACAGGACTTGACTAGCATTTCGAGCATGGTCGTACAAAGGCTTAAGGCCGATGAACACGGCTGATTTTACCTTCCACATCACCGAATTCGATCACGCGTAGGATCTGGTCCGCACTCGAGGCGTTCCGCCATGCGCTGCATGGCGCTCAATCGTCTTACATCAGTTCGCAGTGTCTGCGTTGCCCGATGCCATTTATAGAAGGACTTCCCTATCGTCAGCGGAATTCAGGAAATAAAAACTCGGTTCCGGTGTCTTAGTTCTCAGTGGAGCCGCATGGCTCCATAACTGCTGACCACTGGAAGGGTGTGGACGACGATGAGCAACGATCCTGCATCGGGGGCGACGATAACGCGGATTGGCCGATACGACGTGGTCGGCGAACTTGGACGCGGAGGCATGGGCGTCGTGTATCGCGGAGAGGACAAGCTCATCGGTCGCGATGTTGCGATCAAAACGCTAACGGAGGCGACGCCGGAGCTTCGCCAGCGATTTTACGTCGAGGCGCGGTCAGGCATTCTGAGTCATCCCAATATCGTGACGGTCTACGAGGTGGGCGAGGACGAAGGCAATCCATTCATCGCGATGGAGTTCGTTGCAGGAGAGTCGCTGGAAAAGATTCTGCGGTCTGGCCGGAGGCTTGCGCTCCTGGAGACGCTTTCCGTGATCGAGCAGCTTTGTGTGGGGCTTGGATATGCGCATCAGCACGGCGTGCTGCACCGTGATGTAAAGCCAGCCAATGTAATTCTGCAGCCCGACGGGCGAACAAAGATAGTTGATTTCGGGATTGCGCTACTGGAGGATCAGTCGACGCGCTTGACGAAAACGAATGCCCTAATTGGCTCGTTCCACTACCTCGCACCGGAGCGACTCAAAGGTGAGATGTGCGATGGGCGCGCGGACCTGTGGTCCGTGGGCGTCATGCTCTACGAAATGATCACGGGCGAGCTGCCCTTCAAAGGGCAGGATGTCTCGGCTCTTTTCAAAATGATTCACGAGCCTTTCCCGCCGCTCCGGAACTTTGTAACCAATGTGCCAGAGCCGCTGAACCTCGTGGTGGAACGCGCGCTGGCGAAGCGCGTGGAAGATCGCTACGCAACTGCGGAAGAGATGGCATTCGATCTACAGGAGATCGGTGATGCGCTGAAAAAAGAAGGTGTTGAGGAACTACTGGATTCTGCGCGTCGCTTGACCGAGGAGAGCGAGTTTACCAGTGCGAGAACGCTGCTGTTAAAGGTACAGCGAATGGATCCCCGGAACACAACAGTGCAACGCATGATGCGCGAGGTGCAGGAGCGGCTAAGTGAGCTACAACGTAGCGACCAGCTTCTGCAGGTCGTGGAGCAGGCGGAAGAGGCCGTTTCGGCGCATCGATTTGACGATGCTGTGGCCTTCTTCCGTCAAGCGGCAGGCCTCGACCCAGAGGACACGCTGGGAGTGGTAGCGAAGCTTAAAGATGCGGAGGATTGGAAAGATCGGCAGGAGCGCGCGCGGGTGTTGTGGCAGCTGGCGGGTGCGGCTCGGGGGCGAGGTGATCTGACGAAGGCGCAGGAGCTTCTTGGGCAGGCTATGCAGCTTGATGACAAGAGCACCGATCTGCGTAGCGCCTATGCCGTTCTGCTCCGCGAGGTGGAGCGCAGGAATCAGGAAGGAAAGATCAGCAGCCTGCTGAAGAGTGCACAGGAGGAGTACAGCGTACGCCACTACACAGAAGCGATTACGTGCCTGCGTGAAGCGGCAGAGATCGATCCTGTGCACCCTGAAGTGCAAAAGCTGTTGTTCGACGCGATGACTCGCCAAGAAGAAGACAGACGGCGCAAGCTCATGGAGCAGATCGTCATCACGATTCAGGACTGCGTGGACCGTGATGACTTCGAGCGCGCGCTCGACCAGGTAAATCGTGTGCTCGAGAAGCTGCCATCGGAAGCGACACTGCTTCGCATGAAGGCCGAGATTGAAAAAAAGAGGCGCGATTTCAAGGCACAGGAGCTTGTTCGCTCGATAGCACTCAGCGCGCAGGAGCTCTTCCATGAAGAGCCTCAGCGAGCAATGACGCTTGTGGACGATGGACTGCAGCAGGTTCCGGGAGACCAGGGTTTGCTGGCGCTGCGGATGCGTCTGGAGGAGAATCTGCGCCGGACGCAACAGGATGAAGCGCGTGCGGAGTGTCTGAGTCTGGCTCGTATCGAGATCGAAGCCGGCCGCTTCGAAGGCGCGATTCGTGTGCTCGAATCGGCTCCTCCCCACGCGAGTGGAGCGGAGGACCTCGAATTGCTCCTCGCATTCGCACGAGGCGAGTTGCAGCTTGCTACCAATCGGCAAAAGCAGGAAGAGGTACGCGAAGAGGCACAGCAACTCGTGCGTGCGCATCGGTTTGGAGAGGCGATCGCGCTGATCGAATCGGTCGCGACGGCTAGCGACGATGCATCGATTTACCAACTGCTTGAAGAGGCGCGGCAGGGATTGCGGGAGACTTTGCAGCGAGCCGCTCAGTTGTTGGTGAGGGCTCGTGACGTAGCCGACACCGATCCCGAAGCAGCGCTACAACTGCTGAACGAGCAGCCGGAGGAGATGCTGGCGCAGGATGAGATCGCCGCACTGCAACGTATGCTAGCGCATCGCATCGAGGTGTCGAAGTCGATTCGGGATGCCGCTGCACAGAGCGGCCAGGCATTGGCGGCCGGCAAGCTGGACGACTGCATGCAGGCGCTCGATCACGTAAGGCGCGCCTATGGCGACTCCGATGAGTTGAAGAATGCGATTGAGACCTGTACACGGCAGCGAAGAATGATGGCGGACGCGCTTCTTACATCGTCGATCAACACTGCACGGCGAGCGCTGTTGCGTGCAGAGCCGCGAGTGGCTGTCGAAGTGTTGCGAAAGACGGGCCATGCCTTTCAGTACGCCGAGAATCAGATCGGTGAGAACTGGAAGCGGCTGGTTAAAGAAGCGGCTGAGGCGGCCGGGATGAAGACGCGCACAAAAGCGCACGGAATCATCCTGAAAGAACGTCCGAGCGTCAGGATGTATGCCATTTGGGGGGCCTTCGGAATGAGTCTGGCGGGAGGAGTGTGGTGGACGCGGAGGGCACCCCAGCCGTCTGCGCCACCACTTGCGGTGACGCGAACTTACCTCAATGTGAATGCGTCACCGTGGGCCACTGTCCTGAAGATCAGCGGCGAAGGTGGAAAGCGTCTCGCGGAGCAGAATTTCGAACACGTTACACCGATGCGTATCGAGTCGCTTCCAACGGGCCATTACGATGTCACCTTTGCCGGTCCGGACAACACGCAGCAGGTGAAGAGTTGTGAGGTCACACTCGAGCAGCATCTTTGCGCAGCAACCTTCGACCAGCCGGACATGAAGCAATTGCTTGCGGGAGAGCAACGATGAGTTACAGGACAGTACGCCATGCCATAGTGCTCGCAGGTGCGATGCTGATGGTGCGGGCTGCCACAGCGGACGATCGAGCCAGCCAGCTGAATGCGCAGTACAAAGAGGCAAGGGCGAAGAAGGACGTAGAACATGCCGCGAATTACATTTGTGAGGCGGCAACGCTCAATCCAAACAAGTACGCAAAGAAATGCGAGAGTGCACGCGCGGATGTCGCTGCCCGCCTGAAGGCGTTCGAAGGAGACCTGTGGAACGGCCAGTTCAAGTTGAAGGATAAGGACTATCCGGGGGCCATTCGTGATCTGAGCAAGATCGAGTTCGGACCCCTGCGCGATCAAGCGCAGCAGTTGATTGCGCAGGCCCGGGCGCAGCAGAGTGGAGCGCCGGTTCCGGACGATCAGAGCCGCCAGGCGCTTCGTGCCGCGCAGTTGTCCTATGAACGGGGCGACTTCGCGCGGGCTGTCGCGCAGTTGAGCTCTATTGCGACTGCGAATTTGCAGCCTGAAGCTGTACAGATCCTCACCAACATCCGGATATACAACGCGACCCTCGCACAAGCCGAAGCGCTGGAGCAAAGCGGCGATTACGCCGGGGCACAACAAAAGTACAGTTTTGCTGCCGCGATCAACCCGAATGGACCGGGCAGCATTCCACAAAAGCAGCACCACCTGGAGATGCTGCTGGATGCTCAGCGCACAAAGGCGGGACAGCCAGCCCTGCCTGCACCACCAACGGATGCGAAGAAAGGTAAAGCTGTTACGACACCGATCGACAATATAGCAAAAGAGAAAAAGGCACTTGCCGCAGCCCGTGCCGCGGAAGCCAGTGGCGATGACCAGGCAGCGTTGGCCGGATTCACCCGCGTGCTGGCGATCGACGGTCGGCAGTCAGAGGCGCTTGCAGGTAAGGAGCGAATTCTCAATAAGCTTCGTGGCGATCCAAAGGCATTGGAGGACACGCTGGCCAGTGGCATCGAGAGCTTCTACTCCTCTCATTTCATCGAGGCGAATGATGCGATCTCTCTCTACCTCCGTGCTGGAGGCACGCAGAGTACAGGCGCAGCTCATTTCTACCTTGGCGCTACCTTTTTGTCGCAGGCGATTCTTGCGGGTCCCGACAAGGGAAAGCAGGACAGCCTGCGTCAAAATGCGCGACAGGAGTTTGTACTCGCCCAGCAGAAGAGTTACAGGCCCATTGAGAATGAGATTTCCCCGAAGATTCTGGCTGAGTGGAAGAAGAGCAGCAGCCAGCAGTAACGTGGCACAACGAAGGTGCGCAGCAAATGGTCTCGATGAAACAGACCGACGAAGAGACAGGGCGATGGAGTATCAAACGGAGTTGGTGGTCGAGGTGGCAGCGATCTCGGATGCGGGATGCAGGCGGCCCAACAACGAAGACAGCTTCGGCTACGATCTTGCGTCGCACATATTCGTTGTCTGCGATGGCATGGGTGGAATGGCTGCTGGAGAGATCGCGAGTAGGACCGCAGTCGACCAGCTCATGCTGCTGTACGGCGAGCTCAGCTCTTTGGACGCACCTGCCGAGGAGCGGCTTCATCGTGCGATTGCGATGACGAATGAATCGGTATGGAGCCTGTCGCGCGAAAAAGAACTACTGCACGGAATGGGAACGACGCTGGTGACGGCATGCGTCGACGGCCGCCGGCTCATCGTAGGAAATGTCGGCGATAGCCGCGCCTATTTTCTGAGGGATGGAGGATGTGTGCAGATCACACAGGACCACTCCTACGTTGAAGAACAGGCGCGCCAGGGGCTGCCCGGGCCGGTGGCAGCCTATACCTCTCCATTGAGGGCCTTCATCACACGCGCTATTGGCGCCGCAGAAACCGTAACGCCCGATTTGTTCGTGGCCGATCTGCAATCTGGCGATGTGGTGCTACTCACTACCGACGGTCTTACTCGATATGCGCAGGCCGAGGAGATTGCCGGATGTGTTTCCGCCGGAGGCGATCTTGCCGAGACCTGCCGGCAGATGATTGAAACAGCAAAGGCGCAAGGCGGCGAAGACAACGTGACTTGTTTGTTATTGCGCTTCGCGTAGTTCTATCTCACCGACGCTGTCTGTCCTAAAATGATTCACCATTCAATGGCCTGCCCTTCTGAAAAAGGAAGGCAGGCCATTCGTTTGTTGTCGACCTAGCGGCTTACCCGGGAGACGCAGTGTAGACCGCTCAGGCCACCGGGGAGAAGCAATGCGGAGGTTGGGCCGGAGAGTTCGATACGCACCACCAGCGGAGTCCCGTTCACGACGATCGGTGTGTTTGCAATCTCAAGTGGATAGGCCAGACGGGCTGGATTGCCTGGTTGTTCCAGCTTTCCACGATCTACGAGATGGAAGAGCGACCATGTTCCATTGAACTGGAGCGGCAGGACTCCAGAGCCGTAGTTGGCTACGACTTGTGCCTGCTGTGCGGTTTGTGCCGACCATGTGAACTGCTGAGAGACATCTGCCCCGGAGAGCTTCTGCGCATCTACCGCGAGCGTGACGCTCTTGATCTCCTTCGATGGCGAGATGTGCGCGTTGAAGCTGAAAGACGGCGTTGTTGCTCCGTTTGCGAAGAGAGCCTTCGACAGCGCAGCAGCCCGATTGAAGAACTGGAGAAAGGCCGGAGTCAGCTTGAGCGGTGCGGTTGGCGAAGCAACCCAGCTCTCACCCTGCTGCGTGAGGAACGGCTTCAGTGTAGCCGCGTAGAACTGCCAAAGCGCACCGGTCTCCGGCTTGAGCACCGCGGTAACCTCCGTAGGCGTGGCTTCTGTGGTCGCAGTCGGCGAAAAGGGAAACTTGTTCATCAGAGCGGTGAAGTTGGTGCAGAAATCGCGCCCGCTCGAGTTGAGCTGCGCCGGTCTCTGTCCGCGCACCGCATCCTCCACCGAAGTGATGGGCGCTTGCAGAAGACTAATGACGGTCTGCTCGACGTGTTCATGTGGATCAATGTTGAAGGCCTGCGCTGTCTGACTCACGGCGCCATGCGCATTGGCGGCCGCACCGATGACTGGCTGAGTAGCGACAGGGTTGGCGTCTCCGGCAGGATCCTGAGTGAGTTGCGCTACCGCACCCTGCAGGCTGACGAGACTATTGATGTAGTTCAGATTGCTGGGCGCCATCAGCTTGTCGGCGTTGGTCGGAGGGACCAACAATTGCGCTGGTTGAAACTCATGTGCGATCGCATGATCTGCAACCGCGGTGTTGCGAGACACGGTAAACATGAGCGCCAGCAGAGATGAGTTCGGGTTCGCGAGCATCTGCAATTTTTGCCTTGCATCCTGCAGGCTGCGGTAGCGAACCACGTAGGCCGATCGTAGGAAGCTTATCCACTGCGCGGAAAAGTCGCTGGCGTAGCGCGCGGCGAGTTGCTGCGCGAGAGACGCGGTCTGGATTGCCGGTGAGGCTTGATCGCCCAGCACCCAGGACTCGCCGCTGAAGTATCGCTCTGGGTGCTGTATGGCTGCCTGCATGAAGACAAAGCCCTCGTGCGTGAAAGCGCCTGGAACGATGTGAGTTACTACAACGGTGGCAGCAGAGCCCGGGAAGAGACGATTGAAGTCGATGGCGGGAGCTGCGTGCTCCGCAGCGAGGAGCATGTTCTGGTAGATCCTGTTGAAGCCGCCGAAGTTACTGAGAGACACGCGTGCGTGAGTTACAGTCGGCATGACCGGCGCGATGGAGTACGGATTGGAGCGACGCAATTGCTCGGCATAGAAACGAAACTGCTGCTCTGCCAGGACTTTTTGCAGATCTGTCTCAGGCCGTTCTCCGTGAATCCAGGCTTCGGTGAGTGCGGGAGCGAGAAATTCGGCTGTGCTCTTCTCCGGATAGGAAGTGGTGATGAGATAAGCGCGCAATGGATTGTATGCGGCAAAGTAGTCGGCATCGGCGGGAGCGGTGATCGGGAGCGCACCCAGAGTCGTGATCAGGTTCCGCTGCGTCCGCGCGAGGAGTTGTTGCCGGAAGCGATCGAAGTAGATGCGACGCGTGGACGGAAGCAGCTTATGCCCTCGATAGAGACCCCACCGGTACATGAGCGGAGGGCCGTTCTGCTCGAAGCCATCAAGCTTAACCAGGACCGCACGGAAACGTTCGAGGCTTGTAAGTTGCGACGTAGATGCCAGCGATGTCAACGCAGGACCGGTTGGTAGCGCAACTGTAGCGGCTTCGATCGTATGTTCGAGTTGGGCGTTATTGCGATACGAGATGCTTAGACAAATAAGCCAAAGAAAGAGTAAGCAGGATATCGTTGCGAACGCTGTTCGGCGCAGCAGCCGTGCCCGTCCGCTGGAACGCGTATCGGAGAGCGCGCTCCGGTCGTTCAAAATGACTTCGGGAAACAGCCTGGGAAGAAAGCACCACTGCGCGGTCTTCTGCAACACAACCTGCGGCGTGGTGGAGGCACAGTCCGACTTGAGCTCTTGCAGCGAGAAAATGTGAGTGGCATCTGCGTCCATCCGCGCTTTCCTGGGAGAGGATGCAGCCGTACTGACGACCTGCTCTGAAACATGGGCCCGAACGCCATTGAAATAGAAGCCGCGCAGGTAGGGGTTCGCGCTGAGATGGCTGGGACGTGTGAGTTCCACGAGATAGCGGGTTAGATTGTTGCGGAACTTCTGTAACTCACGCGGGAATTCATAAAGCGCGTCTGTATCCTGCTGGTCGGACTCTCGGGCCAACATCTCAAGGCGAAACTCGCCGAGGGAAAATATCAGCCGATCGAGCGCGGAGGAGACGACGGAGCTGGCTTGGTCGGCATGTAAACCAAGCGAGGCGTTTCCTCGCGGTAGCGCCATGCCGAGGGGCTGTGAGATTTCTTCCGTAGTCAGGTTGCGTACGAACTCGGAGAAACCGGAGACCCTATCCAGCTTGGTCAATATCACGTAGACCGGTACGTCAATACTGAGTTGCCGGGCGAGGTTTTTCAACATCATATTCGTGTTGCGCGCCATTGCCCCGAGTGACTCCGACGCGCCCGGTCCAAGAAACGACTCACAGCTTACACACACGACGGCAGCGCGCATGGGAGCTTGCGAACCGATTGCCAGGCGATAGAGCTTCGGCTGGCTCTTGCGGATCAGGCTGCTCCATAAGCCAAGATTTTTTCGTATCCCATCACCGGCCTCGACGAAAACACATTCCTGCGTGTACCAGATATTCGCGAGAGTCGTTGGGGCGACGCTCTGGTCTTGATAGACCTGCCCAGCAAGAAGCTCGGGGTCGAGACCGGACCGCAGCACAGTAGTGGTCTTGGATGAGTTCGCTTCGCCCAGAAGATAGAGCAGTGGCAGCGCGTCAAGAGACTTCGCACTGGCACGCGGGGAGGAGGCCAACCGTTGTTGAGCGTCGCGTAGCAGCGGATTGAGTTCGGATAGAGGCTGTCCTATTCCGTCGAAGGAGGCGCGGGACTGCTTCGGACGCATGAGCACCAGCACAGCCGCTGCAGCGGCCGCTCCTAGCATCATGATCAGAGTACGCATGAGAATGAGTGCACCTCCTTGAAGATGAAAAAGAGGGCCTGAGAACCAACTAATAAGCAGAGACAACAGTACGAAAACGAGCGCGAAAATATACGGTGCCACGAAGACTCCTATTGAGCGTTGAGGCTGGTGCTTTGTATGAGCGACACGCCTGAGGAGAGGGATATCTCATAGCCGCCATACGCAAGAACGGCAAGGCCAGCAAGGACGCAGGCTGTGATCAGGAGGCGACGGCTCCAGTGATCGGCTGCCCGGGGCGCAATCGCTGGCGGAGTGCTCGTGAGATCCAGCAGATGTGCCTCGCCGCGAATACGCCGTATGCGCTCGCGTGCCTGACGGAGCATGGCGAATAGTTCCCCGCTATCTCCTAGGGCATAGCGGCCGCGATATCCCATTAGCAGACACAGGCAATGCAGTTCGAGAATATCGGCGACCTGTGTGGAATCCTGCTGCGAAAGATATGTCCTCAGGTTCTGGAAGAATGTTTCGCCGGCAAGATGTCCACCGAATAGTTCTTCCTGCAGAGGACGACGAGCCCAGTCAGCGAAAACAGTATCCTGAAGGTTCAGCACGCTCTCGTCGAGGAAAGCGACGGCCGCGAATACACCAATCTGGATCATCTCGCTGGTGTAACCGAGCGTCCGCGCCTGCTGCATCGTGTTCTGCAACGACTGCCGAATCTGCGAACGAAAACTTGTTGCATCCTGGACCTGCTGGCGCCGAAAGCGCACACGCAGAATGGCGGTAAGTGGTTCTTGAAAAATCGAAGCGAGGCTGGCAGTCCGTGCTGTGCTCATATCGAAGACTCCACGATGACAGTGACTTGAAACTCCGCCTGGCCGATCTCGCCCGGGATATAAATGCCAACGGTCTTGGTGTGGAGAATGTGTTCCCAGCACGGTCCGGTGGTATCGATCGCGTAGTATTGCATGTCCGCCTCAGCACGAAGCGCGGAAGGTGGAATCGGAAGATGTGTCAGGGTCATTCCGGGAAGTGCGCGCTTCACCAGCTCGGGCACAAATCGTGAAGAGCATACCTTCACCAATTGCGGCACAAGCCTGAGCTGTGCCGACTCACCGATCGACGATCGCACACCCAGAATCCATCGAGCTCGACGCAAGCACCGCTCGTCCATAACAGTTGCCTGATGGATGTACGGTTCGGTCACCGTGAAGTCGAGCGTGATGGTATTTGTGGGCACAACGATCTCAAGGTGACGCCTTATGTGATCGCAAAGAGCCTGGAATGCCGGCCCCGGATTCCGATGGTCGTAGTCGGGGAGTGTCCGCGGGTCCGAATCGAAAGCGAAGGTACATAACGCTCCGGCAAGCCTCGACAGTTCGAGGAAGCAATCTCCGGGATGCGCATGCCTGGTGTGCGCAAGATGTCGTAGCGGCGGCATGGCACTGTGAAGTGCGTGCAGAAACCAGTAATTAGCAACATCAAGCGCGGAGATGCCCGGCTCAAAACGATCCACCCGGGATGCGCCACGCGTAATGGTTGCACTCTTCTCCCCCACCACCTCGAGGACCCGTTTAACCATCAGCATCAACGTGTCACTTGCACTGATGCGCAGGCAGCACGGAATGAACTCTTCATCGTAGGCGAGGCGTCCCTGGCTGTCGCGAACGACGCGCGCCAGCGGCAAAGCCACCATCTCCGGTGTGAGTTCGCTATCGGCAATGATGCGGATATTCTTGTGGCCAACCTCAACCTCACGTTCGTCGATGCCATTGGTCTCGTCGCGAAA
>Ga0126381_100007736_pt1 | contig 11976 bp, 15 predicted proteins | sample PanSoiMetPlot_28_FD_96465 | JGI IMG/M metagenome (GOLD analysis project Ga0126381, IMG submission 96465) | Tropical forest soil microbial communities from Panama - MetaG Plot_28 | ecosystem: Environmental > Terrestrial > Soil > Tropical forest > Bulk soil | place: Panama | collected 2016-02-17
ACTTGCGGCTCTGAGCGTACCGCTCTCTGTCTATACCAATCTGCCGATGTGGACCACGTACATCACGTGGGCGGGCGCGTTCCTGGTCGGACCGAACGAAGGGATTAAGAAACTTTACCCGACCCTGTTCGTCGGCACCGTTTCGGGCGTGGTCTTTTTCATCCTGGCCTTCACGCTCGACCCGATGCTCGGGTCGGTAGCGCTCGTCAATAGCGCCCTGGTTTTCTCGATGACGCTCGGACTGCTCTACCTCGCACGCGTGCCGATGTTTGCGTTGGTGCCTGGTATTTTTTTCGGCTTCGCCGGATTCGTCGGCATGGTGCTGTCGGCTCATGTAACAACCATCGGAGGCCTCTTCGCGCCGTGGCTGTATGCGACGGTGGCGATGCTGCTGGGGCCGCCGCTGGCATGGCTTAGCGTATACCCGTACGTGCCGGTTGAGATGCAGCAGGCGCGCGCGCACGTCGCGGTCGCGCCCGAGAAAGCGACGGTGCCGAGTTAATTAGCGGCGTGCGCTACAGCGGGTTGGTGAAGCGATGCTCGATGCGCACGGCGACCTCGCCGCTGTGCTTGCGCAATAGAGAGCTGATGACGACGAAGATCATAGGCCCGCTGCGTCCGGTTTTTTCATAGACGTCTTTCAGCCGCGAGACGATCGTTATCGTGTCGCCGGCACGGATGGGCTCGAGGTATTCGGCGTCGATGCCCGCCAGCAGGCGGCGCGAGTTGAAGTCGTTCAACTCGGGATAATGGCTGAAGATATTCTCACCATCGCCAAAAATTGCGGCAAACGACGGCGGCGCGATGAGACCGCCGTAGGGCTCGCCGGCTGCCGACTCGGCAGCAGTGAATAGCGGATTGGTTTCGCCCACGGCGGCGCAGAATGCCTCGATCATCTCTCGCGTAACTCGGATCGGCTCGGCGGATTCGAACGTCCGGCCATCGATGATCCTGTCATACTTCGCCATGCTTGCGACCGATCCCGTCTTGTAGTCCTTAGCGGCCCTTGAATACCGGCGCGCGCTTTTCCAGGAAGGCCGAGATGCCTTCCTGTTTATCTTCGGTTCCGTAGATTTCAGTTACCAAGGCGGTCTCGAGCTTCAGCGCGGAGGAGAGATCCGTTTGCATGCCCTCGCGCACCACCCGTTTGATAAGCGTGTGACTAAGCGGCGCGCATCTTTCATAGATCGCCGCCAGGCTACGGGCTGCCTCGAGCGCTTCGCGCGTGCGCGTCACGCGGTTTATCAATCCGATTCGACTGGCTTCGGTAGCATCGATCGGCTCCGCCGAGAACATCAGTTCGAGCGCCTTGGCGATCCCGACAATACGCGGCAGGCGCACGGTCGCGCCCGCTCCCGGTATCGTGCCGATACGACCGCTGGTGATCGCGAAGCTCGCGCCTTCACCGGCAATCCGGATATCGCACGCCAGCGCCATCTCGCATCCGCCGGTGAAGCAGAAGCCCTCGATCGCGGCAATCACAGGCTTGGGCAGATTTTCCAGGGTGGCGTTTAGCCGATGCAATCGGCCGAAAAAATCCGCGCACTGTTGAGGCGAGCGCACCGGCAGTACGTCATTGAGATCGACGCCCGCCGAGAAGCAATCCTGACCACCGGTGATAATCAACGCACGTATTGAATTGTCGGCGCGGGCCTGCGCCGCGGCGGCCTCGATTTCATCCATCATCGCGAGGCTGATCGCGTTGCGCCGCCCGGGCCGGTTGAGCGTTACGGTGAACGACGGCCCGTCCTGCCGGGTCACGATGGTCTCGAAGCCCATCTGCATTGCCTCGCCGTTGAGCTTACCAAGTGCGGAGCCTGCTTTGAAATTCAGCATCAAGGTTGCTACAGCCTCGCTCTGATGCAAGCAAAACCTGTTTCAGTGAAGGGCGCGGTTCGTCCGCTCGCGACAGCGCTATGAATCGGCTTACCGATCGCCAGATAGCAATTCGAGACATGACGCGGGATTTCGTGCGCAAAGAGGTTGCGCCGTTCGCGGCGCAATGGGATCGCGATGCCGCGGTGCCGCTCGAGACCTTGCGCAGAATCGGCGCGCTGGGCCTGTTCGGGGTGTGTATCCCCGAGGAGTGGGGCGGGGCGGGCGCGGATTTCATTTCATACACGCTCGCCACCGAGGAGCTGGCTTACGGCGACGCCGGCATCTGCAACATGGTCAGCGCCAGCAACTCCTACGGCTTCAAGCTGCGCGATTTCGGTACGCCCGCGCAAAAGGAAGTGTATCTGCGGCCGGTGGCGAGCGGACGCGAGCTCGGCTGCATGCTGCTGACCGAGCCGCAGGCGGGCTCTGATGCGGCCAATTTGCATACGCGCGCCGAGCCCCGGGGCGGTCGCTATGTCATCAACGGCACCAAATCGCTGATCACCTCGGGACGCTCGGCCCGGTACGCGGTGGTGCTTGCCGTCACCGAGGCGCAGGCCGGCAAGCGCGGCATCTCGGCATTTGTGACGCGCACCGACGCTCCCGGCTACAAGGTGTTGCGCGTCGAGCACAAGCTGGGTCATCGCAGCAACGATACTTGCCAGGTCGCGCTCGAGGATCTCGAGGTGCCGACGGAAAACCTGCTCGGCGAACCCGGTCGCGGGCTTAAGGTCGCCTTTTCAGGGCTCGACAGCGGCCGTATCGGTGTCGCCGCGCAGTCGATTGGCGTCGCGCGCGCGGCATTCGACGCGGCCTTTGCGTACGCGCGCGGACGTGAAGCGTTCGGCAAACGGCTGACTGAGCATCAGGCGATCGCCTTCAAACTGGCTGAGATGGCGACCGAGATCGAGGCGGCGCGGCAGATGTGCCGCAACGCCGCCGCGCTCAAAGAGGAGCGCGCGAGGTGTATCAAGGAGGCCTCGATGGCCAAGTTGTTCGCGTCGCAGATGTGCGAACGGGTCTGCTCGGCTGCCATCCAGATCCACGGCGGCTATGGCTTCATCAACGATTATCCGGTGGAAAAATTCTATCGCGATGCACGCGTGTTCCAGATCTACGACGGTACCAACGAGGTGCAGAAAATCCTGATCTTTCGCGAGCTGGAAGCCGGACACTGAAAGCCGCGGTGCTGTTACGGGAGCGCCGCTTTGACTAGAATGACTGGTGCAGGAGCGTCGAATGGCTGAACCGTCGGTCGAATACATCAGGAGCATCACCCGCCAGTACGCGAAGCTGGGCTACAAACCCTACACGTGGGTGTACAACACCGATACGCCGCCGTGGCAGCCTTTGCGCAAGCCGCTCGCGCAATCGCGCCTCGCGCTCGTCGCGTCGGGTGGAATCTATCGGCGCGGTCAGATCGCATTTCACTCGAAAGACGACACGAGCCTCAGACTCATCCCCACCGACGTGCGCACCGAGGATCTGCGCACCTCGCATTTCGCCTACGATCCGACCGACGCGCGCCGCGATCCCAACGTGGTGTTTCCGATCGACACGCTCCGCGGCCTGGTTCGCGAAGGGCTGCTCGGCGGCCTGACCGAGCATGCGATCACTTTCATGGGCGGCATTTATTCTTCGCGCCGCGTGCGCGAAGAGGTGGCGCCCACGATTGCCGGCTATCTCGAGGCCGAACGTGCCGATATCGCACTGCTGGTGCCCGTCTGACCCGTATGCCATCAGTCCGTTGGACTGATCGCGCGTCACGCCGAGGCGGCCGGTATCCCGACGATGACGATGAGCAGCGCGCTCGACATCACGCGCGCAGTGAATCCGCCGCGCGCGGTCTTTAACGATTTTCCGCTTGGCCATACGGCGGGCAAGCCGCTGGAGTCCGCGGTCAATCGCGAGATCATGATCGCCACGCTGCGCGCGTTTGAAACAATGCGCACGCCGGGATCCATCGAGTTGCTGCCTTTCGAGTGGAGCCCCGACCATTCGTGGAAGCACGCGGGAGCGGGCGAGGGTGACAATCGCGCACCGCGCACCGAAGAGCTTACCTACCAGACCGAAGACGACATGATCGCGGCCAGGGAAGGAAAGCTCGCCGAAGAATGCATCGCCTGCTCGAATTGGTCGCCCGAATCGCGCGAGCGGCATTCGGCCGGCTGAGGATCGCTCGGCGCGCTCGGTCCGTTGGCAGGCCCGACTCCATCGAGCGGTACAAAGCGCGCCGCGGCGGCATTTGCACTCTCCTGGGCGGCTTACCTGGCGCCGCTGGTCGGACCCCATGCGGCGTTTCTGCTCGGCGAGGTCATCCTCGACGACATCCGCCACGCGCTCCACGGAGGCGGCGATCGCAGCCTCGCCTGGATCGGGACCGACGTTGGCGTTGCGCTGCTGGCGCAATTCGCGCTGTTTCTGTTCATCTACTGGTTCTTGCGGCGCCCGGGATGGTTGCGCGGCCTGTGCGTCGGGGCGAGCGTGATCCCAGCTGTATTCATTCTGAACCTGGCCTACATGGAGACCATCCCGATTCATTTCTTGATCGAGCCCGACACAGCGGCGGAGCGAAATACGTGGCGGCTGCAATGCACGGTGCACAACGTCTGGATTCCACAGATCGCATCGCCTCCAACCATTTCAGGCGTTGCGCCGATTCTGACCGCGGACGTTAATCCGCCAAACCGGTATGGTCTGCTCGATCCTTCCAATTGCTCGGTAAGAACGCTTGCGTTGGAGCAATCGGCCGCCCGGTATATGACCTATACGGCCGCTGGCCGCGCCCTTTATTTGACCGCGCCCCCGCCGGACGCGCGGCGTAGCTGGTCGGTGTTCGATTTTGCATCTGGCGCGAGCGTGCAACTCGGAACTGTAGGGACGGACGCGGGCCAGTTTCCGATTCTCTCGACCGATGGCAAATCGATCGGATGGCTGCGTCCGGTCGCGGGTGCGACGCCGCCGATTCAGCTCGAGGCGGTCGTTCAAAAAATCGGCACCGCCGGCGAGCGAATCGTAAATTTGTCCGCGCTCGAGCGCGGAGGGATCCTCCAGCTTATCCAGGTGGACTCCCGGGCGGAGGAAATCGCTGTTGCGCGCGGGCTGAACGAGCTTTTCTGGATTGGTTTCGACGGGCGGATCCGACGAACCCTACGGCCCGAATTCGTCGAACCTCAGCCGCAGACCATCCGGTTGGTGGATCGGGGATGGGTGGCCTGGGACGCCTATCGCGAGAACCAGCCCTACCGCGTCGCCTGGTCGCTGGCCCGCGGCACAGGCAGCCTGCGCGTTCCCAAAGGACGAAGCATCACGTCTCTGGCGGTAAGCCCCGACGGGCGATGGATTGCGCTCAGCGTCACGAGCACGCTCTCTATCGGTTCCACTGCCGATGCAGTTTCAGTGGTGCGAGTGGCGGATGATGCGGAGGTCTTCCGCAAATATCTGCCCAAGTATACGCGATCCAGCGTGGCATTCGGTGATGCTGGACAATTCATTTATACGGATCTGGACGGGGTGGAAGTGCTCGCGATTCGATAAGCGAGATTGAGCGAACCCGATCGCTCGATTCCTTCGCCTTTGCGCGCTCGGCGGCTTTGCATTAGAAAGCAGTAAACAACTCTCCTTCTTAGAGGCGTTATGAAAATCGGCGTATTGGCGTTCACCAACGAGCAGACTCCCGATCCCGCGACGGTCGCGCGCAAATGCGAGGCGCTCGGCTTTGAATCGATGTTCATCCCCGAACATCCGATCATCCCGGTGGAGCATCGCACGCCGTATCCGCTCGGTGACGGCACGATCCCGGAGCCGTACGCGCACATGCCCGATCCGTTCGTCTCGCTTGCCCTCGCGGCGTCATCGACCAAACGCCTGCGCCTGGGCACCGGTATATGTCTCGTGCCCGAGCGCGATCCGATACTGCTGGCTAAGGAGGTGGCGACGCTCGATTTCTACTCGGGCGGCCGCTTCATTTTCGGTATCGGCGCGGGATGGCTCGCCGACGAGACCGAAATCATGGGCGTCGAATTCAAGCAGCGATGGGAAGTTACGCGCGAGTACATCATGGCGATGAAGGCGCTGTGGACCGAGACGGAGGCGAGCTATTCGGGCCAGCATGTGCGCTTCCCGAAGGTCAAGTCCTATCCCAAGCCGGTTCAGAAGCCGCATCCGCCGATCCATCTGGGGGCCGGCGGCTTTGGTCCCAATCTGCGGGCGCTCAAGATGACGGTCGCGTGGGGCGACGGGTGGGCTCCGCTGGGGCTCACGCCTGAACAACTCGCGGTCGAACTCGGGCGGTTGCGCAAGATGTGCGAGGAGGCGGGGCGCGACTACTCGCGGATGGATATTTCGATCTATACCGACGCGGGCGCGGGTGCGTCGGCTCACGACATGAGTGACGAAGCCGCGCGGCGATTGGTGCACGAATATGAGGAAGCCGGTGCGCATCGGATGATCTTCCTCGCGCGCCGGCCCGGCGACGGTTTCCTGACCGAGCTCGAGCAGATCGCGGGGAAGTTCATTCCCCGCGGCTGATCGATTTCCACCGGCTGACGATGCTTTCAGGCTGAGGCGAAAGTCTCCTCGAACAGAGAGGCCATCGCTCTCCACGAACGCTCGTCCGCGCTGCGATTGTAAGCGATCCCGGGGTTGCCCACCTTGTCCGCCTCGGGGTTGGTGAAGCTGTGCACCACGCCTGCGTAGCTGACAACCTGCCAGTCGGCCTTGGCGTTGGTCATTTCCTCGGCAAAAGCGCTTACCTGCGCGACCGGCACGAAAGGATCGTCGGCGCCGGTGCAGACCAGGATTTTCGTCGCCATCCGGCCAGGCGCGGGACGCTGCGTCTGTAACCCGCCATGAAAGGAAACGACGGCACGAACCGGTGCGCCGTCGCGTGCGAGTTCCAGCGACAGCGTGCCGCCCATGCAATATCCGATGGACGCGAGCCGGCCCGGATCGACCTGCGGCAACGACGCGAGCTTGTCGAGCGCCGCGCGCGTCCGCGCGCGCGATTTCGCCGGATCCGCGAAAAGCGCCATCGCACGCTTGATCGCTTCCTGGAGATCGTCCAATTGCAGCCCCTCGCCATGAGGATCGCCTGCGAGCGCGACGTAGCCAAGCTCGGCTAACCGCTCCGCGCGGCGCTTGGCCTGAGGGCCGAGCCCGAAGGCTTCGGGCATCACCAGTACGCCCGGCCGTCGGCCGGACTTGCGTTCGTCATAGGCCAGGAATCCGCGCAGATTCACGTCGCCGTCGCGGTACTCGATCGTCTCGGTCTTCATCATCCACTCCTGTTATTCCGAAGTAGTGTCCTTTGTATCCTCAGGCCGCGTGCGATGCCAACAGCGATGAGGGCTGTCAAAGTCAGGGCAGAATCGCGAACGCTCGCGCCGGGAAGCCAAGGCCATGCGCGGGCTTGGGCCAGGTTACGACAATCAGCGCGCCCGTGGCCGGCACTTTGTCCAGGTTAGCCATGACTTCGATCTGCCAATGACCATGACGAAGCAGCCATGCCTCGGATCGAAGATCGTCGGTGATGTCGGTATCCATCGACTCGTGGCCGTTGGCGACGATTCCGCGCTGGTCGTACAGGAACTTGATCGCCTCGAGCGACCAGGCGGGAAAGGGTGAACGCTTGAAGCGCTCCGGATTCGTATTCCAGTCCCTGTACATATCGGTGCGTAGCGCCGCGAACGAGCCGGCCGGAACGCGGCCATGCCTAGCCTCCCAGGCCTTGATATCCGCAACGCTGAGCGCATGGTTCGGATCGCGCTTGAGCATAGGGATGATATCGAAAACCACCAGCGGCAGGATCATCTGTTTCAGCGGAATCCGGTCCATCGTGATGCCGCCCGGATCGAAATGCGCGGGCGGATCGACATGCGTGCCGTACTGCCCGACCATCGAGTAGAAGAACACCCGGAACTCATCCTTTTCGATCGTGTACGGACGCCCGGTTTCGGGATTCGCGCCCGCGGAGAAGGTCGCCGGGCCGAAGCCCTTCCATACGGGCGTCAGCGGGCTGAACGAATGCGTAAGATCGATGAACTGTTTCGACGCGATGATGCGGTAGGCATCGGCCAGCGAATTCGCCGGCGTTTGTGCCCGCGCGCCCGACGGCAGGGTTGATGCCAGGACGAAAATGATGACGAGCGCACTCCGGCAGATTTGGCGAATCAGCCTCAGGTTCATGACTTCCCCCACAAGATTCCGGCTTTGCCTTTTCTCCGCGGTTGCCGGATAAAGACACTTCTATAGCACCGGCTCACATGCATTCGCACAGGAGGGAGGGAACATGGCGACGAGCAAAAAGAAAGCCGTTGGCAAGCGCACCAAGGCAAGCGCACGCAAGGCAAGCACACCCAAGACGCGGCGGGTCGCCGCTGCTCCCGCCTTGCGTCGGAGCATCGATCCGGGATGGGCCTGGGATGATCGGCTGCCCTTGTCGCAGGCGCGGCAGGTCGGCAACACAATCTACGTCTCGGGACAAATCGCCTACGACGCCAACGGCAACCTCGTCGGCGAGGGCGACATGCGGGCGCAGACGCGGCAGGTCTTCGAAAACATCCGCACCGTGCTTGAGAGCGCCGGCAGCAGCCTGAAGGATATCGTGAAGATCAACACCTACATCACCGATGGGTCCAGGTTCATGGACATGATCGCCGTGCGCAGCGAAATTTTCGGCGACGATCCGCCGGCGAGCACCGCGGTGGTGGTGGCCGGACTCGCTTTTCCGGCGCTGTTGATCGAAGTCGAGGCGATCGCGATAAAGCGCGCCTGAGAAGAGTAATTTGCTCGCGTCAAGGAGGGATTGATGTCCGTCGAGCTAACGCCGGAACAGCAGCGCATAGTTGGACTCGCCAGGGAACTGGCGATGGAGTTTGCGCCGCGCGCCGAACAGCACGATCGCGAAGGCAGCTTCCCCTTCGAAAATATCGGGCGCCTGAAAGAGACTGGCTACACGGCGATGACCACGCCGAAGGAACACGGCGGATGGGGCGCCGATCCGATGACGTTCATTCTCGCCCAGGAGCAACTGGTGCAGGGATGCTGCGCGACCGCCTTTGCCATCAACATGCATCTGAACTCGGTCGCCTTCTACACGCCCTTCATGACCGCGGCGCAGAAAAGCCTTTATCTCGAGGGCGTCGGACGCAAGCAGATGCTGCTCAATGGGTACTACACGGAGGGCGGCGGAGCGCGTTCGATCCTTTCGCCCAATACCAAGGCGCGCAAGGTGCCGGGTGGTTATCGAATCAACGGCCAGAAGGTGTTCTCAACTCTATCGCCAGCGGTGGACTGGTTCGGCATCAGCACCTCGCTCGAAGACTACAAGGGTAGCGCGTCGGGCGGATGCGTATTTTTGATCCCGCGCGGCGCGCCCGGACTTGAAGTAATCGAGAACTGGGACGCGATGGGCATGCGGGCGACAGGCAGTAACACCATCGTCCTGCGCGACGTGTTCGCGCCGTCCGATCAGCTAATCGGCGAAGAAGGCCGTTTTTTCGAGGAGTTCATCCAGGTCGCGCACTGGTACTGCCTATCGTTCTCGGCGATTTACCTCGGCATCGGCCAGGCCGCATACAAATACGTGCTGGATTACGCGCGCACGCGAAAGCTGCAGAAGACCGGACAGCCGGTGGGAAGCCTGCCCGCGACCCGCTTTGCGCTCGGTGAGATGTACAATCGGCTCGATGCGTGCCGCACTCTCATTTATAACCTCGCGCGCGAGATTTCGGCCGGGCGCACCTTCGGCGATCGCCAGGTAATGACTATAGAGACGCTGCGCACCTATGTGGCCGAGAACATGCTTGAGGTTGCCAACCTGGCGACGCGCATCGCCGGCGGTCAGGGGTATCTCAGGGGCAATCCACTGGAGCGCTATTTTCGCGACTTGCGTTCGGCCCCGTTGCACACAGTGAAGCGCGACGAGGTGCTCGAGATGATCGCGGCCGCCGAGCTCGGATTTACCTGAGTCGCGTCCAAGTTTGTTCGTCATCGGTCGAGCGAATATGGAAGAGGTGAAATGGAGGGCGAATAGCAAATGACGAACTTCACATCGGTCGCGTCCTTCGTTGGCGGTGTTTTGATTGGGCTGAGTGCGGCCGCGATGCTGCTCTTTAACGGCAAGATCGCCGGCATCAGCGGCATCCTCGCCGGCGTCCTGCGGCCGGTCAAGGCGGATACGCTCTGGCGCGCCTGCTTTCTCAGCGGCATGCTCGTCGGCGGGCTGATGCTGCGGGTCTATCTGCCGCAGGCATTCGACTTCGGCACGATCCGCTCGGCCGGCGCGCTCGCCGCGGCGGGTCTGCTGGTCGGCTTCGGCACGCGCCTGGGCAACGGATGCACCAGCGGACACGGCATCTGCGGGATGGCGCGACTATCGGCGCGCTCGATCGCGGCGACCGCGACTTTCATGGCTACCGGCGCAGCCGTCGTGTACGCGGTCAATCACCTACTGGGGGGATCACTATGAAGTCGCTCCTTGTCTCATTCGTCTCCGGAATCGTGTTCGCCCTCGGACTGGGTATTTCGGGGATGACCCGTCCGATCAAGGTAATCGGATTTCTCGATTTGACCGGAAAGTGGGACGCGAGCCTCGCATTCGTGATGATTGGCGCGATTACGGTTTACTCCATTGCATATCGGTTAGTGCGCAGGCGCACCGCCCCGCTGTTTAGCGCAAAATTCCTCATACCCGATCGGAAGGATATCGATCGGAATCTGATTTTTGGGGCCGCGTTGTTCGGTGCGGGATGGGGCCTGGCGGGATTTTGTCCGGGACCCGCAGTCACGTCGCTCGCCTCGGGAGCCGCGCCGGTAGCGCTATTTGTGATCGCGATGGTGGCGGGGATCTATCTGCACGGCGTGTCGACCAGGATGGCGGATATCGGAATACCTCCGGTCAGGACAGCGGCGCAAACCGCCGCCGATTCGTGACGGGCCGCGCGCAATGCAGCGTGGCAAAAGCGCATCTCGGCGCAATCGCCGATTGGCCGAAACCGCATGCGGCCGCCTGCATTGATCGGCGTCGAGATAACTGGAAGGCCGGTAGGAACGACAAACATTTCGCGTGGCATGCGGGCCGGCGATTCCAGGGCGGTTAGTCCGGCCGGATCACAGACGCTCTCGGGCGCTTCTTCAACGGAACATCCGCGCGTCAAAGCGAAACGGCTGAGGTCGGTCGAACCTGATCCGAACGAATTCAGGATGGAGCGGGTTCAGCAGAACGTTCCATTCGCCACAAATCGCTGCCGTAGGCACCAGCAGGGCGGCGCTCCTGCCCGCCTCAATCCATTCGTCGCCCAGGCGGCGCAGCGACTGATTGCGCCGCCTGTGCCAGTCTGACGGAAGAGCCTTCGGCTCCAGCCGCTCAATCCGAACTTCCCCGGGGATCAAGCCCTCAATCGAGACCAGATCGTGCGGCTGGACATTCGGCTCGAGGTTCACGAAGGTTTCCATCGCGGCGAGCGCCAGGGATGTCGAAGCGTAAACCACGCGCACGCCTCTGCTGTTCCAGCGTCCGCCGTAAAGCCGCGCACCTTCACCCGTTGCGACGTCTGTCACGAAGCGCCGGCGACAGATGCGCCACAGCCGCATCAGCTGTAAACGCCATACGCGATTCGCCCGAGCAGGTCCTCGACTTCTCTCGCGCCGACGTCGGTATCGAGCAGGTCGAATGGCCGTTGGCCTTCCAGGGCCCGGTTGCGTGTCAGCAGCCACTGGATTGCGCGCTCATCGCCGCCGATCATCTCGACGGCGTTCGCATAGACGCGGGCAAGTCGCGCCGCGCGATCCGATTCAGCGGCGGTTAATCGGCCCTGACGGCTCAGCCGACGAGTCAGCGTCCGTTGGGGGATGCCGAGTTTTCGCGAAAGCTCGGCATTGGCCAGAGAGAGCTTCGCCGCAAGTGCGGTCACGGAGCCGGCCGGCAGCCCGCCGCGAACGAGTTGCGCCAGGTCAGCGGGTTTTTTTACGTCCCTGCCAAGCACCTTTCGTCCGCCGAGAACGTTAGCAATGGCTTCGGTTTCCATCTGGCCTCTTGGCCATACATAATGCGCCAATTGGCCAATATTGTAAAGGCTCGTCCTCGGGCGCGGCGCC
>Ga0126381_100007737_pt1 | contig 11976 bp, 11 predicted proteins | sample PanSoiMetPlot_28_FD_96465 | JGI IMG/M metagenome (GOLD analysis project Ga0126381, IMG submission 96465) | Tropical forest soil microbial communities from Panama - MetaG Plot_28 | ecosystem: Environmental > Terrestrial > Soil > Tropical forest > Bulk soil | place: Panama | collected 2016-02-17
CGGGCTCGACGCAGAGGAGGAACCATGACGAACCCCGTGCTGATGGTCGTCGACGACAACCCGGACAGCCTCAGGACCCTTGAGGAGTCGCTGCGCCGACGGTACGAGCGTGACTACGTGATCATCGGCGAGATCACGCCGCGACAGGCCCTCGACCGCCTGCTGGAGCTGCGGACCGCCGGTGAGGCGGCGGCCGTGGTCATGGCGTCGTCCGCGATGACCGCGGCGGACGGCGCGGAATTCCTCGGCGAGATCCGCGCCATCCAGCCTGCGGCCAAGCGAGTGCTCGTGGTCCCCCGAGGTGGCCCCGCCGCGCCGAGCCTGCGCGTTCCGGTGCCGCTCGTGCAGGACCGGCAGGCAGCCTCACCGGTTCTGCACGCCATCGCGCACGGAATGATCGACGCATACCTGCCAGCTCCCGCCGACCAGTCCGACGAAGGATTTCACCGCGCTGTCAGCGAGCTGCTTGACGACTGGGCGTACGAAGTCGCCTCGGTCCTGCCTGGAGCGCAGATCATCGCACCGGAGGGATCAGCCCGCGCTCATGAGCTGCGCGACCTGCTCGGCCGCAATGGCATCCCCTGCGTCTTTCACGCCGCGGGGTCAGCGGGCGGCAAGCGCTTGCTGCACCAGGCAGCGCAGGACGGGTCGGCGTTCCCCGTTCTGGTGATGTACACAGGCGAGGTCCTCGCCGACCCCTCGAACGATCAGATCGCCGCCGTGTTCGGCCTGGCCAGCCTGCCCGCAGAGACGGTCGACGTCGCCATCGTCGGCGCCGGACCGGCGGGGTTGTCCGCGGCCGTCTACACCGCGAGCGAAGGCCTGTCCACGTTGCTGCTCGAGCGCGAGACGTTCGGCGGGCAGGCCGGGAGCAGCTCGCTGATCCGGAACTTCCTGGGGTTCCCGCGCGGCATCAGCGGAACGAGCCTGGCGACCCGCGCATTCGAGCAGGCCTGGTCATTCGGTGTCATCCCGTCCATGACCGGGCCCGTCACCGGTCTGCAGCCGACTACGACCGGCTTCACGCTGCACATTGCCGGTGGCGGCGTCTGCCGTGCCCGCACTGTCCTCATCGCGACTGGCGTGTCCTACCGGAGGCTCGACGCTCCCGGCGTCGACAGGCTGCTCGGCGCGGGTGTCTACTACGGGGCGCGCGGATCCGAAAGCGCCGCATTCGCAGGCGAGCACGTTTTCATCGCGGGCGGCGCCAACTCCGCTGGCCAGGCCGCTGTGAACCTCGCCCGCTACGCACGACAGGTGACGATCGTGATCCGGGGCGAGTCGCTGGCAGCCCGGATGTCGCAGTACCTGATCGACGAGATCAGCGGGTCGGCCAATATCAACGTCCGCACCAGTACGGCGATTGGCGCTGCCGAGGGCTCCGCGAAGCTAGAGGCCCTTGCCCTCGCCGATAGCAGGACCGGACGGACGGAAACCGTCCCGGCTTCCGCGCTGCTGGTGATGATCGGCGCGGAGCCGCGCTCCGATTGGCTGCCGACCGAGATCGTCCGGGACGAGCACGGGTTCATCCTTACCGGGAGCGATCTGGTCGACGGCCGGAACCCGGCTGCTTTGTCGCTGCCGCCGCGTCCGCCCCGTCCGCTGGAGACCGGCATTCCTGGCGTCTTCGCCGCCGGCGACATCCGCCACGGCTCAGTCAAGCGCGTCGCTTCCGCCGTCGGCGAGGGCTCCATTGCCGCCACCCAGATGTATCAGTACCTGGAGGAAGAAGCGCGACCGTCGCATGCGCGGGCTTGACTCCCCCGCAAGTCGCGATGGACCGGCGCTGCAGGCTGGCCGATCGGCTTCCCCCGATGCGCGACTCCGGGGTCAACCCGCAGCAGGGCCTCGCTCCCGATGGAGCGGACCTAGCGAACGGGCGCGCTACCGTGCACGGGTCGGTAGCCGCAGAAGCTCGTGTCGGCAACCCCCTCGCCGCCGGTGAGGCCGGGCAGTTGTCGCTGCAGCGTGTGCACGACAGCTGACGGGAGTACAGCCTCCACTGCAACCTGATCGCCGCTGCTAACGGGAGCGCCGACCTCGGCGCCGAGGCGGGCGAGTGCGGAGAGCACCCCGCCGAGCCGGTCTGCCGGGATGTCCAGCCGAGCGCGGGCCATGGGCTCGCACACGACCGTCCCTGCGCGTTCGAGTGCCTGCGACAGAACCCGCGGGGTCAGCTTCCGGAAGTCGGCCGCGGTGGTGCGCGGCGTGGCGAGTATCCGCTTCGCCGGGCCGTCGCCGACGTAGTAGCCGCATTCGGTCATGGTTACCAGGCAGTCGGTCACCTCCCAGCCGAAGCGGCCGGCGTGCAGGCTCTGCCGGATGTACGACGTCATTGCGTCGACGAAGCTGCCCGCGGTCTTGTAGATGTACAGCGGGATGGTGCGCGGATCCGCAATCTCGAGGCGGAAGCGGACACCCGAGCCCGCATCGGCGGGCTCGATGGTCAATCCGATCGTGGCCGAGTACGGATGCTCATCTGACTGCAGGATCTCGATCGCACCGCCAGTCCTGGCCGGTCTTTCGATGTAGATCGTGGTGGTCTCGCGGAACGTCGCCTCGATGCCGTAATCGCCCGCGAGGGTGGCCTGGATGACTTCCTTCTGGACCTCCCCGTAGAGCGACACCGAGACCTCCTGCCGCTCATCATCCTGGCGCACCCTGATCAGGGGATCCTGCTCGGCGATCTGGCCGAGAGCTAGGCTCAGCTTCTCCCGATCGGCAGGATCGCGGGCGATGACAACCGATTCCAGCGTCGGCGGCGCGAACTGGGGTGTGGTGCCCGCTGCCTCCGGATCGCCGACACGGTCGCCGATCTGGACCTGGCTCAGGCCCCACACCTTCGCGATCTGTCCAGCCGAGACGGATTCTCGAGGGGCGGCGGGCCCGCGGCCGTAGACGGCGAGGGCGGTGACCTTTGCCTGCAGGCCTGCGCCGAATCGCAGCCGGTCCCGAACCCGCAGCGTGCCCGAGAACATCCTGACGTAGGCAATCTTCTCGCCGCTGCCACCTCGCTCGATCTTGAAGACGCGGCCGGCGAGTGGGCCATCGAGATCGCCAGCCGCTGCCGGCAGCAGCCCGGCGATACCCGCGGTGAGCTCTGCGACGCCTGCGCCCGTGATCGCCGATCCGAAGAAGACCGGGTTTACCAGCGCGTGGCTGGTCTGCACGGCAAGCTCTGCGCGAAGCCGGCCGTACCCAATGCCGTCCTCGCTGGCGACGTAGGCAGTCAGCAGCCTGTCGTCCCGCTCGGCCAGCAGCTCGGTCAGCCGGAGCCGGAAGTTGCGATCGCCCGGATCGGCCGGCGTGACGCCGGCCCCGCGCGTTCCCGCAAAGTGCACCGAGTTCATCGGCACCACGGCGAGCTGCAAGCGCGCGCTCAGCTCGCGGAGCACGCGCTCGGGGTCGGCCCCAGCCCTGTCGATCTTGTTGACGAACACCAGCACCGGGATGCGGAGCCGCTGCAGTGAGCGCATCAGGATCCGGGTCTGCGGCTGGACGCCTTCCACGGACGACACCACCAGCACGGCGCCGTCGAGCACACTCAGCGCCCGCTCGACCTCGGCAATGAAATCCGGATGGCCGGGGGTGTCGATCAGGTTGACGGTGACGTCGCCGATGCCGAAGGAGGCGACGGCCGACTTGATGGTGATCCCTCGCAGCCGCTCGAGCGCCAGCGAGTCGGTCTGGGTCGTCCCAGCGTCGACGCTGCCGAGTTCGGCGATGACGTTCGCGGCGTAGAGCAGCCGCTCGGTCAGGGTGGTCTTACCGGCGTCTACATGCGCCAGGATCCCGAGGTTGAGTGTTGTGCGAGGCACGCGTCATACCCTTCGCGTAGGTCTCAACGGACATCACGACGGACATGAACGCCTCGCGCATCTACCCTCCCTCGAAGATCGGAACTGGATTGGAGAAGTAAATCACGGCGCTGGCCGGCAGCGCGCCTGGGTTTTTCAGCCGGACGCCGTGGAGCGCCCCATGACGTAGAACTCGGGGTTGGGCTGCAGGCCCATGAGGTGCGCCAGCCGGTTCGAGGCCGCGAACAGCGCCGTGATCGCGCCGACGTCCCAGATCTCGTCGTCGGTCAGCCCGGCCGCGCGGGCTGCGGCGATGTCGGATTCGCCGAATTGCTCGGGAGTGCGGGCAAGTGCGAGGGCAAGGTCGGTGATCGCCCGGCCCCGCTTGTCGAGCGGAGCCTGCCAAGGATTGCTGCTGACCTTGTCAGCCAGGTGCGGGTCCCTGGACCGGATCCGCAGGATGGCGCCATGAGCGACGATGCAGTACGTGCAGTGGTTGGCCGCTGACGTTGCGACGACCACCAGTTCGCGCTCGGCCTTAGTCAGCCCGTCGGACTTCTCCATCAGAGCGTCGTGGTAGTCGAGGAAGGCCCGCAGCTCGGCGGGGCGGTGGCCGAGCGCGCGGAAGATATTGGGGACGAAGCCCGACTTACCCGCGACCTCGCCGATCCGCTCGCGCAGGTCCTCGGGGAGATCGTCAAGCTCAGTCACCCCGAACCGGCTCTCGGACATAAAACCTCCCGGTCAGGCTGGCTCTCGAAAGGTAGAGTACTTCGCGTTCTGCCAACGGAAGGTTCGCTCAGCATGTCAGCCTCACCAGCGCCGGTCGCGGATGACAGCGGCCAGTTGCGAGGTAGTGACGCGGTCGGCCGGCAGATCGGGCAGAACATCCGGCCGCTCAAGACCGGCGAGATGATCGCTTCCTACCTCCGCGGCAAGATTGTCCGCGGCGAGCTGGCCGAGGGTGACTGCCTGCCGTCCGAGGTGGAGCTGATGCGGCAGTTCGACGTGTCCCGGCCGACGCTGCGCGAGGCATTCCGGATCCTGGAGACCGAGTCGCTGATCGAACTGAGGCGCGGGGCCCGTGGTGCCCGGATCATTGCGCCCAGCGTCGAGGTCGCGGCCCGGTACGTCGGACTGCTCATGCAGACCTCCGGCACGACTGTGAGCGATGTCTACGAGGCAAGGTCCCTGCTCGAGCCGGTCGCTGCCGGGCTGCTGGCTAGGCGCAGGACGCCGGCGGACCTGGCCGACATGTCAGCGTGCGCCGATGCCCTCGAGCACCTCATCGAGTCAGACCTGCCGCCCGCCGATGTCGCCGCCTGGACCCGGCGCTCCCAGCGGTTCCACGACCTGCTGATGGAGCGGGCGGGCAACAAGACGCTGGCGCTGCAGTCGCTGGTCCTGCGCGAGGTCGTGGACACCCACCTGCTGCTGGCGAGCCGCCAGCCGGGCATGGTGGCGCTACCCGGCTCGGCGTTCGCCCGGGTGGTCCGGTCCTACCGCAAGCTCATCGCCCTCGTCGAGGCACACGATGCGGCTGGGGCGGAAGCGCACTGGCGGACGCACATGGACGTCGCCGCGCGGTCCCTGCTGCCTGACCAGCTGAAGTCGGCCACTGTCCTCGATATCTTCAGCTGAAGATCAGACCTTCAATCCTGCCCGAGGAGCATCCGCGCATGAGCACACTGACCCTGCCCGACGGGCGGGTGTACGCCTATGAGCAGTGGGGCGACCCGGACGGACTGCCGTTGTTCTGGATCCATGGCACACCGGGCGGACGGCTCAGTCGGTATCCAGATGTCTCGCTCTGGGAGCGCCTGCGCCTGCGGGTCGTTACCGTCGACCGGCCCGGTTATGGTCTCTCCGCGCCGCTGCAGGGCCGGGCTGTGTCGCACGTAGCCGCCGATGTTGCGTCGGTCGCCGATCACCTGAGTATCGGCAGGTTCGCCGTGCACGTCGGGTCAGGTGGCGGCCCGCACGCTCTTGCCATCGCCGCGCTGCTGGGTGACCGGGTCCTGGCCTGCGCAGCGGTCTGCTCAGCGGCGCCATTCGAGCCGGCTGAGGTCGCAACGATGCTGGAGATCAACCAGAAGTCCTATCGCATCATGAGCGAGCACGGCCGGGCGGGCCTGACGCAGTTCCTGGCCCCGTGGCGAGAGCGCATGATGGCCGACCCGGTTGGCGGGTTGCTGGCGGCGGTGGCGGACGCACCGGTGCAGGACCACGAATGGCTTTCCAGGCCTGATGTCCAGCTGGTCCACGCCGAGTCGCTCACCGACGCGCTGGGGCCGGGCCTGGACGGCTGGGTGGATGACGGCATGTCTATGGAGATCGAACCCTGGGGCTTCGACCTGTCCGCGATTGCCTGCCCGACCCACTTCTGGCATAGCGACGATGACGCCAACTGCCCGCTGAGCGCGACGCGGCGGCTCGTCGACGCGGTCCAGGGTGCCCGCCTGACAGTGTGGAAAGGTCAGGGGCACACGGCGCCGTCCCGGAATGCCGAGCAGGTCCTGACGGAGCTGATCGCTGCCGCGCGGGGTCGTGAACTGGCGCCGAGTTAGCTATCGTAGTTAACTATCTCGACCAACCGTCATCCCGCCACCAGAACCGGCGGCAGTCACCCAGGAGGTTCCCGCATGCGCGACGCAGTCATAGTCGAGGCAGTGCGAACGCCGGTCGGCAAGCGCAACGGCGGCCTATCGGAGGTTCAGCCTGCCGACCTATCCGCGCATGTACTGAAGGCGCTCGCCGAGCGATCCGGCGTTGACCCGGCCGTCGTGGAGGACGTGATCTTTGGCTGCGTCAGCCAGGTAGGGGAGCAGGCAATCGACATCGCGCGGAACGCGGTGCTCGGCGCCGGCTGGCCGGAGACCGTCCCCGGTGTCACCGTGGACCGGCAGTGCGGATCATCCCAGCAGGCGGTGAGCTTCGCGGCGGCCAGCGTGATCGCCGGGCATTATGACGTGGTCGTGGCCGGGGGCGTGGAGTCGATGAGCCGGGTGCCGATGGGCATGTCGACGGCGGGGAACTGGCCGTTCGGCGAGGGGTTCAGGGCGCGCTATCACGGGATCGCGCCGAACCAGGGCCTGGGCGCGGAGATGATCGTGGAGCGGTGGGGGTTCTCCCGCACGCAGCTGGATGAGTTCAGCCTGGGCTCGCACGCCAAAGCCGCTGCGGCGCAGGACGAGGGCCGGTTCGCCGGGCAGATCACTCCGGTCACCAACCCGTCGGGGGTGAAGGTGGAGGCCGACGAGGGCGTCAGGCGCGGCAGCACGCTGGAGGCCCTAGCCGGGCTCAAGCCGGCGTTCAAGCCCGAGGGCGGCACGATCACGGCGGCTAACAGCTCGCAGATCTCCGACGGCGCGGCTGCGCTGCTGATCACTACCAGCGAGAAGGCCGCAGAGTTGGGCCTGACGCCGCTGGCCAGGATTCACACCGCGGTGGTCACCGGCGACGATCCAGTGATCATGCTGACCGGCCCGATCCCGGCGACCGCGCTAGCCCTCAAGCGCAGCGGCCTGTCGATCGATGACTTCGGCGCTTTCGAGGTCAACGAGGCGTTCGCGCCGGTGCCGCTGGCGTGGCTGGCCGAGACCGGCGCTGACCCGGCGCGGCTGAACCCGAACGGCGGCGCGATCGCACTCGGCCATCCCCTCGGCGGCAGCGGCGCCCGGCTCATGACCACCCTCGTTCACCACATGCGCGACACCGGGATCCGATACGGGCTGCAAACCATGTGCGAGGGCGGCGGGCAGGCCAACGCCACCATCCTCGAGCTGCTCTAGCCGGCTAGTCCGGACACCTGCCGGCTCGACCGTGCCGGTAGGTGTCCGGCGGCAGGTCGGCGATCTGGTGCAGGATGTGGTCGCCTTCCGAGGTGTAATCCAGGTCGTCGCTGTCCTGGCTCGCCACTAGCCTGCCGATGCTTGCCCTGGCGAGACCGGCGCGCTGCTCGAGCAGGTTGAGGTAAGGCAGCCGGTCATGCGGCCGGTGCGGCGCGGGCAGGTCCAGGGCCTGGTGCACGGCGGACAGGAAGTGCCGGACGGCGCTGCCGCTGGCGGCGGTTCCCGCAGCGGCATTGACCACAGCAGACCTCCTCCGTTCCAGTCCAGCCACCGCGCTTGCCCAATAGCTACGCTCCACCATCTCACCGAGTGCAATCAAATGACAGCAATGCGTAAGCGTGTCGCGGGCGGGCGCAGCCTTTGTCCCTCGCCGAAGCGACCTTCCACCGACTTCATACTCTCGACCCGGTGATATAGCCCGGTTTGGACGCGTCAAGTCGGTGGAATGTGCGATGCGAAGCGGCTTCGGGAGCACTGTTTGTGCGCTCTGGCCGTCCCTGTCCGCCGTCAGTCCAGCCTGCCTCGGGTGTGCCGCCATCGCTGGTCACGACTCGCGCTCGGAGAGCCTCGCCTCCGGGAGCACTGGCTCGAACAGCTCGACGGGGTTGCCCGACGGGTCCTCCAGCAGGATCTGCCGGCCGCCCACGCCGGAGACGATGTCGTTGCGGAACCGCGTGCCCTGCCGGCGCAGCGTGCTGACGAGCCCGTCCAGGTCGGTGACCTCGATCATGAACCGGTTCCAGCCGCCTGGCGATGGCAGTGTGCCGTCCGGCATAGCCTGGCCACCGCCGGGTCCGCCGCCCGGAGCGCTCAGCACCAGGCGCAGGTCCCCGAGTGACAGCATGGCGAAGGTCGGTGCCGGGTGCATGACCTCGCGGAAGCTCAGGTTCTGGCAGTAGAACCGGATCGCTGCGTCGACGTCGTCGACGAAATACCGGACGCTGACGGTGCTCATCAATGCCTCCTTGCGGAATTCGGCGGTCAGCCCGCCGGTGCCGGCGCGCGCTCGCGATAGCCCGCGCCGGGCTCGAACAACTCGATCAGGTTGCCTGAGGGGTCATGTAGCAGCGCCTGCCGCACTGCGACGCCGGACGTGATGCCCGTGCGGAAGCGCACGCCTCGCGATCGGAGCGCCGCCACGGTGGCGTCCAGATCGTCGACGCGTACGGCAATCCGGTTCCAGCCGCCCGGCGCGGGCACGCTCCCGTCCGGCAGCGCACTTCCGCCGCCCGCGCTGCCAGGAACGCTGAGCAGCAGGCGAAGGTCCCCCCGGTAAAGCATGGCGAAGGCCGGCGCAGCGATGAGTTCGCTATGAAAGCCGAGCAGGTCGCGGTAGAACGCTACGGATCCGTTGAGGTCGGTGACGAAGTAGCGGACCGTCGCGCCGTGACCGGTCGCCGCGCCTGGTCCGCCGCGCTCGCGACCTTCGATCTTCTGCAGCAAGTGCTCGGCGAATTCGCGTCGCGGCTCGACCGGGATAACCGGCAGACGCAGGGCGTCGAGAGGGTCAGTCATCGCCGCCCTCCTCCTGGTAGATGGCGCGCAGGGCGGCCCGTGCGCGGACGAGCAGCGTCTCAGTGGCGCGTTCGCTCCGGCCCAGGTACCCGGCCACCTCGGCGACCGGCAGGCCGTCGAGGTAGCGCAGGGTGAGCGCGGCCCGCTGGGGTGCCGACAGCCGTGCGAGCGCTGCATACGCGGCCCCCGCGTCGAGCAACTCCGGCCAGGGGTCGGTTGCAGCCGCGGCGGTGAGATCGGCCACCGCGGCCAGGCGTTGCTCCTCTCGGGCGACGCGGCGCCAGTGGTCGGCCAGCTTATGCCGGGCCACGCCGACCAGCCACGCGACGGTCAGATCCGGAACGCCGCCGGCCTTGACCGCCGCCACGGCCGCCATGAATGTCTCCGCGGTCAGGTCCTCGGCCACTGCGGTGCTGCCACACCGGGGCAGCAGATACCCGAAGACCTGCGGCAGCGCCTGCCGATAGAGGGCAGCAACCGGCTCGGCTTCCGACGACTGCGGCTGCGTTCCCACACCAGATCATCGCCCGGCAGGCGCAAACTCCGAACACGAAGGGACCGGTTTCTCGCGCCCGACGGGCGCGATCATCCGCTGCCGCGTCTGGTCGACGCGGATTTGCGGTGTTATGCCGAGCGCCACGTGCGGGGATTTCTCCCGCGGAAGGGCGACCGGCAAAGTCGGCAGAAGTAGGGGTCAGTGCCGTCCTCACGGCTGGCCCGCGAGCCCAGCTCCCTACTAGGCGTGGACGGCCCGCCGGCCAGCACCTTCGGCCGAAGCGTCACACTGAGGCATGCGTATCGTGACGGAGTCGGCTCTAGGTACCGTGCTCGGCCGCATGGACGGCGTCCCGCGAATCGTGGTGAGTGGCAACTTCGCGACCCCGTGGGATGCGCTCAGTGCGCTCGACAAGGGCGTTGCCGAGTACCGGTTGTTCGCGCTCAACGCGCAGCCGGGATTCCCCGACCGCGAGGGCGTGATCCTTGAGACCCCGTTCGTAGGCGCGGGCATGCGGGACAGCGACCGGCTGCACTACCTGCCGTGCCGGCTCTCGCTGGTGCCGAGCCTGCTCGCGACGGCGCTGCCGCCCGACGTCGTCATCATCCACGCGTCGGTGCCATCCGGCGGGACGGTTTCGCTGGGTACAGAGGTGAACGTGCTGCCTGCGGCGATCGGTGCGGTGCGGGCGCGCGGCGGGTTGGTCATCGCCCAGCTCAACCGGCACATGCCCTACATATACGGGGACGGGGTAATCGCCACCGACGAGATTGACCTGGCGGTCGAGGTGGACGGCCCGCTGGCCTCCCCAGAGCACCGGCCGCGCGACGAGGTGCACGACGCGATCGGCAGTCAGGTTGCGGCTCTGATCCCCGAGGCGGCAACTCTGCAGCTCGGCATCGGGGCCGTGCCGGATGCGGTGCTCAGCGCGCTCCGCGGGCGCAACAGGCTGGCCGTGTGGTCGGAGATGTTCAGCGACGGGGTCCTCGCCCTCGAGCGGGCCGCTGCGCTTGACCTGGGTCGGCCGATCACGGCGTCGTTCGCCTTCGGTAGCGCTGAGCTCTACGACTGGATGGACCGCAATCCGCGAGTGCGGCTGCTGCGCACCGAGAAGACCAACGATCCGGCCCTGATTGCCAGGCAAAGCGCCATGGTCTCGATCAACAGCGCGCTGCAGGTCGATCTGTTCGCGCAGGCGAACGCGGCCTGGGTGCGCGGCATGATCTACTCCGGTTTCGGCGGTCAGACCGACTTCATTGTCGGCGCGCTGCACTCACAAGGCGGGCGGGCGATCATCGCGCTGCCGTCCTGGCACCCTAAGGCGGACGTGTCGACGGTCTTGCCGCAGCTGGCCGGTCCGGTCACTTCGTTCCAGCACAGCTTCATCGTCAGCGAGCAAGGCACGGCGACGATCTGGGGTAATGACGCCAGCACGCAGGCCGCGCAGATTATTGATCAGGTTGCCCACCCGTCCGCGCGCGACGAGCTGCGCGAAGCAGGCCGCAGCCTGGGTTTCCGTCTCTAGGTGCGCCGTCACTTATGGGTGCCGACTAATTCCCACTAGGCATCCTGCGCTCAAGGGATTGTCGCAACGGATGTGGTGAGCGGAAGGGTGTTGTGACTCGTTGGAGTCGGGCGGGGCTGCTGCCGTCGGGTCGGACGCGGCCGCTGCTGGATCATCTGGCGGCCGGGGTCGAAGGTGCCCGGTTACCTGCGGCCTTCGGCGGTCGGGGAGGATCGGAGGATGGCGACGGATCATGGTGGCATGGACGGCAAGACCCGGGGGGACGCGGCGGCGCCCGACCGGCTGCCGCGCAAGCTCTACGAGCGCGAGCTGCTGCGGCTGCAGACCGAGCTGGTGAAGCTGCAGGAGTGGGTGCGAACCGAGCACGCCCGGCTGATCATCGTCTTCGAGGGCCGGGACGGAGCCGGCAAGGGCAGCACGATCAAGCGCGTCACCGAGTACCTGAACCCGCGGCTCGCCAGGATCACCGCGCTGCCCGCCCCGACCGAGCGCGAGCGCGACAGCTGGTACTTCCAGCGGTATGTCGCGCACCTGCCTTCCGATGGCGAAATCGTGCTGTTCGACCGCAGCTGGTACAACCGGGCGGGCGTCGAGCGGGTGATGGGATTCTGCACTAAGGAGGAGTACAGCCGCTTCCTTCACCAGTGCCCGATCTTCGAGCGGCTGTTGGTCGAGGACGGCATCCTGCTGCGAAAGTACTGGTTCTCGGTGAGCGATGAGGAGCAGGAAAGAAAGTTCCAGTCCAGGCTGGAGGATCCGCGGCGACGGTGGAAGCTGTCGCGCATGGACCTC
>Ga0126381_100007738_pt1 | contig 11975 bp, 8 predicted proteins | sample PanSoiMetPlot_28_FD_96465 | JGI IMG/M metagenome (GOLD analysis project Ga0126381, IMG submission 96465) | Tropical forest soil microbial communities from Panama - MetaG Plot_28 | ecosystem: Environmental > Terrestrial > Soil > Tropical forest > Bulk soil | place: Panama | collected 2016-02-17
ATTCCGGGGCTTGAAGCATTCCGGCGAGGCGGCGAAAATTTGCATGCGAGTCGCGTGCGCTCCCAGAACCAGCGTGACTCTTGGTCCTTTAGCCGCGAATAAGGCAAAAGGAGAGTAGTAATACGAATACGATGAAACAGACAGAAAGAGTCGGGGAAGAGGAAGAGGAAGAGGAAGAATCTTGTGGCGAAGGAAAATACCAAAATTGAGGATTACGGTTTCCTTAGTGACACCCAAACGGGCGCGCTTGTAAGTCGGGACGGCTGCATCGATTGGCTTTGCTTTCCCAGATTCGATTCACCGGCATGTTTTGCATCGCTACTTGGAGACAAGGAAAATGGGCACTGGCGGTTTTTTCCTGAGGAAGAGGTAACAGCATTGCGTCGCCGTTACCGTGGCGAAACCCTTATTCTGGAAACAGAACTGGAAACAAAGAGTGGCGCGGTGCGCCTGATTGATTTCATGCCGCCTCGCGGCGAGAACCCGGACATCGTCCGCATCATCGAGGGCCTGCGCGGAAAAGTCTCGATGCAAATGGAGCTGATCATCCGGTTCGATTACGGGTACATCGTGCCGTGGGTGCGGCGGCGTAAGCGTTTCGACGGTCTAGAAGCAATTGCGGGTCCGAATGGTTTGATTTTACGAACGCCGGTCGAAACTTTTGGGAGAGATTTAACCACCGTGGCGGAGTTTACGGTGGCAAGGGGACATCGCATTCCCTTTGTGCTTACGTGGTACGCCTCTCACACTGATCCGCCAAGGAAGATTAATCCCGAGCACGCTTTGCACGATACGGAGGTTTACTGGGGAAATTGGGCGAAACAGTTTCAAAGCGAAGGGAAATGGCGCGATGCGGTGGTGCGCTCACTCATTACGTTGAAAGGATTGACCTATGCGCCGACTGGTGGCCTGGTCGCGGCACTGACCACTTCGCTACCTGAACAGATCGGTGGCGTACGCAATTGGGATTATCGATACTGCTGGTTGCGCGATGCGGCCCTCATCTTGCTCGTCCTAATGCGTGCGGGCTATCGGGAGGAAGCCAAATCCTGGCGTGAATGGCTTCTGCGCGCTATCGCAGGTAGCCCGGCGCAAATGCAAACGATCTACGGTGTCCGCGGCGAACGCCGACTCATTGAGTATGAAATTCCCTGGTTATCAGGATATGAAAATTCGCGGCCGGTGCGGATCGGCAACGCTGCTTCGAACCAGTTTCAGCTCGACGTGTATGGCGAGATATTAGCCGCGGCATGGCAAGGTGATCGTGCAGGAATCAAAATGACCGAGCCCGAGTGGGCACTCATGGTCGCTACAATGAAGTTCCTGGAGTCGCATTGGCAGGAACCAGACGAAGGGATATGGGAAGTCCGCGGCGGCCGGCAGCAGTTTACCCACTCAAAGATGATGGCCTGGCTGGCATTCGATCGCGCGATCAAGTTGGTGGAGAACTGCGGCTGCGCGGCAGACGAACACCTTGATCGGTGGGAGAAAATTCGCGATCAGATTCATGCTCAAGTTTGCGAACGCGGCTATAACCAGAGGAAGAAAGCTTTCACTCAGGTGTATGGGTCTGATGCACTGGACGCCAGTCTGCTTACAATGCCGCTCGGCGGCTTCCTGCCAGTCACTGACGAACGTGTTCGTGGCACGATCGAGGCAATTGAACGTGAACTGATGCATGATGGTTTCGTCCTCCGCTATCGGCCACAGGAAACAGGCGTGGATGGATTGCCAGGCAGCGAAGGAGTATTTCTTCCGTGCTCGTTTTGGCTGGCTGATTGCTGGCATCTGATGGGCCGAAAAAAAGAAGCACGCGAATTATTCGAGCGGTTGCTCGATGTCCGCAACGATCTGGGACTGCTTGCGGAAGAGTACGATCCGCGCGCAAAGCGTCAGCTGGGAAATTTTCCCCAGGCTTTCTCGCACGTCGCGTTGGTAAGTTGCGCTCGGATTCTGAGCGATGAAGACACAGGTCTGACTCAAAGCGATTGAGGTCGGTGTATACCCAGTCGACTTGGTAGGGCTGGCAGTCCTCTGCCCACCGCGCGCGTCAATCGATGTTGTTGCGCTAAGCGTTGCCTGCGGAAACGAGGTGGCGAACCAAATCTTCGCTGGTCACGATGCCGCGAAAGGTGTTCGTTCGATCGACGACAGCCGCCAGACCGAGCCGTGCGCCCCGCAGTTGCTGCATGACACGGTAGGTGGGCTCGTCGTCTGTAGTTGTTACAATGCGCCGAACATATTCGCTAAGTGGTTTGTTTCCGTTCCGTTCGAGCAAAATGTCCAGAACATTGACTAGTCCGGCTGGCTGGCCGTCGGGCGCAAGCAGCGGCAGACGATCGAGGCCGGTCGAAGCGCTAAGCTCGAGCGCTTCCTGTGTTGACGCGCCGGAGTGTAGCGCCGCAACTTTTTCTGAAGGCACCATGACGTCGCAGATTTTCGAACCGCGAAAGTCAACGACGCTATGAATCATTGCGCGCTCGGTCGCGGTGAGAGCGCCCTCACGCTCGCTTTCGCTTGTGATCTGTTTCAGTTCCTCGCGCGCGGCAAATACGCGGCCGCGTTTTCCCGCGTCACCTGGCAAAAGTAGCTTGCCGAGGCGCGCGCCGAATTCGAGGAGCGGCGAAAATAAAATCGACGCGAACTCGAGCACCCCGGCAAGTCGCACCAGCGCTCGAAACGGAAACCGCCGGAACAACGCTTTCGGGAGAACCGACAACACGAATAAATAAACAGGAAGCGCAATGACCAAAGCGAACAAGAACCCAGCGTAGCCGTACCACCGAAACAGCTGGCTGGTTAGCAAAAGCAGAGCGACGATGTCGGCCGTATTCGTAACGAGCAGAACGGTCGCCAATAACCGTTCGGGATGTTGGAGCAGGCGATTCAACCGCAAAGCCGCAGGCAGGCGGCGATTCACATTTTGCCGCAATCGCACCGGGTCGATCGACAACAGGCCGCTTTCGATTCCGTTGAAGAAAAACGAGATGATCCAGCAACAAACAATGATGATGATCGCGGGCGTCATGCCGCCTCCTCGAATGCGTTCGTGGTTGTCTCCAGCAGGACTTCTTCAATCCTGTTGCGCCCCGCGCGACGGACAGTGATCGTAAGCCCCGGGATTTCGAGTTTCGTTCCGGAAGACGGCATATAGCCCAATCGCGTAAAAATAAATCCACCGATGGTGTCGATTCCTTCGGCGTCAATTTCAAAGCCAAGATGTTCAGTCAAATCATCGAGGCGCGCGTTGCCGCTCACGAGAAATTTGCCGTTGCCGAGCGGCTCGATGTAAAACTCCGAGCCGTCCCGCGGCACCGTGCCGCTAAGAATTTCCTCGACCAAATCCTCCATGGTGATGATTCCTTCAGTGCCGCCGAATTCGTCTACCACGACGCCCATGCCCTGGGGATGTGTCAAAAAGAGCTTAAGCAATTCCAGTGCGCGCATCGTCTCCGGGATAAATGACGGCGCGATGAGTTTCTCGGTGTAATGCTCCAACGGATCGAGCAGGAACAATTTTACATCGATGATACCAAGGATTTGATCAGGCGTATCGGCATAAACAGGAACGCGCCTATGGCGTTTCTCCTTTAAACGCCCGATTGCTTCCTCGTTAGTTAGATCATCAGGCAGCATGAAACTATCCACGCGCGGTGTCATGCAGTCCTTCGCCGTCCGATCCCCCAGCTTGATGATTTCCTGTATCATTTCGGCTTCGCCTTGGTACAGGGTGCCTTCCTCTTCGCCGATCTGAAGCAGCGTTCCCAGTTCCTCGTCGCTTAAACGCGTTCGGCTGAGGAGATGGGCTGGCGTGAAACGATCGATCACATAATCGCTTACCGACTCGAGTCCGCGGCCGATGCGATCGAGAAACGGCATGGCGATTTGCAAGGTGAAAGCGCCGATGGCCGAAAGCTTCGAGGGCGCAGCGAGCGCGACCAGTTTCGGGACAAGGTCACAGAGCAACACCACGATGGCGAAGATCAGTATGCCGGCCAACCACTGCGGAACGCGCCCTGCCAGGGGACCTTCCCACAAGAAGAACAGACACAATATGACCAGGAGCACGTTGACTAATCCGTCTCCCAGCAGCAGCACGTTCAAAACGCGGCGCGGATTTTCGCGAAAAAGCTGTATGAAATTCGTAAGCCCCGCATGGTTCGCTTCGAGCCGGCGCAGTTGATGCGGTTTGAGCAAAGAAAGTGCTGTCTCCACTCTGGAAAACAGCGCGGAACAGAAGATCAAAATGGCGAGGGCGCCCAGCACAACGGCCAGAGTAAGGGCACTCATTTCTTAGGCACCGAACCCCGCGCGCGCCGAAGGGCTTTTCCGGCACGAAGGGCATGGAAGGGCGGACGAAGTCCCTCCGAAGAGTTGGTGGTTCGTGGTTTGCTCATCCTCTGAGCCGGGAGCAAATTAAAGCTCCCGATGAACAAACGCGAGAGGATTTCACAGTGGTTGGCCGAGGCGACCCGAGAAAACGTGAGCCCGGAGCCGGGCGGGGCGGAAAAAAACCCCTATTACCGCGCGTTTTTTCGGTGCTGGAACGAACAGCGGTACTATGAAGCGCATGATGTCCTGGAACAGCTTTGGCTCAACACGAAATCGCCCGACGCAGATTTCTTCAAAGGTTTGATTCAGGCTGCCGGTGCATTCGTTCATCTGCAAAAGCGCTTCGAACATCCGTTGCATGCGAAGCACAGCAGGCGCTTGTCTCCCGCCGTGCGTTTGTTTCAGCTAGCGCAGAAAAATCTGGCGAGCTTCGCGCCGTGGCATCACGCACTGGATGTTGCTGCGCTTTGCCAACTTTTGAGCCGCTACGCGGATGAGATTGTCGCGTCGGAATACGCACTCAATCCTTGGTCACCGGAAACCGCCCCAAAGTTGAAGCTTTTGTAGCCACCGTTCCGAGTCTTCATGTCGGGGATGCGTCTCGCAACCTACGGATCCTGTTCACCGGTCTTCCGACCGGTGCCTGCTCACGGCAGATTCCCCAGCCGTTTTAACGGCTTACTCACGAAGCGCAGGTGCGAGAAGCAGGTTTGTGTCACCTAGCTAAAGCTGGGTGCTAATGAGATGCTCCTTGTATCTAGTAAGGATCAATTTGATTCTCCCAAATAACCAGAGCTCTTGCGAGGCAAGCGAAACTACCCGGGAGCAAAGTTGCAATTCTAAGCCAGAAGTCGTCGGGGATCGCCGCGGGAAGCGATCTTGCCTGACTCGAGCATCAATATTTCTTCACAGATATTGATCGCCTCCGCAGGATCGTGAGTTACGTACAGCATCGGGATACCGAATTCGTCATGTAAGGAACGAAGTTGCTCGAGGATCGCGCTCTTTAGTTTTGCGTCGAGTGCAGTCAAGGGCTCATCAAGAAGCAAAAGGCGAGGCGCTGAAAGTAAGGCGCGGGCGATGACGATCCGTTGGTTTTCTCCACGGGAAAGAGTCCGAACATCACGATCAAGTAAGGGAGTAATTTGCAAGAAACTGACGACGTGATCGAAAGAAAATGTCACGTGCTCCGTTTTGCTATCACTGCCATAAAGCAAATTTCGCCGAACAGAAAGATGCGGAAATAACGAATCGTCCTGTGGAACGTAGCCAATCTTTCTCAGCCGCACCGGCAATGAATAGTTTTGCTCGGTATTTTCGTACAAACGGTCGTCTAGACTAATGATTGCTGTGTTCGGCTTGCGTAAGCCGGCGATACTCTCGAGCAACGACGTCTTGCCCGCGCCGGAAGGGCCAAAAATTCCAGTGCGCGCGAAGTGAAGATCGGCATTCACTTCCAGCGTGAATTGCTTCAGGCGAAGCGTGAATTTGTGAATTTCCAACTTCATCGCAGGGCAGACCGCTTCATCAGCACTTCACTGAACCAGACGGCGCCGAAGGCGATAAGGGCAGAGACAATAAGAAGCCGATACGCACTGGCATCGTGCCCCAGCTGTACGGTTTCAAAGATCTCCAGAGAAAGCGTCGTCGTTTTTCCGGGAATGTTTCCCGCGACAACGATTGTGGCACCGAATTCTCCGACCGCGCGAGCGAAGGCCAGCACGATCCCCGCAATGATGCCGCGCGAAGCAAGCGGAAGCGTAATGGTGAAAAAGACCCGCAGATTACTAGCGCCGAGCGTTTGCGCGATTTGTTCCAGGCGTTGATTCACACTTTGGAAACCAACGCGCGCTGAACGGACCAAGAGCGGGAACGACATGACCGCGGCCGCAGCAACAACAGCGCGCCACGTGAAGACGACGTCGATCCCTAAACGTTCGTGAACAAACTGGCCCACTCCACCGCGTCGACTGAACAATTTCAAAAGAAGCAAGCCGGTTGCCACGGGTGGAAGCACGAGTGGCAATGTCACCAATGTTTCCACCAGCAGTTTTCCCGGCCAGCGACGACGGGCCAATGGCCACGCCACTGCCAGACCGATGGGCAAAATGGTCAGCGTGCTCAGGGCGCACACGGCTAGGGTGAACCTAACGATCTGCCACTCAGCCGGCGTCAGCCACATGCGCTAGAATTTCACGATGAATCCGTATTGCTCGAACAATTTTCGTGTTTTGTCCGATTGCAAATAACGAAGAAAGTTCTCCGCCGCGCTCTTATTTTTTGCCCCTTTTAAGAGTGCAATCGGATAGCGAATCGCAGGACCTTTTTCAACCGGAACAGCAAAAGCGATCTTCACTTTTTTCGAAATGTCCGCATCCGTCTTGTAAACAAAACCCGCATCTACATTACCGGATTCCACCGCTGCGAGGGCTGCCCTCACGTTTTCGGTTGGTACGATCTTCGATTCGAGTTTCTCCCAAAGGCCAAGTCCGGTCAGATACTCTTTTGTATAGGTCCCGGCCGGCACAGCGCGCGGGTCGGCGATCGCGATCTTTTGTGTTTTCGCAATGAGGTCGTTCGGTGAATCAATTGCCAGCTTGCTATCGTTAGGCACAACGATCACCAGCGAGTTCGAAAGCATATCGCGTCGCGTATCGTTCACGATCAGTCCCGCCTTTTGCAGATTGTCCATTTTTGCTTCGTCGGCTGAGAAGAAGACGTCGGCTGGTGCGCGTTCGGTAATCTGCCGGGCCAGCAGGCTGGAGGCTCCAAAATTAAAGACAATTTTGTCACTGCTCTGTTTTTCGTAGTTAGCAGCGATCTCCTTCAACACATCGGTGAGACTCGCCGCTGCATAAACATTTACCTCTGCAGAATGGGCGGTGTGCAACGTCAGAGTTGCGGCCAGAAGGAAGATCGATCCTGGAAATCTGAACATTCCGCAGTCTGTTCTAATCGATGTTGCTTACAAGCAAAACCAGCCTTCCTCTGTTTTGCTTTTGCGGACTGCTATTCGCGTCGAATGTATCAGTCGTGGCCGAACAGCAACTAGGTAAATCCGTTTTCGCTAATCGTTTGGGCGAGGAGAAGTCGCCATACCTTCTGCAGCACGCGCACAACCCTGTCGATTGGTACCCCTGGGGCGAAGAAGCGTTCGCGAAAGCGCGCAAGGAAAACAAACCGATATTCCTTTCGATTGGCTATTCGACGTGCCACTGGTGCCATGTCATGGCGCACGAATCATTCGAGAGTGAAGAAACAGCCGCGATTATGAATCGCGAGTTCGTGAACATCAAAGTAGACCGGGAAGAACGGCCCGATGTTGATCGCGTTTATATGACCTTCGTTCAGGCGACCACAGGCAGCGGCGGCTGGCCGATGAGTGTCTGGTTGACGCCGGACCTGAAACCGTTTGTCGGCGGGACGTATTTTCCTCCAGAGGAACGTTATGGCCAGCCAGCTTTCAAAAAAGTGCTGGAGCGGATCGTAACAGCCTGGAAGCAAGATCACGACAAAATCGTGGAGCAGGGAAGTAAGATCGTTGAGGCGCTCCGCGAGTCGCAATCAGCCGCACGCGGTGAAGAAAAAATCGACGGCTCAGTGGCGGATGCTGCGTACCGTCAGATCGAACGCGGTTATGATCCGAAGGAAGGCGGATTCGGTACTGCGCCAAAGTTTCCGAGGCCAGTCACGCTCAACTTCCTCACGCGATTTTATGCGCGCGATCCCAAGAGCGATGCCGGTAAACACGCTTTGGACATGGTGTTGTTCACACTGCGCAAAATGACCGCGGGCGGGATGCACGATCACGTCGGCGGCGGGTTTCATCGTTACTCGGTCGATCGTTACTGGCACGTGCCGCACTTCGAAAAAATGCTTTACGACCAAGCTCAGCTCGCCATCGCTTATCTCGACGCATTCCAAATCACAAAAGACAAGCAATACGAAGCGGTCGCGCGCGATATCCTCGATTACGTCACTCGCGACATGACATCGAAAGAAGGCGGGTTTTTCTCAGCTGAGGACGCCGACAGTCCCGTTGTAGCCGGGATCGCCGAACCCGGCCACAGCAAAACTGCCGAAGGCGCGTTCTATGTCTGGTCGAAAAAAGAAATCGACGATGCACTCGGCGAAGCTGCCGCGATCTTCGATTTCCGCTACGGTGTCCAAGCGCACGGCAATGCGCCGGAAGGCAGCGATCCGCACGATGAATTCCGGGTCAAAAACATTTTAATCGAGCGTCACACGATCGCTGAAACCGCTCGGCATTTTAAGAAGAGCGAAGCGGAAATTGGGAAGATACTGACGCGATCGCGTGAGATGTTGTTTGAGATCCGAGGGCGACGTCCGCGTCCCCATCTGGACGACAAAATCATTTCCGCTTGGAACGGTCTGATGATCTCCGCCTACGCCCGGGCTGCACAAGTCATCGACGAGCCGCGCTATCTCGAGATCGCAACGCGTTCCGCAAACTTCGTGCGGACAAAGTTGTACGATCCATCGCGCAAGATTTTGTATCGCAGTTATCGGGAGGGCCGAAGCAATATCGAAGGGTTCGCTGATGACTACGCGTTCGTTGTTCAGGGTCTGCTCGACCTTTACGAAGCATCGTTCGATATCGAATGGCTGAAGTTTGCGATCGAATTGCAGCAAACGCAGGATGGCTTGTTTTTTGACGAGAAGAATGGCGGATACTTTAGCAGTAGCGGCCGGGATGAGAGCGTGTTCGTCAGGATGAAAGACGATAATGATGGTGCCGAGCCTGCTGCGAGTTCTGTCGCGGCGCTGAATCTTCTCCGGTTATCGCAAATCTATGTCGATCCGAAGATTGCTGAACGGGCCAGAAAAACGATCGATGCGTTTGCGACGATTCTTTCGCAGTTCCCCAGCGGTATGCCGGAAATGCTCGTCGCGGTCCAGAACTCGTTAGGTAAGCCGCGCCAGATCGTGATCGCTGGAAAGAAGGATTCGCCGGAAACCAAAGCACTGCTCAAAGAAGTTCGTCGCCATTTTCTTCCAAACACAATTGTGATTCTAGCCGATGGAGTTGGGGGGCAGAAATATCTTGGGGAGAAAAACGAAGCGATCCGCGCAATGTCGACAGTAGAAGGGAAGCCGGCCGCTTTTGTCTGCGAGAATTTCACCTGCAAGGCACCGGTCACCGACTCAAAACAACTCAGCAACTTGCTGAAGCTGTAAATTCGGCCGACCGCTCGTTAGGCTACGCGGCCGCAGCAGTTCTTATATTTCTTCCCGCTGCCGCATGGGCAGGGTTCATTGCGACCGACCTTTGGCAACGAACGCCGAATCGGCAGATCGATCGATACTCCCCCGTCGCCATCACCGTCGCCGTCTCCACCGACCGCCGCCATCGCGCCGACTGGATGGCGGATGCGTGCGTCGGCCATTGCTGTTGGTGCGGTTGGTCCTTCTTCGCGCAGTAGGAACTGAGGCAGGGTTGCGAGGAAATTCTCGAACGCTTGCAGATTGGAAGTGCTGCGGAACAGGTTGTTCAAGACTTCATTCTTAATATTCGCCATTAATTCGACGAACATGTCGTATGCTTCGGTCTTATATTCGATGAGCGGATCCTTCTGGGCGTAGCCACGGAGATAAACGCCCTCGCGCAACGCGTCCATGGCGTAAAGGTGCTCCTGCCACAGGCGATCGATCGCGTTCAGAATGATGTAACGCTCCAGGCTTTTTACGGCACTCGGCTCTTCGTGACTTGATTTGCGCTCGTAAGCACTCTTGATTTTTTCGATCAGGAACTTCGTGTTCTCGTCGGCAGTACGGGTTTCAAATTGCGCTTTCTCCTTAGTCAGCCCGAGCGGAAACGTCGTGTTTACCCAGTGGATCAGACCCGTGTAATTCGGTTCTTCCCCATCGAAATATTCTTTCACTCTTGCCGGCACGGCTTCATCGATCACTTCGTAGATGTGCGTGCGCGGTTCCTCGGTATCGATGACTTCATTGCGCCAGGTGTAGACGACCTCGCGCTGCATGTTCATGACGTCATCAAAATCGAGTGTGCGTTTTCGGATGAGATAGTTGCGTTGCTCGACCCGCTTTTGAGCTGTCTCAACAGATTTGTTCAGCCAGCGATGCTCAAGCTCCTGTCCTTCCTCGAGTCCGAAGCGTTCCATGATTTTTGTCATCCGATCGGCAGCGCCGAAGTTGCGCATCAAATCGTCTTCAAAACTCACGAAAAATCGGGATGCGCCAGGGTCGCCCTGACGTGCGCAGCGTCCGCGTAACTGCCGATCGATGCGGCGCGCCTCATGCCGCTCCGTGCCGACCACCATAAGTCCGCCGAGTTCGGTAACGCCCGGGCCGAGCTTAATATCCGTGCCGCGTCCAGCCATGTTGGTAGAAATCGTGACCGTGCCTGGTTGTCCGGCCCGAGCCACAATCTCGGCCTCCTGCATGTGGAATTTCGCGTTCAACACGTTATGCGGAATTTTCTCGCGCTTCAGCATGCGGCTGAGCAGTTCTGAAGCTTCGACACTGACCGTGCCGACCAACACTGGCTCATTCTTCGCGTGCGCTTCTTTGATTTCCTTGATGACGGCGTTGTATTTTTCGCGACGCGTTTTGTAGATACGATCGTTGGAATCGGCCCTCCGCACCGGCCGATTGGTCGGGATCATATTGACGTCGAGCTTGTAGATGTCGTGGAACTCTGCGGCTTCCGTCTCGGCCGTTCCGGTCATGCCGGCGAGTTTTTGATACAGTCGGAAGTAATTTTGAATGGTAATGGTCGCCAGAGTTTGCGTTTCACGGTCGATCTGCACGCCTTCCTTCGCTTCCACCGCCTGATGCAACCCGTCGCTCCAACGGCGGCCCGGCATTTTGCGTCCGGTAAATTCGTCGACGATGACGACCTTGTTGTCCTCAATGACGTACTGAACATCTTTTTCGAACAGGCAATAGGCGCGAAGTAACTGCGAAATGTTGTGAATCCGTTCTGCCTGTGTGTCGCAGTGTTGCTGACGTTCCGCCTTTTTCTTGTCTTTCTCTTCCGGGGAGAGCGTCTCGTCCAAATCGATCTCGGTGAATTCGTTGATCAAATCCGGCAAAACGAATGCGTTCGGATCATCTGGATTTAGGAAAATGCGGCCTTGCTCGGAGAGATCGGCTTCGTTCGATTTTTCGTCGATGGTGAAGAAAAGCTCCTCTTTTAGCTGAAACAATTCCTCCTTGCGCGTGTCCTGGTAGAACGAGAGTTCCGCCTTATCGATGGCGCGCCGTTTGTCCGGGTCTTCCATCAAGCGCAACAGCTGCTTGTTGCGAGGCTGACCGAGTTTGACTTTGAACATCAGCCGCCCACCGGTTTCTACGTCGTCCTGCTCGAACTTTTCGATCGCTTCGCTGGCGAGCCGGTTGCACAGCATGTTTTGCTTGCGTACCAACTGCTCGATGAGTGGTTTCCATTTGTCGTATTGATGGGTGGAGATCGTCGCAGGCCCGCTGATGATGAGTGGCGTCCGTGCTTCATCGATGAGAATCGAATCGACTTCATCGACGATGGCATAGCAATAGCCGCGCTGAACCTGTTGTTCGCGCGTGGTGGCCATGCCGTTGTCGCGCAGATAATCGAAGCCGAACTCGCTGTTCGTGCCGTAGGTGATGTCCATCGCGTA
>Ga0126381_100007739_pt1 | contig 11975 bp, 11 predicted proteins | sample PanSoiMetPlot_28_FD_96465 | JGI IMG/M metagenome (GOLD analysis project Ga0126381, IMG submission 96465) | Tropical forest soil microbial communities from Panama - MetaG Plot_28 | ecosystem: Environmental > Terrestrial > Soil > Tropical forest > Bulk soil | place: Panama | collected 2016-02-17
CCGGACAAATCGATCGCCGCGACGCGAAAGTCGCGGGTGAATTAGGGCGCAATGTAGCTCCACCAGTGGCTATGCGCACTGCCGCCATGAACGAAAAGTAGGCCGCGCTCGCCCGGCCGCGCCGGCTCGCGCGCCCAGAGCAAGTAATGGATCCGGCAACCCGCTAAATTCAATGCTCGCCATCGCTTTGCGCTGACCCAGAAGTTCATTGGCCTTTCGACATGCGTCATCTCGATCGTGATACAGTTCCTCAAGCTGAGGAATGCCATTGATTGCGTGTTGAAGTGTGAACATGGGCGGACCTCGCTCAGGTAGCCGTGTAACCCCGCCGCAAGCGGCGCTTGATCGTGCGCTGCTCGGCGGTCTCGGCGTCATTGCGTCGCTGGTGGCTTCCGAGCCACATGGTACCCGGGGATCCACGCCGGCCCCATTCGCGCATGACCGTCCAATCGCCAAACAGGTTCGGCATGACCTCGACGACATAAACCCGGTTGATGTTGCGGGCCGGATCGATGTGGGTCAGCAACCAGGTGCGCTATGACCAAAGCACCAATTACGGCTATTACGAAATCGACGCCGTCGAGGCGAATTGGAGTGCCGCGCGCCGGGAAGGGCCGGGTCTAGGGCACATTCTGCGCCCGAAGGAGGGTTATTTCCCAGTTCCGCCGGCTGACGTCCTTCAGGATGCGCGCACGGAAATGGTGTCGACGCTCGAAAACATCGGCATCCGCATCGAAGCGCACCACCACGAAGTCGCGACCGGTGGCCAGGGCGAGATCGACATGCGCTTTGCCCCGCTGACGCGCATGGCGGACAATGTAATGATCTACAAATACGTCGTCAAAAACGTCGCGCGCAAACGGGGCATGACGGCGACCTTCATGCCAAAGCCGCTGTTTGGTGACAATGGTTCGGGGATGCATGTCCATCAAAGCATCTGGCAAGGAGAGCGGCCGCTCTTTGCCGGCGAGGGCTATGCCGGGTCGAGCGAGATAATGCGCCACTACATTGGTGGGCTCTTAAAGCACGCGCCGGGACTGCTCGCGATCTGCGCGCCGACTGTCAACTCGTATCGCCGGCTGGTGCCCGGCTTCGAGGCGCCGGTGAACCTCGGTTATTCCCAACGTAATCGCTCTGCGGCGTGCCGCATTCCGATGTACTCGCCCAATCCCAAGGCGAAGCGCATCGAGTTCCGTTGCCCCGACCCGTCGTGCAATCCCTATCTGGCGTTCGCCGCTATGTTGATGGCTGGTCTCGACGGGATCCAGAACCGCCTCAACCCCGGTGACCCAATCGACAAGAACCTTTACGACCTGCCGCCAGAGGAGCTGGCTAAAGTGCCCTCCGCGCCAGGGTCGCTCGAGGAAGCGCTGAACGCCCTTGAAGGCGATCATGCCTTCTTACTCAAAGGCGAGGTATTCACACCGGATGTGGTCGATACCCACCTGAGCTACAAGCGCACCCGAGAAGTCGACGAGATGGGTCTGCGCCCGCACCCGTACGAGTTCTTTCTCTACTATGATGTGTGATCGCCGACCCGTCGATCAGCACATTGTCCAAGGCGCTGTCTGATATCCTGGGTTCCGGCTCAACGGCCCCCTCGCTACGGCTGTTTCGCCTCATTGCTGACCTGGCCGAGGACTGGCAACTATTGAATGGTCGCATCGCGACAGTGTCGGCCGAGATCGAAGCGCGGGCCAAACAGGACGGTCACGGTCACTGCCGACGTCTATGGCGGTGTCGGGTATCGAGCCAATAATCGCAAGTGCTCTGGCGGCAGCGATCGGCAACGGCAATGACTTCAAGTAGGATCGTGAGATTGGTGGATGGCTGGGGGCTCGTCGCGAAGCAAGTCCTCGTACGTTGCTAGCAAGAACGCCACGATAGCGCGGCCCTTAGGAAGCCAGTAGACGCAGGTTCTGGCCTCGCGGTCACAGGGCAGCGGCGAGCATACACTCGCGCGTCGTGTACGCGTCGGCGCGGCCGGGCTTGCCGCTCAGGCGGTGCAGCGATATACCGCGATCCGGCCCGCGGCCAGCACCACCTTGCTGCCGGTGACGACCAAGCGCCGCTCGGGAATGGGATGGGTCACCCGCGGGCCAGCTCTAATCAAACAAGATTCCCGGCAAGCGAAATGCGTCGGGATGTAGGGAGGAAGGACCATGACTCGCATCAACCGACGACGGCTTTTGAAATATTCGGGAGCCGGCGCAATCGCGATGCGCACCAGTGGGATTGCCGCCATCCTGGCATCAGGCCGAGCTCCCGCCTACGCCCAGGTGACATCAATCCACTGGCTGCGCTGGTCGGATTTCGTGCCGGCCTCCGATCAGCTTCTCAAGAGCAAGATTGTCCCGCAAGGTGAGAAGGCGCTCGGAATCAAGCTAAATCTCGAGATGATTAACGCCAACGACATCCAGGCGCGCATCACCGCAGCGATCCAGTCAGGCTCGGGTCCGGACATCTTTTATCTGATTGGGAACTGGCCGCAGCTCTATGTCGAAAGCCTATCTGACCTCAGCGACATCGCTGCCGAGATCGGTGAGGTTCAAGGAGGTTATTACGACATTTCGAAGGCGGTTGCGACTGTCGACCGGAAATGGATTGGCATGCCCTGGACGACCGGGGGCGGTCTGCTGACCTATCGCAAGTCCTGGTTCGCGGAAATCGGGTATAGCGACGGCAAATTCCCGCAGACCTGGGACGAATACCGCGAGGCCGGCAAAAAGCTCAAGGCCAAGGGCCGACCGTTTGGCCAGACGCTTGGCCACACTTTCGGCGACGCCCCGAGCTTCTGGTATCCCTATCTCTGGTCGTGGGGCGGCAAGGAGGTCGAGGCCGACGGCAAAACGGTGGCGCTCAACAGCAAGGAGACGATCGAGTCGGTCAAGTTTGCAGTCGGCTTCTGGAAGGACGCGCATGACGAAGGCGGGCTCGCCTGGGACGATTCGAGCAACAATCGAGCCTACCTGGCGGGCACCATCAGTTGCACAAACAATGGCGCCTCGATCTATCTCGAGGCCAAGAAGAAACCTGATGCGTACCTGACCGACAAGGGCACGCCGTTGTGGCAAGACACGCTGCACGCGCCACTGCCCCAGGGTGCCGGCGGCCGGTTTGCTCTGCCGTTCCCGTCCACCCACGTATTGATGAGTTATTCCAAGAATCAGAAGGCCGCCAAAGACTTTCTCCGCTGGGTCAACTCGAAGGAGATCTTTGGACAGTGGTTTACATCGCAGCAGGGATACAGTGACGGGGCGACGAGGTATTGGGAGGAGGACCCGATGTGGAATATCGACCCGGTGTTGCTGCCCTTCCGGGATATACCGAACAACGGGCGGCTGGCAGGTTATGCCGGACCGCCGGGCCGTGGGTCAGCTGAGGCGATCACCAAATATATCATTGTCGACATGTACGCAAAGGCGGTGCAAGGGATGCCAGCGGAGGACGCAGTGAAGTGGGCGCATGAGGAGCTGGTGAAGATCTACAGCTGAACAGAGGTTGCAACGCACAGGTCAGTCTGTCGATTACTGGAGCCAAGGCGGATCGTCCGGCAAATGCCGCGGCATTGGCGAACGCGCGGAGCCGTCGCCTCGGATCGGGCGAATTTCTGTACTCTATCAAAAGAGAAGGTGCGAACCGGCGTTCCTTTTAAAACCGCCACGCCGCCCATCGCGAAACGACAGACGACGGCACGGAAATTCATCGCGCCGGCGGCGTTCGATCCTCGCGATCCCTTCGAGCTTTCGGCTTTGCGGTCACACAGATGAACGCCACCGCCCCTTCGGCGGCCGCCTCGAGCGCGGCACGGGTCTCGCCGGCACGCGATCGGATTGCGAGGAAGTAGAGAACGGCGGAAGCGAGCTGTGCCAATATGGTGGGATCGGCCCCATCCGCGATCTCGCCGTTCTGCTGGGCAAACCGGATGCGATCCTCGAATGCCCTGTCAAAGCTGCGAAAGCCATCGGCTAATGCAGCACGCAGTTCCGAATCGACGACGACGGCGGTCACCGCGGTTCCGATCATAAAGCAGCCGCGCGCGCTCGTTTCGCCCGAAAAGTAGACCGACAGCGCGGTTCGGTAAACGCGGCGAAGAGCTTCGTCGAGCGGGATATCGGAGGCGAGCGCATCCGCCATCGCCGCCTCGCCCATCGCGCGATATTGGTCGAGCGCTTTACGGTAGAGTGCCCGTTTGTCGCCAAACGCCGCATAAAGGCTCGGCCGGTTCATCCCGGTCGCCGCGCTCAGATCGTCGAGCGAGGTGGCGGAATAACCCGTATCCCAGAAGGCCGCCATCGCCCGCGCGAGCGCGGTGTCAGGATCATAGGCGCGAGGCCGGCCGCGTTTGGTTTTCGAATTTTGTACCATTTCGTAAAAAACTCTTGATAACTCCATTTTCGTGCGATATGGTACAAAAATCAACACAACGGAGGAGCGCTATGGAATTGTACTTCTCTCCCCTCGCCTGCTCGATGGCTACGCGCATCGCGTTTTACGAGGCCGGCGTCGAAGCCAAATTCAACCAAGTCGATTCGAAGACCAAGCTGGTCGCCGACGGCACCGACTACCGCACGATCAACCCGCTGGGGCAGGTACCGGTTCTGCGCGGCGACGACGGCGAATTGCTGACCGAAAACCCGGCGGTATTGCAATATGTCGCGGACCATTACCCGCAATCGGGCTTAGCGCCGACCGCCGGTCCCGAGCGCTACCGTCTGCAGCAGTGGCTCAATTTCGTCACGTCGGAATTGCACAAGCTGGTTTTCAGCCCACTGCTCAACCCCACAGCGCCTCAGGGCGCCAAGGAGTTCGCACGCGAGAAGGCGGAGCCGCGTTTTGCCTATCTCAACGATCGGCTCGCCGGCCGCGATTACTTGCTCGACCACTTCACTGTGGCGGACGCCTATCTCGTGACAGTGCTCAATTGGGCGAAATATGCCGGAATCGATCTCGCCAAATGGTCCGTGGTGCAGGCCTATTTCACCCGCCTGCAAAACCGCCCGAGCGTTGCCAAGGCGCTGGCCGAAGAGCTAGCCCTTTATGCCGAGGAGCGAGCCCGTCAGAGTGCCTGATTTGCTGCGCGAGCTTGTTCACACCGGTGAAGGCTGGCGTCCATGTCGGACATGGGTCATGGCCCCGGGGACCACGAAAATAGCGCAATGGCAGAGCTCCATCCCCTTCCAAGCATTCGCGCGAATTGCCCATCAGAGCTGGTGTTGACCGAGATGCTGTAGAAAAGGAGAGAGCCCGATATCAACCCCGGCAGGCTCAACGGCAGGATGGTGCGGCGGAACATATGGTACCAATTGGCTCCGAGATTCTGCGCTGCTTCCTCCTGGTTCGCGATGCCGGCCCGTGACGCGCTCGGGTAGGTCCGCGCGGAGTATGATGCGGTGCTGCGCCGCCTTTTCGAATGGCACGCCGCCCACGATAAGGACTGCGTTAACGATTTCCCGACCGCAAAATTTGTGAACGGAATACCCCCGAATCTGTTGACACACTATTTTTATCTGTGGGGAACCACAGTGGTATGGCGAGCCATTGAAACAGCGCGGACTTCTGTCTCGTTAGGCGGACATTCGTCGAGTTATGGTGCCCACAGCGTCAACTTGCGGCACTTCATGCGCAGCGGGAGCGGCGGCAGCACCATTGGTTGCCCTCGGCCGAGGATCGCGGCTCGTCGCGAGCTTGATGCGGCGTGTCACCGAGCCGGGTACGGTCGCAGGCTGGATCGCCCCGCCGGAAATCGGCATCAACAACACGCCGCTCGATTACGAATACGTCCGCTTGAACTGATCCGCTCTACTGGCGGAGAGCCCTCTCGGCCTCACGCCCGAGCATCCTCCGTGGTGACAACGAGGCCAGCATCTTCGGACCGACCGCGCCCCCAACCGCGACGATCAAGGCCAAGATCCCGACATTCCAAGTCAGGATCATTACGCTCGCGTCGAGTTCGTGAAAAAGCGAGAGCGCCGTTGCTGTCATGGCTGCGATGGACAGGCTTCCGGACACAGCTGCCGCCGTCGGACGCAGCAGGGCCGCATAACGCAGCATCACCAGCATTGCCAGCGACAAGGGTAAGCTAGTCGACACGAGGGTCACGAAGCAGCGCACCGTCTCTCCGATTTGAACCCCGTCGGGCCCGATGCTGACCCAGTTGGTCAGGCACTCGTAGCCGATCGTCGACAGCCAGACAGCAAGGCTCGGTGCCGGCAGAAGCAGCCATAGGCGCGAGCGGTCGGGTAGGCTAACGAGGAAAGATGCGCCGGCCGCCAAGACGCCGGTGGCGAGCGAGGCGAGCAGGCCGACGACAAAGACACGCTGCTGCAGATGCTCGGCGAGATCGGTCCGCAGGCCGTGGACAACGGTAAGGAGGGCAACCAACACGGCCGCGAAGGTCAGCCAGCCCGCGGCGCGGACGAGCGGCGGGCGCAGGCGGCGAACCGGCGTCGCGCCCGCCGCTAGAGCATTGATGAGGTCCGGCGTCGTGATCACGTCGAGCGTCTCGGATCCGCCAACACCCTCCTGAGCGTTTTCAAGGCGCGGTGTGTCGCCACCTTCAACCCGGCGATCGACATCCCGCTCGCTGTCGCCGCTTCTTTCAGTGACATCTCGCCGAGTTTCACCAGCTTGATCGCTTGTCGCTGCCGGGAGGGGAGATCCTCGATCGCTTTGCGCAACCCCACGGTATCAACCCTTATGTCATCCAAATTCGCGCTGGGCTGCGAAAAGGTTTCACGGGCCGAATCGAGAGGCGGCTGTTGCGAGTTGGCTCGCATCTGACGACGCACATGATCGATGATCCGTCGCTTGGCGATAGCCGCCAGCCAGGGAGCAAACGGACGGCTTGGATCATAGGTGTGGCGGATGGCGTGGATCGTCAGCAGCACATCCTGTACCGCATCCTCGACATCGCTCGCACGGCGAAGACGCCGCGCCGCGAGGGCTCGAATAAACGGCGTGATGTCTTGTAACAGACGGCGGTAGGCCTCGCGCTCGCCCGCCTGGGCCCGCGCCATCAGCATCGCACGGTCGCGATCGCCGAGAGCGACATCGATCACGCTTTTCCTCGCCGCCGCACCGACCGCTTCGCACGCCGACGACAAGGGCCGCTTACCCCAACTCGAAGACATTGGCGTAGCCGGAGGATGCTGCTGGTTGCGAGACGCTTAGGCAGCTTGCAGCAGCGTGTCAACGCCACCTGGCTGGCCGCACGCAATTGTGAAGTAACTTGATCTCCACTGCCGCGAACCGGTCTGTAAAGACAGGCATCGCCCTATTGTGTTGCTACGCATTGCGGTCGGACATCCCATTTAACAGCCGCGGAAAAAGCCCGGTGATCTCTCTCCTCACCCTTCGAGACGGCTCTCCGAGCCTCCTCAGGGTGAGGCAAGCCATTGCAATGCAAACCCTCATCCTGATGAGGCCGCTGCCACGCGGCCGTCTCGAAGGATGAAGATGGCGATAACCTAACCTTCAGCAGCCTGCTGGTCGAAAACTGTTGAACTATTCGTGATCGGGGCGCGGCGTAACCAGTATTCCCGCTCGGTCGAACCTGCTGCCGGAGGGCCTCCGAGTTAGGCCGCCTTCAGGAGGGGATACCGGATGAAAATGTATGCGTACCATCGTCTCATCTTGTCTTCAGTATTGGCGGCGACGGTTGCTCTTGCTACGCCGCTGGGATCATCGCATGCCCAGACTGACGACCCCGGCTCCGATGACATTCTCCGGCGCTCCGAGCACGTGGTGTATACGGAGACAAACGATATTGCCAACGCCGTTCTCGCCTTCCACAGGGACGACGAAGGCCGCCTGACATTATTGCGCGGCGCGCCGTTCCTGACCGGAGGCAAGGGCGTCATCGATCCCTCCTTCAAGCTCGGCCCGTTCGACACCGATCAGAACGTCGTGATTGATCATGATCGACGGCTATTGTTTGCGGTCAATTCCGGTTCGAACTCGATTGCGGTTTTTCACATTCGGCCGCATGACGGCTCCCTGGAGCCTATCAGAGGGTCGCCGTTTCCGTCGGGCGGGATAAACCCGGTGAGTATCGGGCTGCGGGGCGACCAAATCGTCATCATCAATCAGGATCTGGATCCGGCGCAGAACGCTGCTGGGACATCCCCGAGTATCGTCACGCGGCACGTTACGGAAGACGGGCGTATCGTGAAATTTCCCGCCGATACGACGATCTCTCTGCCGGTAGGAAGCGCTCCCTCACAAGCACTTACTGCAAACGACCGGCCATTCGTCTTCGATGCGCAGTTTCTCGACGGCCGGCTTGCCTCGTACCGGCTGTTCCCCAACGGCCTATTGCTCGCCAACCCGCTGCAGCCTCTTCCCGCGTCGGAATCCGTCGGTGGCACAGCGCCTTTGCCGCTGGGGCTCTGGGCCAATCCCGATGCACGCCAGCTTTATGTCGGATTCGTCACTGTGAACAAACTCGGCGTTTACACCTGGGACGAAGACGGGGTGCTGATACTCGAGCGAAACGTCGCCAATTCCGGCAAGGCAATCTGCTGGTTGCGTACCAATAGAGCGGGAACGCGGCTGTACACCGCCAACACCGGTTCGTCCACTGTATCGGTCTATGACACGACGGATCCCGCCGAGCCCAAGGAGATTCAGGCCGTCCACACTGCCGGTCCGGCGCCCTGTTTCAGCTGGCTCTCGACCCGACCGAGCGTTTCCTCTACGTGATCGGTCAGCGTGGGAGCCACGCGGCTCTGGGTAATGCCCTTCACGTGCTCGCCGTTGACGAGGAAGACGGAACATTGAGCGAGGTGTCCTCATCCCCGGTGCCGATAACCCTGCAAAGCCTTGACGCTCGGCCGCAAGGTGTCGCGGTGTTTTGATGACCAGTTGATCGAGTTGGCTGGTCGGATGCCGATGCTTCTGCGAGTGCTGTCATCGGTTCTGCTAATCTGCACAGTGGCCGCGCCTACAGAAGCCCAGACCAGCCGCGATGCCGGCATATCGAGCATCGCCGATCTCGACAGCGCGGTGCACCGAGTGCTCAGCCCGGCCCCACAGGAGAGCCGGGAAGCAATCGATTGGTTGGTCCGGCATGGCGACCGCAGCTCGGTCGCAGTCCTCATTCAGCTATTGCGCTGGCTGCCTGAATATCAGGATGTGCTGGCCGCGCGATTGGAGGCGCTGACTGGGGCTCATGTCGGACCGCATTGGTTCGACTGGATGGTGTGGCAGCAAGACCATCCGGACTTTCCTCGCTACCCGGGTTATGCCGGATTCCTGGCGGATCTGCTCGCTCGAGTGGATCCGCGATTCAGGCGCTTCGTCTACGACGGGATCGCCCACGAAATCCGCATCGAGGAAATCGCCTGGGGCGGCGTGGTCGTCGACGGCATCCCCGCGCTCGACAATCCTGCAATGACGGCCGCCTCCGTCGCGAGCTACCTCAATCCGGACGATCAGGTGTTCGGGGTCGAGATCAATGGCGACGCCCGCGCTTATCCGCTGCGGATCGCGAACTGGCATGAGATGGTGAACGACGTGGTCGGCGGTGTGCCGGTCAGCCTCGCTTACTGCACCTTATGCGGCTCCGGCATCTTGTTCGACGACCGCATCGCCGGCCAGGCGGAGCCTTTCACTTTCGGCTCCTCCGGCCTGCTCTACCGCTCCAACAAACTGATGTACGACCGACAAACCGACTCGCTGTGGGAGCAGTTCACGGGTCGCCCCGTGGTCGGAAGGCTTACGGGCTCCAAGATCGAGCTTAAGCTGCTGCCTCTTATCCTGAGCTCATGGTCGGAATGGCGGTCGCGCCACCCGGAGACGCGCGTCTTGTCGCTCGAAACCAGTTTCCGGCGGGACTATGGCCCGGGCGGCGCCTATCGCGAGTATTTTGCCAGCCCGGATCTGATGTTCCCTGCGCTGGTCAAGGATCATCGACTGCGCCAGAAGGATCTGATTTTTGGCGTCCGAGTACCGGGGGGTGTCAAGGCCTGGCCGCTTGCTACCCTCGCCGATCGTGCTGTGATCAACGACCATATCGGGTTCATGGACGTCGTCGTGATCGGCGACGCCGCTGGGCGCGGCGCTCGCGCGTACGAGGGACGTGGCCGCCGCTTTGCGCGCGGCACATCACCCGACGAGGTGCTGGCAGGCGACGTGCGCTGGCGGGTGACCGAGGGCGCGCTGGTCGGGCCGGGTGGCGAGAGCTTGCCCCGCCTCCCCGGCCATATTGCTTACTGGTTTGCCTGGGCCGGTTATTACGAAAACACCCTGCTCGGTGGCTCGTCTCCGTAACAGCATATCCTCATCAGCCGGCATAACGGCATCTTCGCCGTACGTTCGTCCAGGCTCGGTCAGGACCTCACGAAGAGTCTATCCGCGACCCGTAACCTTCTGCCCGCCACCGCCGAACCTCTCCTCGCCAGCCTCGATCTGGCTCCGCTATCAGAGAAGACTCGATATGAACCGTCGTCAATTGGCCGCCGTGGCGCTGTCGACCGCCGTCGGTCTCGCGCTCGGCATACAGGTGGCGCCGCGCGTCGCCGCGCAAGGCATGGCGAACCCGCCACAGGTCGTCAAGGACAACATGGCGCGGATGCAGAAGGAGCATCTCGAAAAGTGCTACGGCATCAACGCCGTCTCTAAGAACGATTGCGCCGAGGGTGCGCATTCCTGTGCCGGCCAGGCCACCCAGGCGCGCGATCCGAAGTCGTTCGTCATGCTGCCGGCGGGGGATTGCGGCAAGATTGCCGGCGGCAAGACGACGGCAACCTGATCGCCAGACCGCGCTTGTCCCCCAAACCGGGCGCAGGGTGTGGCCCGATCCTCGCCAGAGCGGGGGTCGGGTTGCGCTTCCAGCACCACTGCACGGTCGTCGATAGCAAGCCCCCGGCGGCGTGGTTCGAGGTGCACACCGAGAACTACATGGGCGGCGGCGCGCCGTTGCGCGATCTCGATCCCATTCGCCGGGATTATGCGATTTCATTGCATGGCGTGGGGTTGTCGCTCGGCAGTGCGGAGGGTCTCGACCCGAGCCATCTTGCCCGCATCCGTCAGGTGGTGGACCGGGTCGAACCGGTGTTCGTCTCGGAGCACCTTTCGTGGAGCGTTTCCGGCGGGATCTATCTGGCCGACTTGCTGCCCTTGCCGTTGACCGAAGAGGCGCTGGCAATCGTCTGCCGCCACGTCGATCAGACGCAGAGCTGTCTGCGGCGCGCCATCCTCGTCGAGAACCCGTCCTCCTACCTGCGTTTCCGGCACTCGACGATCCCCGAATGGGAGTTTCTCGCCGCTGTGGCGGCGCGCACCGGGTGTGGCATCCTGTGCGACGTCAACAACATCTATGTGAGTGCCGCCAACCATGGCTGGCAAGCCTCGGACTATCTCGCCGCTTTGCCCGCCTCGGCGCTCGGCGAGATCCATCTCGCCGGACACAGCGTCAGAGAGCTCGAAGGTGGGCGAAGATTGCGGATCGACGATCACGGCTCGCGGGTCATTCCCGAAGTTTGGCAACTCTACTCGGAAGCGCTAGCGCGTTTCGGCCCGGTCCCGACGCTAATGAAGGAGGGATTGTCGAGCGGTAAAAAGCCCTCGGTATTGCGCGCCCGACACGAACGACAGGACCGCACGGCGCGGCTCTGGGACGCGACAACCGGCGAGGAGATCACACGAATAGTCCTTGACGCGTGGGTTACTGGGCTCGGCGTCTACGGGGCATGATCGCACTCGAAGACGCGCTCGGCCGCATCCACGTCTTCGACAGCCACGAGTTCCTGAGCGGCAAGCGCTCAGCCACTGGCTGACGCCAAGGATCCAGAGCTCGCGTTTTTTGAGCGCCATCCGGCGAGCCGCAGTTGGCCGCGGCCAGCAGGGGTCGGCGTTCATTTGTGACGCCCCAAATTGCTAGACATTAAGCGTGATATTTGGCGGCACGCGGTGGTGTGTTAGACATGCATCCGGACTGTATCTCATTGATTTTACTGGCGTGAACAGCTGAC
>Ga0126381_100007740_pt1 | contig 11974 bp, 10 predicted proteins | sample PanSoiMetPlot_28_FD_96465 | JGI IMG/M metagenome (GOLD analysis project Ga0126381, IMG submission 96465) | Tropical forest soil microbial communities from Panama - MetaG Plot_28 | ecosystem: Environmental > Terrestrial > Soil > Tropical forest > Bulk soil | place: Panama | collected 2016-02-17
AGGATCGACGACTTCCTGGGTAGCGATGTTGGCGAAGGTCCAGCCGAGGCCGAGGCCAAAGCCGCAGATCGCGAACGCAGGCACAAAAGCCCACCATGCCGTAACCGACGTGAGCCAGAGCAGTGCAACTCCGGCGATCCCGCCAGCCGCGGCCATGACCGCGGTAGGCCGGAAGCGAGGTTGGAGCCGGGCACCGATCGGGCCGGAGATGGCGACCAGGCCAGCAGGAGCCAGGAACACCACGCCAGCCATCAGCGGCGACAGGCCGCGTACCGCCTGGAGATAGAGGGATGCGATGAAGATCAGCGAGGCATAACAGACGTTGCACACACAGGCAAGGATCGTCACCAAGTCAAACGGCAGGTTTCGGAACAGCTTGAGGTCGATTAGCGGCTCAGCAATGTGCAGTTCGCGGAGCGGGAACAACGCGAGCAAGACTGCCCCAGCGGCCAGGAAGCCGACTGTGCTGGCCGACGCCCAGCCCGCAGTGTTGCCGCGATCGAACCCCGCGCTGATGCATGCTACGCCCGCGCCCACGAGCAGCGCGCCGGGTATGTCGACTTTGCGCGATGCCGACTCGTCGCGCGACTCGGCCACGTAGCGAAGTGTCAGCAGCAAGGCAAGGCCGCTAACTGGCACCATGAGCCAGAAGATCCAGCGCCATCCTGGCCCTTGCGCGAGTCCGCCACCAACAAACGGGCCGAGTGCCGTGCCGATGTTGGCAATGGCGAAGGTCAATCCAAGTGCCTTAGCTCGCTTGTCATCTGGATAGGCATTCGTGACAGCGGCTATGCCGACCGGAAACATCAATCCCGCGCCGGCGCCTTGCAGTACCCGAAACAAGATCAGCACACCAAGGCTCGGTGCGAGCGCTGCCCCAATGACTGTGCCAGTGAACAAGGCGCAGCCAGCGAGCAGTGCTTTGCGTCGGCCGACGATGTCACCAAGCCGACCAGCGACGATGAATACCGCGCCGAGGCACAGCATGTACCCGCTCAGCGTCCACTGCGCGGCCTGTGGGGTTGCAGCGAACGAACGCGCCATATCCGGCAGAGCTAGGCTCAACGCGAAGAAATCGAGCTGGATGCAGAACATGGCCGCGGCAACCGCGGCCAGAGTGCCCCGCTGTCGTGTCTGCGCAGATCCAGCGTCCGCTCTGGCAGGACCTGGTTGCCGGTCCCTGGACTCTGAGATCCACCTGGTAACAGACAATGTGCGATGAGACATGCTGCGCGTTCCCCCGGATGCCGCAGTTGCTCAAGCTCATCTATGCAGGCAAGAACCGCCCGCCATTTCTATGGTCGCATCGGCGTCCGCGGCAGGATCGGCCAGGCTAGCGGGCTTAGGGTGGCAAGCCATGGAACCCAACCGGAGGGGCTTGAGCAATGGGACACCACCACCCCGACCACAGCCACGGCCATGGTGGTCACGATGAGCCAGTCCGGTTCACGCAGGAGTACTGGGACGAACGCTACAAGTCTGCCGAGAAGCTGTGGAGCGGCCGGCCAAACCCGCAGCTGGTCGCCCAGACCGAAGACCTAGCGGCAGGCGAGGCGCTCGACGCTGGCAGTGGTGAAGGAGCGGACGCGATCCGGCTCGCCAGCCGCGGCTGGCAAGTTACTGCCGTTGACCTCTCGGCTGTCGCGCTGCAACGAGCAGCCAGCCATGCGGCAGAGCAGGACGGCGACATCGAAGGTCGTATCACGTGGGTGCACGCGGACCTGCAGACCTGGGACCCAGGGCCGCAACGGTTCGACCTCGTGACCGCCCAGTTCGTGCATCTGCCCGGGGCAATGCTCGAGGCCCTGCACCGGCGGCTCGCTGCCGCCGTGCGGCCTGGCGGCACGCTCCTCATCGCGTCTCACCACCCCGATGATCTCCACCTCCATATCGGTCGGCCCGGTCAGCCAGAGTTGTTTCCGTCTGCGGAGCAGATAGTCGCAGTGCTCGATCCAGGCGACTGGGAGATTCTTCTGGCCACCGCTATTGGCCGGCCAGCCACAGACATGAATGGTGAGCCGGTGACTGTCAAGGACACAGTCGTGCGGGCGCGCCGTCGCTAACTAGGTCGCATCTGACCGTTCCCAATAGGACTGCATCATCCGCATCGGGTGATGTCGCTGGTCACTAAGCGGCTTAGCGTTCCTCTCATGATCGGCACCAGAAAGGGGCCAATTCATGAGTAACGAAGCAGAAAGCGCTGCCCGCTACGAGCCGACCGCAGCGCAGGCTCGGCCGCGGCCAATCGATGAGCCCGTTGCCAGGTACTCCGGATACGAGTCATACCGCTACGAGAGCGATTCCGGTGGCATGACATCTCTATCGGGCTGGCTGCTAATTCTCGGCGGACTGTGGACCTTCTTCGAAGGACTCGCCCTGCTGGCGAAGAAGTCCTATTTCACCTCGCTCTCAGGCTACTCATCGGCGGCGCACAACTATGCGTTGCACTGGAACTTGACCGGGTGGGGCTGGGCATACCTGATCTTCGGAGTCGTCATGTTCGCAGCGGGGGTTTGCGTCCTGCTGAATCAGGAATGGGCGCGCTGGACCGGCGTGGTGCTCGGATGCATCGGTGCAGTCGGCTCATTCGTATTCCTGCCGTTCTACCCGTTCTGGTCCATCATCGTGATCGCGATCAATGTCTTCATAGTCTGGGCGCTTGCAACCGCACGGCGCAGGCAGGACTTCCCAGCCTGACCGGTCAGGACTGCAGGTAGCGCAACACTGCGAGTACCCGGCGGTGGTCCGCGTCTGAGGGCGCCAGACCTAGTTTGCTGAAGATGTTCGCGACGTGCTTTTCGACGGCCCGCTCTGAGATCACGAGGGTGCCCGCGATGGCGCCGTTGGACCTGCCTTCGGCCATCAATGCCATTACGTCGCGCTCCCTGGCTGTCAGCGAGGCGAGCCCGTCGGAACGGCGGCTTGCGCCAAGAAGCTGGGTTACCACCTCTGGATCCAGAGCGGTGCCTCCTGCCGCCACCCGGCCGAGTGCTTCGACGAACTCCTGGACGTCGGCGACCCGGTCCTTGAGCAGGTAACCGACACCCGCTGCGCCGCCGCCTGGCGCAGCGCCGAGCAGGTCGGCGGTATAGCGGGTCTCGATGTACTGGGAGAACACCAGCACGCCAACCTTCGGGTGGTCGCGGCGGATGCTGATAGCGGCGCGCAGGCCCTCGTCGGTGTAGCCAGGCGGCATGCGGACGTCCACCACAGTCACGTCTGGCTGATGCTCAGCCACCGCCGTGAGCAGGTCGTCAGCATTGCCGACAGCGGCGACCACCTGGTGGCCGCGGTCGCCCAGGATCTCTGCCAAGCCCGCGCGTACAACTGCCGAGTCCTCGGCGATCACAATCCGCATGTGGTCCCCGTTTCTGTCAGGCGCGGGACGGGAGATCGACGGTGACAACTGTGGGTCCGTGGGGCGGGCTGTTGACCTGTAGCCTTCCGTCCACGGTCTTGATCCGGTCGGCGAGGCCCGCGAGTCCACCACGGGCCTCGATGCGGGCGCCGCCTGCGCCGTCATCGCTCACGCGAACCCGTACCAGCCCGGGGGCGTGTGTAACTTGCACCGTGGCGCTTCGAGCACCACTGTGCTTGGCCACATTGGTGAGCAACTCGGCGGCGCAGAAGTAGGCGATGGTCTCGATCGCGGCCGAGGGGCGCTCGGGCAAGTCGACCATCAGCTCGACTGGCACGTCGCCACGCGCGGTGAGGGTTGTGAGCGCGGCGCCGAGGCCGTGATCGAGTGCTGGTGGGTGAATGCCGCGCGCCAGGTCGCGCAGCTCGCGAATGGCCTCCTTCGCCCCGCAGTGCGCAGCATCGAGCAGCTCCAGGGCACGGTCCAAATCTGCCTGCGCTGTAGCAGCGGCCACGACGGCGAGCTTCTCTCTGGCCAGGCCCAGCTTCATCGCAACCGCCACCATCTGCGCCTGCGCACCGTCGTGCAGATCGCGCTCAATGCGTCGCAGCCTGGCCGCTGAGTCGTCCACCAAGCGCGCCCGGGACTGCTCAAGTTCATGCACCCGGCTGGCGCTTTCTTGCTGCAGTCGGTAAACAGTCCAAAAGATCAGCGCCGCCCCTGCCAGCGGCAGCGCCGCGAGCCAGGCGAGTGACCCCAACCTCTGAAGTGATGCGAGGAGAGCGACGCCGATGACGACGTTGAAGATTCCGCAAGCTAGTCGGATAGCCGACCAGAGCTTGGGACGGCGATACTCCCGCGACCTGACCAGAAATCTCATCAGCACCGATGAGGAGGGAGGCACGCTGTCTGTGGGTGCATACATCGGAATGCCTCGATCTACCTAGCCGTACCAGCACAACCGGAAGAGCATGAGCATCTCCCCAAGTGGACCGGGTGCCGACCGATCCCGCTGTGGGGAGATGCTGCCAAGCTAGCTCTGGACACTGGCCCGCAGCTGGTGCGCGCTCCAGAAGATCAGCGCTGCCCCTGCCAGCGGGAAGGCCGCCAGCCAGGCCAGTGAACCCAAATGGGGCGCCGAAGCCAGCAGCAGGACACCAAGCGCGACATTGAAGATGCCGCAGGCAACTCGCACGTTCACCCAAACATCCGGCCGGCGATACTCCCATGACCTGACGAGGAATCTCATCAGAACTGATCGCCGGATTGGGATGTTGTCCGTAGGTGCATTCATCGCTATGACTCCTTATGATCTGCGGTGCCGGCCAATCCGTTCACCTGCATCTCAATGCTCGCGGCCCGCGGGCAGGACAGCCACCGTGCGCACACCCGAATCTGAGGTACGGCTAGCACGGTCCCGGCGCCCAGCGCTCGACACTGTCCGCTCGGGTTGCGCAACACGCAGCCCGCATGGAGGGTGGACGTGTGGCTCAACTCAACAGGACTACCGTCGACTTGTCTTCCTATCCGGACCTCGTCGTGATCTACCTTGGGATGAGGGTTAACTCGCCGATGGGGTTACGGACCCTCATGTCGTTCGGATCGAAGATCCGCCAGTCGGTTGAAGCGCATCCAGACGGCCTGCTGCTGCACGAGAACATGATGTTCTCGCTGTTTCCGCCGCACGCAGGAATGCGTCAGTACTGGCGTGACTTCGACTCCCTCGAACGCTGGGCACGGTCCTTGCCACATCTGCATTGGTGGCAGGGGTTCTTGCGCGACAGGGGCGGGACTGGCTTCTGGCACGAGACGTATTTCCGCGGCGGGCAGATCGAGTCGGTCTACATCGACATGCCGCGGATCGGCCTGGCCAAGTTCGCGCCCGTCACGCCCGCCCGCGGCTCGCTGTTCTCGGCGCGCCGCCGACTGGGAATCCGGGAAGGACCGGCAACTACTCCACCGCCTGGCATCCCGGAGGGAGAGCTATATCAGCGTTGACGCCCTGGCGTCGGCGTGCTTATCAGCTCGAACCTTCGCAACCGCGCGGCGGCGAGGCCAGGTCGCCTGCGCCGGCCGAGCGGTCGTGAGCTTGTTGCCGGTTACCGGTAGCTGCCCGGAACTACGACGCCCGCGTAATACAGGAAGTGCGCGCGCGTGTAGCTACGGTTGCCCGCGATGCTGGTATCTGGACTGGTGCCGAGCGGCAGATCGGCGCCCAGGAACGGCGTGAATCGCGGACGGGCGAATAGATAGCTGGTCGAGTCTGCCCGCAGCAAGCCGATGAGCGTCTCAGCGACAATTCGCCCGCCGACGGGCCCGAGCGTCAGGCCACCTGAGGCGATCTTGGCTTCGGCGAGGATGTAATACCAGAGCGGAGTGCTGGTGGCGAAGGGCTTGTAGACCGCGCCTATCTCGTCCAGATCGGCTGCTGATAGCGGCTGCTCCCCAATCGCCCGTGCGATCGATTGGCCAGATGGCAGGCTCCACGTCAGCTGCCGGAGCAAGTTGCGTTGCGGCAGCACAGTCGGTGTTATCTGCGTGTGCGGGGCGATTGCCGGCAGCGGCAGCGTGAACAGGACGGACGAGATCGTGGTGTCGATCTTCTTGTTGTTCTTGACCTGGCCGTCGCCGAAGTCGAAGAACGTCTGCCAGCCGATGTACCGGCGCGGTGCCAGAAAACCGCCGAGCAGGTCATCGCGATCGGTGCTAACTGGACCGTTGAAGGGCGACTGGCCGGGGTCGAAGACCAGCCCGAAGAACGGCGCAGCTGTCGGACTTGCCGACGGCGGAGCACCGGAGGCAAAGTTCGCACGGTAGGACGGCCGCACCATCGAGTGACCAAGGCGGTAGGCCGCAGCACCGAACTCGATCGGCATGAACGCGTCGCCAGGCGGCGGCCGGTAAAGCTTGTTGCCGCTCGCGAGTATGTCGTTGACGACCGCCTGACCAGCGATCTGCGGCAAATGCTCGTTGACAAGCAGCCACTGATAATGCCAAAGCGTCACCTGACGAGCCACCAGGAACTGCTGGTACGAGTTCGTCATCTCGCCGTGCTGCGCGGTGGGGAAGGCACGCAAATTGATATTGCCCAGGTCGGATAGGACGCGGTTATAGAACATGATGTGGGCGCAATGGAGCCCGGCAATCATGACGTTCTCGTCGTTGCGCGGGTCGCCGAGAAGCGCGGAGTACGTGCCGTCGCCGTTGCTGACTCGCGGCACATCCTCGTGTACTCCGCCAGTCCCGATCTTGAGTGCCGCACCGACGGACCCGTCCGGGTTGGGCACATAGAGGTCGGGGCGTACGGCCGGGCCGCCCCCGAACACCGAGTCCAGATCAAGTGCAGGAGTTCGGGTGTTGGGCGAGGTCAGAGGATTGGTGGTCAGGCCGAGCGTCGAGGTTTGGTCGAAGGTGATGTCGTGGTCGGTGAACTGGCCGATGAACGTGGATCCGGCAGTCATCGTGGGATTGTCCGGGTTGCTGCCATAGGGGTTGGTGCTTGTCGGATTGCCATTGACCGTCGGATCAACGATCAGCGCTTTAGGCCCAGCCGCCAGGTCGTCACCGGCGTCCATGATGCCGCCCTGCATCCCCACTTCGCACAAGGCCGCGCGTACCGAGTCGGTGGCCGCCGCGAACGCAGGTAGCTTCGGAAAAATTCGCCCGAACAGCATGCTGCCGGAGGGAGCACCTGGCGGAAGGCCGCCAGCTGCAGGGACGCCGGTGACTGACGCCCGTGCCGCGGAACCAAGACCGGGCAGTACCCCGGCGGAGGCGGCGGCTAAGCCAGCGCTTGCAACGCCGGCGCCAGTCAGGAGCCGGCGTCGGCTGACTTCTGCATGCTTGGTTTTGCTCTCGGTCATTTTTGATCTCGCAATTCTCCGCAGCCGGGTATCCGGGTGCGGTTTCAGTTGGCCCTAGACGGGCGGGCCGCCGAGGCGGCCCGCCCGTGTTGTGCGCAATCAGCCCTTGTTAAAGGGGGCGATAAGCGGGTTGGTGCTGGCGTACAGGCCGTCGGGGTTGGGGTACCAAACCCAGACGTGCATCGTGATCAGGTCCGGGTGCCAGAAGGTGAATTTGGCCCCAGTCTTTGGCGCCGTTGCGGGGCATGTTGCTGCATCGGCGTGCGGGATGAAGGTCCCGTCTGCGTAGTGGCATGCGGCCGGGAAGAAACCATAGGTTGCATTGGGCAGCGGCGGGTGCTTGGGCACTGACGTAAAGACCCACTCCAGCGCGCCGAGCTGCCATCTGCCTGCCACGTGCTCGTAGACCAGGATCTGCGGCTTGCGAACGTCGAACCCAGAGATCTTCGGGTTGAGGAAGTGGTAACCCATGTTCGGCATCATCATCGTGATGATCTGGTAGCCGTCTGCCTTGGCGCGGGCCAGGTTAGTTGAGTACTTAGCGGTGGCCTGCCGTGCTGCGGCCAGATCCCCGGCAAACGATCGGCTTTGCGCGGCATTGACGTGCGCCGCCGCTGGGCTGGTGGGTGCCGCGGCCTGGCCCCAGGCGGGCAATGAAACCGCACCCGCCGCAATGATCATCGCGGCGATACCGCCATACCGTGCCATGCGCGTGGTCGGCATTTGCATGCTCCTGTCTAGGACCCTTCTTGGACCCTGTAGATCTGATCGGCAACGAGGCCGTGGGCCTCCCGGTGAACGTCCGCTGCTGCCTCAGCCGACGGTGCCTCGACAAGGCAGAAGACCCGCCCGTTTCCTTCGTCGACCCAGTACCTGAGGTACCGAACGTCGTGTGCTGCCTGCGCTTGCAGATCAGCGAGGTGGGCTGCAGCGACGTCGTCGATTGCGACGCCGCCGTCGATCTCGTGAACATCCATGAAAAGCGGCACTCGTGGCCTCCCTGCTGGTCTCGGGACTTTCGCAATGACCGTAGGCCGCCAGGGACAGCCTTTTAATCGGGAGGAATGCCCGGCTTGGCGCGGGCGGTGCCCAGGTTTCGATGACGGTTACCTAGGCTGAGCGCGCGGCTGCCTAGGTTATGGGCAGCAGGCCCAGGCGAGAGGCTTCTCTGGCTGCCGCGGCGCGATTAGCGACGCCAATTTTGTTGAGGAGCGAGGAAACGTGGTGGTTCACCGTGCGCTCCGATATGAACAGACGCACGGAGATCTCCCGGTCAGCGAGCCCTTCCGCAAGCAGGGCGAGCACCTCCTGCTCGCGCCTGGTCAGGCCGGCTGGGGTGTCTCGAGTGGCCAGCCGCGGGCCGCGCGGGATGGCGGTGAGCCCTAGTTCCTTCATTCGTCGGCGGGCCGCATCGGCGGTCGCTTTGGCGCCGAGATCTTCGAACACCGTCAAGGCCCGCCGCATATGAGCCTCCTCGGAACTGAATAGCCGAGTCAGCGCAGCGTCATAAGTCCTGCCTAGCCGTTCCCATGCGGCAGCTGCATCGAGGTAGTCACCGGCGATCTCCAGCGCATACGGTTCGGCGAATTCGACGCCGAGGTTGTCCGGTGCATTCAGTCGTGCGAGCCAGATGGCTACCGAGCCACGAACCCACGGATCGACTCGTCCTAGCCCCTGGTCATAACCCGACTCTGCCTCCCGGACTGCAAGCTCACGATCACCGGACAGCCATCGCAGCTCGGCGCGAGCTGCGCGCACCGGGACGATCCATTGCGGCTCTGCGGTCGCTACGCCAAAGGCCTCGGCCTTATTGAGAAAGTCCCAGGCATCGGCCTGGGCGCGTCGGCCGCGAATTGTGCCGATTACTTGCAGCGGATTGAGCTGGTTGACTTGCGAGATCCCTGGGGTGCGCAGCATCTGCTGGCCAATGCTGACCGCTTCATCCCAACGTCCCAGCTGCACAAGACCCCGAGTCCGCCAGCCCATAAGGCACAAGCTGAACGCCCCGAGCTCTCGCCCCTCGCAGTAAGCCATGCCCTCGTCGTAGTACCGATCAGCGTCCTGGAATCGCTGCAGGCTTACGGCGGCTTCGCCCAGGCTCGATAGTGCCCGACCCGCCGCCTCATGCAGATTAGCTTCGAGCCCTACCTGCAACGCCCGCTCGAGGATTCCGATCCCGTCTTGTCCGAGCCGTTTCGATAGGGCTAGCCCGAGCGCGTTGAGCGTATAGCTCACTATGTCCGGGCGCTCAAGGCGCTCCCCAATCTCCTGCGCCTGCGCAAGCAGCCTCCTTCCCTCAGCTTCATGCCCGATGCTCCACATGCGGGCGCCGAGATTCGCATACGCCCAGGCGAGCTGCGGGCCGGCCGTCAACGGCTCTAGAATCTGGACTGCCTCCTGGGCGGCCGCAGCTGACTCCTGTCCACGACACAGCCGCCACAGCGTCACGGACAGCAGGCGAAGGTCGTCGCCAACAGCAATGAAGTCGCCGAGTTCACGTCGCAGCCCAAGCGCAGCGCGCAGCGCAGTTTCAGTGTCGTCCCAGCGATCGACCAGCGCGAACTCTGCGGCAGCGCCTTCATAGAACTCGGCCCGCAGCGCATCGTCTGCATCGTCGGAGAACCTCAGCGCCCGCTCGAACTGTGCGGCCGCCTCGCGATGCGCTCCCAAGGCGGATGACTGCCTCGCCGCCTCAGGCGCGTGCCGCAGAACCGCTGTCGCATTGGCTGCACCCTCCGCGTGGTGGGCGAGTACTGCTGGATCGCAGCCTCCACGTTCCTCGAAGAAATTGAGCAAGTAGGCGTGCAGCTCGAGCTTGCGATGCGGGGCGATGCCCGCTTCGACCGCGCGGCGGACAATTTCGTGCCGGAACCGCAGGTCATTGCCATCGGGGACCAGGATGCCGCTGGCAAGTCCGTCGTCGAGCGAAGATGCCGGATCGCCCAGAGCGGGGATGATCATCGACCGTTCTACGCGCGCGCCTATGACTGCAGCCAACTCGATGACCCGGCGGCCGGCTGAGCTCGCGCGGCCCAGCCTGGCGCCGACGGCATCGCGCACAGTCGCAGGTACTTCGCTCGATCCGCTGTCCAGGATCTCGCTGACATAGAAGGGGTTCCCGCCGGTCACCCGATGCACCTCGGCGGCGTCGACTTCCCGCGGACCAATTAGTACCCGGACTGCTTCCTGTGACAGCGGTGGTAGGCCCATCCTCCTTGTGGCTCGCTGCGTGGCCAGATCGCCGAGAACGATACGGAGCCGATGATCGTCGCCGAGCTCATCATCGCGATAGGTGACCAGAACAAGGGCGCGTATCCGCGCAAGCCGTCGGCCAACGAAGCTCAAGAGGTCGATCGTTGCTTCATCGGCCCAGTGCACGTCCTCAATCACAATCACCGGCAATGCGCCCGGCGAGTCGAGCTCTGCGGTAAACGCTGCGAACAACCGCTCCCGGGACGCATCGTTCCGGCAAAGGTCAGCGAGTTCGCCACCGGCCTGACCGGCGATATCGAGGAGCGGGCCGAGCGGCCGCGGTGTCAGCAGGCCGTCGCACGAACCCCAGAGCCAGCGCGCACCGGTCAGCCGCGCCTGGAATGTTTCCACGAGCACGGTCTTGCCGATCCCGGACTCGCCGGAGACCAGGACCATCCGGCCGTCGCCTTGCCTGGCCTCGCCGGCATACTCGGCCAGCGTTGCCAGGAACTGCGCTCGTTCCAGTAGCTCCAAACTCGAAACCCCCTGCTCCCTGCCAGGATTGTGGCCCGTGCTGGCCCGGAGTTGCAAGACGAATGGCCCAGGGCGACTTGGTGATCGTTCGCCACGGCGTGGTCTCCGGATGTTCAGTCAGATCAACCCTGGCATTCAGCGGCGTGCTGGACGATTCCCGGCATCAGTGTGTGCCTATCTTGGGCCAGGCTTGCTTGGCTCCCCGGAGGAACTCATGCGCAAGCTAGTTCTGTCATCGGTCACTATGGCCATGGCATTATTCGGCGCGACAGTCGCGATTGCCAGTCCGCAGGTGACCGCGGCCGGAGCGACGGGGCCGTGCGGGACCGTGACGACGCCGTCGGCTTACACCCATGTCGTCTGGATCTGGATGGAAAATCACAGCTCCGGCGACATCATCGGGAACACTTCGCAGGCGCCTTACATCAACTCGCTTGCCGCGCAATGCGGGCTCGCGACCAACTACCACAGCGTTTCACATCCGAGCTTGCCAAACTACATTGCCGCCACGTCCGGCCTGAGCGGCAGGCAGATCAAGCTCTTCGATAGCGACTGCAGCGTCTCGAAGCACTGCAGCACCTCCGCGCCGAGCATCTTTGGTCAGGGCGAAACGTGGAAGGCCTATCAGGAGTCAATGCCCAGCAACTGCGACCCGAACAACGCGGGGGAGTACGCCGTGCGGCACGACCCGCCGCCGTACTACACAACCCTGGCTGATTGCGGATCGCTGGACGTGCCGTACACCCAGCTCCAGACCGATCTCGCCAACAACGCGCTGCCTGCGTTCTCGTTCATCACGCCGAACCTGATAGATGACATGCACGACGGCACGATCGCAGACGGCGACAACTGGCTCGCCAGTAACGTGTCAGCAATCCTGAACAGCCCGGAATACCAGGACGGGAGCACCGTCGTTTTCATCACGTGGGATGAGGGCACCGGCGGCAAGAGTGGCGAAAGCTGCGCCACCAATACCACCGATCCGAGCTGCCAGGTTGCGACGATCGTCATCAGCCCGAGCACGCCC
>Ga0126381_100007741_pt1 | contig 11973 bp, 16 predicted proteins | sample PanSoiMetPlot_28_FD_96465 | JGI IMG/M metagenome (GOLD analysis project Ga0126381, IMG submission 96465) | Tropical forest soil microbial communities from Panama - MetaG Plot_28 | ecosystem: Environmental > Terrestrial > Soil > Tropical forest > Bulk soil | place: Panama | collected 2016-02-17
CCGAGAGCGCCAGCGCCAGTAGAGCCGGAAACCAGCGCGGTGCCAGCCGATGACGGTCTCAGGTTTCACGATGACGAGAACGTCAGACCAGCGGGGCCAGAAGCGGCGGAGAGTGGTCCAGAAGAGTCTGTCCAGCCGCTTTACGATGGGGCGCGGACGTTTGCGTTTGAGCACCGCAACCTGCTGTCGGAGGGCGAGGACTTCGAGAGCTGTATCACTCCGACTTCGAAAGAAAACTTGGAGCGCGGAAAAGAGTGCGAGGATAGAGTCGACCACGAACTCACCCTTTTAACATGGCGGCACTGGGGTTTTTCGCTGGGTGGAACACGCCCCTCAAGCTCCTGATTCTAGGACGTGATCAGGTTTTGGCTACGGACAAGGGAAACGGTGGCTAGTCTGTCTGAGCGCCATGTGCGTTCAGCCTTCCCTCGACATTTTCGGTAAGCGGTCGTGAAGTGGCGTTACGAGAAAAGTGCCGCCCGCGGCCTTTTCTCGTCGCTCTCGGCGCTTCCCTCGCGCAGTCGCTGGCGCAAACGCGCAAGGGCGCGAAGCATTCCTCGCCGACGCCGCCGCGATTCGCGCGCGCCAGCCTTCCTCGCTGCCGACTCCCACGTCGGCGCGCCAGTCTTGCCGCGAGCGGCCGCGGCGGATGGCGTAAGCTCTTGGTTCGTCCAACCACGATAGGATACAGAAAGAGCCAGCATGGAACCCGCTGTCTTAATCCAGATCGACAGCAACCCAAATTGTTTGCCAATGGACAGCTTGGTCTTTCAGCCGCAAACGCCGCCACGAGCCATCTCGGAAATACGCATGACGCGAGAGGGAACAGAGATGTGGTGTAGCGTCACTGGAGTTGCCGAGTCCGGCAACCCCTGCTCCGCGATGGCATGCCTGATCGAGGATTCCGGCGACGGAGCTTGCCACCTGGTCTTCGGGGGAGCATGGGGGCTGCGCCTCAAAACCGGGGATCGCGATTGGGATCCCCAACTGCGCAACGGAACCGGTTTGCGCATGGCGCTGGATTACTCCTGAGAAACGCGCTTGGTTAGCTCCTAGAGTATCGGCAAACCGGAAGCGAAGCCGGATTGTCGTCACTCGGTCAGAATCACGCAACCCAAGCGGACCCTACAGAAACTCTTGACAGGAACCTCCACATTTCTCGCGGAAACAGACACTTCATGCCGCGCACCCGGGGCACCCTCAGTTACGCGTGCAATGGATTGCTGGCGGCGAGCCAGGGCGTGCCCCGATAGGAATCAGCGATCGTCCAGGCAGCAGCCAACAGCGCCCCGGTCAGAATGGTCTCGCTCCACTGGAAAGGAACCTTAGAGCCTGCAGCTAGGATCGGTATCCACACAAGAAGCAGAAACAGTCCAATCTGCAAGGTGGAGAGTGCAACTGCCAGTCGTGCGCAGAGCCCGAAGACCACGGCAAGACCGGCCGCGACAAAGGCAGTCCCCGTGAAGTACGCCCAGAACAGATGGCCTGGTATCCAAATGGGAATGAGCGACAGCGTGTCCTTTACATCGATGAAATGTGCCAGGCCGAAGAAGACGAGCGAGACGCCATACACCAGGCGTGCGATGCGGAGACCGCCGTTGCCGCTGATGAAGCGTAGGTGCTTGCGGTCCCAAGCAGCAGCAAACCAGACATACAGTACCCAGGCGCCAGCTAACATGACCGCGAGCGGAAACACAGACCAGCAGGCGTCGAAAAGCGGCGCACGAAGAAAGTTAGGCAACCGGAGCAGCAGTAACCAAAGAAAGAGAGCGGCGAGTAGCAAGCGAGCCGCGATGGCTGCTGTTCGCTGAATGAGCACGCCGATGCCAGAGATGAGGGAAAGAGCTGGACCCATATAAAGGAGGAGGCGATGCGCAGGGACGGTCACCGGAATGGGAGTCCAGATTGGCACGAAACCGGGATAGAGCACGCCCACGATTCCGAGAGCGAGCACCGTGATCGCGAGAAATACATGCCCTATGCTGGCGATGCGCATCAGCATTCATCTCCACAGATCTTCAATTTATGCAGCGCGAAGAAGTGCCTCAACGCGGCGCTGCGTGCGTTACGTAACACCTCATCTGGCCCAGCCACCTTAGCATTAGCAACGAAATCCAGCTTAGCTTCCCAATCCGCCACATCTCCCGTGCCGAAGGGCCGCGACGTCATCAATGCGTCAAACTCTTCCTCATCCACCGATTTTCTCCAACAGCAGGTAGCCCGACAATTTTATCGCAGGCTCTCTGCAAACTTCCAACACGTCGGTTACACCCCGCAGTGGGGGGACCTTATTTCAACGGCATTGAAGTGGGCATTCGGATGAGTACCCCGAATCTTCCCGATGGAGCTGGTCCCCATCGCCTCAATCGACGATAACCGCGTTTTGGGACAACGTTAAGACCTACCGTGTGCCAAGTCGGCGGAAATGGCCAATAAGGTGGCCAATGGAAGCCCCGGCTAGACAGAAGACGAGCGTCTCGAGAATGAGCAGCGCGACGCCTTTCCAGTAGATCGTGTGCCAGTGGATTTCACGGGAAGAAGGCGCCCAGTAGTGAAGAAAGCGATCCTGCAGCGCTATCCGGTGAATGCTCAGACACAGCACTCCAGTGCACATTGCTAACGGTAGAAGGGCAGCTTTCACGGCAGCCGTCGTTGCTTTCCAAATTCCGGAATTCTTGCGCAAGATCGTCCAGGCTCCAGCGGCGACGAGAAACAGTTGACCCGCGAAATAACACCGCATGAACTCGTTGAAAGTGACCAGCCCTTGGAGGAGAGCGATCAGCACGACCGCTGTCCAAAATGCGAACACCAGCGCGCAGATCTTCCATGGATCGCGCCGAAGGTGCTGGCGCACGCTGCTGGCGAGCACGTCCGCAATGACTCCGGGTGTCAACTCCCTGTGAGCGAGGATGTCAGCGAGTTCAGGGCCAAACTCGTCGCGCCATGATTTTGGATAAGCCCGCACCAAAAGATCACGGAGAGTCATAGGGTTCGTAACCTCCTAAGCGCGAAGTTTGCTAGGCGAGGCATCGTCTCCAACTGCATGTGTAGACGACCAAGACCGGAAGGAGTGATCCGATACGGCCGTTGTCGACCGCTTGCTTCCAATGGCTCAATCCATTCTTCCTCTATGAGACGTGCAATCGCCGTGTACAAGGTGCCTGGCCCAAGTTCGATGCCGGCAAAAACGGCGACATCCTGCATTATGGCGTACCCGTGTTTGGGGCCTCCGGCCAGACTGGACAGAATCAGAAGTTCGGGGTCCGTTGCCGGGCCAGACATTGTCTTGCGGGCCATGCGATGCTACGGATTATGATATATCACAATTCGATATTGTTCAACGTCCACTCGCTGACACCGCTGTGTGGAACCTACCCATTCCACTTCGATGGTAATCGCGTCTACCGATCTCGTTGGCAGATGTAGCGCTCATCCGGCTCCTCACCCTCGAAGTAAGCAAGTACGCCGGTAATGCAGGAAATGAACGTACCCTGCCCGCTGCCAATCGCAATCTGAAGCGCATCAGACAACGGCATATCGCGCCCGTCCAATTCGCCGTGAACAGAGATGACGTGGCATTGCAGTGGCGCTCCGAGCTTGCGAAGTGCATCCAGCACAGCCGCAGGTTTGGCGTCTTGACCGACGATCTTTCGGCAGAAACACGGATCGAGGTCGTTGAAGTGGTCGAGTGCACCACGCACCCTTTCACGGCCACGTTTTGTGCCGAGCAATTCGACGTATCGCTGTCTCTTGGCAGGAATCACGAAAGCGGCGAAAAGACCCTGTTCTGCGTTCATTGCAAACATGATTATCGCAACGCGAACCCTATAGTTATCGGCAAGTGGCGATTCTGGACTTCATTCCAGAGAGAGAGAGCTCTGAGATCAGGAACGTAGGGTGAAGCCCTGCCCCCAAGGTCGCGGGGCCTACTTCGACGGCAACGCCGTTTCGGTCCACAACAGGCTTTTCGGCACCATTGACTTCGTGGGATATTACTATCACAATGTAATAGTAATATGCTTGGGGAATTCGAGTATTTGATGCTCACCGCCGCCACGCGCTTGGGCGACGATGCTTATGGAGGCGCGATCCGGCAAGAAATAGAGGACGCAACCGGCAGCCGCTGTTCCATCGGAGCTCTCTATACGACCCTCGATCGCCTTGAAGCCAAAGGGTTCGTGAAAACCTGGATGGGCGATCCGACTCCGCAGCGAGGGGGCCGTCCCAAACGGATAGTGCGCGTGACGTCGAGCGGCGCCCGCGCGGCCAAGGATTTCTACAACGCAGTTACGCGCGTCACCCGCGGCGTTCCCTGGGAAGCGCATCGAGTAGGAGAGAGGATATGACTAGTATCTCTTGGCGGGCCGTGGACCTTCTGTGCCAAATGCTGGAACCGGATGAGCGCGCTGCAGTGCGCGGAGATCTCACCGAGTCCGGGGAAACCGGAGGGCGATCGCTCGCCGGCGTTCTGGGTTTAGTCCTCCGACGGCAGGCAGCCTTGTGGAAAGTCTGGCAGCCATGGGCCGTTTTGGTGGGGATCGCAGTTCCCCTCGGCTGGTCGCTCGGTCTCGTATCCTGGGATCTGTCCCACCGGAGCGCCAATCATATCCTGTCGTATGCGAGGCAATGGAACAACCCAATCATCCGGGAGGATTTCCCCGGCTTCGCCGAAACTACCTTGATCTCCTGGTTGAGCGTGAGTTGCGTTTCTTGGATCAGCGGTTTTGGGCTCGGGTTTATGTCGAGTCGCACCGTTCCGATCAACGGTGCCCTGTATGGCTCGGCACTGTTACTTGGATACGTGGCGAACCCGCATCTCCTCACCGGTACACACTATTGGACTCCGGCATCCGGCTTCACGCCTTACTATGGCCTTTTCCTGACGGTGCTGGCAGTCGTGGTAGTGCTCCCGTCTGTATTGGGAATACGTCAGGGCCTTCGGCTTGCCTCGCATCGGCCGTTCATTCAGACCGCGCTTCGGGCTGCCACGATCGGAATCCTCGTCATGTTTGCAATCCGGGCCGGGCTCGGGATCTTTTGGCGAGTAACAGGCGCATTCACCCACCCACCGATTTTGGACCTACTAAGCTCGGTCGTGCGCATTGGCATGTACTGGCCGATGGTGTATTTGGTCGTTAGCGCCGTAGCGCGATGCCGCCGACCGCGTGGGGCCGCGGAGATAGCGGGGCTATAACACTTTTACGCGGAATCGTGGTCGCGGCGTCTCGATACGCGGTCTTGAAGTGGCGATTCCGGACTTCATTCCGTAGAGAACTTTGCAATCAGGGACGAAGGATGAAGCCCTGCCTCCAGGGTCGCGAGGCCTACTTCGACGGTAACGTCTACCAACCGGAACAGACTGAATGCCTCTGATGAAGCAGGGGTATTCTGTGGCCGACGTCGGCGGAAATCATGCCAGCCCGCTAGAATTGATTAGCAGTAGGTACGAAGTGCCCGCAGCGAACGATTGTGCGTAGGCGATGTATTGGACACCGGAGCGTTCGCCCGGCCAGGGGTTTACGGTGGAGCAAAGCCGTGAATGTTACAAAGACGCTCTTGCTAGCCTTCGCCGCAGTACAAGCGGTCCTATATAGCTCGCTATTACCGCTCTGGGAAGGCTTCGACGAACCCTGGCATTATGGGTACATCCAGCACTTCAGCATGGCGGGCGCATTGCCGGCACTCGGGCGGACAACGTTATCAAAGGAAGTTTGGAATTCGATGCTGACGTGCCCGGTGAGCCATGTCGTCCATGCGGCGTGGCCGGGGTTGCAGACGTTCGATGCCTACTTCGCGTTAACGCCCGAGGCTCGTCAACAGGAACGCCGTTCGTTGGAATCTCTGCCGCCGTCCGATGCATACCTTCTCAGCGATCACGCCAACTACGAAGTCCAGCAAGCGCCGCTGGCTTATGCGGTTCTCGCGATCCCTGATTGGCTGCTGCGCAACCTCCCGCTGCCCACGCGGATTCTCTGGCTGCGTATCATCAACGCGATCCTCTCCGCCGTCGTGGTTTTTTTCGCTGCCGACTCTCTTTACCGGAGCTTAGGCTTGCCGCGACCCTATCGCGCGATGGGTGTCTTTTTTCTCTTCGGCTGTCAGATGTACTGGGCAGCCACTGCCCACATCTCAAGCGACGGCATCGCCTTCGCGCTCTGCGTCTGGTTTTTCGCCGCGCTGGCAGACTTTGCCTGCCGGCCCGAACGTTCACGCACGCTACGGCTTGCGTTCGTCACCGCCTTTGGATTGTTGGCCAAGGCTTACTTCCTGCCGCTCGCTGCCGCGGCATTCGCGATCGTTGCCTGGCGTCGGCCACGTGGGCTTCCGATATTCGCCGCGCCAGTCGCGCTCCTCGCCGGCCCGTGGTATGTGCGCAACATCCTGTTGTACCATAGCGTCACTGGCCTGCTGATGACCAATGCGGGCATTTCGTCGACGAGCGCCCTCTCTTCCCTGGTTCGTATCGATTGGACGCGCACGCTGCCGTACATGCTGCGCGCGACACTGTGGACGGGTAACAATTCCTTTGTCAACTTTTCGAAAATTACTCTCGACGCCGTCCTCGGGTTATTGGCCGCCGGGCTCTTACTGTACGCATTCCAGATCTGGCGTGTTCGAAAAGTCCAGCCAGCCGATCTCGCCGTTCTCATAGCGGCTGCGGCCTTTTCAATGTCGGTCATCTACGTGGTCGGCAATGATGTCCCGCTGTTGCACGGCACATCCGCGGGAGCGGCGCCGTGGTACACCATCCCGCTCCTTCCCCCAGGGCTCGCTCTTGCGCTCCACGGTATGTCTCGCGCGAGGCGACTCGGCCACGTTTTGGCCGTCTGTCTCTGCGCGATCTGGACGTATATAGCCATCGCCACGTACGTCGCCAAATTGATTCCGTTGTACGGCGGGTTCCCCGCCGGCAAGACCACCTTGAGTGAGCTATTCCGCTGGTACTGCACGCAGCACGGCCAACTCGTCACGATGCTCTCCACAATTAGCCTCGCTAGCCCGGTCCTCATCTTCGCTGGGACGGCGATCGTTGCAGTCCTCGCGGCCGTATTAGCCGTTCGTCTCGCCACGGCCGTTCTCCCGGCGATAAGACAAGGGCAGTCGCAATGAGGAGCTTGCAAGTTGAAGTGGTGATCCGGCATTCCGTATCGCAGCGCCTGGTGTGTGGGTTCTCGGTCATTATCAGAATTTATGGGAGTGCCTAGCTCTATTAATCGCCGTTATGGGCGATATCGCCGTCTACCAACCGGAACAGCGACTTCTCAGCGACGGCGACGTCCCGTCAACATGGATTGGTATGCGCTACGGACCTCATTTCCGCGCGACGGCTTGGGCTAGGCTGGGCTCGGATTCAAGCAGCGCGATGCGCTGGAGGTTCAGCGCAGCGAGTTCCTGTTCCACGAATCCCGTGGGCGGGAAGGCGGAGCCGTACGGAAGATCGGGAACGTTCCGCAGCTTGCCGGCGAGCGACTGATAAAGCGAGCGGCCCACCTGCTGCTCGGGCGGGAGATACCAATGGTTGAGGGAATCGGCCATCCTCTGGAAATCGGCGACCAGCCGCTCGCGTGATGGATTGTGGCTTCCTGCGTCGGAAAGTATGGAGATCGCCATCTCGACGGCCTGCAGCGCGCTGGCGCGGCGCGCGATCAGGCGGGCGAGGAGGTCGGGATCGCCGGTAGTGACACCGTCGGCGAACACGCCCGCGGTGGTGATGGGCGGCTCATACAATGCCTCTGGTGACGCGCCGCGCGGGAATCGGACAGGGAGGGGGATGGCAAAGGATGCGCCCGGTTGAATCGGCAGGGCCACTGAGCGCAACTCTCCCACGAGGCGATCCGAGGGTACGGCGATGTCCGCGAATATCACGTACGGTGGTCGGTCCTGATCCGCTACGGGCGGCATTGTCACCGCAACCGCAACTAGCGCCGCCGCCGAGCGGTTTCGGATTTCAATCTCGGGCGAGCGGTTCGCGGGGTGGTTCAGGTCGACGCTGATCTGGCAATCGGCGACGAGCGCACAGACCATAATGACGGCGGATACCAGAGCGAATTTCATAAGCTGCCTTGTCGCTGATTTTACACCTATCGCAGTGTGGTCACCGCCCGCAGTCCCGATGGACGGACTGTCCAGGTGATAGGCGTCGGTGCTCGTGAATCGGCGCTAGAATGCCGCGCCTTCCACCTGGCCGTATGACGCCCGACTCGTGATTAGCGGCCTGCACCGTAGGGAAATGGTGGTGTTACCGTCTACTTGTACGGTAAGGCTGTATTTTGTCCACAACTGTCCTCTCGTGACGAATCGGACGCGCTTATTGAACGGCTGTGGCCGTCCTCGACAAACCGGTTAACACTCTACGCGAGGATTTCGTCATATGAAGAGGCGGGAATGCCATGTATCCGGAATTGCGTGCGCGATTTCGGCAAAGGAGCATACTTCGTGAATTGCGACGTCGAGACTAAAATCATGATTCATCTTGGCGCAGCATTCCTGTTAGCGGTTGGAATCGCGGCGGCGCAATCCAGTTCAGAGACGCAGCCCGCATTCGAAGTGGCGTCAGTCAAGGCGGTTGCATCCGGCCCCATCCGGTCGCCGAACGGAGGCTGGATCTATCTGGGACCACGTTTGGACTGGTCTGGCGGAAGACTGACTCTCCGAAATTATTCTCTGAAAAGCCTGATCTGCGACGCGTACGATGTTAAGGACTATCAGGTCGTGGGTCCAAAATGGCTCGATTCGGAAAAATACGAGATCGTCGCCAAGGCGCCCGCCGGGACGAGCGAGCAGCAAGCCAGAAGGATGGTACAGGGGCTCCTGGCCGATAGGTTCCAGTTGGTTTTGCACCGTGAGACGAAGGACCTCCCTGCGTATGCCCTGGTGGTGGGAAAGGGCGGGCACAAACTCCGGGCTGGAAAGCCGAGTCGGGATACGGGCGACGATGGACTCGTAAGGTTCAAATTGCAGCCCGGCCGCATCTCCACGAAGCAAGGATCCATGGAATGGTTGGCGAATCAACTGACTGGGCGGCTGGGTCGCCCGGTGGTGGATGCGACAGGAATTAAGGGAGAGTTTCCCATCGAGCTGAATTGGACTCCGGAAGAGGGCGAGCAAGGTCCCATCGGGTTACCGACGAAGCCGCATCCGGCCGGAGCAGGACCTTCGACACCCGACGTGGCGGGGAATCGGTTCCCATCGATCTTCACGGCCGTTCAGGAGCAACTCGGCCTCAAGCTGGAAGGGCGCAAACTGCCGACCGAGATTCTCGTAATCGACCGCGTGGAGAGGCCTTCCGCGAACTGATAAAATTGGCCCCACCCTTTTGGCAAGTTGGCACGGTGGGCAGTTGGGAACGACAAGTGACGTTCTCTTCCATAATCGGAATTTATGGGAATGCCTAACTCCATTAATGCACGTTATGGAGGTGTACTGTAAACAATACACCTAACTCTTGGGCCAATTGCTCTGTCAACGACCTGCTTTACTGATCCCGTAGTCCGCCAGAAACTTTTCGACGTCATTGCGGCACGCCTCGGGATCCTGCAACCACATCTGATGTCCGGCATCCGGGAAGACGATAGTCTTATTCTTCGGCAGCAGGCGCGCCAGTTCACGCCCAATCACTCCCAGAAAAGGATAGGACTTTGCGCCGATGAGCAGTAGCACGGGCGCTGAGATTCTTTGAACCTCCTGCGGCGTAATGGCCGGAAACAAAGTTCCGCTGGTCATCATCACGTCCCACTCGCGAGCGTCCTGAAGAGTGTGGTCGCGCGAGGATTGCGACATGTCGTCCCATGCGTGCGGATCGTTGAGGACGTAAGCCAAGAAGACGCGAATTCCCTCTTCCCGGTCGCCCTTCTGATAAGCCTGCTGCATCGGCCTGACCATCCGTTGCTGGAGGTCATCGAACATCGCCTTGCCACGCGCGGCCTCGTCGCCGTGCACGTCCGCCAACAGCGAGACTGCTGGTGGTTCCGCCAGCACCAATGCCCGCACTAACTCAGGGTGCCGTGTGGCTAGAAACAATGCGGTCAGGGCGCCGTACGAATGTCCAATCACCGCAACTTTTCCAAGATGCAGTGTGTGTATAAGTGCCGCCAGGTCGTCCGAATCCACTACTGCCGAGTAGCCGTGCCGTGGCGGATTCATATTGGGATAGTTGTATCGTCGACTATAGGCGATTGCGCGATAATGCTTTGCAAACGGCGCGATCTGATCGGCCCAATAACCGCCATCGCTCAGCGATCCGTGAACAAAGATCACGGGCACGCCGGTACCCTCAGCCATATAGTGGAGTGTGATACCGTGTCCAATGCTGGCCGCATGGATCTGCGTCTCGACTGCGTCTTTCTGCGCAAAGCCGCTGCCGGCATGCAGCCCGAAGACTGCAGCAAAAATCAAAACGCGAAAATTGATGGGACAGATTCGTGGCATTATGCCCCACTAACCCTTCATTGTTGTACGACAGGGGGCCTACAATCATGTGGATAGCTTCCAGATGGCCGAAACATTCAGACACCCGGTCGCACGCATCGCTCACTCCAACACTTACGATCGCTCTGCGCGCGCCGCCAGACGGATTAACGAAGTGCTAATCAAAAATCGTCCTCAAATCCATTTCCAGGAGCGGGTTTGCGATCTGGAGAATTCCACCTCTGAACTCGCGCAGGCCTTCGGCTTTGGTGACGGTGTAGGCACGCTTTAAGTCGGCGTCCAACAGCCAGACCTCGACAACACCTTCCGCAATGTAATCATCGCAGCGCTTTTGAACCTCGAAGAAACTCTCGTCATGGATGATCTCGATGCACAGGAGCGGTGGCGGTGGTTCTTCCAAGTTGAACTGCTCGCGCAGCGAGCGCATATTCTCGCGCTCTTTCCGTTCCTCGTCCGAATAGAAGCGCGCCTTCCCGAATTCATGATTAGCGATGGCGTGCTCCATCCGCTTGACGATGAAATCGATCCGCTTCTGAACCTGCAAGAGCTTTTCCGCTGGGGCCACATCCTCACCCTTTTCGTTTTCGTTCGGTTGATCGACTGCGTAAATGGCGAACTGGCTTGTTCTATTCGCAACGCGCTCTTGCTTGACGGTATAGATGCCCCCGCGCGCTTCGCGCTCGGCAAGCCACTGGTCGAGACGCACGAAGCAGGCAAGTCCGCCCGCAGCGCGGGGGGATTCCGATGGCCGCACCTGCTCCCGTACCTGGCGCAGGGTGAGGCCTTGTTCGCTTAGCAGTTGAGCGGCGAAACACTCTTCCTCGCGCAACAGACCCAGCAGCAGGTGCTCGGTGCCGATGTGCTTGTGGTTGAGCCGCTCGGCTTCCTCGGCCCCATATGCCAGCACGCGTTTGCACTCGTGACTGAGCGGCAGATCCACCGAGGTCGAAACTTTCTCTCCCGGCGCCGTGTGCCCCTCGATCTGTTTGCGGATGGACTCCACAGCCGCATGCGAGCGAAGGAACCGGTTCGCCAAAGCCTTGTCCTCTCGCAGCAGACCCAGCAGCAAGTGTTCGGTCTCGATATACGGGCTGCCGAACTGGCTGGCCTCATAGCGGCCAAAGAAGATGGTTCGCCGGGCCTTTTCAGTGTATCGCTCGAACATATCCGCACTTTACTCCAAAATGATAGCGGACAAGGAAAGCGCGAGCTCGTTTGAGAGCTGATCGGGCCGCGCCGTTGGCGGCTGAGGCGGCCCGGCTACCGCCAGTCGAACGGGCGGAATCCACTTCGGCGGTAACGGCGTTTAACCGGCCAATCGCTGCTTATTTTGGTGGGCTGGCTTGAAGTGTTAGTAGAAGGTCATCACGTCCATTTTGCACAATGAATACCGGCTTTTCAAGAGGTTTCGTCACGACGATAATCATGTGTCTAAGACTGGTCCAAGACCAAGCCGGGCAATGCCATAGGAGCCGCTGAGAGTAAGGCAGGTCGAACAAAAAGGAAGAATTGCAGCCCTCCATAATACAAAGTACTTGTCAGCAC
>Ga0126381_100007742_pt1 | contig 11973 bp, 14 predicted proteins | sample PanSoiMetPlot_28_FD_96465 | JGI IMG/M metagenome (GOLD analysis project Ga0126381, IMG submission 96465) | Tropical forest soil microbial communities from Panama - MetaG Plot_28 | ecosystem: Environmental > Terrestrial > Soil > Tropical forest > Bulk soil | place: Panama | collected 2016-02-17
GATGGCCAAGATGGCTTGTTTTCCCCCGAAAACGGAGAGCAACCCGTCAGTCCTCACGACGCGCTCATCGCCTCCGCAGGTGTAGACAATGGGGCTGCCCCATCCCACGACCCCGTCCCGTTCAACGGTTATTATTTCCGCATTTTGAAGAGTCAAGGAACAACGCAGAGGGTCGAGCAAAGAATTATCTCGTGGACGGCAAGATGGTGCGCGGCTTCGCCTTTGTAGCGTATCCAGCCATCTATCGTTCTACGGGCGTCACAACCTTCATCGTGAATCAAAACGGCATCGTGTACCAAAAGGACCTCGGTCCGGATAAAAAGATCGCTAATGCAATGACCGAATACGATCCGGATTCAACGTGGCAACAGGTGGACTGATGTCCGGGGCCTTTGTTACGCGGGAAGCCTGTGCTTTTGGTTCGATTTACATGGAGCGAGGTGTCTATGGGAGCGGAGATCAAGTTCTTATGATGCTCTTGCTACTTGACCTATCCACCTCGCCCACATCACGGCTCTTGCCGAATAGCGAACGCCAATCCTCTTCCTACGTCACATCAAGTTGAAGAACGGTTGCTGCGGGGCCAATCTTCCTTGCGGTCTCGTGCGGCGGTTTGAGGTCGGTCGCGATCACCTGTGCGCCCGTTTCGCCAATGCCAATGCGATCGCTTGGCCGATGCCCTCGGACGGGGCCTGGGCGTTCTCCGTCTCTTGCCAGAAAAAGTCGGACAATATGTAGTGATAGGTGTCGATCGTCAACGACGTGTCCATAAGAGCGCCGGTCATAGTGAGGATTCCCTATTGTCAGCCGAGCATCAGCTTGGCGGCGTGGCCCGCGATCATATGGGCCGACGCATTTGTCCCCGGCCCAGTGATGCATGCAAATTGCATACGATTTGTTTTTACCAACTGTAAACTATTGAAAATATTGATAATAAATTGGTGGAGGCGGCGGGAGTCGAACCCGCGTCCGAAAATGTTACTGGTCAGAAGACTACATGCTTAGTCCAGTTCCTGCCCCAGGCAATTAGGCGTTGCCACCCAACCCCGGGACGTTCGCGGTGCCAGCTCAGAACGGACAAGAAACCGGTCCCGCTAGTCTGAAGATCTTGTCCCCCCAGCCCAGACGTAGCCGGGTGAACCAGCCCACTGTGCGACGCCCTGCCACGGCCCGCGGGCGAAGCCATGGAGGACGGCTACTTAATTAATTAAGCAGCGTATGCCATCTGTTGATTGGCAATTCTCTTTTTGCACGCGATTTCGGGTGTGTGCACCCCGACATGCCTTCTGGCCGCAAGCATCCCCGTCGAAACCGTGACGCCCCCAATTTGGGATGGACCCTTCAAAGAACGAATCCCTTCCATGTTGCCGAGAAAGGATGAGTCATTATGCCACATGCCCGTCCTGTGCTTCCGAAAACTGCCAACCTATGTCGATTGCATCGGATAGCCAAGGCTTAAGCTACTGAGCGTGACCCCTCTATTGGATGTCGCATAGCCAGGTTAGGAATCAGAGAGTTACCAGTCAACCAGTGGGTAGCCGCTCGAAAAAGCGCGTTCGCGATGTCCTAGGTGAGAAGTTAAAAGTGACCAAAGTTACTCTTCCGCAGGCACCGAGGATTCAGATCGTGTGCAGGACTTTCTTAGAATTCGAACATGGCGGGTGTGCGCAAACGATCGAAGAGGACAAAAAAGGCAACCGCTTTCTGCCATTCCGAGCCGGCCCTGCTTGCCAAAGCGCCGGCCATATTATGGACCTCCGACCTGCAGTTTCAGGTTACCTGGTTCGCCGGTTCTGGAGTTCCAGCTCTGGGCCTTTCTCCAAAACATCCGCGCTATTCCGTGCAACGTTTTTTTCAGCAGTCGAATTCCCCGGCGAAAGCTCAGGACGCGCACTTTTTGGCGGCTCGCGGCGAGAGCTGCAGTTTTCAGATTGAAATTGCAGGGCGCAATCTATTGGCGCACGTCGAGCCTTTGCATGAGGATCGAGGCAAAATCGTGGGGGTGATCGGGGTTGCGCTCGACAACACCGAAGCTTTAGTTTCCCAACGCTCTCTGAGAGTCTCAGAACAGAGCTATCGCTCCCTCATCGAGGAAGCGCCACATGCCATATGCCGGTGCACGGGAACCGGCAGCCTGTTGCAGGTGAACCGGGCCATGCAGGAGATGTTGGGGTACTGGGAATCCGACCTGCTCAACTGTAATCTTCACACCGACATCTTTACTGATCCTGAACACTACAGTACATTCCTTGACCAATTGCGAAACGAGCGCTCATCGAATGGTTTCGAGACGCAGTGGCTCCATCGGGACGGTTCTGCAGTCAGCGTCAGCCTGAGTGGCCGGCTGATTGGCGAGGTCTTAGGAGAGATCTTCTACCTCGATCTGTTCGCGGAGAACATTAGCGCGCGCAAACGCCTGGAAGACCAGCTGCAACATGCACAAAAGATGCAAGCCATAGGACAGCTGGCAGGGGGGATCGCCCACGACTTTAACAACGTGCTCACCATTATCTGCGGACAAGCCGATCTAATGAGCCAAGAGGTCTCTGGCCAGGAAGTCTCAGCCTCGCGTCTGGCCGAGATCAAGCGCGCCGCGGAGCGGGCTGCGACCCTCACCCGTCAGCTTTTGGCCTTCAGTCGGCGGCAGGTCTTGCAGACGAAGATCTCGGATCTGAACAGTATTGTGGCCAATATGAATCGCATGTTGGCTCGCCTGATTGGCGACAATATCGAGCTCAGCTTTAGACCGGATCCCAATCTCTGGCAGGTAAAAGTTGATCCCGGACAAATCGAACAAGTGCTGATGAACCTGTCGGTGAATGCGCGCGACGCCATGTCACACGGCGGTCGACTCTTGATCGAAACCCGCAATGTCAGCCGGGCGGCGCTGGGGCGCGCGACAGCGGAAATCGTGCCCGGAGATTACGTAGTTTTATCGGTGCGAGACACCGGCTGTGGCATGGACGAAGTCACGAAGGGGCGAATCTTTGAGCCGTTTTTTACCACCAAGGAAGTCGGGAAGGGGACTGGACTGGGTCTTTCCGTGGTTTACGGGGTGGTAAAGCAGAGTGGTGGGCATGTGAGTGTCAGCAGCGCCCCCCACGCGGGAAGTACCTTTGAGATCTATTTACCGCGCTCTGGGGGAGCGGTTGAGGACGTTCGCGAGTCGATTTGCGTCCAGATTCCCCGCGGCAATGAAACCATTCTTCTGGTTGAGGATGATGAGTCCATCCGCCAGTTGTTAGAAGACTTCTTGGGCACCAGCGGCTATCACGTGCTGTGCGCCAGTGAAGGCGCCGAAGCGGTGCGCTTGATCGAAAGTGGCGGCAAAGCCGACCTGCTACTTAGCGACGTGATGATGCCCAACATGAGTGGTGTCGCTCTGGCCAGGCGCTTGAAAGAAGTTCTCCCCGGCCTGAAAGTAGTGTTAATGTCGGGGCACCCGCAACCCCCGCCGTCCGCGATCGGCATGCATTTTCTGGAAAAGCCATTTTCTATGCACGCGCTTGGAACCAGTCTGCGCGAGGTGCTGGACGGAAAAGCGCGTGCCGCAGCTGCGGGCGTCTCCCGCTGATTTGGCTGTGGGTCCCCAATCGACAATTCTCCTAAACAAGCCAGACCCTTCTTACCGTAGCACTAGCCCGACGGGTCGTCTGTTGGCCTCAAGCATTGCACTTTTCGCGGGGGGAGGGTGCGATCTGACGAGCGTACGGGGACCCGAGCGCCGTTCGAGCGTTGCTGCCAGCTCCAGGCCTCCGCTATGATGGGCATGTGAGCTTTGCTGATACCGTGGTGCTTTTCGTTCTTGCCCTGCTTCTGTTTGGGCCGAAGAAGCTGCCGCTTATCGCCCGGCAAATCGGCAAGGCGCTTAACGAGTTCCGACGTGCATCCAACGAGTTCAAAGCGCAAATTGAGGCGGAAATCAGCCAGCTTGAGTATCAAGAGCGGCAAAAGAAAGAACAGGAACAAAAGATCCTGCCTCCAGCTGAATCTGTCGCTTCCACTCCATCGACGCGTGTGTCCTCGCAAACCGAACCTGCGGACAACCCCAGCCGCCCAGCCCAGGATCTAGACGCGGCCGCTTCCAACCCCACCAATGCCTGAAGTAACCACTCCAGCGCTCGAGCCACCCGAGGCCGAAGAAGAGAGAATGCCCTCAATGAGCTTCCTTGAACACCTGGAGGAGCTCCGCACTCGCATCTTTCATGCGCTCGTAGCCGTCGCCTGCGGCATGGCCATTTGTTGGTGGTATCACGAGGCTCTATTTGGCTTCATGCAGAAGCCCATCCTTGAGGTGCTCAGGCCTCAAGGGATCGAAAAGCTGGTAGTGCTCACTCCCACCGAGGCCTTCAATCTTTACTTGAAGATTTCCGCGCTAGCTGGTCTATTTGTTACCTCCCCGTACGTGCTTTATCAAGTGTGGTTGTTTATCTCCCCCGGCTTATATCGGCGGGAGAAGCGCTACGCTGTCCCCTTTCTATTTTCCACGGTGATTTTGTTCTTTGCCGGCGGCTATTTTGGATACCGGGCGGTGTTCCCGGCGGCCTTGAAATTTCTGATCGGAATTGGTTCCCAGTTCACGCCGATGATTACGGTTCACGAGTACACGGATTTATTTTTGACCGTAATCCTGGGCTTGGGGCTAGTTTTTGAAATGCCGATCTTGATCTTCTTCCTTGCGCTCATGGGAGTGGTTAGCGCGGGATGGATGTGGCGGAACATCCGCTATGCAATCCTGGGCATCTTCATTATTGCAGGAGCTCTGGCTCCCACCCCCGACATCAGCAGCATGTGCATCTTCGCGGCCCCCATGTTAGCTCTCTATGTCGTCAGCATTGGCATCGCCTGGTTTGTACATCCCACGCAGAGAAAAGCGCGTGAAGCGAGAAAATCGAGATAGTTCAGAGAATCAACTCCCCCGCTTTTTCACGTTGCGTGTTTGTACCCTCGCACTCTGTTTTGCGCTGGTTGGCGGGTTTGTGGCCTGTACACACACAACCCCCGCGGCTGAATCCGCGGCCGAGAGCCTCGAATCCTACAAGCCGGTTGCTTCTACGCCTTCCCCGGGAGTGGAGCCTGCGACTCCTCCGTCCTTCAATGCCAGCCGCGCCATGCAGTACGTGAAGGAGCTGGTGGCGTACGGTCCTCGCCCCCTCGGAAGCGAGAATCATAAGAAGGTCGAACGCTATATTCTGACCCATCTCGAGGGTGACAAGGTCGAGCAAGATGATTTTGAAATTACCACCTCGCAAGGCAGATTCCCGGTGCATAACATCCTCGCCCAATTCCCTGGCACTCGGAACGGAATCATCCTCATCGCCAGCCACTACGACACGAATTGGCCTCTGCGCCAGACTGCTTATGTCGGAGCGAACGATGGGGCTTCCTCGAGCGGGTTGCTGCTTGAGATCGCCAACCAACTGCGCGGCACGAAACGCGATGGCTATGCCGTCTGGTTGTTGTGGGACGACGCCGAAGAGTCGATGAAGTTGCCCTGGGTGGATGCCGAGTCTCTCTATGGTGTTCGCCATCTGGCGCAAAAGTGGCAGGACGATGGCACCATCAAGAAGATCAAAGCGTTTATCCTGGAAGACATGATTGGAGACGCGGATCTCAATATTGATCGGGACGCAAACTCGACACCGTGGCTGGCCGACCTTGTGTATGAGGCTGCTACCCGGGTCGGATACCAGTCGCATTTTTTTCGCAGGCAATTGGACATCGAAGACGACCATAGGCCCTTTCTTGAACGCGGCGTCCCCGCTGTCGACTTGATTGATTTTAGTTACGGCTATAACAACGTTTTTTGGCACACAACCCAGGATACGATTGACAAGCTCAGCCCGAAGAGCCTGGCCATTGTGGGAACGGTCACGCTGGAAACCGTGCGCCTCCTGGACCAGCGTTAGAACGGTGCGGTCGGCGTCAAGGAATCCCGATCCGTGCAGATCGGTTCTGAGCCTCCCCTTGGTTGCGTGAGTTGGTTTGATAATCTCCGGAAAGTCTTCGACGAAGGTGACCACGGTCTTCGCTTGGATTCTGTTCAATGTTTTTGTGCTGGCCGGGCTGGCCGTTGATATTGGTCTAATTCAGCGGCGTAACCAGACTCTCAGCATGCAACAAGCGTTCCTGCGGACTGGGTTGTGGATTCTGGTTGCGGCCATCTTTTCTGCGCTCCTCTACGCTACCCAAGGGCAGGTCGCAGCCCTTGACTTTTCAGCCGCCTATATCATCGAATTATCCCTCAGCGCCGACAACCTCTTCATCTTTTTGCTGATTTTCCGTTATTTTCGCCTCTCGGAAAACCAGCAGCACCGGGTCCTATTTTGGGGCATTCTCGGCGCAATCGTGCTGCGGGCGGCCTTCATCTTCGCCGGAATCGGATTGATCGGAAAATTTCATTGGCTCATTTACCTGCTAGGTGCATTTCTCACCTACAGCGGCTTGCGGCTGCTATTTGGGCGCGAGGCCAAGCCGGACCCGGAGAAAAATCCTGGGCTGCGTTTGGTGCGACGGGTCATTCCCTTAGCTGCGGACTATGAAGGCAGCAAGTTTTTTCTTCGCCGAGATCGACTCTATGCCACCCCCTTACTGCTGGTCCTGATTGCGGTTGAAACCACCGACGTCCTGTTCGCCGTGGATTCGATTCCCGCGGTTCTCTCCATCACTTTGAATTCCTTTGTCGTTTACACCTCAAATGTTCTTGCCATCGTCGGTCTACGTTCGCTGTTCTTTGCCCTTTCCTCGCTGATGGATGTCTTTGGATATCTCCACTATGGGATCTCCTGCATTCTGGTCTTTGCCGGTTTGAAGATGCTGGTCTCGCACTATTACCGTGTACCGACCGGTTTTGCGTTAGCCGTCGTGGGAGGAATTTTGCTGCTAACCATCGTAGCTTCGATTATGCATCCAGATAAAGATCGGCGGCAGCAGGGCTGATGTGGATGCGATGAGTCGACCATCACTAGCTACACGAAACGAATCTTCTCCCCGGCAATCACCGAATGCTTACGAAATTTGCCATCGTTGTGATCGGGGAAGTCGACGCGATAGTGAGCGCCGCGGCTCTCTTCGCGCGCCAGTGCCGAACGGGCCAGCAGAAGGCCCGATAGCTGCAAGTTGCGAGCTTCAAATTCCCGGCGCGTGCGCGGGTGAGCAAGGGATTTCCCCATCTCTTCCAGGCGCTCGATGGCCTGTTTCAATCCCCTCGAATCCCGCACGATGCCGGCATCTTTCCACATCAAAGTGCCTATTTCCTGGATGTTCGATTCCAGCGGCACCGGTAGGGGGCCGTTCGAGTACGCCGCTCGGGAATTCCCAGGAGCCTTGGTCATAGGACGTCTCAAGTTGTCGCGCATTTTTCGCCCCGCACGGGCGCCAAAGACCAAGCCTTCGAGCAAAGAATTACTGGCCAGTCGGTTGGCGCCGTGGACTCCGGTTCCGGCCACCTCTCCCGCTGCGAAGAGGCCGGCGAGAGTGGTTTGGCCATCCAGATCGGTTCGCACTCCTCCCATAGCGTAGTGGGCCGCCGGCCGGACCGGAATCAGCTCGTTGGTGATGTCGATGTTGTATTGCATGCAAGTGCTGTAAATGCGTGGAAAGCGGCGGCGGATGTGTTCCGCGCTGATGTCGGTGAGATCGAGGTAGACCACTGGCTCCTTGGCTCGGCTGCGCTCGAGTTCGTGCAGGATGGCGCGTGCCACTACGTCGCGAGGGGCGAGCTCCGCCAGGGGATGATATTTGGGCATGAAACGGGTCATCTCCATATTCCGGAGGTGCCCGCCTTCCCCGCGCACAGCTTCTGAAAGGAGAAAACGAGGGGCTTTCTTTAAGTAGAGTGCGGTGGGATGAAACTGAAGAAACTCGAGATCGGTAATTTCCGCACCCGCGCGGTATGCCATGGCGATTCCGTCGCCGGTTGCGACCCCAGGGTTGGTCGTATTCAGGTACAGCTGGCCCATCCCGCCGGTCGCCAGCAGCACCGCCGAAGCGCGGATGGTTTGGCTTTGGCCGTGCTCGCCGAGCACGCGTACGCCCACGGTCCGCCCCCCATCGGTTTCAAGATCGGTAGAGAATTCAAATTCGCGAATGGAAATTTCAGGTAGGGTTCGAGCCTTGGCATGTAAGACCCGCAAGATTTCGCGACCGGTGGAATCTCCGTGGGCATGGAGAATGCGATTGCGGCTGTGTGCCCCCTCGCGACCAAACGTCAGCTTGGTACCCTCGCGATCAAATTGCGTGCCCCAGGCGATGAGCTCTTCGATCCTCTCCGGAGCTTCTCCGACTAGAATTTTCGCCGCTTCCTCGTTACATAATCCATCGCCGGCATTCAGGGTGTCTTGTAAGTGGAGGCTGATCTCATCTTCATCGCTGAGCGCAGCGGCAATTCCTCCCTGCGCCAGTTGGGTACTGGATTCGGTGATCTCGCGTTTGGCAAGAACCAGCACTCGGCCGGCCGGGGCAAGTTCGAGAGCCGCGCGTAACCCGGCTACGCCGGCTCCAATGATGAGAAAGTCGGTTTCCGAACTGGCGGCTGGCATTGCTGGGAAATGGTATCACCCGAGCTTGAAATTCTTCCAGCGGGCTGCCGAGCGACGGGCGGCTTAGATCGGGTCGCGAAGGCGGCTTACCTGGGCTGACGGATGGAAACAGCGAGCTTGTTATGATGTTGACAATGCTGCGAATTCCCGTCCAAACTGCGTCGCGGGTGTACGAAGCGGTGCTGGAGCAAGGGGCGATTTCGCGAGCCGGCCCAATCCTCCGCGAATTGCTGGGCGCCGGGCGCCCTCTGTTTGTGGTCTCCGTCGCGCCGGTGCGGCGCCGCTGGGGCAAGGCGTTCGTCGGATCTCTCGAGGCCGCCGGATTTCACCCCAAGCTGGTTGATATGGCCGATGGCGAGCGATTTAAACGGCTGGCCACGGTTGAGAGGTTGGCGGAGAAGTTATCGCACTTGGGTGCGGATCGTAAAGCGGTCATTCTCGCCTTCGGTGGCGGAGTCGTCGGGGACACGGCGGGCCTGCTGGCCTCGGTTTACATGCGGGGCGTAGCGCTGGTTCAGGTGCCGACTACGGTGCAGGCGCAACTAGATGCTGCCATTGGGGGAAAAACCGGCGTCAACTTGCGGGCAGGGAAGAATCTGGTGGGCACGTTCTACCAGCCCGAGCTGGTGCTGATCGATCCCGCTACTCTAGACACACTGCCCGAGCGGGAGTTCCGGGCCGGAATGTATGAAGCTCTGAAGTGCGGCATTATCGGTTGCCAGGATTTGTTCGCTCGCCTGGAACAGGAGTCCATTCAGGCGCTGCGGAAGGATGCGAACTTGTTAACCTGGACTCTGGCGGAGTCGGTGCGCTTGAAAGCGCAGGTGGTTCGAGCCGATGAAAAAGAAGGAGACCTGCGCCGGGTCCTCAATTTAGGCCACACCATCGGGCACGCGCTTGAGGCCTCTACCGGGTATCGTCAATTTCTGCATGGAGAAGCCGTGGCCTGGGGCATGCAAGCCGCCGCCAGAATCTCTCTCGATATGGGCGTGTGCGATGCCACCGTGTATGAACGAATTTGCCATGCCCTGCGGACCTGGGGCAAGCTGCCCGAGGTCAAAGTCGGCGCTCGCAAAGTGCTAGAGTATCTGCAATCGGACAAGAAAACCGAATTAGGAGTGGTGCACTTCGTGCTGCCGAAAGAGATCGGGAAGGTGGAAATTCACAAGGACGTGCCGCGAGATGTTGTCGAGGCGGCGCTAGCTGAGATCCGACACGCCTCTCATGCCTGACAAACTATCCCTTTCGGCCGGCACGCGGGTTCAGGGCACAGCCACCGAAGGGGCCACGGATTCTCAATCCGTCTGGATTTTGCGGGAGGAAACGGCACCACGATGCAAGTGATTGAAACCGCTAAGAGTGGTACCACGGATTATTGGCAGAATAGTGCACGGGGTGGCACGAAACGGCAATTCACAGTGCCACCAGGAGTGTCTCCAAAAAGGCCAGGAGTCTTGCCCCTGGTCCGCTTGCGCCCCAACCGTGAACGCCTGTGATCACGCCTGTTTTTGGCCGGGCGGTGGTGTTGTGCGTCCGTGCGGATGCGCCTTCCAGCACGGGCTGCTTTAATACTTCGGGCATGTGTTCGGCCAATCCGTCAGGTCCCCGAGAGCCATCATGTGGCCACCCACCCTGGCGCCATCGGCACCTGTCAGAAATAACAAAGATCCTCCGTGCCAATGGGCGCACCCGAAACCTAACACCTTCGGGGTGAGGCAAACCTAGAGCCGGCAACATCCTCTAACACGTTCTTGGCGCCGGTTTTCGATGTCGAAAGCGCAACGGCGCGGAACTTTGGTGGAGGTTTCTCTAGTGAAAAACATATTGGTAACGACCCTGTTCATGCTGGCGATGCTAGCCTGGGCGGCGGCACAACAACCCGGCAGTGCCCCGGAGCGGAACAGTGGGCAGACCACTTCCCCGAGTCCGCAGGTGCCGGGCACAACTCAACAACCATCGACGCCCGGCGGCACTGGCCAGGCTGAGTCAAGGGGCCAGGCGTCGAACGGCCCTATCACGGAGGGCTGCCTGGGTGGCAGCGGTCCGAACTACACGATCAAGGACAAAACTGGCACCGCCTATAAACTGAATATGCCTCCGAACGCCGATACTTCTAGGCTGGCGCCACACGTGGGAGAATCGGTGCGGGTCCAGGGTGATGTGAAGGACACCGGTACGCCTAATGCGTCGATCGATGTTCATGCCATCGGCCGAGGAACGGGCACTTGCCCAGGCAGCGGTTCGAGGGATGAACAGCCACCGCCGAAGCAGTAGGGTGAAGACTTATCACATATGAAACCCGGCAAAAACCGGGATTTTTTTTCCTCTTCCTAAGTTGCGCCGGCCTGTGTGGTGCACGCAGTGCGAGCGGGAGAGAGCGCCTAAACAGATACCGCGCCCGTCGCAACTCCGACCTGGAGAGGATCCAGGCGTCCACCGACACCGTATGCCCGCACCGCGGCACTCAGATCGAGCCGAAGGACTATAAGCGCGTCGCTTGGGAGCACCTGGAGAGCCCGCAGTGTGGCAAACAGTTCATTCCCAAGCCTTTGCCCAAAGCGTTTTGAGTGCAATTGCGATATAACGCCAACCATGAGCAGGCACCAGTCTCTGAGGGTCTCGCGACTCATGTACAATGCCGCGTGTCGGATTCTGGAGGTTGGACAATGCGCAGATGGATTGCAGTGCTCCTCTTGACAATTTGCACTCTCCCCGCAAGCGCTGCTAAGGACAAAGGAACGACAGCCCTGAAGGATGTTCAGCCAGCTGGCACTACAGATACTAAGGACAAGAAGAAGCAGCAGTATGATTTCATTTTCGAGGCTTCGGGGCACCATTACACCTGCCGGACCAGCCCGAAGACCTCTGTGAAGGCGACTGACTTCGTTGTCGGTAGGGATGTGAAGTACGAGCTTGACGGTGACAAGGCCAAATTGAAAAACGCTGCCGGGAAAGAGGTAAAGTGCACAGTGGTCCGTGTCGAGGGCCTGTCAGCTCCCCAGCGATAAGGCCCCCAACTGTCTCAGACCATAACATGTAGCTTCTGCACGGCTTTAAGGATTTGCGTTGATTCGAAAAATCCCTTCTATAACAAGTAGTCGAGCAAAAAATAACAACACTTGTCCCGATGCGCGGCGAAAACTGTCAAGGGCGCCGAAGTTGGCGTTCATCGAAGACCCTTGACAGGTTTCGCCGCGCAGCGACAATGAAAACGGAAACGAAGCGAAACGCAGTTCAGTTGAGCTTCGTTCCTTATCATCAACTCGCAGACTTCCGTGCCTGGGTGCGGGTTACTGTGCGTTTGCGTAATCTCGGCTTCGTGCAGCAAGGGACGCAGGGCATCGACCGAAATCCCGAGAGTGCTGCCAGAAAACCCGTCGGTATATGCGAAGTTGACGCCAATGACTTCGCCCTTCGAATTGACGACTGGACC
>Ga0126381_100007743_pt1 | contig 11972 bp, 8 predicted proteins | sample PanSoiMetPlot_28_FD_96465 | JGI IMG/M metagenome (GOLD analysis project Ga0126381, IMG submission 96465) | Tropical forest soil microbial communities from Panama - MetaG Plot_28 | ecosystem: Environmental > Terrestrial > Soil > Tropical forest > Bulk soil | place: Panama | collected 2016-02-17
AACCTCGGTCCGGGAGTTGCCGAGGGTGAGGTGCTGAGCAACTTGCAGGTGCCGGCAGGCACAACCTTCGACTACCTCCGCATCTCCGGCACACCGGGACTGGGCACATGCACCCATCCTCCGTATGGAGGAACAGGGCAGATCATCTGCCACGAGGGTGACGGCATGGCTCCCAACACCACGTGGACGGTGCGACTGACCGTAAAGGTGACCGCTCCGGCAGGCACAGTGATCACCGAGAGTGCAGCCACTATATCGGACACGCCCGATCCAAATCTGGCCAACAACACTGCGACGGTGAGCCTCACCGTGCAGTAACAAGATATGGAGGATGCGCCATGGACTTCTCGATCCGAGTCGTTAATAAGTTCAGAATTGTGCTCTCGATAGTTGCAATTGCGCCGCTGTGGATGATGCTGGCCGCGGCTAGCACGTCTGTGTATGCACAGACGTCCGATGATGTTTCCAACTCCAATGCGTCCGCCTCTTCACCCGCGGACTGGACGCAATTTCTCAGAGACAACATGCAACGCTGGAATCCGTATGAGACGGTGCTTGGGATCAACAATGTTGGAGGCTTGCAGGTCAAGTGGAAAAACTCCGTCGGCGGTTATGACGCTTTCCACCAATCCTCCCCAGCTGTGGCAAATGGTGTAGTTTATTTCGGCTCCGATGACGGTAATGTATATGCTCTGAACGCGAGCACTGGCGAGCAGTTGTGGAGCTATACAACGGAACATGGGACATATTCAAATTTTGTCGATTCGTCGCCCGCCGTGGCGAACGGGGTGGTGTATGTCGGCTCCGCAAACGGCAACCTGTATGCGCTTAACGCCAACACTGGCGCCAAACTCTGGAGCTTTAAACCCGTGAATCTAGGAATTGCTGGAAATCAGGTGAATTCTTCGCCTGCGGTACTGAATGGTGCAGTTTATTTTGGCTCGGAGGACGGTAACGTGTATGCATTGAACGCTAGCACCGGCGCCAAACTCTGGAGCTATTCCACCGGGGGGGACGTGGACTCCTCGCCTGCAGTGGCGAATGCGATGGTCTATATAGGCTCCGATGATCAAAACGTGTATGCACTGAACGCCAATACCGGCGCTCTGGTTTGGAAATACTCTACCGGATTCACTTTCTATTCCTCGCCCGCAGTGGCGAATGGTGTAGTTTATGTAGGCGGCTATAACGCCGTCATTGCGTTAAACGCCAATACCGGCGCCAAGCTATGGAGCTATGCCACGGGCCTCTTCGGGTCTTCTTCGCCCGCCGTAGCGAATGGTGTGGTCTATGTAGGCGCCGACGCTGGCAATGCAGCTGGAACCTCCAAGGTATATGCGTTGAACGCCAGCACCGGCGCCTTGCTCTGGAGCTATAGCAATTCATCCGGTCTTCTATATTTTTCCTCATCCGCTGTGGCGAACGGTGTGGTCTATATAACCGATACCGACGCCGGCTCACATAACATCGGCAATATCTATGCGCTAAATGCCAGCTCTGGAGCGCTGTTGTGGAGTTATTACATCGGAAGTGCCGACTCCTCGGCCACCGTTGTAAATGGAGTGCTCTACGTCCGTGGCGGAAATAACAATCCTTCCGGTGCGGGTAATGTTTATGCGTTTTCGGTGGGGGGCGAAGCCGATCTTAACATGCGGATATTCCCATCTAAGACGACGGTTCATCAGGGCGACATGCTCACCTATGCGTTTCCTGTGTGGAACCTCGGTCCGGATGTTGCCGAGGGTGAGGTGCTGAACACGCAAGTACCAGCAGGCACAACCTTCGACTACCTCCGCATTTCAGGCACACCGGGGCTGGGCACATGTACCCATCCTCCATATGGAGGAACAGGGCAGATCATCTGTCACGAGGGTGACGGCATGGCTCCCAACACCACGTGGACTGTGCGTCTGACAGTGAAGGTGACGGCTCCGGCGGGGGCGGTGATCACCGCGAATGCAGCCACTATGTCGGATACGCCTGATCCGAACATGGCCAATAACACTGCGACGGTGAGCCTCACCGTGCAGTAACGAGGGTATGGAGGTTGTGCCATGAACTCCTCGATCCGTGTCGTTGACAGGAAGCAGAATGCTTCTTTCAGAACTGTGCTCTCAATCGTTACAATTGCGCCGCTGTGGCTGATGTTGGCCGCGCCTAGCACTTCCGCCGATGCACAGGCCACATCCTCGCCTGCGGACTGGACAGAGTTTCACCGGGACAACATGCAACGCTGGAATCCGTATGAAACGGTGTTGGGCGTCAATAATGTTGGCGGTCTGCAACTGAAATGGAAGAACCCCAACGGTGCCTACTTCCAAGCCCTTGTATCCTCACCCGCCGTGGCGAATGGGGTGGTCTTTTTTACCGCGGAGGATGGTAACGTGCATGCGCTGAACGCCAGCACGGGTGCCAATGTATGGAGCTTTTACACAGGACTTGCTTTGCTTTCTTCGCCGGCTGTGGTGAATGGCGTGGTTTATGTTGGCATGCCTGGCAACGTGGGAGGAGTTATGGCGCTGAACGCCAACACCGGCGCCAAGCTGTGGAGCTTTCCTGTATCCGCAAATGAATGTTCGCCTACAGTGGCGAACGGTGTGGTTTATATCGGCGGCGATGGCAACACATATGCGCTGAGCGCCAACACCGGTGCAAAGCTGTGGAGCTATCCAGTCGCTTGCGCCAATAACGCGCCAGCTGTAGCGAATGGGGTGGTTTACACCGGCTCCAACGACGGCAACGTTTATGCACTGAATGCCAGCACCGGTGCCAAGCTGTGGAGCTATACGACTGGGGACTTTGTGCTTTCCTCGCCCGCGGTGGCGAATGGAGTGGTCTATGTCGGCTCCGAGGACCACAATGTGTACGCTCTAGATGCCAGCACCGGCGCCAAGCTGTGGAGCTATCCGACTGGAGACTTTGTGGTTTCCTCGCCCGCAGTGGCGAATGGGGTGGTTTACATTGGCTCCGGCGACCGCAACGTGTATGCGCTGAACGCCAGCACTGGCGCCAAGCTGTGGAGCTTTACTACCGGACAGGCGATTCAATATTCCTCGCCTGCGGTGGCGAACGGGGAGGTTTATATCGGCTCAAGCGACGGCAACGTCTATGCTCTGAACGCCAACACCGGCACCAAACTGTGGAGTTATGCCGTGGGAGGTAATAGTTCTTCGCCCACAATTGTGGATGGAGTGGTATACATCTCCGCTGGAAATCCAGATGTCAGCATAGGGAATTTTTACGCCTTCTCACTAGGTGGCAGTGCCGATCTGTTCCTCCGGATTAAGCCATCCACGACAACGGTCCATCAGGGCGACCTGCTCACCTTTGCGTTTCCCGTCTGGAACCTTGGTCCGGGAGTTGCCGAGGGCGAAGTGCTGAGCAACTTGCAGGTGCCAGCAGGCACAACCTTCGATTACCTCCGCATCTCCGGCACGCCGGGACTGGGCACATGTACCCATCCGCCATATGGAGGAACAGGGCAGATCATCTGTCACGAGGGTGACGGCATGGCTCCCAACACCACGTGGACGGTGCGGCTGACGGTGAAGGTGACAGCGCCCGCAGGTACGGTGATCACCGCGAATGCAGCCACCATGGCGGATACGCCCGATCCGAATCTGGCCAATAACACTGCGACGGTGAGTCTGACCGTGCAGTGAACCAGAGACTGCGAGGCCGCGCCTTAATCCGGGTGCCCCGCCTTTTTTCTGCCCTGCCTTGTCCGCTGGGGGCTTGTTATTCCAAGCACCAAGGGCCACTGTCCGTTCGTAATGTATACGCATCCCGTGAGGATGACTAGAATCCGGCTCTCGTTGATCACTGCTGCCGAGGTTCTCTCCCATGAACCAAAGCTTTGAGCACATGCAGGACAAGTATCCGCAATCTCAGTGCTCGTGTGGCGATTCGATTGAAATGCATTCCTCCTACGGCAGCCATTGCTGCCTGTGCCCGCGTTGTGGCTGCACGGGATTTGCCCTGTCAGCTTTTGTCAGTCAAGACCACGTGCCGGGTCTGCTTAAGTACTGGGTCCCGACCAGCGAAGGCTTTCGTCCACGGCGTATGGCCCGGCAGAGGAATCACGCACCCCGTCCCAGATCAAGGTGAGCCACGATGACGTGTGACTTAAAACTTTTGATGTATTTTGGCCAGAACCCACACCTTAGGCCCCACGCAACCGGGTTCGGGCCTCTTTTTGTTCATGAGGCGGGCCTGCGCCTCGATCCTCGAGCCGTCTCCGCTTCCTTAACGATCTCAGAACCTTGGGAGAACTGCCGCCATGAAGTCCTCAAACTGCCTTATGAACAAGTGGAGGAATGCGTCCCTGTGCCGGGTGTGCTCGTTGCTGACAACCGCACCGCTGTGGCTCGTGCTGGCCGCGGCGAGTACGTCGGTACATGCTCAAGCGCACGAGAATGTTTCACGCTCCAGCACAAGCCTTACACCTGAGGACTGGACGCAGTTCCACCGCGACAACATGCAGCGCTGGAACCCGTATGAGACAGCGCTCGATGTCAACAACGTACATAAGCTGCAGTTGAAGTGGAGCCACCGCGAGGGACTCCCTTCCGACGATGCTACATTTACGTCGCCGGCTGTAGCGAATGGAGTGGTCTATATCAGCGAATACGACGGTGTTCTTTATGCTTTGAACGCCAGCACCGGTGAGGGGCTATGGAGGAATTCCGCCGTCGCCGCAGGGAGCACGCCTGCCGTAGCGAACGGGATGGTTTATGTAGGCGGCCTTGACGGCAATGTGTACGGGGTGAACGCCAGCAGTGGCGCGGTGATATGGAGCTATAGCACCTTCGGTTACCTCGAATCCGCACCCGCCGTCGCGAACGGTGTGGTCTATATCGCATCGACTGACGCTCGCGTTTATGCACTGAACGCCCAGACCGGCGCACTCCTGTGGAGCTACCTCACCGAAACTCCGTCTCCCCCGGATTACTCTGTAGCTTTGTTTTCATCGTGCGCGGTGGTGAATGGCGCAGTTTATATTGGCACTGCCAACGGCGATGTGCTAGCTCTCAACGCCAACACCGGCGCCAAACTGTGGAGCTACACAGCCGGAAACTATGTTTACTCCTCGCCCGCCGTCGCGAATGGGACTGTTTATGTCGGTTCCTACGACGGCAATGTGTACGCGCTGAACGCCAACACCGGTGCCAAACTCTGGAGCTATGACACAGGAGTTTTTGTGAGTTCCTCGCCCGCAGTGGCGAACGGAGTAGTCTATGTCGCCGATAGCGCGGGCACCGTATATGCGCTGAACGCTAACACAGGCGCCAGACTCTGGAGGTATAACACAGGAGGCGATGTGGATTCACCCGCCGTCGCGAATGGCGTAGTTTATATCGGCTCTACCGACGGCCACCTGTACGCGCTGAGCGCCAGCACGGGCGTCAGGCTATGGAGTTACAACACTGGAGTAAGTTCTTACAATATCGTGTCAGAACCTGACATTGTTGATGGGGTGGTTTACCTGCATTCTGCGGGGCCCTTTGGGCTTGATGTCGATGCCTTCGCGTTGGGGGACACGGCTGACCTTTTCCTGCGGATTCGACCGAACCTGACGACGGTCTATCAGGGAGATTTACTCACCTATGCATTCCCAGTCTGGAATCTTGGTCCGGGTGTTGCCAAGGGTGAGGTGTTGACCAACTTGCAGGTGCCAGCAGGAACCACGTTCGACTACGTCCGCATCTCCGGCACTCCGGGATTAGGCACATGCACGCATCCGCCATATCAGGGAACAGGACAAATCGTTTGCCATCAAAACGCCAGCATGGCTCCGAACACGACATGGACAGTGCGCCTGACAGTAAAAGTAACGGCACCCACAGGGACAGTGATTACCGAGAATGCAGCCACTATGTCGGACACTCCTGATCCAAACATGGCCAACAACACGGCGACGGTGAGCCTCACTGTTCAGTGAAGCGAAGATATGGAGGTTGTCAATGAAATCCTCAACTTCCCTCGGTAGCGGGAAGCAAGGGAAGTTACTTCTGCATTACAACACGTTGGTAAAGCTGGTGTTTACCAAACATATCTATCGTACCTGTTTATCGCTTGTCTTCGCGGCGGCTTCCATCCTCGGTGCAGGCACAGCCCAGTCGCAAATCGTCTCAGCTGACTTCGGTAATCGAAGCGGGTCAACGCCCCTCGTGCCTAATGGAATATTCGCTGTTGAGGGAATAGGATCCGCATTAATCGATCCGGGCACAATTAACAGGGTGACGGGAGTAGGACTCAACCAAACACGCGTTCGAGTCTTGTTGCAGCAGGTTTATGCATCGACGACTCCGAACTTTGGCGTTCTTGATTCCGAAATAGAGCTAATGAAGTCTGCGGGGGTGCATCCAATAGCTGTCATCGATGGGACTCCACCTTCCCTTGGATCAAACCATTGCTCTCCGCCCTCCAATATTTGGAAATGGGGTCAGATGGCAGCATCGGTCGTGGCCCATCTAGACCAGAAGTTCCCTCGCATGGTGGAGGACTACGAGATATGGAACGAGCCGGAACTGCCCACGACTCTGTGCATTAGTGATGCCGCTACACGACTGAATACGTACCTTACAATGTTCTATGATGCTGCTGCAGCGATGCACGATCAGGCGAAGGCGTATGGTCAACCTATTCGCACAGGCGGTCCTTCAATATCTCAACTTTCTCTGGCGCCGACCTGGATTTCAGCGCTTCTCAAAAATGCAAATACTGCGCCCTTCGTCGATTTCGTCAGCTTCCATCTCTATGTCACTGGTCAATTCGACATTAACAATGGGATGACGTGGTCCGACTTGTACTCAACGACTCAGTCCAGTACGCATGGATTAGCACATTACTATAATATGATCGAACCTTTGGTGCGAGCCGGTAAACAGCCAAACCCCGCATCGACCCCGATTTATCTTACTGAATACAATGACAATTGGGCGCATACAGTTGACTGCTGCCGCAGCAACGCTACTTACGGATCGTTATGGAACACACTGGCGATTACTGATTTTCTGAATGTTGTATATAGGGGCGCCACGGCAGTTCCGACCTACCTCGACTATTACAGTTCCGTGGGGGAACACTTTTGCATTATGGGTGAGTGGGACTCTAACATGGACTGCAATCCATCGGTGTTGCAGCCATATCCTCAATTCTATGCATTCGCATTGTTTGCATCGCCCGATTATCTAGACTTGCAAGCCGGCGGATATATGGCAGCTTCCGTTTCTCCCGCAAGCACAACAAGCGGCCTGTCGGCGACCGCTTTCTACACGGGTACGGCGGACAATGTGGTCGTCATCAACCCCACCTCCACTAATTACAGTACTGTCACCATTAATCTCACAAATCCGGGAATTAGAGCGCCGAACGGAGAGATATATCTTCTGGATGCCTCGCACGGAAAGATCTCAAGTCAGCCTGCGGTCATCTATGCGATATCGGGAGGCTACTCGGTGAAAGTTGAAGTACCACCATACTCGACCGTTGCCGTTTCTGTGAAGGGCAGCATGGCCGGAAGCGCCCCAAAGGCAGTATTGACTGTATCACCGCAGAGCGGAGCGCATCCGTTAGCGGTTTACATGGATTCATCAGACAGCCAGCGCGGAGGAAGCGCCATTATTGGCAGGACCATCGATTTTGGTGATGGTCATTGGGTAAATGGGACACCAACAATTTGGCATACTTACACCATTCCCGGAACTTACACTGTCCGTCTTACCCTCAGAGACCAGAACGGGCAACTCTCTAGGGCAAGCAGCGATGTGACTGTCCACTAAGGGCGATGGGCGGCGTGTTTTTCGCGGCGCTCGAACCTACAAAATGATTTCAAGTAAAAGAAATCTTACGACTGCAACTATTTTCGGAGCATATTAATTCGGAGCATATTAAATTAGGGTCGCATCGCTAGGATCTGATAATCAGCAAGATGCGCGACCTAACATCTGCCCGTACTGACTGTCATGGCCGACAACCGGGATGCAAGACATCCGCTCGCCGGTTCATCCGGACTGCTCGCGACTCGTTTCGTTTCCATGGATCACTGACCCAAGCACCAAAGCAGACGTGCTCGTTTGATCGAGCACTTGAATTTGTCCATGACATGCGATTCAGCATGGGACTAAGCCCCATCACAGTTAAGAGCGCCAGCCCGCGCACGAGGAGCTTCCTGGTCTGGACCGCAACAAGGCATGACAGTTTTCACTCACTTTCTCTGCAAGATATCGACGAATTCATAGCCGCGAAGCGCCAAATGTGATGGAGGCCCGCACTGAGCGCATTGCACTCACCTGTAAACCTGTTTATCGGTGATATCGCGGGCGCGACGAAAAATATCCCGGAGCCTGCGCTTTTGACAAAGTGGGGCGGCCAAAACTCAAAAGGCGCGAAAAATCAGGATGTTTCTACTCACGGTCGCAAAATCGCCCACTCGTTTTCGCCTACCTAGATAGAAGAGGATCTGCGCGGCAATTTGCACGAAGCCAAAACCGGGAGGAACCTATGGATTCACAGACGGCACGCATCAAACTTACAGATCTGATGCGCAAACACAGAGACTACGGCGCACAGGATAGCGAAGGCTGGGCTGCGATGGACCAAGTCGCAGAAGCCGCAGCCAAGGGCAAGCACTTCCCACTCACGCCGCATAAGAACGACGACGGGTCTATGCAGATCATCAAGCGCAACCCGTTCCAGCTTTACGAGTCCGTTGCTGGATGGGAGCAGGTGTCAGCGAAACTAGTCGCCGCCGCCGAGGTGTACTGGAAAACGCTCGTAAGCGAGAATAGCCCACTTATTCCTCATGCCTCCGCCGTGGTACTTACCCTCCCGGCCCTCGAACGTGCCTGTCTGCTCAGTCCGTTTGCTCTGGGTCATGTACGTATCTGCGATAGAGCAACGACTGCAATCTTGCAGGCAGGTGATCATGAATTGACGCGAAGCGGACATACGCCGCGCCAATCACAAGGAAATTAGTTTTTAGGAAGAAGTTGTAAGTTGACTATTTTGTTTTTTGCCTTGGTTGTAATTTTCATTTTCGTCAGCACCGCCATCTTGGATGACGTGTACAAGTTCTATGGTGAATGGGCGCAGAACATCACCCTTGGGGGGGTGGCCGCCATTGCCGTGCTTCTTGTGCTTTACGTGTTCGAATGAACGTGCGCAAACTGAACGCTCAGAACGTCGCCAGTCTCCATACTTCCGGATTGCCGGTTAACCGTCCAGAGCAACAAACGAATCTCAGTGAGCGCGTTGGCGATTTCCGATTGAGAAATCCGCTTTGTCTTTGAAAATCACTGTGGATCCATAGGAGAATCCATCTCAACTGGCGCCTTTCGTCTGGCAAATGCGCAAATGCCCTTAGCTAGATTGGAGGCGTCGAACTTGGCCGAAAAGGTATAAGGAATTTCTCCGCTTCTTCTGTACATGAGTGAACTTTCAGGGGAGATTCGCAGATAGTAATCGGCGATATCGCGATTGTTGGTCGAAATCAAAACTGTTGGACATCTTGTCTTCACCTCAACTGACACGGACTGCGCGTTCTCGCTTTCGTGAAAGAAGCACGAGCCTTGGCGATCACAGTGAACCGAATTCCCGGTGCTTACAGTTGTGCGTTCTTCAACATACACGCGTTGGATGGGTCCCGCAGGCGTCGTCTGCTGATCTGACTGGTTTTGGGGCGCAGCGAGTCCAAAGAGTGAAGGACGAAAACCAGATTGCCGCGAAGGTCCGTTTCAAAAACACGGTTCTTGTGCCTCCATTCGCGCTCTGATCTGCCGAAGCACCAGTAAATGATACGCTGCTCATCCGAAGTATCGGATTTCCCGAATGTTCCGTATTGCCGGTAACACGTCAATTAACGAGATCAAGCCGCCGGAGGACTGCCTGTCTTTTTCCGAGAATGGAAAGGGTTGGCGACCTTCGCTACGCTGCCTTATTCTTTTGAACCGCGGTCGCGGCTTTTCGGATCACATCTAGTACGAAGTCAGGCTGCGACAACATCGGCACGTGGCTGCTATCTGTCTCGAAGACTGTTGCTCCCATACGCTCCGCGACGAAACGTTCCAACTCGGGCTGGATAGTATGGTCCTTCGTAGCTACGATGTACCAACTCGGCTTCGATCTCCACGCAGTACCTCCCACCTTTTGTGTGAACATATCTGCTACAGGTGCGGCCTGAGTGGCCCAGACCAACTTCTGCTCGTCCTCTGGGAGATCACCAGCAAAGGATGAGACGCCATCCCTTTTTAGCTAGACGCGTCCGTCTGCAACCTCGACATGGGAAAAAATATCGGTTGCCGGAAACTTCTCTTGAAGACTTTGTGTTGTCTCGTCGGCATCCGGGGCAAACGCCGTGACATAGACAAGCGCTGCAACTCGTGGGTCGATGCCAGTCGCGTGTTCACATCCTTGCCGGGGAAGGCGTGTAACAGACGGACAAAGTCCCAGTAACGCATCCCGGATTCGCGGAGCGCGGGTGAAGTCACCCAGCGCGGCAACTTGCGGGGCTTGGAAGCTTTCGACATGCGTCCAGATTACGCCGCGAAGAAAGAAGTGCTGCGCGTAAACACTCATTCGCGATTAAATCCGAAGATGCCCACGTGGTCGAAGCAAAAAGAGTGAGGCTGAAAACCTACGCGAAACGCGTGGTTTTAGTTCTCTCCGCCGTAAAATCGGCAGAAATTTCCGGTTTTAGCTTGGGACGCTTAGGGGACGATGGAGAGGAGGAAACTCACCACCTAAGTTAGGTGTTGAGCATATTAGACGCACGACAATTAAATTCGAGTCAATAACTACGGTGTCGCTTCGTTTACAACTGCTAGCTGGAGAATGATATCGATGGCTTCCTTGATCCGCCGTTGCTCCTCTGCTTGGTCAGCCGTGCGATAGTCGTAGCCGCGCAGATCGTTCAGCAGCGTAAATCCCTGCTCTCGCAGTGAACGAAGCATCGTTTCTTCTTCAGCGTTGCGATTCGCGACCGCCTTGTACTTCACAACCACTGCGAAGCCGCAGGCCAGCAGGTGGCGGACGGCAATGCCCACCTTGAAATCGGTGGCGGCATTGAAGTCCGGGCGGGCGTAATCGTCTACCCGTCCCCAAAGCCGGGTAGTCTGACCACCGTAAAAAGGGACTAAATCATCCGGGGTTGGCTGGTAGCAGACGGCATAGATAAAGCCCAGAGCTTCGTGAAGCTTGTACTCGTTGTGAGTGGTTAATTGAAAGGAGGAAAAGTTGGCGAATAGGTCTGGCGTACTCATGACACTATTTAGCCACCGCAGCGACAGCGCCGAAATGACTACTTGTCGCTATTGAATTAATGGAGGACAATGATAAAACTCAAACAAGCCGATAATTAGTTTTTTCCACATTACGCGCATCCCACTTTGGTGGTAGTTTCTCAAACTGCATGCGCTTCCGCTCCAGAAAGCATTCGCTGATTAAAAACCTCGCTTCGGAATTAACACCGGGAAGTACTTAAATTTCCGGTCGCCGCGAGCACTTCAGCGCCGCCGTCCAGCCTTGGCCTTAGGGTAGCTGCCGTGCCGGTTCGCCTCCATTCGGCCCACCGCTTCTTTGGGCGGCAGCAATCTTGGCTCGTGCTTCCGCACTCAGGGTGCGTTTCCCACCACGCTTTGGTCCGCGTGTCTGGGTGTTGGCAACAGTGATAAGCAGTGTGCGTGCCCGTATGGAGCAGAAATCTCAGCATCGATGGCGGCGATCAGAGTAGGGTAGTTGATAGGCATTTAAGTCTCCCTTGCATTGCTGCTTCTCGGATCGGCGCTGATGATCGCCAGACATCGATCAACTCAGCTTGTAAGCGGCGGGGCGCTCGTGCTGACGCGCCAATCTGGGTTACGGAAAGTGGAATCGTTCTGACACGAGCCGTCTGACAAGCGGCTATTCGATGAGTACAACGCAGGCGGGAATTAAGTTGTCAGCAGATTAGCGCGTAATCTTACTTCTGACAA
>Ga0126381_100007745_pt1 | contig 11968 bp, 8 predicted proteins | sample PanSoiMetPlot_28_FD_96465 | JGI IMG/M metagenome (GOLD analysis project Ga0126381, IMG submission 96465) | Tropical forest soil microbial communities from Panama - MetaG Plot_28 | ecosystem: Environmental > Terrestrial > Soil > Tropical forest > Bulk soil | place: Panama | collected 2016-02-17
GAGGGGGCCATGCCTGGTCAATTTTGGCGGACGTGATGGGGCCGGTCGCCGGGTTGTGGATGAAATTATCGGTGAAGAGGTCTGGCGGCATCATGCCGCGGCTCAGATTGCTGTAGATGGCCGCGCCGTGGAATGCATTGGTTCCCGCTTCGGTCACCATATTGACGTATGCGCCGCTGAAGCGTCCAACGGAAGCGTCATACGCCGCCACCTGAACCTCGAACTCGTGCACCATGTCGGGTTGAGGATTGATGGTGAACGCCGCCGTGGAGCTTCGCGAGTACACAGGGACGCCGTCGAGGGCGTACAGGCTAGTGGCGATCGTTCCAGCGACGGTCCAGGAACTTCCGCTACCCACAGCATCGGGAGGCCAGAGGTTGGTGGGCGCGGTGGCGTTAGTGACGGTCGGCGCAAGCTGGAGCATGTACATGACACTGTTGCCCGGGGAGGGGAGATTTTGGATGCGTTGGGTGTCGACGACGTGGTCAACGCCTGCGGTAGCGGTCTCCAGCAGGGGGGACTCAGCCTTGACGTTCACGGTTTCCGCTACGTCCCCGACCTGGAGCATCACGTCGATCCCGAGCACATCGCCGACGCGGACCTCGATGGGAGTGCGGACGACATGTTTGAAGCCGGTCTTCTGGACTTCAAGCTGGTAATTTCCCGGGATCAGGTCGTGGAGTTCATAGTTGCCCTCGCCGTTGGCTTCGGCGCGAGTCGTCACATTCGTGGCGGAATTGGTCGACGTTACAGCTGCGCCGGGGACAACAGCACCCGCGGCATCGGTAATGCGGCCACGGATCTGGCCCGTTGGCATCTGGCCAGACGAGAACACAGTGAGAGTGAGAAAGAGGAGGGTCAAGCGAGTTGGTGTCATTGTCCACCTGTTTGAACGTTATCAATAACGTTTTTATGGAAAACTAGTATACCCCCACGTCATGGGCTACCGCAAACCGTATCTTGGTTCTTAGGGCTCGCTCGAGGCTGGTTTTGAAGAATAGGAGCTTTCGATGTGTTCACGGAATGCCTCCCGTGCACGCTCTGGATCGCCAGACTTTAGCGCTTCCACCAGGGGATCGTGAGACCGAACCACGGACGCGAGGTTCTTCAATGTCCGGCTGTGGTGAATGGAGAAAAAAGCGAGCATCGGGACGGTGATGATGTCGAGAATCTTGTAAAGTGTCGTTAGGCCGGATAAACGCCAGACGTAGCGATGGAAATCGAGGTCCGCGGCTACAAACGCATGATAGTCGTCCGCGGCAAGACTGGTGTGAATCTTCGCAAGTTTTTCATGTAATATGCGGGTTTCTTCTTCCGCAATGTGCGGCACGGCATGGGCTGCAGCTTCCGATTCCAGCAGCACGCGCAGCCAGCATCTTTCCCGGATATCGGAGTCGTCGAGCCGGGTTACGGTGGTGTCCTGATGGGGATTGCGTACAACGAGGCCGGCATGTTCGAGCTGGATCAGGGCCTCCCGCACGGTGGGCTGACTGACTTGCAGCGCGCGAGCCATGTGCGCCTCGCGGATCGACTCGCCGGGCTGAAGCCGTCCAGAGAAGATGGCCTCGCGAAGAGTCTCATAAACTTTCACGCGTAGCGAGCCCGTTTTCACGGGTGCGATGACGTTGGCGTCGTTGTAATTCTCGGACATCAAACCTGAGTATATCGCCGATTGACACTCGCGCGCGTAGGCGTTAACGTTATTGATAATATGCGTTGCCTTTGCGTATTTCTGGGTGTGGCGATGCTCTGGGCGACATCTTCGGAGGTTCCAGTACTCATACCCGCGTACAAATACCAACAGACGTTGGTCTCCTCAACGAGCCTGGACGAGAAGAACTATCTGGCATTTCCGATCCTTTTGCGGCTGGGGCCGTCCGATGTGCTAGTAGCATTCAAGCGCGGTGGGGCGCACGCGCGTGACGGCGACGCGGTTTTCGAAGCTGTGCATTTCGACCCGGCGAAACAGCGTCTGGTGGGGTCTGCCATCGATTTCCGCGAACCTGGCCTGGTGATGCAGGACGGCGAATTCGCCCGCTTCCCTAACGGCGACATCGCCGGCTACTTCGATGTGCAATCGCCGGCGGTGATTCGCCAGGGCCTAGTGCAATACCGTTCGACCGATGGTGGGCGTACGTTTCGGAATCTCAGGAAAGTCGGGGTGATCGATGGCGTCGAATACGGATATGCATTCGAAGCGATAACGTCAGGATCGACCACGTGGATGCTCGTCATGACGTTTCGCTCGCTTCCGGGTGGGGCAGAGTCGGTGGAGTCGATTAAGGATTTGCCCGCGCACGCCGGATCGGTCGACGCGATTCGCACGGACGACAACGGTAAATCATGGCGGCGGGTCCGGAACCTGTCGCGCGCCTTTGGCAATTTGCCGATCAACGAAAGCAGTTTCGTCCGGTACGGCGACGGCTTCATCGTGACGACGCGTGGCTACAACAACCATGAGTGGCTCACGCTGACCGATCACGAGTTTGTCGCGAAAAAGCAGGTCGACCTGACGAATAAGTACCCGTTTGTGCGGTCTATGATTGGACGCCCAAGGGTTTTCGAGAAGGAAGGTCGGTTCTACCTACTCGGCCGGAACTGGACGGCGCCAATGACTGCGAGAACGGATGGCAACAAACAGATGAAGCTTAGCCTGTTCCGGTTCGACCCGGAGACGCTGGCCATCAACCGGCACGTAGTCCTCGACAATGCAGAGGAGGAGTTCGTACGCGATGGATATTATGCGGTGCCTTACTGGCAGGATCGAGGTGGGCGCGAGTTTCTCAACATCATCACGTATAAGGCGGTGCGGGACCGTTTTCCGGATATCGTTCGCTTCGAGTTCGATTGGGACGAAGTGAAGTAGCCGAACGCGCGGCATCTGAAACGAACCCCGAGTTCATATTTCACTTACTATCACGGATCGAGGACTCATTTAGGACTCGACAAACAATGTCCGCAGGTTCGACAGGTCTCGAGCGTCGGAACGATCGTCCAGATTCCGCACCTCGGCGGCCTGCATCGCCGCTACGAACGCACGACAGCGTAATGCTATGCCTGCGGACGCATTTTGGCGAACGACAACTACCTGAGCGGCTCGGGCGACCCCTTCCCAAGCTCCGACACGACGGGGATATTTACACCAGCCTGGGTCGATTTGTGCTTAGACTTCGCTTCGCGATGATTGTCATCCCTGCGGGTGCAGCATGTGGCAACGGCGAAGGCAACTGCAAGCCACGCATGCAACCCGTTAACGGGGTTACAAGCTGGGTCCGCCAGCGTGCCGCTGAGTTTTTGGACCATAGGCTATTCTCGTTATTTCTGCTCGATCACCTTGCGCAAAATTCCGGTCCAGTACACATCAGCCGCTGCCACCCATGGCACACCGACATGCGTAACGGATGCTGCCAAGGCATCCCCTTTCGGCAGGTCCGTCCGAAAAAACGGAATCGTTTTCAACAAAATCGCACAACGACTTCGAAGCGCATCCTGGTAGCTGTGATCACCACTGTTTTCCACCGGCTCGATAACTTCTCGATTCTGAGCCAGCATGGCAATCTGAACCTCCACGCCAGCCTTGCCATATCGTTCAGCAACGTTTGCCCCGACGCGCATGGCTTCGATAAACGCCGCTTTCAACGGCAATTCCGTTTCCAACTCAACAAGCGGAACGAGAGAGTACTGAGTCTGCCATAAGCTGTTCACATCACCATACTCTGAACCACGCTTGAGGTCTCGCGGAACATAATTGAACCGGACCATCATCGGATCAAGCTGCGAGCGAATTCTGGCATAAGACGCCTCGCGTACTCTTTCGAGATAGACCTCGCGCCAATGAGGGTCGCGGGTGAAATCGTAGCCGACCAGAAACACTTCCAGCATGCGGCTAGACCGGTCCGAGCGAATCGCCTCGATATCGCTCACCCACCCGGGTGCTCCGTTCGTTCCCAAAATAGTCCCATCGTGCTCGATCATGGCGCAGATGTCGCGCATGATTTCGCGCATCTCGGCTCTTTCCGACTCGCTAGAGATGGGCGAATGAAAGTACTTGTAGAGGCCGTAAACAAAGAACGTGTATTGATCGACCGAAGAGTTCAGAAAATGAGCCTTGCTGGGATCGCCCGGCACTAGGCATCGCGCGATGAAACCTTTGCGCTGGCTCGCGTGCGAGAGACTTCTCAATCCTTCGAACACCGTCCGCGCCTGCGCCGGGACTGCCTTGTCATGCGTAACGGCGTAGATGTCGATCAGTTGCCCCAGAAACAGGCCGCCAGCAAACGCGCAATTCGATATGTTGGGAACTTCGCGATCCGTATTCGTCGTTTCCCGGATCGAATCCGGACTTGCAAAAACGACATTTTTCCAGTGATCGGGATCGTCCAGGTTTACCCGGCCATAGATCAGATGGGTTTCGGGGTGTACGGCCGTCGCGAAGAAACGGTCTTTCAGCGCCAGCATTTCACTCATTGATGGCAACGTCACATCGGCAGCGTGCAGCCAGCCGATCGAAATCGCAACCGCAAGCGTCAAGCGAATATGAGTCATTTTCGCTCGGCCGCCTCCTGGCATTCCTTCACATTTCGGAACTCATGCGGAACATTGAATAATCGGTGGCTCCCGTTCAGGCAATCCCGCGCGGTCTTCGGCGGACCATAGGGCGGATGAAGGTCGAGCTTGGCGAAACGATTCCATCGGGAATCGAGTTGACTCTGGTCCGGGAAACCGCTGTGAACGTAAATTCCATACCGCAGGTGCAGCACGTTGCTGAGGCCGACGACCGTAGGCTTTTCGGTGGAAAGCATAACACCCATCCAGCCGTCTTCACGAACGTGAAACGGCGAAGGATGTGTCGGATTGAGGGGGTGATCGAATAAGGTCAAACCTTCAATAACTCCGGGAGCGATATAGCCAGAGTAATCTACCCATCGAGCAGGTTTATGAAAGATCGCTTTCTCGCCTTCCGCTTTCTCGGAGTTTCGAATCACGCCGCCACCAAAATAGACCGAAAGTGATTTCGCCAGTCGCACACCGATCGGCCCAAATCCGGCCTTGTCGAAGATTACTTCCGACGCATCCGGTTTCAGCGTCAAGTCGATGACCAACAGCCATTCGCCGCGTTCAAACGGATATGTCCAAATCTCCCGTGACTCCTGAATAATGGTCAGACCGGCGCCCGAAATCCAGGCGCCTTTGGCCAGGATGCCCGCGCGATCGTCGCCATCGATCAAATCACTCGTCTGTTGCTGAACAATGTGCCCTCGATCCTTGGCATGATCCTCCCAGAAATTCACCCCGTTCACCTTCGTGTACGAAATCCAGATGGAGTTGTGATGGCTGTGAGTGTATGGATCTCCTGGGTGGCCCATTCTCGTAAGAGTGCGTCCGGACGGACCGATCACCGGATACACAAACGGCCGGTTCTGTTCCGGGCCGAAATAGTATCGGCTGATTTCATGGCGATCGAACTGGAAGGAAATCTGGTTCTCGGGAAGCGGCACCGCCTGCATCCTGGGAAAACGTGGTTCCCGCGGCACGGCTCCAGAGGCCCACCGGGCGCAAGCGGCAGCGGAATAGAGGAACGCACATCTGCGCGTGATCATTTACACTTTCTCCGGAATCGAATAAGGCTCACGGTAAGCGCGCGAAAGCAAGGTGTTCGCGTCGCCATCCCGGAACTGTTCTGTTTTCGGATCGAAATCCAGTTTGCGCCCGACCCTGTACGCGATATTGGCCAGCAGGCAAAGAGCGCAGCTTTGGTGGATCTCTTCGATCTCTCCGTGCAAGCGTTTGTAGTCGTTGGCGCGAATAGCATCGTAGAAATTCGCGAGGTGCAAAGAAGTCGCATTCGCAAGGGAGACAACCTTGCCCTCGTCCATTTCTTTGGAATAGCCGCGTATCTGATCCGGGCTCTTATTGATCTGCCAATAGACGCTGAACTCGCCATTGCCGCGCATCCACATGGATCCCTCGGTGCCGTAAAACCACCAACCGCTTTCCTCGCCTGTGTAGTCGCCACGGATATCGCAGGCGAGTATTTTGCCGTCCGGATACTCGAATGTCGCCGTCTGTGTGTTCGGCGTCTCGGCCTGATCCTTGTACCCGTAGCGCCCGCCAATTGAATGGACGCGCACGGGGAGCCCAACATTCAATCCAAACCGAGCGATATCCATGTAATGCGTCCCGTTATTGCCCATTTCCCCATTGCCGAAATCCCAAAACCAATGCCAGTTGTAATGGACCAGGTTGCGATGAAACGGCTGGTCCGGCGATGGTCCGAGCCACAAATCCCAGTGCAATTCCGAGGGCGGTGGCTCCGGTTGTCTGAACCCGATCGGTTCGCGGTGTGCGGCAATGATCCAACGCGCCATGTAGACATCGCCGATAACTCCTTCGTGCAGAAGCTTCACTGCCTTTTGCATCCGGATATTTGACCGGTTTTCCGTCCCGCCCTGCACGCACCGGTTATACCTCCGAGCCGCCTTCGTCAGCGCGCGCCCGGCTGCGACTTCATGGCTGATCGGCTTCTCCACATAGACATGTTTTCCGGCTTGGCAAGCCCAGATGCCGGCTAAAGCGTGCCAGTGATTGCAACACGAAATGAGAATCGCATCGACGTTCTTGTCTTCCAAGATGCGCCGGATATCTGGTTCTGTACGTGGCCTTCGATCGCTCAAAGCCTCGTGCGATGCCGCCCAGGTCCGCATCCGGTTCTCATCCGGATCGCAGATTGCGGCGACCTCGATGCCATTCAGCTTGAACGAGCTGGTCATGAGATCGCCGCCGCGGCCGCCCATGCCCATGATGGCTATGCGTATGCGATCGTTCGCTCCCGCCCAGAGCTTGCTGTTGCCGATGAGCCTGGCGGTCGTGCCAAGCGTGGCCGCTTTGATTACTTCACGTCTGGATTCCATCATCGAGCTACCTCACCAGTTCAGCTTCAGCGCCATCTGTCCCTGACGCGGATTGTTCGCCTGGCCTGAAACCACGCCGAAAGATGGAGACGTGATGCTGGTCGTCGGCGAAGAGAATTGCACCCGGTTCAGCACGTTGTAGAATTCGGCGCGAAATTCCAGAGACACCCGTTCCCTAATCGGGAACTTCTTGATCAAGGTCGCACTTTCGTCAAGCAATGGAAATCCGCGCGCGTTTGTGGTGCGCGAGAGATTTCCGAAGCCATACAGCGGACCGTTGCTGAATGCGACTGCATTCAGCCAAACGTTCTTGGCAGGATCGAAATCACCGGCGCTGACCGATGTCCGGATCGACTGCCCGTAAATATAGGTGGGCCGATTTCCCGAGAAGATCGGAAGTGAATTGCCGCCGGAAATCGACAACGGGAACCCGCATTGATAACGGTTCATACCCGCAATCTGCCAGTTGCCCAGGATCTTCTGCGCAATGCCGTGTGTCAGAAAGCGCTTGCCTGTTCCGAACGGAAGCTCATAGGAGTATCCGATCGAGACCAGATGAGGCACATCGTCCACGCTCCAAGAGCGCTCGATACTGACGTTGTAAGCATCCATTGGTCCGGGATTGCCCGAGTTCACTTGATCCGCGCTGCCATCGTCGATCTTCTTAGACCATGTGTACGCCACGGTGAAATGCAGGCCCATGGAATACCGCTTTTGCAGCAGGACCTGCAGAGAGTTGTAGTTGGAGAATCCCAACGTCTCGAGCGGATCGGTGATAGTCAGAAATTGTGGATAAGCGCGAAGCGCCTGGTTCACGCTTCCCGTAAAGCCCGGGTACGGAGCGGTGATACCGGCTGCTACCGCGGCGGGTGACGTGATGCTTTGCGTCAGGATCGGACCGAGCGAGAGGTAACTGGCCGGCAATTGATTGGGCCGGAGATGAGAGGACGCCAGACGCGTGCCTTTGCTCCCGACGTAGCTCACCCCCAGGAGAAAATTGGCCGAAATCTGCTGCTGAATGCCGAAATGCCAATTTTGAATATAGGGAGCGCGGCCGTCATCCGGCCGAACATAATTGGAGATGCTGGTTCCATTGGCGAAACTCGCACTGATCACCGGCGGGTGCTGGAAATTCTGCGGGAAGCCGTTGTCCCAATAGAACGCCGGGGTGATGCCACCATCGGTGGAACTGGGAGTGGGCTGCGCGTTGTAGCCAAGAATCAGACCCGTCCCGACGCTGCTCTCTGTCGAGGCGCCCGCGGTGGCGTAAAAAATCCCATAGCCGGCTCGAAGAACCGTATCTCGAGCCACCTGCAGAGCAAATCCGATTCTCGGCCCGAACTCCTTATAGTCTGTATTTGCAACGTTGCTCCATCCCTGGCAACCGCTGCAATTGCCGGCAAAGGTCAATGCGCCCGGCCGTCCGCCTGCCCCGGGATTGGCCAGCGTGGGATCGAATAACGACAGGCGGTCCACCACCTCATGCATCGCCCACGGAATCTCGTAGCGCAAGCCGATATTGATTGTTAGCTTTCTCGTTACTTTGTAATCGTCCTGGATGAACAATGCCATAAACGGCGCGCGATAACCCAAAGTCGTCATGGCGAACAGGCTGGTCGCATTATCGACGGCGCCGAGTAGAAAACTCGCTGTCGAATTTCCGGTCAGCGCCCGATTAGCACTATCGGGCAACGATGTTTCGCCTGTTCCGAATGTGAAGGAACCGTGCTCGCGGTGACGAACGTTGCCATTGTACTGATACTTTCGAAAATCGATGCCGGCGCGCAAGGAATGTTTCCCTTTCACCCAACTGATCGTATCGGTGAAAATGATGGACTGTTCACCTTGCACGGCATGAGCTTCGCCGCTGAGGCTGGGGCCATAATCGGCGGCGCTGCCGAAATTGATAAATGGAAATGCGGAATTCACATTTCCAACTCCGGTGATGCCAAGTTTGGCGTCCCACCCCTGGCCGGTCGACGTAGTCCCCGTTCCTTCGAAATCGCGATTCAATCCGGCTGCGAAATGATTCACAATCCGCGGGGTAATCGTGTAGTCGTAACTCAGCCGCGCGACGGTAGCCGGCTCGTTACGGGTTGTGAATCCACTAAGGTAAGGAGCAGGGTATGGGCCGGCGCCATCGCGAACGAAAACTCCGTATTCGTAGAGAACCGACAAACGCTGGTTGGAATTGATAATTTGATCGATTTTGAACTGCCCACGATTATCGTCGCAGATGGTTGTGTTGATGCCGAGAAAGTTGTTCGACTGACTGTTGAACGACGGCGGCGGAAGCAATGTCGCGATCTTTTTGGAGATCGGACTGATGCGGCTCACCGGGATCACATTGCCCGGGAACTGAGTGCGCGTCACCCCATTTTTTCCGTCGGACGCGTTGGTCAGAGGATCGTAGATCAATCTGATGCTCCCGTCCGCGTTCTTCCATTGCGAGAAATCTCCAGCGAGGAAAGCCGGCAACGGCACGGTGTATAGCGTATTCGCCGATGCTGTGCTCCACCGCAAACCGTTGTAGAAAGCGAAGACGAACGTCTTGTTGCGGCCGTTGTAGACTTTCGGCAGGATGACGGGTCCGCCCGCGGTAACGCCGAATTCGTTCTGCCTGTCCTTTACTTTTGTTGGCGAAAAGAATCCGCGCGCGTGAAGCGCATCGTTGCGCAGGAAATCGTAAGCGTCACCGTGAAAGTCGTTGGTGCCGGATCGCATCGTCAGGTTCACGATACCTCCGCCGGATCGCCCGAACTCGGCTGAGTAGCTGCCAGTCAGCATCTTAAATTCCTGAATCGAATCCGGCGGCGGCGATTCGGCCCAAAGCCGCCCGTCGCTGTGCTGTTTCCCCATCGAAATTCCGTCGTACAGAATTTCCTTCGAGTCTCTCTGGCTACCGTTGACCGTCCATTGCCCGCCGATGTTCCAGGCCAAAACGCTTCCAGCTGAACCTGGGTTGACTCCCGGGATGAGCAACGTAAATGTGTCAGCCATACGCCGCTGGCCAGGCGTCGATAGCGGAAAATCCATGACGGCTTTCGTCGTCACCACCATGCCGGTTTCCGAACTGTCACTTTGGAGCAGGGACGCCTCCGCTGAAACCGTTACTCTTTCCGATAACGAGCCGACCTCGAGCCGCATGTCGAGGCGTGTGGTCTGATTGACGCTAACACTTACTCCCTCGCGGACGGCTGTCTTGAAGCCCGACTGCTCGATCGCAAGATCGTACCGGCCGGGAGGCAATGAAACCGTATAGATGCCGGCCGCAGTCGTCACAGCTTGCATGCGAGCGCTTGTGTCCCGATCGATCGCCACGACCTTCGCGCCTGCGACAACGCCATCGGAAGGATCGGTGACGATACCGGTTATCGTCCCGTTCGTCGTCTGTCCATATAATGCTTGTCCAAGTAAGAAAGCCGCAGGAACAGCTAACCAAGCTGAAATGCTCCTTCGCATATCACCTCCACATACCTCAATCACGGCAAAGCCGCAAACCACCGCTGAAACCATGCCACCGCCGCTTCACGCGCTTCCGGAGGTACATCGTGATCGCCGGCATACCAGTGATACCGGACGCGGTCGGCGTAACCCAACGCGGTATAGACCTGTCGAACCGCCGCATAATTCTCTTCCTCCATCGGACGCCGTTCACCCACCGCCTCACCGACCAGCAGGGGACGGGGTGCAATCAATGACGTAAATTCGTAGAACGTCACAGGCAGCGCAAGCGTGTGGTCCAGAACATAAGGCCGCATTCCCGGCAAACTTTGGCTGTTGCGCGCTCCTTTTCCACGCCCCAATGCAGGCCGTGATGGATGAAATCCGAAACCGGACCGTTGGCAACCGCAACCTTGATCCTCGGTTCCAGGGCCGTCGCGAAGATTGTGCTGTGTCCCCCATAGGAATGGCCCATCATTCCGATTTTTTGCGGATTGACGAAATCAAGACTTTGCAGATAATCGACAGCGCGCGAGTTGTCCCAGGCATCCTTCCCAACGATCGACCATTCTGAAAATTCCTGATAAAAGTCCGTCGTATCGTAGGGCACTCTCCCCGGTTTGATTCTTTCGCCATCGCGGAGGTAATCGGCGGCGAACGCGACAAAGCCCGCTTCCACCATGTCGATCGCAAATGCATAGTTGCGCTTCGGCGGCGTACCCGGCTTTCTGCCAGACAGCCCAACGGTCGTATCTTTTCCCGCGCCCGATGTGGTTCCGTACATGCAGATCACCGCTGGAGTGCGTCCATTCCGGTTCTTAGGAATCAGAAGATACGCTGGCATGCGGTCGCCCGCCTGTACTTGGATCGATACCTTTCGCCGGACATAGCCGCCCATATCTTCCTCGGAGAGGACTTGCGGTTCGAGCGGCGTGCGCTTGGTGGGCGGCTTGCCCGCGACTTTATACACACCGTCGAGAATCCGCTGGCGCTCGGACTCCCAGCTCTCGACGATCGGAGCATTTTTCCAGAGGCCTGCTTGCGGATGAGAGTCCATTTCGCGCAGCCTAACGATCTCGGGAGGAGGCGCAGGATCATATCGTTCCTTCTTGGCTTCGTAATCGCGCCGGATCTCGTCGGGGCCGAGTTCGCGTCCAAAAACCCAAGCCTCGCCGATCATGCCGCCGAGTGGTGCCATCAGCCTTAGCAACTCCCCGGTTCCGGTATCTTGAAACCGTGTAATCTTCGGAGCCCATGACGAACTCCGATCGCTCGCAACCATTAATCCGTTGCGATAGAGCTTCTGATAACCGCTAGCGTCCTTGACCACCACCAGTTGGTTCCAAGTGTCGATCGCAACCTGATTCACGGTTACGTAGGGGAAAGGCATTTCGCTATTGCCGTTGATGACGCCCATGACGAAACCGTGCTGGTCGGTTCCCAATAAGAAGTTGACCCATGGATGCTGAGGCGGGAAAAGACGCGTTCCGAGCGGTGAGATCTGCGGAAGCCCCCGCGACCAAAAGATTTGCTCGCCGTCGCGGCGGGTATAGAACCAACCGCCCACGCTCGCCGCTTTGACACCGTCGAGCGCATGTTGAACGTCGACTTCA
>Ga0126381_100007746_pt1 | contig 11968 bp, 11 predicted proteins | sample PanSoiMetPlot_28_FD_96465 | JGI IMG/M metagenome (GOLD analysis project Ga0126381, IMG submission 96465) | Tropical forest soil microbial communities from Panama - MetaG Plot_28 | ecosystem: Environmental > Terrestrial > Soil > Tropical forest > Bulk soil | place: Panama | collected 2016-02-17
CCCCCTGTGGATTAGTAAGTATTTTTTCCGCATCCTGCTAGAACACGATTTACAGCGCGGATGGCGCCAGCCTGCGACATGTGACTCGTCTGCAGCACGGCACCTGCAACCATCACCATCCAATAGCTATGTTGCACCCGAAGAGAAACGCTCAACAGTGCGGCGGCAGCAACGGCCAAGACTACTCTGGCCGTGATAATTGATTTTGCCCGGTCAAGTCTGCCGCGGGAAGAAAGCACGAGAGGGACGGACGACTCGAACTTGCGCCTCACGGACGGCAAGACGAGCGGCGCAGCTACGACGATGACCGCACTGAGGGCACCAGCCGCGACCAGAACTGGGATCAATATGGGATTGAAAGTGGCCCCGCTGACGTGATGGGGAGATGCCAAGCGAGCGCTGACCCCTGCGACCAGGACGAACTGCATCGGGCCCGGTGAACCCAACCCCGCGCCGAACACCAATATGCTAGCAAGCATAGTCACGGCGATCAGGCAGGTGATCGTCAGCCATGCATTCGCTGCGCACAGTATGCCGAGCAGGGAGGCCACGACAAACCCTAGCGCTACGAAGGGCAGCGTCCGTAGGCGCTCTCGCAAGGGCAGCGTCGTGCCGTAAAGTGAAGTAAAGGTCCCGAGTGAAGCAACCAGCCCCAGCGACCGGTGGCCCCCCAATGAGAACATCATCATGGGCAATGCGTTCGCGAGGGCCGCTCGAACGCCAGCCGCCCAGCGCCACGGTGCGTCATTGAAGGTGAGTAAGGTCCGCAGCACACCGCATCGTGACCACGACCCGCGAGAGACAGGCTCTGCAGTCATCCGATTTCTTGGTTGTGGGCAGTTGTGTTGGGACATGCATCATGTGTTCGGGAGCGACATGCATTGACTCGAAGCCGAGTTAGGCGATTCCCTCTTCGCGGCCGGTGCAGCAGCGACTCCTATTTCAGCGCCGAGCCAAAGAGATTTGTCGCAGAAACACACCGACCCCTGATCGGTAGGCGTGGCACCCGATGCTATCTGACTCCGACGGCTGAACCCTGCAAAGGGACGACCAGAACCGTATCGGAGTTTGTGGCTTTGAGCGCACGTCGCGCTTCCCGGTTTGCCTCTTCGATGTCATGCTTCAGAACATCATGTAGGGCGCTAAGCACCTGATACTGCATCATTGCTGTTTGATATCTCTGCTGCAGAAGATATTCGGCCTGTTCTCGGGTGATTTGATTGGTTTGTTGAGCCTGCACGATTACCGAAAAATCGGTCGACGTCTTGTCAGCCAACAGGCTCATTGCGATTTCGTATGATTTGAGAACATCTTGTGGCCCCAAGGGCATTTCGGGCTTGAGTGCGATGAGATCGGACAGAACAGCGTTGGATTTTGGCGTCGTTCGTCACCATAAGAACTTTCTCCAGCGCAGGCGCTTCCACTCGGTTTTTCTGTTTCTTAGGCTGGGCCGCGGCAACCTGCCACGTTGAGGCGAGAATCAGGATCGCAATAAGAATCTGTCGAGACTTCATCACTGGCTCCTCCTGCGAGCTGCACAGACTAATCGCGTTGGGTTACCGCACACTTTCAACAATGTTTGTGGCTCATCCATCAAGATTGCTTGCTGAGGGGACGAGCGTGGCAATTCGCGGCAGCAGCATGAGCTACTTCGAGGCTTTCGACTCGGTTGCGGGTCTTTGGCTTTCAATCGGGACCTGAAGCGAGCGACCCAACATGTCGTTGTAAGTAATTGTGCTTTTTCCGACCAGCACTAGCAGTTCATGCCCCGTTGCATACTTTGCGGGAAGTTCGCCCCAGGGTTGTGTGTACAGCACAATGTAAATTGTGTCACCCACCTTGACGGATATGTCATAGCGCGGGTGATCCGATGCACTGTCTCCAACAGTCTCACGTGGCTTGATCTCAGTGATGGTGGCTATCTGCCACTTCGACACGGACTGGCAAAGCGCTGGCAACGTCAGCAGACACAGCGCGATTACTGCGATCAACTTCTGTATCATTTGCTCCTCCTGTTTGCAGTACACACCAGGCGATCCCGAAAACCCTGACGGACGAAGGTCATGAGAGGAGCCTGTGCTTACTACTTCGGAATCGCAATCGGCATACCATATGTTTGACGTGTGACGAAGAACGATGACAAGCGCGGCTTTTCATGCGCTTGCAAAGATCACCTACGCAGACTCATTCCCACCTAATGCTCAACTAACGCCCACATCCGGGCACACATGCCCATACTTGGGAGGAAAACGTGACATTCCAGCGCCCCGTGCGACGCGAGTGTCTTTGTTATCGGCAGTTATTCGCGATGGCGCATTGGCATTGAGCTTGCACTCCTGACGTTGTGCGAGGTGGCAGACACTCGGTGACCGATACGGACTCCGCAGCCAACCATTTCGGAGCGCCCCAGAGCGTAAACGAGACGCGCGCGGCACATTTCCGTTCGTCGCGACCCGTGTCTGCCACTCGTGCTGCTGTTGAATCTCTGGTTCGGAGAGCGATTATGAGGACGGCTGACACACTACCAGGCGAATCGAATGCCCAGATCATTTCCTCGATCATCAACCTCGTCTGTCCGCAATGCGGAGGCAGAATGTCGGAATTCCAGTGTGAAGGGAAGTGCCGCAGAAACTGGCTCGCTGAGTGGGAATGGGCGAATTACACGATGAGAAGTCCGATGTCGCAGCAACAGCGCCATGCTCGCCGCTCGGGCCGCTGACCTATTTATTACGGACGAAAGCGCTACCAGTGGCCGAAAGAGTGACAACAGCGTAATGTTCGATGCGGCCCAAAGTGAACTCGGCTACAGTTCCGTGCAGAGAAATACCAGCCAAGTGAGGCTGCGCCGCGGCTGGTGAGAAGGCTGCGACCTCCCAGCAGGCCAGGTCATCGACTAGCCCGCTCAAATCCAGCCGCGCCTTCACGTTCTCTGCGGGATGCTGGTGGTCGTAGTTGAGCAAGTGAAGAATCAAAGTCCGGCCGTCAGGTTTGCGAGTCAACTGCCCCAGGACATCGCCGCGTGGCTTGAGGCTCAGGCGAGTCCCTCCGGCCGCGGCTTCGACCCGCGCCACAATTCTATTTCCCGGCTCGCCTTTCCCAGCTTTGATGATGACGCCACCGCCAGCGGTGAATCTATCCAATTCTGCCTTTTGCTCGGAGCCAAGCTTGGGCAGGTCCACAGGAGACACAAGCACTTTGAACTGGTCCAAGGGGATTCCCTTATCGAGGTGCGCGAGTACTTTAGTCTCGAAGAAAACGCTCTGCTTGAGGAATTCGTCGGCGAGCGGGTTCGTCGGTTCAGCAGAAAGCAAAGCGATCCGTGCGGCAGGCTTCGTATCGTGATACAGAGCTTGATGTTCGACCAGAAAATGGTTGTAGCGAGCGATGGCCGCCCAGGCTTCCTTGGCCTCGGGCTCTCCCCTAATCAGCGCGCCGAGAAGTCGTCCCTCAATGTTGCGCGAGGTAGCTGCGCCGAACGTATACGCCTCGGCGATGGAAAGTTCCTGCTCGGCCGGGCTGGGGATACAGCGCTCGCGCGGGCCGCAGTGATAAAGGTCGTTCTCATATTTCAGTGGCTGCCAAAACTGCTTTTCGCCGCTCAGGAATTTGATCTTGCGCGCATTCTCCACTTGCCAATGCCTGTTCCACACCCCCGGAGTGTCCTTTCCGTCCTCCTCCCAGATCACCTCGTTGACGTCATTCATCGCAAACCGATCCGGCGCAATATGGATGTTCGCTTCAACCATAACCTTGGGCCGACCAGTCTCCCGAGCCTTGCGCTCGGCCATCCGCTGTGTGTCGTCGAGCAATTGGTCGAGGCCGCCGTTATAACCAATCATGTTGTCCCACATGATCGCGTCCACTCCCGCGTCCACCGCCAGTTCCGCCTTTTTCAGGAGATAGGCCCGCCAGCCAGGCTTGCGCGCGTCGGCCAGCCGACGCTTCCAGGAGATTTGTAGGTCGGTCATGGTGGGGCCGGCGTAGAACATCGGGACCCCGTGCATCCAGAGGCCGTATTTTTTTGTTTCCGGGTCGTCGCGGTAGGCGCTCTTTTGAAACATGTTAGACGCTGAAAGATAGGCCGAGACGTGGATGCCGTTTTCATGGCAGCGCGCGATTACCTTTTTCAGCTTCTCCCGATTCTCTTCCTCGTCCTTGAAGGACCAGCCGCTGCTCCACGTGACCCAGATCCAGTTGAACTCCGCCTCTTTGAGTAACCCGAGCATTTTCTCGAAATCGCGGTCATAGATATGAGCCAGTACGTCCTTGTCTTCGGCGCTGAACTTGTTACCCCACCAGGTCCGCTCGGCCTTCCACCTCTCAATCTGTCCGCCATCCAGCCGGATGAAACGAAAATTCCCCTGCTCCGCCCACGGTTGCACGTCCATCGGCTTGGCGCGATACAGTTTCGGCGGCGGCTCAAAAGACTGGGAGGAGCAGAGCAGCAGGGAGGCGATGATCAACCCAGGCAGGCCAACGCCTTTTATGATTGGGATACGCTGCAGAGTTTCCCCCTTACAAAGGAACCGAGATCATCAGCGGCAAGATCAAGAGTCACCTCACGAAGTGGCGGCTGCGTAGCAGGCAACGCTTCCGGATCTAGTCTCCGGCGCGTGCGACGCCTATCGCCTTGCCCTGAGCCGGTGCTGATTCTTTCCTGAGTTCTTGTTTATCGAACGAGTGGCCAGTCTTGAGACCGAGTACGAACCATCCAAGCACAATCGCCCCGAATGCAAACAATGAGTCTCCGAACATTCTCATCCAGCGCAAGCGCGTTATGAGCGGTGTTTGTAGAAATTCCGCCGAACGCGCATACCACGTTCCGAATTCAACCGAAGCCCAGGCCTGCATCAGTCCGACAGGCAACATGCTCAGCAGCACCATAGCCGCAAGACCGATATTGATCGACCAGAAAGCGATTGCGAGCGGCCGTTCTTTCCACGGCAGTCCAGATCGCAGTGCCCGCAGGCAGAAGAGCATGAGCCCTAGGCCGAGCATTCCGTAGACCCCGAATAACGCCGTGTGGCCGTGTACGGGGGTAAGATTCAGTCCCTGCACGTAGTAGAGCGCGATTGGCGGATTGATCATGAATCCGAATAGACCAGCTCCTACGAAGTTCCAAAATGCAACGGCGACGAAGAAGTAAATCGGCCACTTGTACGCGCTGACCCAGGGGCTGTCCGGCGTGCCATGGGACAGCCGAATGTTTTCCCAAGCCTCGAACCCAACCAGGACGAGGGGCACGACTTCGAGAGCGCTGAACACCGATCCCAGAGCGAGCACCACACTCGGTGCGCCCGTGAAGTAGAGATGATGGAACGTTCCGATGATTCCGCCCGAGAGGAACACCGCCGTGGAGAACAAGACTGCGCGGGTTGCAGTTGCGATGGATAACAGTTTTAGCCGTGTAAACAGGAATGCGATAACTACAGTGGCAAAGACTTCGAAGAAACCTTCCACCCACAGATGAACCACCCACCAGCGCCAATATTCGGCTTGGATAAGTGGACTTCGCTGACCATACATTAGCCCTGCGCCGTAGAACAGCGGAATGGCAATGCTCGCAACCAGGAACATCATCAACAGGGACAAGTTCTCGTCCCGCCTTGCAAGTGCAGGCTTAAGAGCGCGCCACATAAGCCACAGCCAAAACACGAGCCCGACAAACAATAATGCCTGCCACACCCGACCTAGATCTACATACTCATAACCCTGGGCTCCAAACCAGAACCATAGGTTTCCCAGCTTTTGCTCAATTCCCATCCACTCGCCAGCAAGCGAGCCGACGACCACAGCCACGACAGCCACGAATAAGGCGTTCACACCGAACCGTTGCCCCTTCGGTTCGACGCCGCTCACAGCAGGCGCGATGTATAAGCCCGTCGCAAGCCATGAGGTGGCGATCCAGAAAAGACCGATTTGGAGATGCCAAGTCCGAGCCACGGAGTACGGCAACCATTTCGCCAGAGGAATTCCGTAAAATCCGCCGCCTTCGACACCGTAATGCGCAACGATCGCTCCAAGCGCAACCTGCACCACCCAGAGCGCTGCGACCACGAAGAAGTATTTCACTGTTGCTTTTTGCGACGGAGTTGGTTTCAGGCCGAGGAGCGGATCGGTATGAGGCATCATGCCCGATGAAGCTGTGTGTTGCTGGGATCCGAAGTACCACACCATTGCTCCGACGCCGGCCAAGAGGAGCACAAAACTAATTACGCTCCACACGACCTCCTCGCCCGTGGGCCGATTTCCAATCAGTTCTTCATGCGGCCAGTTCTGTGTATAGCTAACTTCCTGGCCGGGCCGATTCGTGCTCGCCACCCACGCCGTCCACCAGAAAAATGCCGCCATCTCACGTTGCTTCGCTGGATCGGTGAGTGCTCCGGCAGGAATGGCATACTCATTACGGCCCTTTCCATAAACATCGGCGTAATACTTCGCCAGTTCATCGAATGCCATTGCTCGTTCCCGGTCGAGCATGATGGTGTCCGTTGCCGGGTCGTAGGTGTTATGTCGCGTGAGTTCGGTCAAATGTCCCTGAAGAGCAGCGCGCGATTCCGCCGGCATCGCTTCGAAATCTGCAAAGCCCTGTTGCCGCGCCCAAGCATTCAGAACGATGACCGACTGACGGTGCAAATAATCCGCGCTCCAGTCCGGAGCGACGTACGCGCCGTGTCCCCAGACCGTACCGATTTCCTGGCCCCCCGTCGATTGCCAGACGTTCTGACCATCGCGGATTGTTTCTCCTGTGAACAATATTGTCCCATCGGTGCTAAAGACCTTGGATGGGATCGGTGGGCCACTACGGACGGCTTTGAGCCCGACGCTCACAAGCACTGCGAATGAGACGAGCATGACAAGGCCCAGCGCAAGCCAAAGCTTCTTGTATGGCATTCTTGAATCCTCCGTCCGATTTCTCGGTCCACCCCCCCATCGTTTCCGATGTGCAACTGCCCAGTGTTGGCAATCCGTCTGCCAGACGCGAGTGGGCAGAAGTCCAGAAAATGGCACGCATGCCCCATGGCGCTGCCCCAAACTAGGCACGGGGTGACCCTATAAGGGCACAGATTGGCTCTGGAACAGAAAGCGGTGCTTGGATCGGCGTGCTTCCTTGTCTTCCATCGACTGTTTCACAAGGCGGCCAGTTAATCGTGCACCGCTAGTGCTTTCAGCCACACCTGGCGCTGCTGCTGCGAGCGCTTTCCAAACTTGACGCACGCGGAACTCTTCAGGATTGCCCACGTCCGCCGGTAGGAAGCATTTTGTTGTGCGGTTGGTACTCAATTTGCCTGTGGTAATGATCAGGCGGCGTACTGTCAGGGCCCGTACAGGATTCCTCGCGAAGCCTGTTGCCGGCTTCTTGCTCAATCAAGGAAGGCCGACATTGCCGTCGCACTTCAGCCCGTTGGAGCGCAGGCCGCCTCCGAACGGGCGCTTTGGATAGCGAGGAAACCAGACAACGATGAGCAAGAAATTCAAGAACGATAAGAAATCAAAATCAGCACTGGACAGCGACCCTGAAATCTCCGGCCCCAACGGCCAAGCCAAGATCAGCAAGAAGGAGTACGAGACCGAGATTTTCAAACTACAAATTGAGCTGGTGAAGCTCCAGGAGTGGGTCAAATCAACCAACGCCCGCATCGTTATCCTTTTCGAAGGAAGGGACGCTGCCGGCAAAGGCGGCATGATCAAGCGAATTATGGAGCGCGTCAGCCCGCGTATCTTTCGCGTCGTCGCCCTCCCTGCGCCAACCGAGAGGCAGAAGACACAGCTCCATGCGCAACGCTACATTGAAGAGCTCCCTGCCGGAGGAGAAGTCGTCATTTTCGACCGGAGCTGGTACAACCGCGCCGGTGTTGAGTACGTGATGGGCTTTTGTACCAAGGAACAGCACAGGGAGTTTCTCAGGGACTGCCCAAGTTTCGAGGGATTTCTGGTGAGCCAGGGCATCATCCTGCTGAAGTATTGGCTCGAAGTATCGAAAAAGGAACAGCACAAGAGATTCCTCGCGCGCATTAAAGATCCATCCAAGCGGTGGAAGCTCAGTCCTATGGACTTGGAATCGCACCGCCGCTGGTACGACTACTCACGAGTTCGGGATGCGATGCTCGCAGCCACCGATACTGCGGCGTCGCCCTGGTACCTCGTTCCGTCAGATGACAAAAAGCGTGCCCGCCTGAATTGCGTTGCGCACATACTCAGCAGCATCCCGTACGAGGAGATTCCTTATACGGCGCCCAAGCTTCCGCCAAGGCAAAAGCGGAAAGGGTACATAGAGCCGAAGCGGACATATCGAACGGTCCCGCGGCTCTGGTAAGCCATGTCAGAGCATCGGTGGTTCCGTCTCTTAGCAGATTGGGTTGTCTCAGATCGTCGGGACAGACTGCAAGCGGATATCGTCGCGGGGCTAACCACTGGCGCAGTGATTATTCCCAAAGCGATGGCTTATGCGATGATGGCCGGGCTGCCGGTGCAGGTAGGCCTGTATACCGCCCTCGTTCCGATGGTCATCTACGCGGTGCTCGGGAGTTCGCGAGTGCTCAGCGTCAGCACGACCACAACCTTGGCGATCCTAACCGCTGCCCAGATAGGCCAAGTGGTTCCCGACGGCAACCCCGCTGCCCTGCTCAGAGCCTCAGCGACGTTGACCCTGCTAGTGGGAGCGGCACTTCTGCTCGCTCGCCTTCTTCGCTTTGGCTTTGTGGCGGACTTTATCTCCGAGCCCGTGCTCGTCGGTTTCAAAGCCGGCATTGGGCTAGTGATTGTAGTGGATCAGGTCCCGAAGATCCTTGGCATTCATTTCGCAAGAGGGACATTCATTCACAACGCCATTGCAACCGTTCAAAATCTTCCAAAAACATCCCTAGCAACGCTGGCGGTCGGAGCCTTGATAATCATACTTCTGCTGACGATGGAGCGCGTTCTCCCGAAAGCGCCAGCGCCGCTGCTCGCGGTAGCTGCCGCGATAGCGGGAGCGTATTTCTTGCATTTGCAACATCGGGGTGTCGAATTGGTGGGCCACATACCCCCTGGACTGCCTTCGCTGGTGAAGCCAGACCTTTCTTTTGTAACACTGCTTTGGCCCGGCGCTTTAGGCATCGCGCTAATGAGTTTCACTGAGACAGTGGCGGCGGGCCGAGCCTTCGCGCGGAATGACGAGCTTGCGCCGCGAGCAGACAAAGAGCTGTTTGCAACAGGATTCGCCAACCTAGGTGGGGCGCTCCTGGGTGCGATGCCGGGCGGCGGCGGTACAACGCAAACGGCGGTCAACGCCCTCGCGGGAGCTCGCACACAAGTAGCGGAGATCGTCACAGCGTTGATGGCGTTGCTCACAATCCTGTTCTTCTCTCCATTCATTGGTCTGATGCCGCAATCTGCCTTGGCGGCGATTGTCATTGTCTTTTCATTCGGTCTGATCAAGCCAATGGAGTTCCACGAGATTCTTAGTATTCGTAAAACTGAGTTCTCGTGGGCAATCGTGGCATTCGCAGGGGTCGTGCTCGTCGGCACTATGAAAGGAATCGTCATCGCGATAATTGTTTCCCTAGTCACACTGGCACGCCAAGTGGCCGACCCTCCCGTCTATGTCCTGCGGCGCAAGCCAGGAACTAACGTCTTCCGACCACAATCGCCGGAACACCCCGAGGACGAGACTTTTCCCGGCCTTTTGCTGCTGAGGCCGGAAGGACCAATTTTCTTTGCGAATGCGGCACACATCGCGCACAAGATTGAGCCGCTTGTGAGGAAAATACGACCGAAGGTCGTCGCCGTGGATGCCAGTGGAGTGCTCGACCTAGAGTACACCGCACTCAAAATGTTCGCCGAAGTTGCGAAGAAGCAAACTGAACATGGCATTCAACTTTGGCTGATTGGAATGACTCCCGGAGTCTTGACGCTTGTACAACGGTCACCGCTGGGACAGATACTTCGACGCGAAGCAATGCATTTCAATCTGGAGATTGCCGTCAAACAGTATCTCAGTAGCGAGAGTAAAGGCGAGCAGAGTCGAGCTTTGACCAGTTCGAACTGATAGATCCCAAATGAAGAAGTTGCAGCTTTCGATCCGCTTCCACTTTACATACACTTGGCGCACAGACTGGCCAAAGAGCTCAGGAATATGCGAATTCTGAGCGAATGTGTCCGTCAACCTATACCTCTCTATGTACAGAAACACGGGGGAGGGTTTGCTTGCCCCACCAAACGCTCTGATCGTCTCTGATGGTTGTATTTCCGACTAAACGAGAAACTCCGAAATCCCACAATCCTGAGGATTTGGATGGCCGACATCTCAAGATCGTCGCCGCAATTTCGAATTACGGTTTCGAGTTCGCCAGCGTTCATGCTTCGTCACCTGCGAAGTTGCCGCGGAACAGCTTTCGTCGCTGACGTCAACGCCATGCAGGTTGCCTCCGACCTTTTTCCGCGCTGTGCCATTCGGTTTGCTTGGCTGGCTCTGTTTGTCGGTGCCGGTCCGCTGGAAGTTCAGTGGGATTGATGGCGCCTTCATGCCCTTCTTGAGTGGGCCGAAGCGCACCACATTGGCGTAGATGTCGCCGTCCTTTTCAGTTTGTTCCGTTGTAAGCGTTAAAGCCAAACCGATCATGTCTTCCGTTTCAAACTGTTTGGAGGGAAGCTTGCCGGTGAGTGCCTTGATGTAAGCACTGAGCTTGCTTGTTTTGTGAGTGCTAACAGTACAGAAGTCAGTGACGCGGATGGGTTCGCCTTCGTCATCCTTCTCCTCGGTAATGAATACGCACTTCAAGCGGTGCTTCGGCCCGAATTGACTGACTTGTGTGCCCAGATCGACAATGTCTGCCAAGACTGCAGCGTGTTCACCATTAGAAGCAGGTTGATAGTTTTGTCGGGTAATCAGCATGTATAAGTCTCCTGGCGGCACGACAGGCCGCGGGGTTCGTCGAACTAGGTTGTGAGTTGGAATCGGCCAGGCGGGCCGGCGTGGAAGGGAATCTTGCTTCGAGAATGAACTGTGATGTATGTTGAAGGTGCGTTTGCATATTGTGAGTTTGCATTTGGGCGGCGTGACGGCCGCCCGTCTTTTTGCTTCAGACCTTTCGGTCACGTTTCGGTGCCGCACTTCTGCACCTTGCTGATTCAACACGGCTCTCGCCGGCGCACGGTACTGGTAGTCCCTTGAGTTCTCCGAATACAGGGAGTTCGCGTTCAAGCAGCCGGACATCCAGCGGAGAAGGCTCGACTTCACCTCGTTCTAGTTGGCTCAATCGCGTCGGGGTGATGCCGACATTTCGAGCTACGTCGATCTGTCGCAGTCCTGCAGCGACGCGCCGAAGTTTCCAAAGCCGACCGAGATGAGAATGTGCGCCGTGCATGCTCAGAACGTAACGCAGCAGTCGGTATTTTCTTGCAGGGTTTGTTGCAGGAATTTGCAGGGTTTCTTGCAGGGTTTTTAGCGGTTCTTCTTTCGCCACTGATTACGCAGATCTCTTAGATACGTACCACTTATGTACTTCACTTCGCCCAAGAGTTTCAGCAATTGAAAGTTGGCACCTGGCAGTTGGTCGGCCAACCAGAAATCATGTCAGCGTCCTGTGACTCTTCTTTCTACCGTCGGTGCTCTGCAGCGCGACTACAATGACAAAGTCCGAAAGCCCGAGAACGGATGGTTGACGAGGAGACCTCAAGAAATGCCTTCGGGCGATGCACAGAGAACCTGGTTTCCGGAAATGACCGTGCGGTTGCGGTTGGAGTGGCACGAGGGAATGTCGATTCCGGCCCTCATTGGTCTGCGGGACGAATTGGATGAAACGCTCCACCGGATTCGGGCAGGCCGAAACATCCAGGCACCGATTATCACTTGCCGCAGATGTGGGACGGGGCACGCGGCGGAACCGCGTGTCAGCGTGCGCGCCTTGATCCTGGCATTGGCCCGGTTCGAAATCGCGTCGAAGGATCAAACCCGCGCCCTGGAAAAGGCGTGGGCACAATACCG